>ENA-OUVC01000171-OUVC01000171.1-marine-metagenome-genome-assembly--contig:-NODE-171-length-46718-cov-4.242040_pt1 | contig 46718 bp, 48 predicted proteins | sample MGYA00248622_ERZ508571 | MGnify/ENA primary metagenome ERZ508571 (study PRJEB26236, sample SAMN06267175) | marine metagenome | isolation source: Columbia River Estuary | place: USA:Columbia River Estuary... | reverse complement strand
GATCGCTTGAACAAAGAAATTATTGCGGCTGTGAGGCACCCAGATGTGGTCAAGCGCTTGACCGAGCTGGGTGCTGAAGGCGTTGGCTCTACACCTGCTGCGCAAGATGCCATGTTGCGCAAGCAGATGGATCAATTCCGAGCCATCATCCGTGAGATGAAGCTCGACTGACGTGAGCTCTGTTATGGCGTTGGGTGGCTGCCTTTTGCAAGCCACCAAACCGGTAACTCCGTGCAGTCCTTTTCATCCAGCCCCGTCTGTGCGGCGGCATTGAATTGAGCCAAAGCCAAGGCAGTCAGTGGCAGCTGCCTTTGAGTGGCCTCAGCTTGATCAAGCATAGCGCGCATGTCTTTGCGCATGGTTGAAACACTCACGGTCACTTGTTCGCTTTTCTTTTGTTGGAGTGTTTGAGCAATCATGGCGCCCCTCACCTTGAGCATGTTGGGGCCACCTGAGCTGTCGGACAAAATATCAATCATGCGGCCTGGATCAATGCCCAATGGTTCTACCAAAGACAAAGATTCGCCAAGCGTTTGCCAGTAAACCATGAGAGGCAAATTAACTGCCAGCTTCACGGTAGAGCCTGCGCCATGTGAGCCAACATGCTCAACACGTTTGCAAAGCTGATCGAGCAGAGGTTTGATTTTTTCGACATCGGCAGAATGGCCACCTACAAAGCCAAGCAACTTGCCTTCTTTGGCAGGGCCAACACTGCCGCCTACAGGGCACTCCAGGTAGACAGCGCCAACCGCATTGGCCCGCAAAGCCATTTCTTTGGGTTTGGCGGGCTTGACGGTGCTCATGTCAATGAAGATCTTTTGGCTGACATCGCCAGACAACAAACCATCAGGACCAGAATACACGTCGTCTAAGGCAGCTTCGTTGGTGAGCAGTGTGAGCACCACATCAACCGACTCGGCCAGCAACTTGGGTGTTGCCGCCAAATGAGCGCCGGCGTTGACCAAGCCTGTTGTTTTATCGGCTGTGCGGTTCCAAACGCTGACCGAATGCCCCAGCCCCAAAAGGCGTGTGCCAATTGCGTTACCCATTTTTCCAATGCCTGCAATGCCAATCTTCATGCTTTTCCCCAGTTGGTGAGTGAGTTTGGTTTATTTCAAAATATCGCCCATGCACAAGTACTTCATCTCGAGGTACTCTTCCATGCCGTGGTGTGAGCCTTCGCGGCCTAAGCCCGATTGCTTCACGCCGCCAAAGGGCACATGCTCGGTGGCAATGACACCTACGTTGATACCCACCATGCCGTATTCCAAAGCTTCGCTAACCCGGAAAATTCGACCTACATCGCGGCTGTAAAAATAGCTTGCCAAACCAAACTCTGTGTTGTTGGCAGCATCGATGGCTTCTTGTTCGGTTTTGAATTTGAAGACAGGTGCAAAGGGTCCAAAGGTTTCCTCACGCGCGCACAACATGTCTGAAGTGGCGTTGCCAATGACGGTAGGTTCGAAGAACTGGCCGTTCAATGCTTTGCCGCCTGCCAACACGACACCCCCTTTGGCTTTGGCGTCTTCCACGTGGCGTGTGACTTTTGCCAATGCGGCCGGTTCAATGAGCGGGCCTTGGACCACGCCTTCTTCAAAGCCATTGCCCACTTTCAGGGCTTTCACTTTGGCGGCAAATTTTTGCACAAACGCGTCGTAAACAGACTCTTGCACATAGATGCGATTGGCGCAGACACACGTCTGACCTGCATTGCGATATTTGCTAGCCATAGCACCCTCTACAGCGCTGTCGATGTCGGCATCGTCAAACACAATGAAGGGCGCATTGCCACCCAATTCAAGCGACAGTTTTTTCACAGTGGGCGCCGATTGCGCCATCAAAATTCGGCCTACTTCGGTGCTACCAGTAAAGCTAATGTGACGAACGATGTCACTTGAACAGAACACTTTGCCTGCGGCAATGCTGTTGTCTGAATCGGCGGTGAGCAAATTGATGACACCCGCTGGAATGCCTGCGCGAATGGCCAGCTCGCCTGCGGCCAAAGCTGTTAAGGGCGTCAACTCGGCTGGCTTGATAACCACGGTGCAACCAGCCGCCAAAGCGGGCGCCACTTTGCGGGTGATCATGGCCAAAGGGAAGTTCCAAGGGGTAATGGCAGCGCAGACACCGATGGGCTGCTTGATCACAATCAGACGGCGCGTGTTGTCAAATTGGGGCAATGTCTCGCCATTCACGCGCTTGGCTTCTTCTGCGTACCACTCGACAAAGCTGGCGCCGTACATCACTTCGCCTTTGGCTTCAGCCAAGGGTTTGCCTTGCTCGGCGGTCATGATGCGCGCCAGGTCTGCTTGGTTTGCCATCAACAAGTCGTACCACTTGCGCATGATGATGGCGCGCTGCTTGGCGGTCGTTTTGCGCCAGCCCGCCCAGGCAGCGTTCGCAGCGGCGATGGCGGCCTCTGCTTGGGCGGGGCCCATGTTCGCAACTTTTGCCAGGTGGGCTCCGGTGGCGGGGTCGGTGACGTCAAATTCAAAAACGGGGGCCTCGTGGGGAAGTTTGCGCGCAGTGCGTTGCGTGAGCGAAAGTCCGCGGCCGGCGCCGGTGAGTACGACCTCGGCGCCTTCTTCTTGAGCAAGTTTTGCGACGCCAAATGCCAAAGATGCATCGGTGAGTACGCCTGTGACGACAATACGTTTTCCTGTGAGAATTCCCATGCCCTAGACCGTAGTTCACCCGTTCTCACCGAGGTGGGTCTCAAAGTTCTCTTAGGTGTACCTGGTGTGTAAGGCTGAATGAATGTCTTCAGAGCAAACAAGCGTTGGGGTGCTCGGCGGTACAGGGCCTGCAGGTACGGCGCTTGCGGCCCGACTCGCCTCCATTGGGTACAACGTGGTCATTGGCTCACGTTCCAGCGAGAGGGCAGAAGAAAAGGCGAAGGAAATTCGCGATGCATGGCCAGCATTGAACTTGCCATTACGCGGTGGATCAAACGAAGAGTCTGCAGCATGCGACATCGTGGTACTCGCCACTCCATGGGACTCCGCCGCAACAACTGTTCGCGAGCATGCGGCAGCACTGCGCGGCAAAGTGGTCATCAGTATGGCCAACGCGTTGGTGCGGGTGGGGCATGAATTTCAACCGCTGGTTCCGCCTCGAGGAAGCGTGGCAGCCCATGTGCAAGCAGCTGCCCCCGACTGTCGTGTAGTTGCAGCATTTCACCATTTGCCAGCAAAAGAGCTCGGGCATCTTGGTGACCCCATCGACAGCGATGTGCTCATTTGCTCCGACGACAAAGCAGCAATTGAAACGGTGAGTGAGATGGTGCGACGCATTCCTGGTTGTCGCCCGCTCGATTCGGGCGAATTGTCGAATGCAACGGCCATTGAAGCATTTACTGCGGTGTTGTTGCAGCTGAATGTTCGCTATAAAACACGAGTTGCGCCAAAGCTCAATGGAATCAAAGGAGATCCGCGAGCGTGATGCGCTTATTCGATACCGCACGCAATGCCGTGGTGCCATTTGAACCTCAGCCACAAGTGTTGATGTATACGTGTGGCATTACGCCATACGATGCAACGCATCTTGGTCATGCAGCCACATTTATGGCGTACGACATTTTGCAGCGGCGTCTCATTGACCTTGGCCATACGGTGAAGTGTGTACGTAATGTCACCGATGTTGACGACCCACTTTTTGCAAAAGCAAAAGAACTCGGTGTTCACTATCTCGATCTTGCGGCAGGTGAAGAAGCTCGTTTCAATGCCGACATGGAAGCTCTCAACATGCTGCCCATGTACAGCACTCCCAGGGCGTCGTCTGCAATTCCCGATATTCGTGGATTCATTGGCATGGTGCTCGACCGCGGCTTTGCTTATCAAGCCGGTGGAAATGTCTATTTCGATGTGAGCAAGTTCCCTAGTTTTGGTTCGGTCTCAAATTACAGCGAAGAGTTCATGGTGGAGCTTGCCAATGAGCGTGGTGGCAATATTGCCGACCCCAACAAGCGACATCCACTCGACTTTGTTTTGTGGCAAACAAGTGCGCCCGATGAACCAGCCTGGGAAACAATGTGGGGCGCTGGTCGGCCAGGTTGGCATATTGAATGCAGCGCACTTGCCTTGCGTGAACTCGGCACAACGATCGACCTGCATGGTGGCGGAAGCGACCTCATTTTCCCGCACCATGAATGTGAACGTGCGCAATCTGAAGCTGCTACTGGTGTTCCATTTGTGCGTCATTGGATGCACGTTGCCATGGTGTCGATGGACGGACACAAGATGTCAAAAAGCCGAGGCAACTTGGTCTTCGTCGATGCGTTGCGCAAGGAATGGGACCCACGCGTTATACGACTCGGTCTAGTTGCGCATCACTATCGTGTTGAGTGGGAATGGAATACAAACATCATGCCCGATGCGCTTGCGCGACTGCAGTTGTGGCAAAGCGTTTCGCAAGATGCACAAATGGCAAGCTCGCCAGCATCGCAAGCGTTGCTTGCCGAGGTGAGAGATGCACTCGATGACGATCTCAATTCACCCCTTGCGCTGCAACTCATCGATGCAGCGGCACGAGCACAGGTCAATGTGGCAACGTCGGCTGCACTTCTCGGTGTTCAGTTATAAATCGCTGCACAAATTAGACCTTCCCCGTGCTACCTAAGCTCTAGACTCTCGGTGATGTCTGTATTGTCTATTTCCCTGCCCGATGGTTCTGCGCGCGAATTGCCAGCTGGGTCCACAGTGGCCGATCTTGCGGCAAGTATTGGCTCTCGTTTGGCAAAGGCAGCTCTTACTGGTGTGGTGAATGGGGCGGAAGTAGACCTCAATGTGGCCCTTGCAGATGGTGACGTTGTTTCCATTGTGACTGCCGATTCCGATGCCGGTCGACACGTTCTGCGTCACTCCACCGCCCACGTGTTGGCTCAAGCGGTAACGCAACTTTTTCCTGGTGCAAAGTTTTCTGTCGGACCAGCAATTGAAGATGGTTTCTATTACGACTTCGACCTTCCCGAAGGTCGCACCTTCAGTGAAACGGATCTCGTTGCTATTACCTCGCGGATGAAAGAAATTGTTTCGGCAAATCAACCTTTCACGCGCTCAGAAGTATCGGCACGTGATGCTTTACAACTTTTCTCCGATCAGCCCTACAAATGCGAAATCATTGAACGCGTTACTTCTGGTGCAGCCGATGGCGTTGACGCCGACGAGGTAGGAAGTGGCGACGCCATCAGCGTGTATCGCAATAGTCCAGAATTCGTCGACCTCTGCCGGGGGCCTCATGTGCCAACAACCGGAAAACTCGGACACTTCGCACTCATGAAAGTTGCTGGTGCGTATTGGCGCAGTTCCGATAAGGGCCCAATGCTGCAACGTATTTACGGCACGGCTTGGGAATCAAAATCGGCGTTGGAAGAACACCTCAATCGCCTCATTGAAGCTGAAAAGCGCGATCATCGTCGTCTTGCTGTTGAACAAGACCTGTTGTCGTTCCCGCAAGAACTCGGTGGTGGTTTGGCTGTGTGGCATCCAAAGGGTGCCATCGTGCGCAAGTTGATGGAAGATTACAGTCGAGATCGCCATCAATCGGGTGGGTACCAGTTCGTTTTCACCCCGCATCTGGCGAACGCAAACCTCTTTCAAACTTCAGGTCACCTCGATTTTTACAAAGATGGCATGTATCCGCCCATGGAAATGGACAACGGTACGTATTACCCGAAGCCAATGAACTGCCCGATGCATTGTCTTATTTACCGCGGCAGGCAGCGCAGCTACCGCGAGCTGCCACTGCGACTTTTTGAACTCGGCACCGTGTATCGCTACGAACGTGCCGGAACTCTGCACGGTTTGTTGCGTATTCGTGGCTTCACGCAAGACGACAGCCACATTTTCTGTACCGAAGAACAAATGGCCGACGAAATTACCTCCCTGCTCGATTTTGTGATGTCGGTATTGCGTCGTTTCGGATTCGAAGATTTTGAATTCAATTTGTCAACCCGCGACCCAAATAAGTCGGTGGGTTCCGACGACATTTGGGAAAAAGCAACTGCTGCACTTCGTGAAGGCCTCGACAGGCATGGCGTGGTGTACAAAATTAAAGAAGGCGATGCCGCTTTCTATGGTCCAAAAATCGACATCGATGTGCGCGATGCCATTGGTCGCAAGTGGCAACTATCTACTATCCAATGCGACTTCAATCTCCCAGAGCGATTCAATTTGGAATACGTAGGTGCCGACAGTGGTCGTCATCAGCCCATCATGTTGCATCGTGCACTTTTTGGTTCTGTCGAGCGTTTCTTTGGTGTGTTGCTAGAGCATTATGCAGGAGCATTGCCTACATGGCTGGCACCAGTACAGGTGCGCATTTTGCCAGTGGCTTCTGCACACGAAGACTACGCAGCAGAACTGCGCAATCAGTTCGCCAACGCAGGTCTTCGGGTAGATGTTTCTCACGCCGACGATCAACTGGGCAAGCGTATTCGTAATGCAAAGCTCGAGAAGTTGCCCTATGTCTTAGTAGTAGGTGATGACGACGTTGCACATCATTCGGTCGGAGTGAACCCGCGTGGTGGTGAAGTTGAGCGCGATGTTCTTGCCAACGACTTTCTCGCGCGCGTGCTTGCTGAAATCGCCGAAGATTCTGCTGCGAAGTCTTAAAGCTGTAGCGAAAAAGATCTGCGATGTTGGAACACTTATGGAACGGATGGCGATCTGCTTATGTTCAGCAGTGGAGCGAGAATGCAGGCAGTGCTCCAACGCCCGCATCGGGTTCGGTATTCACGCAGATCTTAAATAGTGGCCTCAGTGATGAGGAATCACACATTGTGCACAGAGGCATTACTTGCTTCGCCATCATGAACGCATTTCCCTATGCGTCAGGACATTTACTCATCTTGCCCTACCGTGAAGTTGCTGATCTCGAGAATCTTTCCGCACAGGAAGCACAAGAGCTCTGGGCAGTAGTCACAACTGGTGTTCAGGTGGTGAAGTCGGTGTATCAACCACAAGGGCTCAATGTTGGTATCAATCTTGGTCCGCCCGCCGGTGGGAGTGTTTCGCAACATCTTCACGTTCATGTGGTTCCACGGTGGATTGGTGATGCAAATTTCATGACAGCAGTGGCAAATACGCGTACCTTGCCAGAAGCGATAGGAGATTCTGCGCACCGCATCCGTACTGCTTGGCAAAAGTTCGGTAACGTAGGTGCGTGAGTAACGACGAACTACGCGACCAATTGCCCGACGACCTCAATGTCGCAGCGTTCTCTGGTCCTTATGAATTTCCCGACAACAGTCGTCGGCGGATTCCGGGTTACCTCTACATCGGCATCGCTATTGCGTGTCTCATTTTTCGTGCTTTTGGGCCAACCGACAGTGCACTCATGAGCAAGGGCTGGGTCGGCGCAGCAATTTTGCTCGGCGCATTCGGTCTTTTCAGTATTTCATCGGGTTGGCGCATGACCGTCGATGAAAAGCACGCACTTGTGCTGGCTACTCGTGCCATTGGCTTTCCCGTTGGTCATGCATCGGCACAGCAGGTGTGGCGTGGTTTGCGTAGCCGTCCGACTTGGCGTGTTTTTTGCTATAGCGCAGAAGAACCTCCGATGCGTCGTGGGTTGGTGCTGGTCGATGCAATCAATGGTTCGGTTGTAGAAAAGCTGACAGAGGCAAACCCCGACTTCCCTGAAAGCGCAAAGTAGGATTTCCCCATGTTCGACGGCCATTTTCGTGTGCAGGTAGAGCGTGCAGTGAAACCAATGGGCGAGTCGTTGCGCAAAGTGGGGGTGACCCCCGATGTGCTCACGGTTGCCGGTTTGCTTCTCGCCGTCGCAGCAGGAATTTCGGTGGGTGCTGGAGCGTTGCGTCTTGGATTATTGCTTGTCATCTTGGCAGCGTTGCCCGACCTTCTCGATGGGGCAGTGGCCAAGGCTGGCAATACTGCTAGCCAGCGCGGAGCATTTTTCGACTCGGTCATCGATCGCGTCACCGATGCTTTGCTACTTGGTGGAGTTGCTTGGTATTTAGCTTCAAACGACAGTGCACATATGTCGATTTTACCTTTTGCGGTGATGGCGGTTTCGGCAACCATCAGCTACGAACGCGCCAAAGCGGAATCGTTGGGTTTGCAGGCCAAAGGCGGGCTCATGGAGCGTGCCGAACGAATCATCTTGTTGTGTCTCGGATTGTTGTTCGACAACCTGCTCGTACCCATTTTGTGGATCATGTTGGTGCTCACGTCTATTACGGCTGTACAGCGTTTCATCAAGGTGTGGAAGCAAGCTGCCGTGGCGCCAGCAACAGAGGTAAAGATTGAAGAGCGTCTAGCGCGCCGTGAAACAAAACACGCGGTACGCCAGGAGCGTCGTCATTCCAATCGCCGCCCCAGTTCACGCTAGAGGGCTCCTTGGCTACGACACGTGAGTCTGTCACCGATGCATTCACGGTGGGTTCGTATCGTCTTGCATCATTATTAGCTCAAGTAACTCCTGGGCCAATGGCGTATGGAGTAGCAAAACTTGTGGGTCACTTGGCCGCAGCATCGTTGCAATCGCGCCGATCAATTATTGAACGCCACATTCGTCGTGTGCGCCCTGATTATTCCGAAGCGCAAGTACGTAAGGCAACGCAAGGGGCTTTCGACAGCTATTCGCGCTATTACGTTGAAAGCTTTCGCCTCCCGTCGCTCTCTTCAGAAGTTGTCGACGCAACGTTCACACTCGACGGCTTTGACGCCATTACCGATTCTCTCAAAGACGGAAATGGAGCCATCCTTGCGTTGCCTCATCTCGGCGGCTGGGAGTGGGCGGGGCGTTGGTTATGTGATCAGGGCGTAAAAACAACAGTTGTTGTGGAAGCCTTGCAACCCCCAGAACTTTTTGAATGGTTTGTGAGCCTGCGCACCAAGTTGGGAATGAATGTTGTTCCTCTCGGGCCAAATGTTGCCGGCGAGGTGTTAAAGGCGTTGCGCAACAATGAAGTGGTGTGTTTGTTGTGCGATAGAGATCTGCAAGGAGGCGGAGTGGTCGTCGATTTCTTTGGTGAAAACACAACGCTTCCGGCAGGTCCAGTCACATTGTCTTTACGCACTAATGCTCCCGTTTTTCCCGTAGCTGTTTATTTCACAGAGGCCTATAACGGTCATCACGCGGTCATTCACCCAGCAATGCATTTTGAACGATCGGGAAAGTTGCGCGAAGACGTTCGCGTAGGCACTCAAGCACTTGCAAAAGAGTTAGAAGCACTCATTTGGGCAGCGCCAGAGCAGTGGCATCTCTTCCAACCAAATTGGCCGAGCGATCCTGACTTCGTTGTAAAAAGCAATAACGCGTAGAGCTACGATAAAAACTCTCGCACTTCAGATAGTGCTTGAGTGTTAACGGAATACCAGATCCAGGTTCCACGTTTCGTTCCAGTAATGAGTTCGGCTTCGCGCAGAATTTTGAGATGGTGACTGATGGTGGGTTGAGACCTCTGCAGTTCGCCCACAAAAGAGCACGCACACACTTCTTGGCTGGGGTTGCGAGCAATGAGGGTAAAAAGCTTCAGGCGAATGGGGTCACCCAATGCAGCAAAGACCTTGGCGAGCCTGGTGGCGTCGTCGTGGGTGAACGGTGTTGTGCTTTCAGGTGAACAACACGCCGCAATGGCCGTGCGAAGAGGGGTTTTTGATATATTGATGTTTGTCAATATATCAAAGAGCGTAGAACAATGCGCCAAAGGAGCCCTGATGTCAAGAGTTCAACTCGCTCTGAACGTCGATGATCTCGATGCCTCAATTGCCTTTTATTCCGCAATGTTTCGCGTAGAGCCGCACAAAGTGCGTGCCGACTACGCAAATTTCATCGTTGATAACCCGCCGTTGAAACTCGTTCTCATTGCGGGCAAAGGCGAGCCCGGAACAATGAACCATGTCGGAATTGAAGTAGAAACCACAGCTGAAGTGGTGCAGGCAGCTGAGTTGGCTGAGACCGCAGGTATTGCTACCACGTTGCAAGAAAAAGAAACCTGTTGCTACGCCTTGCAAGACAAGGTGTGGATCCACGGACCCAATTTGTCGTGGGAGGTGTACACGGTGCTTGACGAAAATGCGGGTGCAGGTTCAATGTCGGCACCACGTCAAGCATTGCAAACCTTCGACTTCATTGATGTATCTGGTGGGTCATGCGCCCCCGGAGAAGCGTGCTGCCCAACGGAGGCGTGAGGTGAAACTATTGCATCGTCGCTTGCTTGCTGAATTCTTGGGAACATGCGGAATTGTTCTTGTCGTTGTTGGCTCAGGAATCATGGCCGAACGTTTGACACAAGACGTAGGTGTTCAGCTATTGGCTAACACCATCGCAACAACAGGTGGACTATTACTTTTCATTTATCTCTTTAGTTCCATTTCTGGAGCGCAGTTCAACCCCGTTGTGACAGCTACTGAATTTTTCGACAAGCGAATTAACGCTGGTGATGCAGTTCAATATGTTGTCGCACAGGTCGCGGGTGCTTGTGCTGGGGCAATGATTGCCAACATTATGTTTTCACTCGATGTGGTAAACCTTTCCACCAAGGTGCGCTCGGGTGTTCCGCAATATGTGGGCGAGGTCGTGGCTACTGCAGTTCTCATACTGCTCATTCAAGGTTGCATTCGCACAAACAGAACTCCTGCAATCCCGTACTTAGTTCCTGCGTGGATCACAGCTGCTTATTGGTGCACGTCGTCAACCAGTTTTGCCAACCCTGCAGTGAGCGTGGGTCGTTCTTTATCAAATACTTTTGCCGGTATTCGTCCGAGTTCGGTTCCGATGTTCGTAGTTGCGCAGTGCATTGGCGCTGCAGTTGGCGTGCTTTTGGCACGAGGTGTATTTATCGATGAAAGCAAGGCATCGCAGTGAGTAACTCATTCGGCATTCTTTTTTTGTGTGTGCATAACGCAGGTAGGTCTCAAATGGCTGCTGCTCTCACGCGAAGCATGGCGAGTGCGAACGTGGTTGTGCTGTCGGGGGGTTCTGCGCCCGCAAATAGTGTGAACCCCATGGCGCTTGCGGCAATGGAAGAAGTAGGCATATCGCTTGCTAATGAACAACCCAAAAAGTGGACAATGGAAATGTTGCACGAAGTTGATGTGGTGATCTCGATGGGCTGTGGCGACGACTGTCCGATTTTGCCGGGAAAAGAACGCCTCGATTGGGAAATCACCGACCCTGCCGGACAAGACCTTGATTTTGTACGCCGTGTGCGCGATGAGATTCAACTACGCGTTGAAGCGTTTCTTAGTGAGCGTCAGTTGCTAGCTGTACAAAGCAATTAGTTCATTAATCGCTTTTGCTTGACCGCCAGTTGTTGATGACATCACAGCAATTGGGGTCACTCCAGTTTCATACCAAGCAGCAATTCCGTCGCGCACGCGACCTGCTGGCCCACTGAGTGTGCAGTCATCGAGCCATTTGTTGCTCATAGCGCTTGGTATTTCGTCTCGCTTTCCTGCAGCAAGCAACGTTTCAATTGCATCCATTTCTTCTTGGTAGCCAGCTTCGCGCCAATAGTTGCGATAGTTCGGCAAAGTGACGTAGCCAGTCAGAGTTTTCCGGTTGATTGCGCGAGCTGCGTCGATGTCGTCGTCAATCACTGTAGGAATCATGTTCGATAGGAAAAATGGCGATGGCAAATGAGCCTCGTTGCGTTTCAGTTGAGCAGGTGTGAAGCTGAGTGAAGCGTTGGCCCAAATTGCGCCATTGCCAATTTCACCAGCGAGTTGCAGCATCTTGTCGCGCAGTGCTGCCAAGTAAATGGGTGGTAGGGCTCCTGAAAACTTTTCCTGAGCACGCATGGCCTGCACGTAGTTGCGAATATCAGAAAGTGGTTTTCCTGTTTCCACACCAAGGCGTTGCACCACAGGGCCGTGGCTCACGCCAATTCCAAAACCGAATCGTCCGCCCGACACCTCGTGAATATGAGCGGCAGTATTGGCTGCTTCAACGGGGTGGTTGTAATAGATCGGTTGAATAGAGGTCCAGTAGCGCAAGGTAGATGTGGTGTGGGCGAGAGAGACGCACAGGCCCATGGTTCCGCCCAGGCTGGGGCATGCAAGGCCGGCAAACCCTAGTGATTCCAAGCGACTGGCCAGCTCTAAAATGGTGGTGCGCTTGGTAGGGCTGGCAACAAGGGAAACCGCGGGAAGGCCAGTAGACGGGAGAGAATCATGCAAAGTCATGACGAGACGGTACCCGATACTCGCTACCGTAGAGATGTGCCGAACAGAGAAAATGCCCCCATGTTGCGCATTGGCATGTTGTGCCCGTACAGCTTGTCGTTGCCAGGTGGTGTGCAAATGCAAGTTCTTGGTTTAGCCCGAGAATTGCGGTCAATGGGCCATGAGGTGCGCGTGCTGGGGCCATGTGATGGTGCGCCGCCAGAACCGTTTGTCACGCCTTTAGGAAAGAGTCTTCCCACTGCGGCCAACGGCTCAGTTGCCCCTATTGCCCCCGACCCCTCTGCAGCGCTACGTACTATTCGCGCATTGAACGACGAAGCATTTGACGTTCTCCATTTGCATGAGCCCATTGCTCCAGGTATCACGATGACTGCATTGATGCTGCGACTTGCACCAACGGTAGGAACTTTTCATGCAGCAGGTGACTCCGCAAGTTATAAGTACGTCAATAAGCCCAGCAGGTGGCTTGCCTCCCGCATCGATATTCGTGTTGCTGTATCTAAAGACGCCGAGCTTTTAGCAAGTCGGTACCTTGGCGGTAGTTACGAAATTTTAGGTAATGGCATAGAGATCAATCGTTATGTCAAAGAAGCGATGTCGGTCGACAAATACGCAAAAGCAAAAACACCAACTATTTTCTTCTGCGGACGCCATGAGCCAAGAAAAGGTCTCGATGTGCTGTTGCGAGCCATGCAGTTTCTTCCCTCAGATGTTGAACTATGGATCGCATCAGACGGATCAGACACGGAAAAGTTGAAGCGTGAGTGGGCTCACGACCAGCGCGTGAAGTGGTTGGGTCGCATTAACGACGACGAAAAAATTCGTCGCATGCAAGAAGCGACCGTGTTTTGTGCTCCCTCGCTGCATGGTGAGTCTTTTGGAGTGGTGCTTCTAGAAGCAATGGCGGCAGGTACTCCAGTAGTCGCCAGCAAAATCGCTGGTTATCAAAATGTGGCAACACACGATGTAGACGCACTGCTTGTGGAGCCAAGCGATGAGCGTGGCTTGGCGAGTGCGCTAGCCAAAGTGATGACCAATTCACGTTTGTCGGCGCGACTCATTGAGGCTGGTCATATCCGGGTAGATGAGTCGTCAATGCGCAATCTTGCAGAGAAGTACGTTGCTGTGTATCGCCGAGCCTTGGAAATGGAGCAAAATGGGCAAGGCGATGGCTATGCACATCGTCAACCATCAGGCGCATCACAGGGTCGCTGGCGTCCGAGCCGTATGCTGGCACTCTTCGAACATCGACTCCTGCGGAAGTAAATTATGGCCAATACTCAGCAACGCAAGAAGCCCTCAAACTCTTCTCGAAATGGTTCACCTCAGCGCCAGCAGGCACGCCCGACTCAAAAGGCTCCTGCCGTTAAGGCAGCGCCAGTAAAAGCTGCAGTGCCTGCCAAGGCGCCTGTTGCCAAACCAGAGAAGCGATTTTCTCTCCAGCCGTACTTTCTTCTTCTCGGTGCAGTCGTTGGCATTGTCGTGGGCCTCGTGCTCGCACTTGTCGCTGGACTCGTTGTTTTGTTGCCGGTATTTGCTCTCATTGGTGCGGCAATTGGCTGGGTCACATACCGTCGAGCAGCAGCGCAGAGTTTTTCGCTCGTGACTTCTTATGTTGCTGCTCAAGAAATTGACAGCGAAGATCATCCACGACTTTTCAATTTGCTTGAAAGTTTGTGTGCGGTGTCTGGTGTGGCGGTGCCAGTTGTTGGTGTCACAACAGATGCAACTGTTAATGCTTACGTCGTTGCCGATCCGCTTGGCGATGAACAAAGCCACATCGTTTTCACCGAGGGCGCTTTGCGCGTCATGGAACGCATCGAATTAGAAGGTTTTGTTGCTGCCTGTTTGGCAAGAGTGAAATCGGGGCAACTCGAGTTGCAAACAGAAACTGCAGGGGTCGTTGCAGCTCTCGGCAAATTCATTCCGTCGCGTCTTGCGCGCAAGGCGCTTGAAGCATGTTTCACCCAACAAGATGTTTTTGATGCCGATCTCAAAGCATGTGGCATCACACGTTTCCCGCCAGGCCTCATTGCTGCATATGAGAAAATGTCTGCTGAGTCAACAGTCACATCTGGCGTGAACCCTCTCAATATCCATCTCTGGTTAGCGAATCCAAAGAGTGCCTTTGCTGCGAACAACTCAAATGCAACAGGTGGCGATGCCTCGTCTTCTACAGTTATAGGAAGTGAAGTTGTGCACCCTGCACTAGCCACGCGATTGGCATTACTCCGGGAGATCTAAAAGTTGAAGTCATCAGTGAAGTTGAATAAGCGTTTCGTCCTAGCAGTTGTTGCAGCAGGAGGCTTAGCGCTTGCAGCATGTGGTGGTAGTTCCACCACTTCCGACACTGAACCGGGGTACGGCGATGGCTCGTTGGTCTCTGAGCTCTCGGGGCCAACCACCACATTGCCCGCGCCTGAGGTCATGCCGCTCACAGGATTGCCCATCACCGATGCGGCAGTTTCTATTCGTCCTGCGCTTGTAGCGAAGATCGATAACCATCCTGCAGCACGCCCTCAGTCGGGTCTCAACGCCGCTGACATTGTTTATGAAGAAAATGTGGAGCAACTCACACGGTTCGCTGCCGTATTTCACACCAATGCTCCAACAAGTGTTGGACCCATTCGTAGTGGTCGCACCCAAGACGTTGCTTTGTTCTCGGCTTATTTGAATCCGCTCTTTGTGTGGAGCGGAGGTAACAGCAAAGTGACTTCAGAAATCAAGAAATCACCGCTCGTCAACATGGGTGCACTGGTGGCTTACAAGCAGGGTGGTTACCGCCGAGAATCAGGTCGTAAGGCTCCGCATAACTTGTATGCCGATGCGTCGAAGATCTACACGCTGACGCCCAAAGGAGCTTCGCGCCCACCGCAGCAGTTTGTGTACCGCAGTGAAAGCGATGCAATGCCAACGTCTGCGTCAGCTTCTGCTGGCGTGCGCCTTTCCATGGATGGCGTTCAAGTGTCGTGGATGTGGGATACCGCGTCGTCGTCATACATGCGCTGGAGTGGCAAAGACAAGCATCTCGATGCCGACAAAACACAAGTCGCATCAAAAAATGTGGTGGTCTTGTACATGGTGTACAAGGCAAGTAATGCCGATGCACGCAGCCCTGAAGCCCAAAGCGTGGGCGAAGGTGATGCATGGGTCTATACCAATGGTTCGCTGGTGAAGGGGAAGTGGGCACGTGCTCTTGCAACCGATGTCTTCACCCTCACCGATACTGCGGGTGCTCCTATCAAGCTCACTCCAGGCAATACATGGGTAGAGATACCGCGCCTCAATAAGGGCGCCGACATACCTGCCGGATCTGATCCAGCAAAAATCAAGTTCCCGTAAGACACAGCACGCCTCGCTCGGTACGATAGGTACATGTCTTCTCCAACTTCACCCTCCGGCACAATGCGCGTAAAACGCGGTCTTGCAGAAATGCTGAAGGGCGGCGTCATCATGGACGTGGTCACGCCAGAGCAAGCAAAAATTGCTGAAGATTCTGGGGCATGTGCCGTCATGGCTCTTGAGCGCGTACCGGCCGACATTCGTCGTGACGGTGGAGTGGCGCGTATGAGCGACCCTGAAATGATTGAAGGCATCCAGGCAATGGTGAGCATTCCAGTCATGGCAAAAGTTCGCATCGGACATTTCGTTGAAGCACAAATTCTTGAGTCCTTGGGTGTCGACTTCATTGATGAGTCTGAAGTGCTCACTCCTGCCGACGAAACGCATCACATCGACAAATTCAATTTCTCGGTTCCTTTCGTGTGCGGCGCAACCAACCTTGGTGAAGCACTTCGACGCATTAGCGAAGGTGCATGCATGATTCGCTCTAAAGGCGAAGCAGGAACAGGAAACATTGTTGAAGCAGTGCGGCACCTGCGCAGCATCATCGGCGACATTCGACGCATTACGCAGGCCGACTCTGCAGAGTTATTCGATTGGGCAAAGAAACTGCAAGCTCCGTTGCCATTAGTGCAAGAAGTGGCAGAGCTTGGCTGGCTTCCTGTGCCGATGTTCTGTGCCGGCGGTATTGCAACCCCTGCCGACGCGGCTTTGGCGATGCAATTAGGCGCTGAAGCAGTATTTGTTGGTTCAGGAATTTTCAAGAGCGATGATCCTGCTCCACGTGCACGAGCCATTGTTGAGGCAACAACTCATTTCCGTGACGCAAGTATTTTGGCAAAGGTCAGCCGTGGCTTAGGCGCACCAATGACTGGTATCGGCATGGACGAAATCAATCAGCGCTACGCAGAGCGTGGTTGGTGACCTCCAGCGCGAGGTCCTCGTAACTCATGCCAACCATCGGAGTATTAGCTCTCCAAGGTGCCTTTAATGCTCACGCTCAAGCACTGAGGCAACTCAACGCTGACGTGCGTGAAATTCGTTTACCCCAAGACCTCGATGGCGTTGATGGGGTAGTGCTGCCCGGTGGGGAAAGCACCACGATGTCGCAGTTGCTCTTGTCGAGTGGCGTGTTTGATGTTCTCACCCAGCGCATTGCAGGCGGGCTTCCTGCGCTCGGAACATGTGCTGGCCTCATTCTTCTTGCCAAACGAGTGCTCGATGCGCGACCCGATCAGGTGAGTTGCTCGGTTCTCGACGTCACAGTGCGTCGCAACGGGTATGGGCGCCAAATCGACAGTTTTGAAGCAGACATTGCTATAACAGGGCTCGAAACTCCTTTTACTGCTGTGTTCATCCGTGCCCCCATCATTGAAGAGGTAGGCAGTGGGGTCGAGATCCTCGCGATGCACAATGGCGCACCTGTTGCTGTGGCTGCACAAAATGTCATTGCAGCATCATTTCACCCTGAACTCACCAGTGATGTGCGGTTTCATGAACTTTTTCTCCATATGATTTCGTCAGGTAGCACCGCTCGCGGCGCTCGGTAATTAGTACTTCTACAAGGGCAGGAAATATGTCAGGCCATTCCAAATGGGCAACGATCAAACACAAAAAGGCTGCTGTCGATAAGAAGCGTGGAAAGCTTTTTGCCAAGCTCGCGCGACAAATTGAAGTTGCTGCTCGCGAAGGCGGCGGTGATGCTGAAACGAATGCAGCACTGCGCACTGTGGTGTTGAAAGCAAAAGCTGGCCAGATGACCAACGACGCTATTGACCGTGCAATTAAGCGCGGCAGCGGCGAAGCAACTGGTGCTAACTACGAGTCCATCACTTACGAAGGCTATGCCCCAGGCGGAGTAGCAATGTTGGTCGACGTACTCACCGACAATCGCAATCGCACTGCTTCAGATGTGCGCCTTGCCTTTTCTAAATTTGGCGGTTCCATGGCTGAGCCCGGAGCAGTTGGTTGGCAGTTTTCGCGCAGGGGCGTCATCATCGTCGATGGCTCTGCAGCCGAAGACGATGTCATGACCGTTGCGCTTGAATCTGGCGCTGACGACATTGAACGCGATGGAGACGTTTGGCGTGTAACAACTGAACCATCGGCAATGTGGAATGCGAAAGCAGCTTTAGAAGCAGCAAAGTTCACGGTGCTCGATGCGGAAAGCACCATGGTGTCCGATACCTCAATCCCGGTCTCCGATATTGAAGATGCGCGCAAAGTGCTGCGCATTATGGACATGTTGGAAGACAACGACGATGTGCAAGATGTTTATTCAAATTTCGATATTGCAGAAGAGATCATGGCGGAGATGGATCAATGAGTATTTCAGTAGGCGACCAAGCACCCGATTTTTCTCTTCCGGGAACGGGTAATCAGAACTACTCATTGTCTGCATATAAAGGCAAAACAGTTGTTCTCGTTTTCTACCCTGGCGACAACACCCCGGTGTGCACGAAACAGTTGGTGTGCTACAACAATGAACTTGCGCAGTTCAGCGAATTAGATGCGCAAGTTCTTGCGGTCTCAGGTCAAGATCTCGAGAGCCATGAAAAATTTGCGGCCCAACATGGTTTCCAGTTTCCGCTATTGGCCGATACGGAAAAAGCAGTTGCCCGCGCTTATGGAACCCTGGGCCCTCTCGGAATCCCGCGTCGCAGCATTTTTGTGATCGACGCTTCAGGTGTCGTTCGCTATGTCCATCGGGCCCTTGTGGGGGTTACCTTTCGACCGGTCGATGAACTGATTGGCGCAATTTCTGCCGCAAATGCTTAACTTCGCCAACCTTTTTGGCTACAATCAAACGTATGTTCGTACCAGAAAAGGCAATCCAGGCGTCGCCTGTTGTCTTGGGAATCGATCCGGGTCTCACTCGCTGCGGTTATGCGGTCTTGCGTCGCACCACAGGTGGGCAACACGAAGCCGAGGCCTTAGCGCTTGGGGTCATTCGTACTGAACCTGGCGAACACCTCGCAAATCGTCTTGCGCAGGTACATGAAGACATTACCGACTTGCTTGCTGAATTCTCACCAGATGCCGTTGTCATTGAACAGGTCTTTCTTCATCACAACGTGCGTACGGCAATGAGCGTTGCCCAGGTCAGTGGTGTGGTGTTATCGCTCGCTGCACTGGCAGGTTGCGCAGTAGCGCAGTACACGCCAACGCAGGTCAAAGGGGCTGTTGCGGGTTGGGGTCAAGCCGATAAAACGCAAATTCAAAAGATGGTCAAGGCACGCCTCGGTTTAGCTTCGTTGCCACAACCAGCCGACGCCGCCGACGCAGCTGCACTGGCTCTGTGTCACCTCGCCATGTCGCCAGCGCTAACAGGGGCCAACGCTCGTATCTCTCGCAGGGTTGCATCATGATTGGCTCATTGCGCGGAACTGTGCTCGAGCGCAATGCTCCTACACATGTGCTTGTTGAAGTTGCCGGTGTGGGTTACATCGTTGCAGTCACGCCACGAGTGTTCGGAGAACTTGAACCCACCACGGGATGTTTTTTATACATCCATCATCAAGTTCGTGAAGACGCACAAACTTTGTTCGGTTTTCTCACGCGAGAAGAGCGCGACAGCTTTCAAATTCTCATTGCGGCTCATGGTGTGGGGCCAGCCATGGCAATGGCAATTTTGGCCACTCATTCCCCTAAGGGCCTACAGAACATCGTTATTACCTCCGACCTTGCAGCGCTCACAATGGTGCCCGGAGTCGGCAAGAAAACTGCCGAACGTTTGTTAGTTGAATTGCGCGGAAAGTTCGACATGCTCGACTTGCCAAGTATCAGTGGAGCAGAGTCGCAAGGCTCTTCGTCGCTCGGAGATCTCCGAGAGGCTCTTGTTGGTTTGGGTTACGACAATGAAGAAATTCGCTCTGTGTTATCTGAATTAAACCCAGCAACCGATGCCACGTTAGAAAAAGTTTTGCGTGACGCCCTGCAAATTCTCGGAGCTCGTCGTGCGTGATGAATTTGTAGATCCACATATTCTCACGCCGCATCACACTGAGCGTGAGGTAGAAATTGAGAGCGAAGAGTCGGGTCTGCGCCCGCGTCTTCTCGACGACTTTGTGGGTCAGCGAGAACTCAAAGAACATTTACGTATTGTGCTCACTGCTGCGCGTCAGCGTTCGCAAGCAGCCGATCACGTTCTTCTCGCAGGTCCTCCAGGGCTCGGGAAGACAACAATGGCGTGCATCATTGCTGAAGAGATGGGTGCAAAATTGCATATCACTTCAGGTCCGGCGCTTGAACGTGCCGGCGACCTCGCCGCCATTCTCACCAAACTCGGAGAACACGACGTGTTGTTCATCGACGAAATTCATCGTCTGTCGCGCTCTGTTGAAGAAATCATGTACCCGGCAATGGAAGATTTTCAGATTGACATTGTTGTAGGAAAAGGCCCCGCAGCATCATCTATTCGGTTGTCGCTTCCACCATTTACTTTGGTTGGGGCAACTACTCGTACCGGAATGATTACGGGTCCATTGCGCGACCGTTTTGGTTTGGTCAGTCGACTCGACTTCTACGATGAAGAAGAACTCACCGCAATCGTTTTACGCGCGGCTCGCATTTTGAATATCACCATCGACGCCGACGGTGCAGCACAAATTGCGCGGCGGAGTCGAGGAACTCCACGTATTGCAAACCGACTACTGCGTCGTGTGCGCGATTATGCAGAAGTCAATCATCCAACTCCTTCTGGTGCAGGAAACATCGATGCGAGCATTGCTGCCGATGCGCTCGTTTTGTTCGGGGTCGATGCACGCGGGCTCGACAAGGTTGACCGCGCCATTCTCTCTGCATTATGCAAGCAATTCGGTGGAGGTCCAGTGGGGCTCACCACGTTGGCAATCAGTGTGAGCGAACAGCCAGAAACAGTGGAAGATGTTTATGAGCCGTTCCTCATCCAGCAAGGCTTTTTGTCACGCACTCCGCGTGGCCGTATCGCAATGCCGGCAGCTTTTGAGCATCTTCATATGACGCCGCCAGAACGCATTCCCTCGTAGTCTTGAACGGTGAATCTCGCCGATATCGACTACAACTTGCCCGAGCACTTTATTGCGCAAGTTCCCATGGAGCCACGCGATGCCGCTCGCTTGTTGGTATATGTAAATGGGGCAGTCGAGCATAAAAAGGTCAGCGATATCACCGACTTTTTGCAAGCAGGTGATGTTCTCGTCGTGAATGAAACCAGAGTATTGCCAAGTCGACTTTCCCTAGTGCGCAGTACCGGTGGTCGAGTGGAAGTGCTCTTGCTTGAGCCCTTACAAGAAGATGACAGCGAGTGGGAAGCACTTATTCGGCCGGGACGCAAAATGAAAGTGGGTGAATTCCTTGCAACAGCAGCTGGCGACGAATTTGCCGAGGTGCTGGGGCGGTCGGCAGTTGGCGATACTTTCCGTATTCGAATATGTGCTGGATCCACCTCGGGCGAGCGCAGGGCTGCAATAGAAGCGGTGGGGTCTTTGCCGTTGCCTCCCTACATCACCACCACGTTGGAAGATCTCGAGCGCTATCAAACTGTTTATTCTCATGAAGCGAAGTCGTCGGCTGCGCCGACTGCTGGCTTGCACTTCACCTCTGCATTGCTTGAGAAGATTGAGAAAATGGGAGTCGTCATCGCAAAGGTTGAACTCGTTGTTGGTCTCGACACATTTAAGCCAGTTGATGAGGAAAATCCGCTGAACCATGTCATCCACTCCGAGTGGTACAACGTTCCCGAAGAAACGATGCAACTAGTGAAGAATGCACAGCGCGTTGTTGCCGTGGGAACAACTTCAGTACGTGCGCTTGAATCGGTAGCAGTTGCCGGAGAACTCACGGGTCGAACACGGCTCTTCATTACGCCTGGATACACATGGAAGTATGTCGACATCATGATGACAAACTTCCATATGCCAAGAACAACGCTGTTGCTCATGGTGCAGGCATTCATCGGTGAAAAGTGGCGAGATCTTTATGCTGAAGCACAACACGAGAACTATCGCTTTCTCTCTTTTGGTGATGCCATGCTTCTTGCGCGGTTAGACAACTCAACAACGGAAAGTGACCTCTAGTGCATCCAGTTTCATTTGAAGTGCAGGCAACAGAGGGCACGGCGCGTGCTGGCCTGGCAACCACTGCTCACGGCACCTATACAACTCCTTGTTTTATGCCAGTAGGTACACGTGGTGCCGTGAGGTATCTCAGTGCTGTTGATTATGAAGATCTTGGAGCACAAATTGTTCTGGGCAACACGTATCACCTGATGCTGCGTCCAGGGGCCGACACGGTGGAAGCATTGGGTGGTCTTGGCAAGTTTGCAAGTTGGGGTGGGCTCACCCTCACCGATTCGGGTGGATTCCAAGTTTTTTCGCTCGAGCCAAAAGTCGATGATGATGGAGTCACATTTAAGTCCACGTACGACGGATCTCTTCATAGGTACACGCCAGAAACTGCAGTGGAAGTTCAGCAAAAACTTGGCGCAACCATTCAGATGGTTCTCGATGTGTGCCCGCCATTGCCCTCTGAACCACATGTAGTGGAGTTGGCGCTCAAACGTACGTCGATGTGGGCGCAGCGTGCCCGCGAGCATCACAGCCGCACAGATCAGGCCCTGTTTGGCATTGTGCAAGGCGGCATCAACCCCGAATTGCGGGCACGTAGTGCACTGTCTACAGCTGCATTGGAGTTCGATGGTTACGGAATTGGCGGACTCTCAGTCGGGGAATCGCGGGAAGAAATGTTGCCCGCTTTGGCTGCTGCGCTGCAGAACCTGCCAACAAACCGGCCGCGGTATCTGATGGGAGTGGGTGACCCTGCTTCGCTGATTGAGGCGGTCAACTTAGGCGTCGACCAATTTGACTGTGTTTTGCAAACCCGACTGGGTCGCCACGGAACCGCTCTCACAAGCACTGGCAAGTTGAATATGAAAAACGCCCAATATGCCCTGCAAGATCTCCCACTCGATGCTGAATGTGCGTGCATGGTCTGTCGGCGTCATTCGCGGGCATATATTCGCCACTTATTTCAAACTTCTGAGCCAACGGCCTCGCGTTTGGTCTCGTATCACAACATTGCTTGGACTTTTGCCCTCATGGCAGAGATGCGAGAGTCCATTGGAAACGGCACATTTCAGCAGATGAGGCAGCGCGTAATGGGGGTCTGGGGCTCGTAGTGGCTACGCTTGTTGCCATGTCTCTTTCCCCAACTGCTCTCCTTGCCGCCGAGAAATCTTCTGGAGGGGGCTCCGCCATTTTCCAACTCTTCTTCTTTGGCCTCATTTTCGTGGCCATGTACTTCTTGCTCATTCGCCCACAGCGTCGTCGTGCCAAAGAAGCCCAAGAACTGGTGCGAGCAGTTCAAATTGGCGATCAGGTTCAGCTCTCGTCTGGCCTCATTGGCTTCGTCACCGATTTCGACAAGGAAGATCAAGCTGGCGATGTTGTATGGGTTGACCTTGCCGAGGGCGTTGAAGTCCGTGCGATGCGGTCAGCAATTGTGCGCCGCATTGAAGTGCGCGAAGAGGCTCCTGCAGTTGAGAGCGACAACTCTGACGATTCAGACAAGTAGTTCCTCATATGCGTCGCAAACTTCTCATCACGCTTATAGCAACTGTCCTCGTTTCCATATCGCTCGTGGCAGGAAACCTCATTGCCGGAAACAAGCCTTCTTTGGGGCTCGATCTTCAAGGCGGGGCATCAGTAACACTTGAGCCAAAAGGCGATTACGACACCGTCGCGCTCGACGTTGCTGTTGAAATCATTCGTTCTCGTGTTGACTCAATTGGTGTAGCTGAACCAGAAATTATTCGCCAGGGAAGCACAGTGGTTATCAACCTTCCAGGTGTGAAAGACCAACAGCGCGCACTGGAGATCGTTGGGCGCACCGGAGAAGTGTTGCTCCGTCCGGTATTGCAGTCGGGCATGAGAAACGACGATGCGACCACCACCACCATTGCGGGCCAAACAACAGTTCCTGGTGCTACTTCCTCAACAATCGCTGGAGCAACAACCACAGTTGCTGGCGCAACAACCACGGTCGCCGGAGCAACCACAACTGTTGCAGGTGCGACCACGAGTCAGCCTGCTAGCTCGGGCGGGCTCGGTAAGACGCGTCAACCGATGAGTGCGGCAACTACAACAACTCCCACAACGGTGGCACCATCAACAACAGTGAGTTCAACCGATGCAGGGGCCACAACCACCACGGTTGCTATTGCGCCAGCACAACCGCAACAAGATATTTCCATGACCAACGAACCTTCCAAGCAAGCAATTTTGGAAGGTCGCGATGGTCTGGTGTACTTCACTGGTCCGTCACAAGCAGACGGACAAGTTTTTGCCAACGATGCCGCTGCGCAAATCAGTAGCGGTTCATGGGTCGTAGCTGTCGGCTTGCGCGGCGGTGCGAGCGGGGAAGACAAGTGGAATCTTCTGGCCGCACAGTGCTTTCAAAAAGCAGCTACATGCCCTACGGGTCAAATTGCCATCGTCCTTGACGGCGTGGTGATCTCGGCTCCTGTGGTGCAAACAGCAAACTTCAGTGGCAGCGTGCAAATCAGCGGCGACTTCAAAGAAGCTGAAGCAAAAGACCTCGCCAAAATTCTTGAGTTTGGTGCCGTGCCAGTGCGCTTCGATTCACCAACAGCACAGACCGTGTCAGCAACCCTGGGTAAAGATTCGCTCAATGCGGCGTTAATTTCAGGTCTTGTGGGCGTTTTGCTCGTTTTGCTCTTCCTCTTTTTCTACTATCGCCGTTTAGCAATTGTGGTCTTGGGTGGTTTGGCAATCTCAGGCATGTTGCAGTGGAGTGCGATTTCTTGGCTCTCGCAACGCAACGGCCTTGCCCTGTCGCTGTCTGGTGTAACCGGAATCATCGTTTCTGTAGGCGTCACGGTCGACTCCTACGTGGTGTTCTTTGAGAAGTTAAAAGACGATGTTCTTGGCGGTAAAACTCTGAAGAATTCCGCTACTCGCAGTTTCAATTCCGCTTGGCGAACCATCATTGCCGCCGACACGGTGTCGCTCATTGGTGCAGTAGTGCTGTGGTTCCTCACCGTTGGCTCCGTTAGAGGTTTCGCTTTCTTCCTCGGACTCTCAACTTTGTGCGACATTATCGTCGCGTACTTCTTCACGCGCCCAACCGTTATTTTGATGTCTCGTTCGAAATGGATGAACGGCGCAAAAATGTTTGGTGTGCGAGCCCGTCGCACTGATGATGGAAATGATCAACTTGTCGAAAGTTCAACAGAAGGTGTGGTGGCACGATGAGTGGTCGCTGGGGTCGTCTTTATAACGGTGAAACAACAATTGACTTTGTTGGTCGTCGCTGGTGGGGCTTCATATTGTCGGGCATCTTGGTGCTTGCAACGTTGGTGTCGCTGTTGTTCCAGGGTCTCAACTTAGGAATTGACTTTGAAGGTGGAGTGGCATGGGAAGCACCTGTGAAGAACGGGCTCACCATCGACTCTGCAACAGCAATTCTTGAAGACAACAATATTGAATCGCGAAATGCAAAAGTACAAACACTCGGCAGTGGCGCAGGTGAGCGCATTCGTCTACAGGTAGATGACCAAACTACAGAAGTGCGCAGCGCAGTTCAGAAGTCGCTAGCAGACACAGCAAAAGTAGATGTTGCCGAAGTGAGCGTCTCGAGCGTGAGCTCGTCTTGGGGGCGCAGCATCACCATTAAAGCAATACGTGCTCTGCTCGTGTTTTTCTTATTAGTTTCGATGTACATCGCTTGGCGCTTCGAATGGAAGATGGCAATAGCGGCCATTATGGCAATGGTTCACGACGTCATCGTCAGTGTTGGCGTGTATTCGCTTCTCGGTTTTGAAGTGACCCCGTCAACAGTTATTGCCTTTTTGACCATTTTGGGCTTCTCTCTTTACGACACCATCGTGGTATTCGACAAGGTGCACGACAATACGAGCCGCTTTAGCGCGTCGCGTGTCTCATATGAAGACATCGTCAACGTTTCGATGAACCAAGTTCTGATGCGTTCGCTCAACACAAGCCTTGCTGCAGTGTTGCCCGTGTTGTCGTTGTTGGTTCTGGGGTCTGGGGTTTTTGGTGCAGTTGCTCTACAAGAGTTCGCCTTGGCTTTGTTCGTAGGTCTGTTGACTGGTGCTTATTCGTCAATCTTTATCGCTACGCCTTTACTATCCCTTTTGAAGTCGCGCGAACCAAAGTTCCGATCCCTCATCGGTCAGCGCTCTTTGAAAACCGACATGACCTCTTTGATGCAAACAGGCTCTTCTGTGTCACGTAAGCAATCTGCTCGTTCTGGCACAGACACTACGGGTGCAACCAGTACTCCGGTCGATGCCGTCACAGCAGTGCTGTCGCATCCACCGCGCCCTCGTAAAAAGACGCGCCGGTAATTTATGCACAACGATTCATTGCAAAGGTATATCCGCAATATTGAAGACGTGCCAGCACCCGGAGTGACCTTTCGGGATATCACTCCTCTTATCGGAGACCCACAAGGGTTCAACGAAGCAGTGGGTTCTATCGTTTCCATGTCATCTGGTCTCAAAATCGACAAGGTGGTCGGAATTGAAGCTCGTGGTTTCATTCTTGCTGCACCTGTTGCCTTCCATCTAGGCGCTGGGTTCGTACCTGTGCGCAAAGCAGGGAAGTTGCCTTGGGAAGTAGTGCGTGAGGAATACGCCTTGGAGTACGGCACAGACGTATTAGAAGCGCATCGTGATGCAGTGGGCCCTGGCGACTCGGTCGTCATAGTCGATGACGTGTTGGCTACAGGCGGAACCGCCAAAGCCGCCATCAAACTCATTGAAGGCCTTGGTGCTCATGTAGCAGCTTTGCTGTTTCTCATCGAACTCGATGCACTCGGTGGTCGAAGCGTGTTATCCGGGCACACCATTCACTCGGTGATGACGTACAGGTAGCACGTATGGCTTCGGGTGACCGCGTTCTTCCTTGGAGGCGCAGTTCCGCAGCGCCTGCAGAAGAACTTGCCCCGTTACTGGCGTCCTATCGTTCGCGCCACCCCAAAGCATCAATTGCTCTCATCAATAAGGCGTACATCACGGCTCGAGGTGCACACCAGCATCAACTGCGTGGCAGTGGTGAGTCGTACATCAACCATCCCATTGCGGTAGCAAAAATTGTTGCCGATATTGGGCTCGACGATATTTCCCTGGCTGCAGCACTACTTCACGACGCTGTAGAAGATACTGAAATTACGCTTGAAGAAGTTGAACGCAATTTCGGTAAAGAAGTCGCAAGCATCGTCGACGGTGTCACCAAATTAGAGCGTCTTCAGTTCGATTCTAAAGAAGCGCAACAAGCTGCAACCATGCGCAAAATGTTGGTTGCCATGGCGCGAGACATTCGTGTTTTGGTCATCAAGCTCGCCGATCGCTTACACAACATGAGAACTCTTGCGGGAATGTCGGTAGAGAAACAGCAGCGCATAGCGCATGAGACGCTCGACATTTACGCACCACTTGCACACCGATTGGGCATGCAGGAAATGAAACAGCAACTCGAAGACTTGTCGTTTGCTGCCATTTACCCGAAGCGTTTCGCAGAGTTAGACCACTTGGTGGGAACCCGCACGCCCGAGCGCGAGGTGTACCTCGCCAAGGTAGTGGGCGACGTCCAAATCAAGCTCTCTGAATTGGGAATCAAAGCAGAAGTAACTGGACGCGGAAAGCATCTGTGGAGCATTTACGAAAAAATGGTGCAAAAGAGTCGTGAGTTCGATGAAATTTTCGATCTCGTTGCCGTGCGCATCATCGTCGATTCTGTCAAAGATTGTTATGGCGCTTTGGGCTGTATTCACGGGCGATGGAAGCCGGTGGTGGGTCGCTTTAAAGATTACATCGCCATGCCAAAGTTCAATTTGTATCAATCGCTGCACACCACGGTCATTGGTCCTGAAGGAAAACCGCTAGAGGTGCAAATCCGCACGCGTGAAATGCACAATCGCGCCGAGTGGGGCGTTGCTGCGCACTATGCATATAAAGACGGTGTGGCACCTGGTGATATTGACTGGTTGAACCGCATTATCGACTGGCAAGCCGATGTTGCCGACCCTACGCACTTCATGGAAGGTCTGAAAGAAGACCTTGTACAAGACGAACTCTTTGTGTTCACACCCAAGGGCAAAGTCATTCCATTGCCACTGCACTCATCGCCGGTCGATTTCGCGTATGCGGTGCACACCGAAGTGGGTCACGCGTGCATTGGCGCCAAGGTAAATGGCCGTCTCGTGACGTTGAATTACGAGTTGCATTCAGGTGATACATGCGAGATCTTCACAGCAAAATCTGATGATGCCGGTCCTTCCCGCGACTGGATGAACTTTGTTGCAAGCCCTCGTGCGAGAAACAAAATCCGGCAATGGTTCTCTCGCGAACGTCGCGACGAAATGATTGAGACGGGCAGGGAAGATCTCGTTGCTGAGTTGCGGCGTGAAGGGCTGCCTGTACATAGCATCTTGAGCTCCGACGCTTTAATGGGCGAAGTGAACGACGGTGGCCATGTCGATCTCGATTCACTCTTTGCGGCAATTGGCGAACATCATGTGAGTGCAAGGGGAGTTGCGCAACGTATTGCACGGGTGATGCAACTTGGTACCGATGGTGAATTGTTGGCGTCCGATCTGCGTGTCGATCGTCCGCGTCGCCCCACCCTCGATGGTCCTGCAATTCATGTTGACGGTCTCGACGACGTACTTGTGCGACTATCTACCTGTTGCACTCCAGTGCCTGGTGACGAAATCATGGGGTTCATCACTAAGGGTCGCGGAGTCAGTGTCCACCGCATCGACTGTGCAAATGCCGGATCACTAGTGCAAGAGCAAGCGAGTCGCGTGGTGGAGGTGGAGTGGTCCGACCATCAGCGAGGTTCCACTTTTAGAGCAAGCGTTGAAGTGGTCGCACTCGACAGGTCGCGCCTCTTGCGAGACGTGGCAAATGCTTTGTCTGACCATCATGTGAATATCGTCGCTTGCTCAACCCATACGGGCCTTGACCGTGTCGCAAAAATGCGTTTTGAGTTTGAGTTAGCCGACCCCAACCACCTCGATGCGGTGCTGAGAACCATCAAAAATATTGCTGGCGTGTACGACTCTTATCGAGTTCTGCCAGGAAATACCACGGGTTCGACCGACTCTGACGAGTAACCTCTTGGCGTGCCATCGTTTCAAACAACCCCGGGGACTCGCGATATCTTGCCTCCCGATGCAGCTCGCTGGCGCAGTTTCGTTGAGGAATTCGATGCAGTTGTCTCGCTAGCCGGATTCCAGCACATTGTGGTTCCAATGTTTGAAGACCTAGGCGTCTTTCAGCGGCTCGGAGACGCAACCGATGTAGTTACCAAAGAGATGTATGACTTCGTCGATAAGGGCGGCCGCCATGTTGCGCTGCGGCCAGAACAAACCGCTGGTGTGTGTCGCTCTTTTGCGCAACATCGTCCTTTGCCGCCATGGAAGGTTTGGTACAGCGGTCCCAACTTCCGCTACGAACGGGCTCAGCACGGGCGCTACCGCCAGTTCGACCAGGTGGGTGTAGAGGCATTGGGAAGTGACGACCCGCTACTCGATGTTGAAGTCATCGCCCTTGCTGTTGATTTTTTCCGAAACCTTGGACTGCGCAATGTTGTTCTGAACATCAATTCACTCGGCGACTCCGGAGATCGTGCACGCTACGTTGAAGCGCTGTCTCAGTATTTCCAAGGGCGCATCAGTGAGCTGAGTCCCGAGAGTGTGGCAACCCTCGAGCGAAACCCACTGCGGGTACTCGATTCAAAGCGGGAAAGCGAGCAAGCAGTTGTTGCTCAAGCGCCTTCAATTAGTGGTTTTCTCAGCGATGAAGCAGCCTCGCACTTTACGCAGGTGAAACAGGGTCTCGATGCACTTGGTATCGCATATGTTGTGAACGAACGTCTCGTTCGTGGGCTCGACTACTACTGCCGTACAACTTTTGAGTTTCAATCCACTGCTTTGGAGTCGGCACAAACAGCAGTCGGCGGCGGCGGGCGTTACGACGGCTTAGTAGAAGACCTTGGTGGCCCAGCCACTCCAGGTATCGGTTTTGCCATTGGCCTCGATCGCACTTTGTTGGCCTGCGATGCTGAGCAAGTTTTTCCACACCCATCAACAAAAGCCGATGTATTCGTTATCGATACAACTGGTGGTATGCAGGCATTGCAATTGTGTCAACAATTTCGTACAGCGGGCTGTGCGTCGGAACGTGCATATGGTGGGCGGGCAATGAAGGCACAAATGAAAGCAGCCGACAAGTCGGGTGCCACATATGCCGTCATTATTGGAACCGACGAATTATCTCAAGGTGTTGCAACAGTGAAGTCAATGGTCGACGGTCAGCAAGAGGAAATATTACTTGATGCTGTCGTTCAACATGTGGCTGCACAATTAGGAAAGGTCAATTCATGATTTCACAGTCAACCTCAATGCGTTCACACTTGTGTGGAGAGTTGCGCCCCGAGCACATCGGAACCACAGTGCAAATTTGTGGTTGGTTGTCACGACGCCGTGAACACGGTGAGCACTTAGCCTTTTTCGATATACGCGACCACTCCGGAATCGTCCAGTGTGTAGTAGACCGCACAGTAGATGTTCGCTCTGAATATGTAGTGCGCATTACTGGCGTTGTGCGTGAACGGCCAGAGGGCACGTTGAACACACAAATTCCAACAGGTGCCATAGAAATTGGTGATTGTGTTGTTGAGGTTCTCAACGAGTCAGAGCCCCCACCGTTTCCCATCGACTCACGAGCTGATGATGTCGATGAAAACATTCGTTTGCGATTCCGCTACCTCGACATTCGTCGTGAGCGGATGCAAAAAAACATTCGGTTGCGGGCAAAAATCAACTCTGCTATCAGGGCCGCAATGGAATTGCAAGAGTTTGTAGAGGTAGAAACACCTTTCCTTATGCCGTCCACTCCTGAAGGTGCGCGTGAGTTCCTTGTTCCTTCACGTAAAGAGCCAGGCTCGTTTTACGCACTGCCGCAGTCACCCCAATTGTGGAAGCAGTTGTTGATGGTGGCCGGAGTCGACAGGTATTTCCAAATTGCGCGTTGTCTACGAGATGAAGACCTTCGCGCAGACCGTCAGTACGAATTCATGCAGTTAGACGCAGAAATGAGTTTTGTTACTCAGCCCGATGTCCTCGCTGCAATTGGTAAAGCAGTAACCGCGGCTGCCGAAGCTGCAACGGGTGTAGCCGTTCCTCCAATCGAGCAAATCACTTGGCACGAGGCAATGAGCAGGTTCGGTGTCGATAAACCCGACCTTCGTTTCGGGCTCGAGTTGCACGAACTCACCGATATTTTTGCCGCAACAGAATTCAAAGCTTTTTCAACAGCAGCCTCCATTAAAGGTATTCGTGTCGATGCGGCAACGTATCCAGAACAGGCTGCATCGGGAAGAGGCAGGCTCGACGCACTCACCGACCGCGCAAAGCAAGTTGGCGCAAAAGGTTTAGTGTGGCTGCGCGTTGCCGAGGGTAAGACATTTGAGTCTCCTGTAGCAAAGTTCATTTCTGCAACCGAGAGCGCTGCGCTTTGTGACCGTTTTGGTGCGGTGCCAGGCGACCTCATATTGATCGTCGCCGACGAATGGGATACCACCTGTGAAGTTCTTGGACAATTGCGTAATGACATTGGACGTCCACCCGTTCATGAAGGCCCATACCGTTATGTATGGGTCATTGATTTCCCACTGTTCGTTGGTATCGATGCTGTAACTGGCCGTCCAAAGCCAGGGCATCATCCGTTTTGCCATCCACATCCCGACGACTTGCAGTATCTCGACACTGAGCCACTTCGTGTGCGTGCTCAGGCGTACGACCTCGTGTTAAACGGTTGGGAACTCGGTTCAGGTTCCATTCGTATCCATGAGCCCGAATTGCAAAGGCAAGTATTCAACAAGTTGGGTATTAGCGATGAAGAAGCCGATCGGCGTTTTGGGTTCTTTCTGCAACCGTTTAAATATGGCGCTCCACCACACGGTGGCTTTGCATTTGGTATCGACCGATTAACTGCAATTCTTGCGGGCGAAGACAACATCCGTGAAGTTATTGCCTTCCCGAAGACCCAATCGGGTAGTGATCCAATGACCAATGCGCCAACTGTGGTCGACGCTGCTCAACTCAATGAACTAGGTATTCGTACATTACCTCCGGCAGTGAAGTAGGTCTTGTACGAGTGAGAACCTGTTCTCGGCATCAGCTGCAGAGCAACTGCAGCGACAGGCACCTCTTGCTGCGCGTTTGCGCCCACGTAACCTCGATGAAGTTGTAGGGCAAGAACATCTTGTTGGCTTAGGAAAGCCCTTACGGGTGCTCATTGAAAGCGACCAATTGTCATCGGTCATTTTATGGGGACCACCGGGCATTGGAAAAACATCGCTCGCCGAAGTGATGGCCACTCAATCAAGTGCGCACTTCGTGCGTTTATCTGCGGTGTCATCGGGCGTGAAAGACATTCGTGAGACCATTGCTCAGGCGCAACATTTGCTTGGTGAAAAACAGCGTCGCACCATGGTGTTCATCGACGAGATTCACAGGTTTAGTACTTCGCAGCAAGATGCACTGCTGCCTGCCGTAGAGAGTGGTTTGCTGGTTCTTGTTGGGGCCACAACCGAGAATCCTTTTTTCGAAGTCAATGCACCGTTGCGCAGTCGGTCCACCTTGTTTCACCTCGAACCGTTGTCGGCAACTCATTTGTCAGTTTTGGTTGAGCGCGGTTGTGTTGCTGAGAATGCCCATTTAGATGAAATAGCGAAGAAGCATCTCTTAGACATGGCTCAAGGCGATGGTCGACAAATTTTGACGTCGTTAGAAGTTGCCTGTGCCTTGGCGCGTAGCGATGTGAGCAATACACCTGGCAAGCAAGTAGTTGTATCCCTGGCCGATGTTGAAGCTGCCTTGAGCACTAGTGCATTGCGTTATGGTCGCGACGATCATTACGACGTCATATCTGCGTTCATCAAGAGTATTCGTGGGTCTGCAGTTGATGCTGCAATTCATTGGCTGGCGCGGATGTTGGTAGCAGGCGAAGATCCAAGGTTTATTGCGCGTCGACTTGTCATTCTGGCAAGCGAAGACATCGGAATGGCCGACCCCACCTCGTTGTTGGTTGCCACGGCGTGCGCGCAAGCAGTGGAGCACGTCGGTATGCCCGAGGCACAACTGAATCTTGCTCAAGCAACTATTCATTTGGCGTCGGCTCCTAAAAGTAACTCCACGTCAAATGCAATATGGAGCGCAATGAGCGAAGTGCGTAGTGGTGGAATCGGTGAGGTTCCACTGTTCCTCCGTGATGGCCACTATCAAGGCGCTGAAAGCCTGGGTCATGGATCCGGCTATGTCTCGCCACACGTAGCAACATCGCAGAACCCAGCGGCGCAAGCGAATGACTATTTGCCCGAAGCTTTAGATGGTCATCGCTACTACGATGAGGACTTATGACGGGTCGTGATGTAGCAGTCATTGTGGGCTTGGTGATGTGCTTTTTCGCTTTCGCAGCCTTAAGCATTGTTTTACTGCAGGTGTTGTCTGCGCTACGAGAGTTGCGCTCCGATCTCGATCTGTTTGAGTCACGTGTGTTGCCACTCATGGCAGACCTGCGAGATGCCACCGACGAAACGCGAGAAGTTGTTGATGATGCCCGCGAAGACCTCGAGCGTTTCGACAGGGTATTGGGTTCGGCTGAAATGGTGAGTTCAGCCTTGGCCGATACCTCTCGCGTGGCTCGAACGGTCATTACCTCGCCACTCATCAAAACTGTCGCTGTTGCACGAGGAGTGTCGCGTGGATTGCGTAAATTCTCTACATCAGCACCCCCTCAGGCTTCGCAGCGTAAAACACGGCAGCGAAGAAAATCTGGCAGATAGGGTGCAGGCATGCGTCGTTTGGTCTGGTTCTTTGCTGGTTTCATAGTGGCCCTCATTGGAGGCGGCTATGCAAAAAGGCGAGTAGTCACTGCGGCCCAAGATCTTGCGCCAACACGAGTTGCCCAACGGGCCAAGGTGCGTGCAGGAGAAGTGTCTCGCAGTGTTCGTTCACGGTTCACCGATGCAGTCCATGAAGGACAAAGTGCAATGCGTGAGCGTGAATCAGAACTCCAACCGAAGCCGTAACGGCTAAGATTTGCGGTAATGAGTACTCCCTCGAATCCGTTAAGTTCATCGCGTCGTCCGCATTCAGCCAACGAGGTGCGTAACGCTTTTCGTGATTTTTTCATCGACAAGGGCCATGCCCAGGTCGAGTCGGCCAGCCTCATTCCTCACGACCCCACGGTGCTTTTTACGGTTGCCGGAATGGTGCCTTTCAAGCCATATTTCGTAGGCGACGAAACGCCACCATATAAGCGAGCAGTGAGCGTCCAGAAGGGTGCGCGCGCCGGTGGCAAGCACAACGATCTCGACGATGTAGGGCGTACGAAGCGCCACCTCGTCTTTTTCGAAATGCTTGGCAACTTCAGTTTCGGTGACTATTTCAAAGAGAGTGCCATTCCTTGGTCATGGGAACTCGTTACTGAAGTTTTCGGATTCGATGGCGACCAACTCTGGATCACCGTTCATGAAAGTGACGATGAAGCAGAAGCGATGTGGCACGAACAGGTGGGTGTCCCGATGTCGCGCATCCAGCGACTCGGCGATAAAGACAACTTTTGGCAAATGGGCGATACCGGCCCTTGCGGACCATGTTCAGAAATCCACATCGACCGAGGGCCAGCATTTGGGCCAGATGGTGGGCCACTCAATGACCCACATGGCGACCGGTTCCTTGAGTTTTGGAACCTCGTCTTCATGCAGTACAACCAAGCGCCCGACGGTTCGCGCACGCCACTGCCCAAGCCGTCAATCGATACTGGCGCTGGCCTAGAGCGCATTGTTGCTCTCATGCAAAAGACAGACTCTGTATGGGAAACCGACTTGTTGATGCCATTGGTAGAACAGGCACAGTCTTTAACTGGCAAAAAGTATCTCTCTGGCGACTACGACGATAAGTCAAGCTTCAGTCTGCGCGTGCTGGCCGAACATGCCCGTTCCTCCACGATGCTCGTGAACGATGGCGTATTCCCGTCAAATGAGAACCGTGGCTACGTGCTGCGACGCATCATTCGCCGTGCGGTACGACACGCTTATATTTTGGGTACCGAGAAGTTGGTGATGCCAAGTTTGGTGAACACAGCAATCGATGTCATGGGTTCGGCATACCCCGATGTTCAAAAGAACCGAGACTTCATTGTCGATGTGCTGACCCGTGAGGAAGAGAAGTTCCGTCAAACTTTGAAAACGGGTACTCACATTCTCGATGAAGCTCTCGATAAGAGTGGCAAGAACCTGGCTGGGTCTACTGCATTTTTATTGCACGACACCTATGGCTTTCCACTCGAACTCACTCAAGAAATCGCTAGTGAAAGAGAAGTAGAAGTAGATCTCGACGGTTTCCGTGTAGAGATGGACCAACAACGTGATCGCGCGAAGCAGGCACGCAAGGGCGGCAAAGTTGACGATTCCCAAATTGCCACCTACCGCGGCATTATGGAAGCCCATGGTGTCACCGCATTCGTTGGTTATGAATCTGTCGAGTCCGCTGCAAAGATCGTCGGCCTCAATGAATCTGTCGTTCATGACGGCTGCTTTGAAGTCTTCCTCGACGTCACTCCGTTCTACGCGGAAAGTGGCGGCCAGGTAGGAGACACCGGAACCATTTCAAATGCTGAGTGTGAGTTAGAAGTTCTCGACACCACCTTTGCCTTGCCCAACTTGCGCATGCACCTCTGTCGTGTCGTGCGCGGTATTCCCAAGTTGAATGCGCAAGTCGTAGCCACTATCAACGATGCGCGACGCACAGAAATTCGACGTCACCATACGGCAACCCACATGCTGCACTGGGCTTTGCGTGAAGTGCTCGGAGAGCACGTCAAACAGGCTGGTTCGCTGGTAGAGCCAGAGCGACTCCGTTTCGACTTCAGTCACTATGCGGCCGTTTCGCCAGAGGAACTGCGAGAAATTGAACGTCTCGCCAACTTGCAAGTGTTGAAAAACTGCGGCGTGGCGGTGTACGAAACCTCAAAAGACGAAGCGACGAAAGCTGGAGCTATTGCTTTCTTTGGCGATAAGTACGGCGATCTCGTGCGTGTTCTCGACGCGGGTGATTCAGTAGAGCTTTGCGGTGGCACGCATGTTGGCGCCACTGGCGATATCGGTGCAATCAAAATTCTGTCTGAGAGTTCCATTGGCTCAAACTTGCGTCGTATAGAAGCAGTTGCAGGAACCCATTCACTTGCGTTTATCCAGCAACAAAATGCGACCTTGTCACATGCTGCAGAGTTGTTGGGCGCCACACCCGACACTGTGAATGCTTATATCGAACGCAAGCTCGACGATATGCGCGCGCTGCAAGATGAAAACCGCATGTTGCGTTCGCGCCTTGCAGCAACTCAAGCAGGCGAAATTGCCGCAACTGCGGTTAACGGGGGAGTAGTGCAGCAGATCGATGGGCTGACCCCTGGTGATCTGCGGGAATTAGCTTTAGCCATTCGTAATGTCAGTGGAATACGAGCCGTGGTGCTTGCGGGTGTCACCGATACCGGTGGTGTTGCCATTGTTGCTGCAACAACTCCGAGCATCTCGGTGTCTGCCGGGAGCCTCATTGCGGCTGCTGCAAAAGCAGTCGGTGGTGGTGGAGGCGGAAAGGGAGACATTGCAACAGCAGGCGGAAAAAATGCTGCAGGTCTACCTGAAGCAATTTCCTTAGCAGGAGCTTCCGTTCAAGAAGCATTAGGTGCCTAATTGTGACAAGGCCTTTGCGCGTACTTGGTATCGACTTAGGTTCAAAACGAATAGGCATAGCGGTGAGCGATCGCAGTGGAACCATTGCCTCACCTCTCATGGTTTTGCAGCGCTCAGGTAGTACGAAAAAAGATCACGACAACATTCGTCTTTTGGTGGAAGAAGAAGAATGTGAAGCAGTGGTTGTGGGGTTGCCGTTGTCGATGAACGGCTCTATTGGAAAAGCTGCAACTGCTGCCCTTGCCGAGACAAAGCAATTGGCTACCGTAGTGAATGTGCCAGTAAGTACCTACGACGAACGCCTCACCACTGTGAGTGCAGATCGGGCGATGATTGAAGCAAATATGAATGCTCAAGCGCGCCGTCGTGTGGTCGACAAAGTTGCGGCAGCTGTGATGTTGCAATCATGGCTCGATCGTCAGGCGAACCTGTAAATGACCAACGATTGGAACGAAGACCCGTGGGATGTTGTCGACGTAGTCCCCGCCCACAGTCTTGAGGAGCAAGGCATAACACGTGGCCCCTCGCGGCCCCTCGTGCTCATCGTTGTCAGTATTTTTCTTGCTTTGGTACTCATTGCAGGAGGTGGTTCGCTGTGGTACCTGCGCCAAGTGAACCCGGTTGGTGACCCTGCGAGCGCGGTGAACTTTACAGTGACGGCCAACGACACATTGAGCAATGTCAGTAGCCGACTTGAAAAGGAAAAGATCATTACCAGTGCGCGAGTATTTCGCTGGTACGTAGGTCGTAAGGGTGGCATCACCTTTTATCCCGGTTATTTCCTCTTGAAGCCCCACGATCATATGGGCAACATCATGTCGGTACTGAATACGCCTCCCGCGCAGACTTTCACCAATGTCACATTTCCCGAGGGTTTCACGCTCGATCAGATGGCCTCTCGTCTCGCCGAGAAAGTGCCGCGGCTCGATGCCGCCAATTTCTTACAACAATCAGTGAGTGGCTCCGTCACTTCTTCATTTGCTCCAAGCGGCTCCACAAACCTCGAAGGTTTGTTGTTCCCCGACACCTATCAAATTTCTGGCGACGACACCGCTACTCGCGTGTTGCAGAGAATGGCAGGTCTGATGGAGCGAGTAGGACGACAAGAAGGCATCGCAAAATCTGAGGAACGACTCGGATACAGCCCATATGAAGTGCTCATCGTGGCCTCAATGATTGAACGCGAAGCAAAGGTCGACGCCGATCGCCCCAAAATTGCTCGGGTGATCTACAACCGATTAAAGCGCAAGATGCTGCTCCAAATAGATGCAACTTTGCGGTACAAGCAAGATGCGGCTCTATCAATCAGTGATTTGCAGAAAATCGATTTCCCATACAACACATATCTGTACAAAGGTTTACCGCCAACGCCCATTGCGCAGCCGGGTCGCGCTTCAATACGTGCTGCTTTGAACCCTTCTCCCAACCCATCAGCCGGAGACCCCATTTGCGTTGGGCTCAAGGCAAATGAAAAATGTGAATATTTGTATTACGTCATTGCCGACAAAGAAGGCGGTCACGTTTTTGCTGCTACGTTCGCCCAGCACGAGGCGAATATTGTCAAGGCAAAACAGGCAGGTGTGATGTGAGCCGAGGAGAAAGTGCTCTGAGTTTGCATCACTCAGCGCGTATCGCGTGTGTGCTCGGACAACCAGTTGCCCACAGCTTGTCTCCGGCAATTCATAACGATTGTTTTGAAGACCTTGGTGTGAATGCGAAGTATTTCTCTTGTGACGTGTCGCCTAAGAATCTGGAAAATGTAGTCCGCAGTCTGCAGTCGCAAAACTTCCTTGGTGCTTCAGTCACCATGCCGCACAAAGAGGCAGCTCTTTTGCTCTGTGACACTGTCTCGCCCCGTGCTCGTGCGTTGACATCGGTGAATACGTTGGTCCCTCAAAGTGATGGGAGTTTGCACGGCGACTCCACCGACGGCGCTGGTTGCGTAGGAGCGCTCGAACATCATGGAGTGCAGTTGAATGGGAAGTCGGTCATCGTTCTTGGTGCCGGAGCAACAGCCCGGGCGTGTATTGAGGCTTTTTCACACACTGAGGTCTCTCGTATTGGTGTGATGAATCGTTCTGAAGATCGTGCACAGCAAGCGGTTCAACTTGCTGGTGAAAAGGGTTATGTTGCGCAACTCTCCGATGTTTCTGAAGCAGATGTCATTGTGCACACCACGCCCGTCGGTATGAAGCAAAGTGTTCCGGGCGGCGAGTCGCCACTTCCCAGCGGTGTGCTGAGAGCACATCATGTTGTTCTTGATGCCGTCTATCAGCCGCTAGAGACTCAATTGCTTCTCGATGCTCGCAGTAGTGGGGCGCAGGCCATCGATGGCCTGTGGATGCTCGTTTACCAGGCAAAGGCACAACAATTGCTATGGACTGGCGCGAATCCCGACCCATTACGCATGCGATTTGCCGCAGAGCGCGAACTCGCGAGACGGGGCAGATAACCTCTCAAGCGATGTTGCGCTATCTCACTGCCGGTGAATCTCATGGTCAAGCCCTCGTAGTTATTGTGGAAGGGCTTCCTGCAGGGTTGCCCGTCACGATGGAAGACATTCAAGAAGAAATGGGTCGACGTCGCTTAGGTTTTGGCCGCGGACCACGTCAACGCTTTGAAGTCGATGAAATTTTGCTCCTTGGTGGCATACGCCATGGGCGAACCCTTGGCTCTCCGGTTGCTATTCAAATTCAAAACACTGAATGGTTCCGTAGCGACAAATGGCATGAAGAAATGTCTCCCGCGCCAGGTGAAACGAAAGATCCACTCACGCAACCTCGCCCAGGTCATGCCGATCTCGCGGGAATGCAAAAATATGGTTTTACCGATGCTCGCGATGTACTCGAACGAGCAAGTGCCCGCGAAACAGCAGCTCGTGTTGCTGCAGGTGCCCTCGCCAAACTTCTCTTGCGATCCATCGGCATTGAAGTTCTTTCCCATGTCATTCAAATGGGCGACGTGCGCGCCCCATCTCAGGTACGCCCCACGATCTCCGACCTTGCGGCAATCGATGAAAGCCCTGTGCGCTGTTTCGACACGTCGGTTGAAGCACGCATGGTGACAGCAATTGAAGATGCTGCTCGTGAAGGCGACAGCCTCGGTGGGGTAGTTGAAGTTCTTGCCTATGGAGTACCTGTTGGTCTCGGCAGTCATGTGCATTGGGATCGCAAAATCGATTCCATGTTGGCCCAAGCTGTCATGAGTATTCAGGCAGTCAAAGGTGTGGAAATTGGTGATGGTTTTGAAGTTGCAGGTCGAAGGGGCAGTCAGGCTCACGATGCAATTGAATGGGATGCTCAAAACGGCGTGTACCACCGACTCTCGGCATTAGCTGGTGGCACTGAAGGTGGAATGACAACTGGCGAAATGGTTGTGGTGCGTGCTGCAATGAAGCCGTTAGCAACGTTGAACCGACCAACTCTGCAAACTGTCGATACTGTCACCAAAGAAAATACGGTGAGTTTCAAAGAGCGCACCGACGTTACTGCGGTCCCCGCTATGGGAGTCGTCGCAGAAACCATGGTTGCTTTAGTTCTCGCAGCAGAAGCACAAAGGAAATTCGGTGGTGACTCCGTTGCGGAATTCCAAAGGAATCATCGGTCCTTTATTGAGTCGTTGTGATTAGTGCGCCTCTTCCGGTGCATCATGTAGTTCTCATTGGCCTCATGGGCACTGGAAAAAGCACAGTCGGGCGCGTTTTAGCAAAAGAATTAGATCGGGACTTCGTCGATACCGATGCAGCCATCGAGCGTGATACCCAAAAAGATATTGCACATATTTTTGCTGAAGAAGGTGAAGAGTTCTTCCGCTCTCAAGAAGCAATCAAACTTGCAGAACTCCTGAGCGAAGATCGCCCCCTTGTCATTTCCACAGGTGGTGGAATTCTCGAATCCGAGAAGTGTCGTACACTTCTGGAAGAAAAGAAGAGTGAGGGCCTGCTTGTTGTGTGGCTGCAGGCGTCCATCGAGACCATGCTCGAGCGCACCGCCCGTTCCCAAAACAGGCCGCTATTGGCACAGGCGAGCGGAAAAGGCGCACGAGAAGATGTTTTGAAGTCGCTGATGACGCGAAGGAATGCTTGGTACAAAGCTGCTGCCGATATGGAAATTTCCACCGACACAATGTCGATTCAACGTATTGTGAGAACCGTGATGTCTACTATCAATCATTCAGCGTTGTGAGTTCCCAATGAGTCTGAATTCTTTACCCCCAGTTCAAGAAGTAGCCGTACCGCTGGGAGAACGTTCCTACAGTGTCTTCGTAGGGAAGGGTGCCGTCTCGCACATCCACCGACTTTTGCCAGCTTCGGCTAAGCGGGCGGTCGTGGTGACACAGTCGGGTATTGCCGCTATTCCCGATTTAGAAATTCCTACACTCACCATTCATATTCCTGCTGGTGAGGAACATAAGTCGTTATCAACCATCGAAGATCTGTGTCGTCAATTCGCACAGTTTGGTCTCACGCGTAACGACGTTGTCATTGGCGTAGGCGGTGGGTTGGTCACCGATGTCGCCGGGTTTGCGGCGTCTACGTATCATCGCGGTACAGCGGTGGTGCATGTGGCAACCACGCTCTTGGCAATGGTCGATGCGGCGATCGGCGGAAAGACGGGCGTCAACCTGCCGGAAGGTAAAAACCTTGTTGGCGCATTTTGGCAACCCAGTGGAGTCATTTGCGATACCAACTATTTAGACACTTTGCCCGAAAGAGAATTGCGGTGCGGCTGGGGCGAAGTGGCAAAGTACCACTTTCTCACCGGCGACGACATGCTTGCCTTGTCGGTGGAAGAACGCATTGCACTCTGCGTCAAAATCAAGGCAACGATTGTTGCTGCCGATGAGCGCGAAGGCGGCGTCAGGGCATTGTTGAACTACGGCCACACATTTGGCCACGCAATTGAAACCACCACACATCACCAATATGCCCATGGTGAGGCGGTTGCCATTGGCTTGCTGTGTGCGGCTCATCTTGCTCATGTCTTGGGTCGCATCGATAGCGCAAGAGTCGAGCATCATTACAACGTCATTCGAACCTATGGCTTGCAAGCTTCCTTGCCGAGCACCATGAGTGCACAAGAGTGGTTAGAGGTAATGGCTCGCGATAAAAAGGCTCTCGACGGCCTCACCTTTATTCTCGATGGGCCAAATGGCTTAGAAACGGTCTCGCCAGTTGCGCAAGAGTCGGTTGTTGAGGCCCTTAATCGCATGGCCAACAAGTCGTAACGAGGTACTCTGCATTATGGCTCTTGAAAAAAATGTGAAGTCGGTGCTTCTCTTGCACGGCCCCAACCTGCAGCTACTGGGTTCGCGTGAGCCAGAAATCTACGGTACAGCAACACTGCTCGACCATGTCGCAACTGTGCGTACCGCAGTAGAGAAACTTGGCTGGGTACTTGCCGACGCGCAGTCAAATAGCGAAGCCGATCTTGTTGCAGCCATCCACGACGCACGGCAAAACCATGCCGCAATCATTATCAACCCCGGAGCTTTCACGCATTATTCGTGGGCAATTCACGATGCATTGAGCGCATATAGCGGCCCCATTGTTGAAGTGCATTTGTCGCAGCCTTTGCGGCGGGAATCGTGGCGCCACGTCAGCGTGGTTGCTCCGTTGGCAATTGGCACCATCGCCGGTTTTGGTGCCGCAGGTTATGAGTTGGCCGTAGCTGGCTTGTCTCACTATTTCCAGTCTCAGCACTAATGCCTGCGAAAGCTCTGTCGCTAATAGATGTTTCTCGGCGCATTGGTGCAGTGCGTGAGTTGCTCACTCACACCGACTCGCCGTCGCCTTGCGTAGCTCTTCTTGTTACTTCTGCTGTCAACATTCGTTGGCTCACAGGGTTCACTGGCTCTGCGGGCATGTTGTTGATATCTTTACTCCCTGAAGCGCCGTCGTATCTCATTACTGATGGTCGCTACATTGCTCAGGCAGAACAGCAATTACGCATGAGTCAATCTCCAGTGGAGATTATTGAGAAGCGGTCATTAAAAGATCAGTTGCAGTTTGTGGTGAGCGAAATACTCGAGAGCCATGAATCGGCGGGCGAGGTCTGTTTGGGTATCGAGTCTCATGAGGTCTCTGTTGAATTGTTGCAACAACTTGAATCTGAAGTGGCATCGCATGGATCCCAGACTCGGAAACTCACATGGAAAGCAATTCAGGAAGTTTTCATTGACTTACGTAGAAGCAAAACGCCTGCAGAGTTAGAACGCATTACCTTGGCTGCATCAATTGCCGACTCAGCTCTTCAGTCTGTTGCACACATGTTGGTTCCAGGAATTTCCGAGGAACAGTTTTGTCTGCATCTCGATCATGCAATGCGGGAAATGGGAGCACAAGACGTGAGCTTTCCGAGCATCGTTGCCTTTGGTGAGAACTCTGCGCTTCCGCATCATCGTCCTAGTCGAAAAGTGCTCAATCACGATGAAGTAGTGGTCATTGATTTTGGCGCTCTTGTAGATGGATATCACTCCGACATGACTCGTTCGTTTGTGTGTACCGATGGATCCACTTCCCGCGGGAAGGAGCTTTTGGCGCGTTTTGATGCTGTCAAGTTGGCTTGCGAGGAAGGGGGAAAGCTTGTTGCCCCGGGCGTGTTGGCTGCAAGCATCGATGCCCGCTGTCGTGAAGTGCTGGCGCAAGCTGGGCTAGAAAATGAACTAAATCACGGTGTTGGTCATGGGGTGGGGCTACTCATTCATGAAGCACCATGGATAAACCCTCGATCTTTAGACGTTCTTTGCGAGAATGACGTGGTGACTGTAGAGCCTGGGGCGTATCGTATGGGGCTTGGAGGTGTGCGCGTGGAAGATCTTTTCATTGTTTCCTCGGCAGGCCACATCAACATATCTCGTAGCCCAAAAACACCGTATTCAACACTGAACGTATAGGAAACTTATGCCTGCAATTAGCACGAACGATTTCAAAAACGGCATCACCCTTGAACTCGACAACGGTCTTTTCACTGTTGTGGAATTCCAGCACGTGAAGCCAGGAAAAGGTGGCGCATTTGTGCGTACCAAGTTGCGCAACGTGCGCAACGGCAACTTGCTCGAAAAAACATTCAACGCAGGTATCAAGGTTGAGCAGGCCATTATCGATAAGCGCGACATGCAGTTCCTGTACAAAGACGGTGAAGAATTCGTGTTTATGGACACCGATTCCTACGACCAAACGAATGTGGGCCCAGTTTCTCTCGGCGACGCAGTTGACTATCTCATCGAGTCGGCAGTGGTCATTATTGCTTTCCACGGAACAGAAATTGTTGGTGTGGAAATGCCAGCTTCGCTAGAACTGCTCATCGCAGAAACCGACCCAGGCGTGCAAGGCGACCGCGTGTCGGGCGCTCGTAAGCCAGCAACATTGCAAACCGGTAAAACAATTCAAGTGCCTCTTTTCATTAACCCTGGTGACAAGGTAAAAGTCGACACCCGCAGCGGCGAATACATCACGCGCGTTTAAATGAAAAACGCATCCCCGAAAGGGAACTTCGCACCCGGTCATGCTTCAGATGCCCGTGAACAGGCACTCATCTTGCTCTATGAGGCTGAGTCACGCTCACTTTCAGTGCCCGAGGTGGTGCGAGAGCAAGTAGTGGTGCCTCATAGTGCCGCAATTGCACTTGCCCTCGGAGTTGAAGAAGCGCAAGTTACCTATGACGAGATGATCTCGTCGCGGGCCAAAGGTTGGCGCCTCGAGCGGATGCCCATGATCGACCGCGCAGTATTGCGCTTGGCCCTGCACGAACTGCGGGAATTCCCCGATGTGCCCACCGCGGTGGTGATGAATGAGGCCATTGAGCTTGCCAAACGCTTTTCCACGGAAGACTCTGGGCGCTTTGTGAATGGAATTCTGTCGGCATTGCTCGATTCCGTTCGCCCAAATAGCAAATAACTGCTAACCTAAAAGAAATTCACCGTCAAACGGGTCCTGAGAGGCTCGAACGGAAGGCAATATGACGAATACAGAGAAGGCAGCCACTGTGCTGACCAGTAGTGATGTGCAGCGCGCGATACGCCGCATCGCTCATGAAATTATTGAACACGTTGCCTCAGTGGCCGGTTCTGCAGGTTCTTCAGAAAAAGTAGCCATTATGGGTCTCCAGCACGGAGGCGTGTGGCTAGCCGAAGCAATCCACTCCAACATTGTTGAAATACAGCCCGACACGCCCATTGTGCTCGGATCCATCGATGTCAGCATGTACCGCGATGACATTGGGTTGCGCCCCACTTTGGAAGTCGCCACTTCGCATGTTCCGTGCAGCCTCGATGGGGTGCTAGTGGTACTCGTTGACGACGTGTTGTTCACAGGGCGCACGGTACGAGCAGCACTCGACGCTCTCATCGAATTTGGCCGACCGCGAGCTGTGCGTCTTGCGGTCATGGTCGACCGTGGGCATCGCGAATTGCCCATAAGACCCGATTTTGTAGGAAAGAACCTCCCGACCCATGTTTCTGATGAAGTGCTCGTGCAGCTGTCGGGTGTGGAAGTTTTCCCAGGAGCACACGCATGAAGCATCTCTTGTCAATGGATGACCTCTCGCTTGGCGAACTGCAGCAACTGCTGTCGCTTGCCGACGAAATGAGTGAAATCCAAAAGCGTGCTCAGCCCAAAGTCCCGGCTCTGCGCAACAAAACAGTGGCGAGCCTCTTCTTTGAAGACAGTACGCGCACCCGTTTGTCTTTTGAAACAGCTGCAAAGCGTTTGTCGGCTGACACCATGACCTTTAGTGCAGCATCGTCGAGTGTGAACAAGGGCGAGAGTTTGCGCGACACAGTAGAAACTCTGTCGGCGATGGGCGTCGACGCATTCGTGGTACGTCATAAAACTGCAGGTTTGCCTCTAGCGATGACGCAGTGGACAGATGCTCACATTGTGAACGCTGGCGATGGGGCACATCAACATCCCACGCAAGCCTTACTCGATGCATTTACGCTCACTCGCGCACTGGAGATGGGTAACTCTCTTATGGGAGTGCGCATAGCGATGGTGGGCGACATTCGCCATAGCCGCGTTGCACGCAGCACGGTACGAGCATTTGTTCTGCTCGGCGCAAAGGTCACACTGGTTGCTCCAGCGTCGCTCTTGCCACCTTCGCTCATTTATAGCGATACGGCCGAAACGCGCCACGAATGGCCGGTGTCCACCTCGCATGATCTCGATGAAGTTCTCGGTGAGGTTGACGTTGTGTACCTCTTGCGGATGCAGCACGAACGTATGAATGCTGCGTTCATTTCTTCAGTAGGCGAGTACGCACTGCATTTTGGTCTCACGCCACAGAGGTTGGCGAAACTTCCTCACAGTTTCAAGTTGATGCATCCCGGTCCGATGAACCATGGGGTGGAAATCGGTGTCGACCCAGCGCTGGTTCCTGGGTCGCTCATCACACAGCAGGTCACCAACGGAGTATCTGTTCGCATGGCTGTATTGCTTTCACTACTTGGCCCAGCAGCCACGAGTGAAATGACGAAAGAAGAGAGAAATGTCTAATAACAAATCGATTCTCATTACTGGTGGGACAGTGGTCAATGCTTCGGGCGAAGTGCTTGCCGACGTGATGATTGATCAAGGTGTTGTGCAAGAGGTCGGCCCCAATATCTCTGCGAAATATGCCGCCGAGAATGAAGGAGGTCCACGACGTATCGATGCCACTTCCTGTGTTGTTACCTCTGCATTTGTCGACCTGCATACCCACTTGCGTGAGCCTGGTCGTGAAGAATCAGAAACAATCGAGACAGGGTCCCGTGCAGCAGCACTAGGCGGCTACGGGGCTGTTGTGGCCATGCCAAATACCGAGCCGGCTCAAGATTCGGTAGCAGTGGTCGAGTTTGTTCGTATGCAAGGGGAGCGCGCAGGTTTAGTCGATGTCGTGCCTTCTGCGTGTATCACTGTGAATCGTGCTGGGTTGCAACTCAGCCCGTTTCATTCGCTGGCGCAAAACGGAGTGACTCTGTACACCGACGATGGCAATGGGGTGCAAGATCCGGTCATCATGCGTCGGGCCATGGAGTATGCCAAAGAGCTCAACATCACCCTCATGCAACATTGCGAGGTTTCTCGACTCACTGAAGGTGCGGTCATGCACGAGGGATGCTGTTCATCTCATCTTGGGCTGCCGGGCTGGCCATCAATTGCAGAAGTACTCATGCTGCAACGTGATCTTGAGCTCGTGCGCGAAACGGGTGCGAAAATGCACTTCTTGCATCTGTCCACTGCAGGCAGTGTGGACCTTGTCCGTGCTGCAAAAGCAGATGGACTTCCCATTACAGCTGAGGTCACTCCGCATCACCTGATCCTCACCGAGGAACTCGCGCGTACCTACGACCCGCGCTACAAGGTGAATCCGCCGCTGCGTACCGCCGATGACGTCGAGGCCGTCCGTGAAGGCCTCGCGGACGGCACGATCGACGCGGTGGCGACCGACCATGCACCGCATTCGCG
>ENA-OUVC01000167-OUVC01000167.1-marine-metagenome-genome-assembly--contig:-NODE-167-length-46950-cov-4.073966_pt1 | contig 46950 bp, 53 predicted proteins | sample MGYA00248622_ERZ508571 | MGnify/ENA primary metagenome ERZ508571 (study PRJEB26236, sample SAMN06267175) | marine metagenome | isolation source: Columbia River Estuary | place: USA:Columbia River Estuary... | reverse complement strand
GGGAAGAATACTGCTGATACAAAGCCTTACTATTTCAATATTATCGATACTCCAGGTCACGTGGACTTTACCGTTGAGGTAGAACGTTCCATGCGTGTTTTGGACGGTTTGATTGCTCTCTTTTCTGCTGTTGATGGTGTTGAGCCTCAATCGGAGACAGTTTGGCGCCAGGCAAACCGTTACGGAGTACCTCGTATTGGATTTGTGAATAAAATGGATCGTGCGGGTGCCGACTTTCTGAATGTGGTAAAGCAGGTTCGCGAAATGCTCGGCTCCAAGGCTGTTCCTCTACAGCTTCCTATTGGCGCTGAAGATAATTTCAAGGGTGTGGTTGATTTGATCAAGATGAAAGGAATTATTTGGCATGCTGAAACAGAGGGAATGACTTTTGATGAGATTGATGTGCCTGCTGATATGATGGAAGAAGCAATGGAGTGGAGAGCTAACTTGGTTGAGGCTGTTGCCGAATATGATGATACACTGATGGAAAAATTCTTCGAAGATCCTAAGAGCATCTCCGAAGCTGAAATTCATGAAGCAATCCGTAAGGCTACGATCGATCTTTCTATCGTTCCTATGATGTGCGGTTCGTCATTTAAAAACAAAGGCGTACAAACTGCATTAGATGCTGTTTGTCGTTATTTGCCTTCACCTATAGATATTCCAGATACAAAAGGAACGCATCCAGATACTGGTGAAGAACTGCTTCGTAAAGCTGATCCAAAAGAGCCATTTGCGGCCCTTGCTTTCAAGATCATGACTGACCCCTTTGTAGGTCGTTTGGCGTTCTTCCGTGCTTATTCTGGACGTTTGGATGCAGGTTCTTATGTGCTTAACGTACGCAGTGGTAAAAAAGAGCGTATCAGCCGTATTATGAAGATGTTTGCCAACAAGCAAAATCCAATTGATTTTATTGAGGCGGGTGATATCGGTGCAGCAGTTGGTTTTAAAGAGATCAAAACAGGGGATACGCTTTGTGATGAAGATCATCCAATCACACTGGAGAACATGTTCATCCCTGAGCCGGTAATTGCCATTGCAGTTGAGCCTAAAACACAGGCTGACGTTGATAAAATGGGTATGGCTATTGCAAAGTTGGTGGAAGAAGATCCAACACTTCGTGTGAATACTGATGAAGAAACTGGTCAAACTATTCTTCGCGGAATGGGAGAGTTGCACTTGGAAATTATCATTGACCGTATGCGTCGTGAATTCAAGGTGGAAGTAAACCAAGGAGCACCACAGGTAGCTTACAAGGAAGCATTCACTGCTACTGTTGAACATCGCGAAACGTTGAAGAAGCAAACGGGTGGTCGTGGTAAGTTCGCTGATATTATTTTCAGCATTGGACCTGTTGATGCAGAATGGCAAACTGAGAATCCTGACAAACATTACCAATTTGTAAATGATATTTTTGGAGGATCTATTCCCCGTGAATTTGTTCCTTCTATTCAAAAAGGTTTTGAGCAGTCCATGACAACTGGCGTACTGGCAAGTTATCCTGTAGCGAATATGAAAATTCGTGTGTATGATGGAAGCTTCCACGCGGTAGACTCCGACTCTATGTCCTTTGAATTGTGTGCCAAGCAAGGTTTCCGTGAAGCAGCTAGAAAAGCTAAGCCTGTATTGCTTGAGCCAATCATGAGAGTGGAAGTTGTTACTCCTGATCAATACATGGGAGATGTTACCGGGGACTTGAATCGTCGTCGTGGTATGATGGAAGGTATGGACAGTCGTGCGGGTGCACAGGTGATTAAGGCAAAAGTTCCACTGAGTGAAATGTTCGGATATGTAACACAGCTTCGTTCACTTTCTTCCGGACGTGCTTCTTCTACCATGGAATTCTCTCACTACTCCCCAGCGCCTAACAACATTGCTGAGGAAGTGATTGCCAAGGTAAAAGGGAAGGCTACTGCCTAATTTTAATTGTCTTCAACTAGTTGAGACCGCTTCGAAAGAGGCGGTCTTTTTTTGTCCAATTCATCCAAATTCTCTCTTGCCTGCCTGGTTTCCAATGGCTATTGTAAAATGCTGTATATCAAACAGGTACATAAATAACCCAACAAAAGGTAATTATTATCGAAGCGTCCTAAAAAATAGCGTATAACTATTTGGTTGGTACGGACTTCTCGCTTACCTTTGCATCCCCTAAAGAAAAAGGGGTACGTACACATGTCGCAGCGCATTCGAATCAAATTGCAATCTTACGATCATAATCTGGTGGACAAGTCTGCAGATAAGATCGTTAAAACTGTTCGCAGTACTGGCGCAGTTGTAACAGGGCCTATTCCCCTGCCAACTCGCACGAAAATTTTCACTGTATTGCGTTCTCCTCACGTTAACAAGAAAAGTCGTGAGCAGTTTCAATTAGCAACGCATAAGCGTCTATTGGATATTTACACCTCCACTAGCCGTACCGTTGATGCGCTTAGCAAATTGGATTTGCCTAGCGGTGTGGAAGTAGAAATTAAAGCGTAATCGCTTTCAATATGCGTAAGGGAATTCGCAACTCCCACTAGTTCTTATTATTGATTTTTGAAACAATTGCTATCTCTCAACCGGAAGTAAAACTCCGATAAAAGAGCGCTGGCTTTTAAACATAAAACAAGCCATTCAGGGTTTGTTTACTACCGGTACTTCCCCATAAAGGAAAAGGTCGGTGGCAAACGGGGATTGAAGTCCAAACGATCGTGTTTGGATTGTCCCAATAACCTTGCAGGCACAAAACCTAACGAACATGAAAGGTATTATTGGGAAAAAACTGGGAATGACCAGTGTATTCGATCCCTCCGGTAAGCAGACCCCCTGCACGATCATCGAGGCGGGTCCCTGTGTAGTTACCCAGGTAAAGTCCAAAGAGACTGATGGGTACAGCGCTCTCCAATTATCTTTTGGAGAGAAAAAAGAAAAGCGCGCTACTAAAGCCGCTGTTAATCACTTTTCCAAGTCACAAACCACTCCTAAGCGTTTCTCTATAGAGTTTCGCAATTATTCTATTGAAAAAAATCTGGGTGAAACCGTAACTGTAGACATTTTCTCTGAAGGAGAGACTGTTGAGGTTGTGGGTACTACCAAGGGTAAAGGATTCCAGGGTGTTGTAAAGCGTCATGGTTTTAGTGGTGTGGGTCAGCAGTCGCATGGTCAGCATGATCGTCAGCGTGCTCCCGGATCACTTGGTAACTCCTCTGATGCGAGCCGTGTTATGAAAGGAATGCGCATGGCTGGACGTATGGGTAATGATCGTGTGAAAATGAAAGGTCTGAAAGTGGTGAAAGTTTTCACGGAGAAAAATTACATCCTTGTGAGCGGATCTGTTCCGGGTCACAACGGTTCCATCGTTCTTATTCAAAAATAATCGCGTACCACACAATTATAAACTGAACGCAACATGAAACTCGACGTCTTAAATACAAAAGGTACTGCAACGGGTCGCTCCGTGGAATTACCCGAGGAGATCTTTGGTGCTGAACCGAACAATCATGTGATTTACTTAGCTGTAAAGCAATATTTAGCTGCACAGCGTCAAGGTACACACAAGGTTAAAACACGTGCTGAAGTAAAGGGTGCCAGCCGCAAATTGCATAAGCAAAAAGGAACAGGCGGAAGCCGTAAAGGAAATATCCGTAACCCATTGTACAAGGGTGGTGGTACCATTTTTGGTCCTAAGCCTCACAGCTATGACATTAAGGTAAACCGTAAGGTGAAAGATCTCGCAAAGATTTCCGCACTTAGTTACAAAGCAAAGGATAACGCAATTCTGGTTGTTGAGGATATCAACATGGAAAAGCCAAAGACTAAGCAACTCTTGGAGATCTTGGGTAACTTAAAAGTATCTGATAAGAAAACTCTTTTTGTTACTCCGGACTATAATGATAATGTAGAGTTGTCAATCCGTAACGTGCCCTCTGTGATGGGTGTATTACTGAGTGATATCAATACCTATGACATCATGAACTCTGAGGTGTTAGTGATGACGGAGAGTGCCGCAAAGATTTTCGCCGACGATGAAAAAACTGAAGCTTAATTAACAGCATAAAACAAGCGTAATGAAACTTTCTGAAGTACTGATCAAGCCCATCCTTACCGAAAAGGCCAATGGCCAACAGGAGAAGCTGCGTCGCTATGCTTTCAAAGTGGCTCGTAAAGCCAATAAATTGGAAATCAAAAAAGCCGTTGAAAGCTTTTATGGTGTTACAGTAATGGATGTAAACACTGCTGTAGTTCCTGCAAAAACAAAATCGCGTTCCACAAAGAGTGGCTTTATCGTAGGTCGTAAACCTGCCTATAAAAAAGCAATGGTAACTGTTGCTGAGGGTGAAACAATTGATTTGTATTCCACCATTTAATTACAAAAGTGAATGGCTTCAACAGCCGCAAATGTTGAGTAAAAAGAAAAAGATATGTCATTAAGAAAATTTAAACCCATTACTGCCGGTACGCGTTGGAGAATTGGTAACGCCTACGCTGAGGTAACTACTAATGTCCCCGAGAAAAGCTTGATCGAAGCAAAGCCTCGCACGGGTGGACGTAATACGTCTGGTCATTTGACTATGCGTTATCGTGGTGGTGGACACAAGAAGAAGTATCGTATCGTCGATTTCAAACGTAATAAAGCTGGGGCTGCTACTGTGGAATCCATTCAGTACGATCCTAACCGTACAGCCTTTATCGCCTTGTTGGTATATGCTGATGGTGAAAAGCGATATATTCTTGCTCCTCAAGGATTAGAAGTTGGTGCAAAGGTGGAGAGTGGTCTTAATGTGGCACCGGAAGTTGGTAATGCTCTTCCTATGCGTAACATGCCATTAGGTACCAATATTCATAATATTGAAATGCAGCCTGGTCAGGGTGGTAAATTGGCGCGTAGTGCCGGATCCTCTGCTCAGCTCGCTAACAAGGAAGATCGATATGCTGTTCTGAAAATGCCAAGTGGTGAGTTGCGTAAAGTGCTTATCGATTGTTATGCAACGGTTGGTGTAGTAAGTAACAGTGACCACAGTTTGCAAAGCATGGGTAAGGCTGGACGAAATCGTTGGAAAGGTATTCGTCCTCGTAACCGAGGTGTAGCGATGAACCCTGTAGATCACCCAATGGGTGGTGGTGAGGGTAAGGCCTCCGGAGGTCAACCTCGTTCTAGAAATGGCCAATACTCTCGTGGTTTGAAAACTCGTACTGTTGGTAAATCCAGTGATAAGTTGATCATCCAACGTAAGAACGGTAGCAAAATCGGTAACAAATAATCTAATTACATAACAATTCTAATATGGCTCGTTCGATTAAAAAAGGCCCTTACATCGCCACCCACCTTGAAAAGAAGGTGATGACCATGAACGAAGGAAAATCCAAGAAAGGAGTTATCAAAACTTGGAGTCGTCGTTCTACCATCTCTCCTGATTTTGTAGGGCACACATTTGCTGTACACAATGGAAATAAGTTCATCCCTGTGTACGTAACAGAATTTATGGTGGGGCATAAGCTCGGAGAGTTTGCGCCAACCCGCCAGTTTAAAGGACACTCTAAAAAAGAAGGTTAATCCAAGAAATAGTCAACCATGGAAGCAGTAGCTAAACTGAGAAATTATCCTACATCCCCCCGCAAGATGCGTTTGCTTGCAGACATGATTCGTGGTCAGCAGGTGGAGCAGGTGTTAGCACAACTTGAATTCAGTCCCAAGCATCCCGCAGTTCCGCTGCGTAAGCTGGTATTAAGTGCTATCAGCAATTGGAAGCAGAAAAATGAAGGAGGAGACGAAAGTCAACTCATCATCAAAACCATTTTCGTGGATGGCGCTCGTACCATCAAGCGTATGCGTCCGGCTCCTCAGGGTCGTGGCTACAGAGTACGTAAGCGTAGCAACCACGTAACGGTAATAGTAGATACAAAAGAGAAAAAATAATATTAAACGAATAACCTACACCAAACATGGGTCAGAAAGCAAATCCGATAGGTAACAGATTAGGCATCATCCGCGGATGGGAGTCCAACTGGTATGGCAATAGAAAAGATTTTGCCGGTAAACTGATTGAGGATCACAAGATCAGAACCTATCTAAACGCCCGTATTAACAAAGGAGGCATCTCCAAAATTGTTATTGAGCGTACATTGGGAAAGTTGATTGTTACAATTCACACTTCAAAACCTGGTATCATCATTGGTAAAGGTGGCGGTGAAGTGGATCGTATCAAGGAAGAATTAAAGAAACTAACCAACAAGGAGGATGTGCAGATCAACATTCTGGAGATCCGTCGTCCTGAATTAGATGCAATGATCGTGGGTGATACAATTGCCCGTCAGATTGAAAACCGTATCAATTTCAAACGTGCCACTAAAATGGCCATTGCTTCTGCACTTCGTATGGGTGCTGAGGGAATCAAGGTTAAATTAAGCGGACGTTTAGCTGGTGCAGAAATTGCGCGTAGCGAGGAGTTCAAACAAGGACGTGTGCCGCTACACACATTCCGTATGGATATTGACTATGCTAACGTATTTGCTCAAACTGTATATGGAAAAATTGGTATTAAGGTTTGGATTTGTAAGGGCGAAGTGTTGGCAAAGCGTGATCTCAATCCAAATTTTGTAGGCGGTAAGAGTGAGTTGAGTGATCGTCGTGGCGGTGGACGTGAAGAGGGTCGTGGTGGAGAACGTCGTGATGACCGTAGGGGCGGTGGCGGCGATCGTCGTGGTGGTGGTCGTGAGCGTCGTGGGTAATTCAAAAAAATTCATTAACGAAACTTGAAATAGTTAGTCATGTTACAACCAAAAAGAACCAAGCACCGGAAAATGCAAAAAGGAAGAATGAAAGGCGATGCCAAAAGAGGCACGACTATTTCATTTGGTTCTTATGCATTAAAGGCTTTGGACCAGCATTGGATTACGGATCGTCAAATCGAGGCTGCTCGTCAGGCGCTTACCCGTGAAATGAAAAGGGAAGGAAATGTGTGGATCCGGATATTCCCTGACAAACCAATTACCCGCAAGCCTGCAGAGGTGAGGATGGGTAAGGGTAAAGGTAACCTGGAATTCTGGGCAGCCGTTGTAAAGCCTGGTCGTATCCTTTTTGAAGTGGATGGTGTAAGTGAGTCTGTGGCACGCGCCTCTCTCGCACTTGCAGCTGGAAAGCTTCCTATCAAAACTAAATTCATTGTGCGCCGTGACCTTGTCACTGCCTAACATTTAAAACAATAGCACGATGTCCAAGAAAACTGAATTTTTAAAAACCATGCAGGGAATGAACGAGCAAGACCTGCGTGCACGTTTGGCTGATGATCAGCAGCGACTCAAGAAAATGGAGTTTGCACATGCTATTTCTCCCTTGGAGAATCCCATGTCAATCCGCAGTCTTCGCCGCGATATCGCCCGACTAAAAACTGCTCTCGAATCTAAGCAACAGCAAGCCTGATAAATAACCTAACATGGAAGCAAGAAATTTAAGAAAAACCAGGACCGGTGTGGTGACCAGCAACAAGATGGAAAAGACCATCACAGTAGCTGTAGAGCGTAAAGTAAAACACCCGATCTACGGAAAGTTCGTAAAGAAAACGACTAAGTTCCATGCGCATGACGATAAGAACGAATGCAGCATCGGAGACATCGTAAAGATCATGGAAACTCGTCCGCTTAGCAAAACAAAGCGTTGGAGACTGGTGGAAGTGGTAGAAAAAGTGAAGTAAATTCTGATTAGGATTAATAGTAAAATAACTTTTGTATGATACAGCAAGAAAGCCGATTGAATGTGGCCGATAACAGTGGTGCCAAAGAGGTACTCTGTATTCGTGTACTCGGTAATAGTGGTCAGCGCTATGCCCGAATCGGCGACAAGATCGTAGTAACGGTAAAGGACGCCCTTCCAGCCGGTGGAATTAAAAAGGGTACTGTTGCCAAAGCAGTTATCGTGCGCACTACTAACAAGTTGCGTCGTAAAGATGGTTCATATATCCGCTTTGATGACAATGCCGTTGTAATTCTTAACCAATCTGACGAACCACGTGGCACCCGCATTTTTGGACCAGTTGCCCGTGAACTTCGTGACAAGGGTTATATGAAAATTATCTCATTAGCTCCTGAGGTTCTATAAGCTCGGAGTAAATCATAAGAAGAAAACTATGAAATCAAGATTCAAAGCCAAGTACAACATCCGCAAGGGAGATACCGTAGTGGTAATTGCCGGGGATGATAAAGATCTTGCCAAGCCACGTACTGTTCGCGAAGTGTTGGTTGAAGAAGGTAAGGTGATTGTGGAAGGTGTGAATATTATCACCAAACATACAAAGCCAACAGCCCAGAATACAAAAGGTGGTATTGTAAAAAAAGAAGCTCCTATTCATATCAGTAATGTGATGTTGTGGGATGCTAAAGCCAAAGCTGCAGCTCGTGTGAAGCGTGAGCGCACCAATGGTAAAACAGTAAGAATTTCTAAAAAATCAGGAGAAACGTTATGAGTACAAAAACGTACAAGCCAAGATTAGCTACCAAGTATAAGAACGAGGTAGTTACCAACCTGGTCAAAAAGTTTAATTACGAAACGGTAATGCAAGCTCCTCGCTTGGAGAAAATTTGTGTTAACCGTGGTATCAATGGTGCAGTCTCTGATAAGAAGACTGTAGAAATTGCTGTCGAAGAACTGACCACTATTACTGGTCAAAAGGCGGTGCCCACCATGTCCAAGAAAGACATCTCCAACTTTAAGCTTCGTAAGGGTATGCCTATTGGCGCAAAAGTAACCTTGCGTGGTGTAAAGATGTATGAGTTCATGGATCGTCTGATCTCTGTGGCATTACCTCGTGTTCGCGATTTCAAAGGCATCAATGACAAATCGTTTGACGGTCGTGGTAATTATACGCTGGGTGTAACTGAGCAAATCATTTTCCCAGAAATTGATATTGACAAAGTGAGTAAAATCACCGGTATGGATATCACTTTCGTAACCACTGCTAACAGCGATGAAGAGGCTTTTGAATTGCTGAAGGAGATGGGTATGCCTTTCAAAAACGCAAAAAATAACTAATAACCTTAATAAAGACTCATGGCAAAAACTTCCGTAAAAGCCAGACAACGTAAGCGTGAAAGAATGGTAGATCATTTTGCTGCCAAGCGCGAGGCGTTAAAGCAAGCCGGTGACTGGAAAGCATTGGATGAATTACCCCGCAATGGTTCTAAAGTTCGTCTTAAGAATCGTTGTCAGTTGACTGGTCGTCCAAAGGGGTATGTTCGCTACTTTGGAATCTCCAGGATTGCCCTGCGTGATATGGCCCTCAATGGTAAAATTCCCGGACTTAAAAAAGCAAGCTGGTAATCTTTAAATAAACGAATTATGGTAACAGATCCAATAGCAGACTTCTTGACCCGTATCCGCAATGCACAGATGGCGGGTCACCGTGTAGTCGATATTCCTGCTTCTAATCTCAAGAAGCGTATGACGGAAATTCTCTATAATCAGGGATACATTCTGAAATACAAATTTGAGGATGACAACAAGCAAGGTGTAATTAAAATTGCATTGAAGTACGATCCTTCAACTAAGCAGCCTGCCATACAAAGTATGGAGCGTGTTAGCCGTCCAGGTCTTCGTCAGTATGCTAAGCCTGCTGAATTCAGACGTGTAAAAAGCGGACTGGGTGTTGCAATTCTTTCTACTTCAAAAGGTGTAATGACAGATAAGGATGCCAAAGCGCAGAACGTAGGCGGTGAGGTGTTGTGTTATATCTACTAAAAATAAAAAATATGTCACGTATAGGAAGAAAACCGATTTCAGTTCCCAATGGAGTAACCGTTACAGTTGGGAAAGACAATGTGGTAACCGTTAAAGGTTCCAAAGGCGAATTGAAGCAATTGCTTGATCGCGACATTGTGGTTGAGGTTAAAGACAATCAAATTGTGCTGGGTAGACCCACGAATCAAATTCGTCATCGTGCTTTGCATGGTTTATATCGTGCTTTGCTGGCTAATTTGATCAAAGGTGTTACGGATGGTTATGAGCGTAAGCTTGAACTAATTGGAGTAGGTTTTAAAGCCACTAATGCCGGTAATGTCCTGGATTTGTCTCTTGGATATTCTCACAATATCATTTTTGAAGTGCCTAAGGAGCTGAAAGTAGCTACTGCACAGGAAAAAGGACAAAATCCCATGATCATGCTTGAAGGAATTGACAAGCAATTGATCGGACAGGTTGCTGCCAAATTACGCAGCCTTCGTAAACCAGAGCCTTACAAGGGTAAGGGTGTGCGTTACGTGGGTGAAGTGGTTCGTAAGAAAGCTGGTAAAGCGGCTGGTAAATAATTAAATGTTTTTTAAAACAGTATAAGAGATGACTCCTCAATTTAAAACTAAAAGAAGGCAAAATATCCGCTACCGTATTCGTCGGAAGATCAGTGGAATTGCGACTAGGCCTCGTTTGTCAATTTACAGAAGTAACGCTGATATCTATGCTCAATTGATTGATGATAACAACGGACAAACTTTGGCTGCAGCTTCCTCACGCGATAAGGATATTGCTGCACAGAAAGTGACCAAGTCCGAAAAGAGTAAGTTGGTTGGTGCAGCGATCGCTCGTAAAGCTGTTGCACTAGGTATCACGGAAGTTACTTTTGATCGTGGAGGTTACCTCTATCATGGACGTGTCAAATCAGTGGCTGATGGTGCTCGTGAAGGAGGCCTTCAGTTTTAATTAATTAAACGCAACAAAAAAACTATACATGTCAAAACTCAATTTGAACAGAGTAAAAGCCGGCGACCTTGAGTTGAAGGATAAAGTCGTGGCCATTAACCGTGTGGTAAAAACTACCAAAGGTGGTCGTGCCTTTAGTTTCTCTGCTCTGGTGGTAGTAGGAAATGGAAATGGTGTTGTCGGGCATGGTCTTGGTAAGGCAAAAGAAGTACAAGAAGCTATTACCAAGGGAATCGAGGACGCTAAGAAAAACCTTATTAAAGTTCCTATCATGAAAGGAACTGTTCCGCATGATCAGTTGGCTAAAGAAGGAGCTGCTAAGGTTTTGGTTAAGCCAGCCGCACATGGTACTGGAGTAATTGCCGGAGGCTCTATGCGCGCAGTGCTGGAAAGTGCAGGAGTTACGGACGTTCTTGCAAAATCTTTGGGATCTGCCAACCCGCATAACGTGGTAAAGGCAACTTTCAAGGCGCTTGCATTATTACGTGAACCCGTTCAGGTTGCAAAGACCCGTACGGTGGGATTGAAAAAAGTATTTAACGGTTAAAAGACTGACCATGAAAAAAATTAAAATAACACTAGTTAAAAGTCCAATTGACAGACCAGAGCGCCAAAAGCTAACATTGCAGGCACTTGGTTTGAATAAGACTAATTCAACCCGTGAAGTAGAAGCTACGCCACAGGTATTGGGTATGGTGCGTAAGGTTACTCACCTGCTTAAAGTCGAAGAATCTAAATAATCAAAGAGCGCATCTGCGCTCAATTTAATAATGCGAGCCCCGCTCAAAATTGCTTTCGGGGCGATGAGTAAACAATAAAAGCTATGAAACTGCATCAACTGAAGCCTGCTAAAGGCGCAACGCACAAAACAAAAAGAATTGGACGTGGAGATGGTTCCGGACATGGTGGAACCTCAACAAAGGGTACTAAAGGTGCGCAGAGCCGTACCGGTTTTAAGAATAAAATGGCTCATGAAGGTGGTCAAATGCCAATTCAGCGTCGAGTACCTAAGCGCGGTTTTAAGAATCCGCATCGCATCTCTTACAAAGTATTGAACTTAGGACAGCTGGAGCAATTGGCCAGCAAATACAATATCACTGAGTTCTCACTAGAGAATTTATACATCAATGGTCTGATTAGTCAGACTGATCGTGTGAAAGTGCTCGGAAATGGTGAGGTAAAAGGAAAATACAGCTTCCGTGTAAATGCAATCAGTGCCAAAGCAAAGGCGGCCATTGAGGCGGCTGGTGGTACTGTCGAAATCGTTGCTTAAATTAGTTGATTAAAACCTCAATCAAACCGTGAAGAAATTTTTTCAAACCCTTCGCAACATCTGGAATATCGAAGAGCTTCGTGATAAGATTCTTTTTACGCTCTTGATGATTACAATTTACCGGATTGGCGCGTATATCGCATTGCCGGGTATAGATCCCATTAAATTAGCTGCTTCTGCAGAGAATAGTACAGGTATATTAGGATTAATTGATGCCTTCTCAGGTGGTGCCTTTAATCAGGCTTCCATTTTTGCATTGGGTATCATGCCTTATATCTCTGCTTCTATTTTTGTTCAGTTGCTTACTGTACTTGTACCTCAGTTCCAAAAGATGCAAAAGGAAGGGGAGAGTGGTCGTAAAAAGATCAATCAATATACCCGTTATCTGACTGTGGTGGTTACTTTGTTACAGGCTTCTGCCTATGTGACTTATTTGCAAGGGTTAACTTCTCAGAGTGGAGGAATCATCCCTGCATTTGCTCCTTATTTCTGGCTTTCTACTATTGTGGTACTTACGGCAGGTACACTATTTGTAATGTGGATGGGAGAGAAGATTACGGATAAAGGACTTGGAAATGGTACTTCATTAATTATCATGATCGGTATCCTGGCTCGTCTTCCTCAATCTTTCTTGCAAGAATTAAGTGCCAAATCTGTGCGCAACGGACAAATCCTGTTGTTCATCATTGAGATTGCAATATTAATTGCCATTATCATGGGCTGTATCTTACTGGTACAAGGTGTTCGTAAAGTGCCTGTGAATTATGCCAAACAGATTGTTGGAAACCGTCAATTTGGTGGCGCTCGTCAGTTTTTGCCTCTAAAGGTGAACAGTTCTGGTGTTATGCCAATCATCTTTGCGCAGGCTATCATTTTCATTCCAACCATTTTTGCCAACTACAATACGCAAGCCAATGATTTTCTTCGTGCCATCACCGATCAGACCAATATCTGGCACATGGTATTGTATTCAGTTGTAGTAATTGGATTTACTTTTTTATACACGGCCCTTATCTTCAACCCCAAGCAGATTGCTGATAACCTAAAGCAGAACAATGGATTTATTCCTGGTGTAAAACCAGGTCAGCCAACTGCTGATTATATCGGAGCTATTATGGATCGCATTACGTTGCCGGGAGCTTTGTTACTGGCTTTGGTGGGCATCTTGCCTGGTATTGCCGAGAAGCTTGGTGTAACGCAACAATTCTCTACTTTCTTCGGGGGTACTTCCCTGTTGATTATGGTAGGAGTTATCCTGGATACGCTACAACAAATAGAAACGCAACTACTCATGCGTCAATATGATGGATTAATGAAAAGCGGAAGATTACAAGGTCGTCAAGCCGCTGCTCCTGTTGATATGTAAAAATTTGTTTTGTGAAATTTCAACCCGGCTGAATCTTCGGCCGGGTTTTTTATTTTTTAATAGATATTTGCCACATGATTTTAAAGTCCGAAGAGGAAATAGACCAGATGCGCGCAAGTGCCTTGCTGGTAAGTAAAACACTGTCAATGGTGGCTGGGGAGCTTCGGGCGGGAATAAGTACATTAATGATCGATAAGCTGATTCATCAATTTATCTGTGATCACAAGGCTGTTCCTTCTTTTTTGAATTATCATGGGTATCCCTTTAGTTCCTGTATTTCTGTGAATGATGTAGTGGTGCATGGATTCCCCAATGAAAAGCCTTTACAAATGGGGGATGTGATTTCTATTGATGTAGGCGTTGTATTAAATGGTTGGCACGGGGATCATGCTTATACTTTTTGTTTGGGTCAACCACCAGCTGTCATCTCAAACTTAATCAACGTCACTAAAGAGTCACTTTACAAAGGAATTGAAAAAGCAATTGCTGGAAATCGTGTGGGAGATATTTCTTACGCAATCCAGGAGCATACAGAAAAGAAGCATGGTTATGGGGTGGTGCGAGAATTAGTAGGACATGGTCTTGGTAAAAATTTACATGAAGACCCACAAGTGCCTAATTATGGGAAAAGAGGGGCTGGTCCTAAACTCAAGGAAGGATTAGTCTTGGCTATTGAACCCATGATCAATCTCGGTAAAAAAGAGGTATATACAGATCAGGATGGCTGGACGGTTCGTACTAAGGATGCAAAAGTGTCTGTTCATTTTGAGCATGATGTTTGTGTCCGGAAGGATAAGGCCGAGATCTTATCTGATTATACGCCAATTGAAGCTGCAGAGCGTCTTAATCAAAACTTGTTTCCGTCAGCACCGGTTCAACTTTTTAATTAAAAGCATGGCTACTCCGTTACAATACCAGGTGGCTGTAATTGGTGGGGGAGCTGCAGGGATTTTTACTGCCATTAATGTGGCTCGGTTACAACCTGAATGGAAAGTGGTGGTTATTGAGAAGACTGGAAAATTACTTTCCAAAGTCAAGGTCAGTGGCGGAGGGCGTTGCAATGTTACGCATGCTTGTTTTGACAAAAAACTTTTCCCGTTGTTTTATCCAAGGGGAGCCTCATTGATAAAGAAAACGGCGCATCATTTTTTTACAACCGATACAATTCAATGGTTTCAGGAGCGTGGTGTTGAGCTAAAAACGGAACCTGATGGCAGGATGTTCCCTGTTTCAGATACTTCGCAGACTATCATTGATGTTTTATTGCATGAAGCCTCAAGATATCAAGTGGAATTTAGATTGCATGCTACTGTAGAAGATGTTAGCAAGGAGAACAATCAATTTTTAATTCGTTTAGGTAATGGACATTTCGTAGAGGCAACCCATTGTTGTGTAGCAAGCGGCGGCATGTTGCAGGAGCGTTCTTTGCATTGGATCAAGACGATGGGACACACGCTTGTTCCTCCAGCCCCATCATTATTTACTTTCAATGCGCCCTCAAATTCTCTTATAAAATTGATGGGCGTTAGTGTGCCGCAAGTGCGTGTACGAATACAGGGTTCAAAATTTGAGGAAACAGGACCTTTGTTAATTACCCATTGGGGATTCAGTGGTCCTGCTGTTTTGCGTTTGAGTGCTTGGGGTGCCCGTTGGTTGCAAGAAAAAAACTATCAATTTACAATTCATATAAACTGGTTAGAGGGTGAAGGATGGAACAGCGCCAACCTCTCTGCTCATTTTGATACACAACGAAACTTACAGCCCACAAAGCAATTATCGACAAGTGGGTTGTTTCAACTTCCTAAGCGATTGTGGGCTCATTTTCTCTCGGAGGCTGAGATTGATGAGACTTGTCGCTTTGCAACTTTATCGGCTCGGCAAAAAAATAAATTAGTAAAACTTCTCACGGACCAGGAGATTGCTATTGCTGGTAAGACAACTTTTAAGGAGGAGTTTGTCACAGCCGGCGGAATTGATTGTAGCCAAATTGATCCAGTACGTTTGGAGAGCAAATTAGTTCCAGGTTTGTTTTTTGCCGGAGAGGTATTAGATGTAGATGGTATTACGGGCGGTTTTAATTTTCAACACGCTTGGAGTAGTGGTTATCTGGCTGCGATGGGGATGGCTGACTCACCGAATCACTGAAAGTCAAATTGCTTTTTAGTACGAACATGACACCACGCAAATAGCGGGAGTCCTGCTATGGTCAATAGGGCTGTTAAAAAAGAAGCTCCAATTGTCAAGAGTACTAACAGGATCAGGAGTAAGTAAAAAGGGTAGGCAAGTAGAAGTAGGGCGGTTAATACCGAATCATAGTGACCCGTTTCTCCAAAATTTTTAAGGGTGTATTGTTGTAGCGGATAATAAATTGGCAAATGAATTATTTTTCCAACTACGGCAAAAGGGAAAAGCAACAGTTTTTCTAGTTTGTGAACAGGTGATCCCAGCATTTGCTCTAAGCGTGCTGTATCACCGGGAGCAATTTCATACACTAGTTTTTTTAGCTCCTCCTGTAAGCATTGATTAAAGTGCTGATGTCGGTGTCCGTCACTTTTTGACAAGGGTATTTTCTCTGCGGTGATGGGCTCTCCAAAATTTATATGAACGTTTTTTCCAATTGTTCTGAAAGAACTATAATTGATCCCAACGGGTAAAACCGTTAGCGGTACACCAGCTTCCCAGGCTTGTATAGCTAAACGGGCAGTTCCTTTTTTAAGATTTCTTAAATGCCATTCGTTTACACAAAGCGCCTCACTATAAATGGTAACAATCTGGTTTTGTTTGAACAGCTCCACACAAGTATCAAAAGTTTGGTAATTCACATGGAGATTCTCTACCCCCTCACTATTTCTGTACACGGGGAAAATGCGCAAGGAACGTAAAAGACGGGCGTGCCATTTTTTATTAAACGCGTCACCGCGGGCCAGTGCCCATACAGGTTCTCTGAACAGTGTATCTATAAGAATGGAATCGAGAAAAGAATTAGGGTGATTTGCTGCTAAAAGGATTGGGCCTTTCAGTTCAAGAATCGCCGGATTATTTATGCGAATATCTCTGCATAAAAGCTTGATAGCCAGTCTGGAAGCCAGTTTAAGTCCTTGGTAAAGCAAGCCTTGATTTTTAGTGAAAATAATGATAATACCTGTATCTTTGCCACCCCGAAATAAAACCCTCGGGTAATTAGAATGTTTCACCAATTTATCACCAAACAATTAAACGCTGATGTACAGGAGAGTGGGGCGGATACCGTCACACCTGCAGCGACAACAAAAGCACCTGTAGAGGCTGTGCAAACTGCACACGACGATTTCGATTGGACCGTAGACAAACGTAATGTTACCTCTTACTCTAATGACGAGAAAGATAAGTATCACAAAGTTTACGAAAGCACTTTCATTCAATTGAACGATGGTGAATTAATCAAAGGATTAGTAGTGGGATTGACTAAAACAGATGTGGTTTTAAACATCGGTTTTAAAAGTGATGGATTGATTTCTTTTAACGAGTTCCGTGATATCCCCGGCCTAAAAGTTGGAGATGAAGTGGAAGTAATGATCGTGGAAAAAGAAGACCGCGATGGTCATCTAAATCTAAGCCGTCGTCAAGCTCGTATTACACGTGCTTGGGAGCGTATTGTGGAAGTACACAAAACGGGCGAGATCATCACAGGTACTGTTACCTCTAAAACAAAAGGTGGCTTGATCGTAGATGTATTTGGCATGGAGACTTTCTTGCCAGGTTCACAGATCGATGTAAAGCCTGTAACGGACTATGATCAGTTTGTTGGTAAAACAATGGAGTTTAAAGTTGTTAAGATCAATGAAACTATCAAGAATGCTGTAGTATCTCACAAAGCGTTAATCGAGAGTGATATCGAAGCACAGCGTGCACAGATCATGAGCAAACTTGAAAAAGGACAAGTGTTGGAAGGAACCGTGAAAAATATCACTGACTTTGGTGCCTTTATGGACTTGGGCGGATTAGATGGTTTATTATACATCACCGATATCTCTTGGGGTCGCATCGCGCATCCTTCTGAAGTGCTTAAGCTTGATCAGAAAATCAATGTGGTGGTGCTTGACTTCGATGACGAAAAACGCCGCATTAGCCTGGGCTTGAAGCAGCTCACTCCTCATCCTTGGGATGTATTGGGTGATGCTGTTGTAGAAGGTAACGTAGTGAAAGGTAAGGTTGTGAATATTGAAGACTATGGTGCTTTCTTAGAAATCCAACCTGGTGTTGAAGGGCTGGTTCACGTGTCTGAGATTACATGGGCTAACACACCCGTTAATGCTAAAGAGTATTTCAAATTAGGTGACGAGCACGAAGCAAAGATTGTAACGCTGGATAAAGAAAGTCGCAAGATGAGTCTTTCTATCAAGCAACTTTCTGCTGATCCTTGGAATGAAATTGATGCTAAATTCCCAGAGGGAAGTCGTCATGCCGGTTTAGTGAAAAACATTACTAATTACGGTGTGTTTGTTGAGCTGGCTCCTGGTATTGGGGGTATGATTCATATTAGTGATTTGAGCTGGTTAAAACGCTTTAACCATCCCACAGAGTATACTAAAGTTGGACAGCATATCGATGTGATGATCTTAGGTATCGATCGTGAAAATCGTAAGCTGCAATTAGGACATAAGCAATTGGAGGAAGATCCTTGGAATACATTACAGGATACTTTTGCTATCGGAAGCTTACATGAAGGACTGGTTACACGTCGCGACGATAAAGGCGCTGTTGTTCAGTTGCCTTATGGTCTAGAAGGCTTTGCCCCTAATCGTCATTTGGCGAAGGAAGATGGCAAAACTATCGCAGCGGATGAGACTGCATCCTTCATGGTAATAGAGTTTGATCGCAATGAAAAGCGAATTGTACTTTCTCACACCCGTATCTGGGAGCAAGGGAAAGTAGAGGAAGCTGAAGTGGCTAAGAAAGAAGCAAAAGCTGATTCCGATAAGACAAAGAAAGTGGTAAAGAATATCCAGAGCAAAGTTGAAAAAGCAACCTTGGGCGATCTGGGTGTTTTAGCTGATCTTAAGAAGAAGATGGAAGGCGGTGCTGAAGAAAAAGGCGCTGAATAATCTTCGTTTTGTCTAATTTATTTTACAAGGCTGCCGATACGGCAGCCTTTTTTTATGACTATGCAACAGGGCTTATTATATTTGTTATACCTGTAACCTCAACGCATGTCTAAATTCGTGCAAAGAATCTTTCGTGCCAATTTGATCAGAAAAGTAGTTTTCATGGTCGTAGGCGTGGCCTCTTACCCAGGTCTTGCACTCTTCAATCGTCTTCGTATTAGCGGCGCTGAGCATCTAAAAGGGCTACCAAAAGAACGCGTGCTCTTTGTGAGTAATCATCAAACATATTTTGCTGATGTCATTACCTTTTTCCAGATTTTCTGTGCTATTAAATGGGGAAAGAAGGATAGATTGGGAATCCCCTATTATCTATTGAATCCGTTTACTCGGGTTAACTACGTGGCTGCTGTGGAAACGATGAAGGACAACTTGCTTTCCCGACTCTTTTTACTGGCGGGAGGTATTACAGTTAAGAGAACATGGCGTGCAGAAGGAAAAGATGTTAGGAGGGGACTTGATCCATCAGATACCCGAAAAATTGTAAGGGCGCTTGAAAAAAATTGGGTGATTACTTTTCCGCAGGGTACTACCCGGCCTTTTGCACCGGGCAGAAAAGGTACAGCGCTGATTATTAAAGAAGTTCGCCCCATTGTGATCCCCATTGTAATCAGTGGTTTTTGGCGTGCCTTTAATAAAAAAGGACTGAAACTAAAGAAGAGAAATACAAACCTGTCAGTACAATTTAAAGCGCCATTGAAAATTGATTATGATGCATCGGCTGAAGTGATCATGGATCAGATTATGGATGCAATTGAACAAAGTCAAGCGCACATGTTAAAGGGAAAGCACCATCGTGCGGAGTTGGCGAATTAAGCCTTTTATTTTGCGTCTGCAAAAAGCGCCTTTAATTCAGCGGCTTCTCCGGGCTTCATTTTACCTCCTAAAATCAAGCGAAGCTGTCTTCTTCGAAGCGCCCCATCAAATAATTTTTTTTCCTCCTCATTAGTCGGTTGAAGTGATGGAACAACGCGGGGTTTTCGGTTGGGATCCAGGGCTACAAATGTATAATAAGCCTCATTGCTTTTGTATCGATATTGTTGCGTAAGATCTTCTCCCCAAACACGCAGATGGACTTCCATAGAAGAGTTGAATGCTCTGGTGACTTTCGCTTCTATATGAACGGTGTTTCCCAGTTTTATTGGGTTCTCAAAAGAGATGTTGTCTACTGATGCGGTTACACAGGGGACGCTACAATGTTTTTGAGCAGCTAGGGCAGCTGCAATATCCATCCAATACATCAAGCGGCCTCCCATAAGGTTTCCAAATAAGTTTGTATCGTTGGGGAGCACTAGCTCTGTCATGATAGTTAAACTATCTGCAGGGGATTTAGTTTGCATATCACCGTTTCTGCAAAGATAGTACAGGGGATTCGGAGAAAAGAGTAAGTGCTGGGTCTGCTTTTTTTGTTTTTGGGAAAAGTACTTTCTCCGCTTTTTTCCAATAATCAAAGAAAGAAGTAAATCGGCCGGTTAGTTCGGGGACTAACCATTCTCTTGATTCATGTACTCCTGGAAAATGCTGAAAGGAAGGGTGCTCTCGGGTATAAATTGAATTGCAGTCTCTAAGTCTTGTAATTTCTCCAACTTCTCCTGCAAAAATTTGAAGACCTTCAATATTTTCTCCCAGTTCAATTATAAACTTAATTACCGCTTCACTGACCGGGTGCTCCCTAAAATGGGAGGGTTCAAGCACAAGGATGCGATTAGCCTTGATGTTTTTTTTCCAGCTTGGATCAAGATGATAAGGGTGATACAGTAACACAGGTAAACTAGGATCTAATACTGGACTTTCTTTTTTAGGTAACTGTGTTTGTAGCGTAATATTCTCGACAGGCTCTAATGCTGAAGGAACATCCAGTGAGGGTAAATCCAGATAAGGTTTATCTAGAAAAGTTCCTTTCTGTTTAGTGCCGCAATATTGATTAATGTTTTCCTGGTTGCAGTAGTATTTTTTTGAAGAAAAAGTACCTGCTACCCATTGCCAACTCAACGTATTACTGGCCAGGTCTCCATCTAATAAATGGTAGTACATCCACTGAGAGGGAAGTCGCCAATCTGTTCGTCCAATATTACAGCTAATGGAAGCCGTGTACATACGAATATGGTTATGCATGTATCCAGTACGAATTAATGATTGGATACCCTCGTCAACAGCTGCAATTCCTGTGGAAGCTTCCAGAATTGCTTTAGGTATCTTGTGTGTTCGGATGGCCGTTCTGTTCATCCGTATATCTTCAAAAATATCATCTCCTAACTGCTGCCATACGCGTTGAAAATAATCTCTCCAGGCCAGCTCTTGTATAAGGCGTAATATTTGATGAGGCTGATAATCCAGCTGCATTAGATATTCAGCGAGCTGACGAGTAGAAATCACACCCCTTGAAATGTAGGGGGATAAATAAGTCACTTTACCATCCAAATAGTTGCGGGTAATACCGTAACCCACCGGATCAATTTTTTTGATACGGTTTTTGATGGATTGTATGTCTGTTGGAAAATGCATCTGTAGAACCTTAAACAATAAATTCCTTATTTAGTTCTGTCCAGTTGCATTAAAAATGAATTAGCTATTAGAAAAAGGCGTTTTTTGCGCTCTGGGTTCATCTTATCCAGTGTTTTAACCAGCATTCCCAGTCGGGGATTCTTGAGAAAAAAGCCTCTTTGCTTATCCATGAAACGCCAGAACAGGCCATCCCAGATCTCTGTCCAAGAAACTACTTCGCCATTATCCAGTTGAGTGGTTATTTTCTTATCCCAATCCCCCATCTTGAGTAAATAGTTGCTGCCGCTGATGTAGGGTTTAGTGGTCATTAATCCTCCATCTGCAAATTGCGTCATGCCGTAAACATTCGGCACCATTACCCAATCATAGCTATCAATGTACCATTCCATAAACCATCGGTAAACATCGTCGGGGTCAAATTCGCAAAGCAGCATAAAATTCCCCAGCACCATCAATCGCTCAATGTGGTGTGTATATGCATTTTTCTTCAGTGTCTCAATGAGATGATCAATGGGATGAATACCCGTTTTTCCAGTCCAGAAACTGGAGGGGATTTTTCGGGTAAACTTCCAGTAGTTGGTAGTCCTTTGTTTACGTCCTTCTCTTTCGTAGACAATACGAATAAACTCCCGCCATCCAGAAATTTGTCTGATAAACCCTTCCAATGAATTCAGTGGAATTTTTTGGCTTTTTCCAAATTCAAGAGCCTCTTGGATTAAGGTCTCTGGCTCCAAAAGACCAATATTCAAAAGCGGGCTAATAACTGCGTGATGCAGCCAAGTATGTTTAATGGTCATTGCATCTTCGTAAATCCCGAAATCTTTGAAGCGGGTCTCCAAAAAATTTCTCCACCAATTTCTGGCTTGTTCGTGTGTAACCGGGTAGTTAAAGTTTTTAGTTTCTCCAGGATTCTTTGAAAAATGAATTTCTACATATTGAATAGCTTCTTTTACATGCTTATTGGGTTTGATTGCTGGAAGTGCTGGAGGTATATTTTTTGTAGGAAAGCGTTCCCGGTTTTGGTCGTCAAATGTCCATTTTCCTCCAATGGGTTTTCCTTGTTGATCTATCAACCAATTACGCTGTTTTCGTTGCCAGCAATAAAAATCTGTTTGGAAGTATGTTTTTCTTTTTTCGAAGAAAGTTTTCACTTCATTTAGTTGATTAAGAAATCCGGGACTTGGGTAATCTGTTAACTTAATTTTTAATTGTTGGGCACTTCGTTTTATTTTTTGATGCAACCAATCATCTACGGGGTCTATGTAATGCAGTTTTTCCAATCCTTTTTTAGAAAGCTCTTTCAGGCAAATAGTTAGATCATGCGCTGATTCAATAGCAGTAATATAACTAACTGTGAAGCCTTTTTTTTCCAATAGCTCTTGAAAGGCGCGAAGGGATGCGCGATGAAGAATGAGTTTCTGCTTGTGGAAATGAAATTGTGTGAAGAATAGGGCTTCCTCTATCAGCAATACCGGGCGGTTTATTTCCAGGGCGGTGTTTGGGAAATAAAGCTGGTGAGGAAATAAAATAGTTAATTCTTTCATTGAAAAGTAGTGGTAGTTCAAACAAAAATCTTGGGTGTTTGTTCTTGAATAAATTGAATTTATGGAAAGCTTACGCGGAAAGAATGTATTGATTGTAGGTGCTACGGGGGATATTGGGATGCATACAGCCCGGTTATTACAGGGCAGCGGGGCCTCCCTTTTTCTTTCTGGCCGAGATTCGGTTGCATTACAATCCTTTGCCCAATCAATTGGGGTACCAGCCGCGCAGTACTTTGCTGCTGATTTGCAGGAGTCTCCTGCTGTGGCCGAATTAGCTCAACGGTATTTTTCCGCCTTTCCAACAATTGATATTTTAATAAATGCATCAGGTATAGGAGTTATAAAGCCCATTGAAACACTTTCTGAGGAGGAAATGATGCAAACGCTTCAAATCAACTTACTGGCGCCTTTTCGTTTGTTAAAGGGATTTTTGCCTGCTATGAAAACCGCAAAAAAGGGGCTTATAATTAATATTCCGGGGGTACTAGGAAAAGTTCCAATGGCGGGCGCGGCAGCCTACAGTGCTTCAAAATATGGGCTGGTGGGAATGATGCAAAGTGTAAGGGAGGAGATCAAACGCACCGACATTCGTATTACTAATGTCTTTATGGGGGGTGTTAATTCCGGATTTTGGGATACCATTGATCTCCGTGTACAGCGAGAAAAAATGATACAACCTGAGGAGGCGGCGCGCTCCATTTGGTTTCTTTGTCAGCAACCGGCAAGTGGGGTTGTTAGCGAAATGGTATTACAGCCTTTCAATCATCAAGCAATTTAGAAAGGAGCTGCAATTGTTCTCCCCTTGTTCCACTATTTTTGCAGGCATACAATTCAGCTGTTCTCACCATGCCTATCCACGATTTGTCTCCCTCTTTCGATAATACGGCCCTTGCATTCCAGTACAAATCAGATTCTGAGCTAAAAAAAGCACGTTTTCTTTTTAAAGTGATGTCCAACCCATGGCTCGTTCAGATTGGCACGCGCCTCACACCTTGGTCCATTCAGGCGGGGCTGCCAGTAAAGGGTTTGATTCGTTCTACTCTTTTTTCGCAATTCATAGGTGGGGAGACCTTGGAGCAAACCATTCCTGTTGCTGAAAAATTAGGTTCATTCAATGTGAAAGTTATTCTGGACTATGGAGTAGAAGGTAAGCAAGGCGAACATTTTTTTGATCAAGCACGTGACGAATTTGTACGTGTGATTGATTTTGCCGCCACGCAATCCAATATTCCATTCATCAGTATCAAATTAACAGGTCTCGCACGTTTTGAATTACTAGAGCAGTTGCATGGCAGGATGATTGCAATTAATAAGCCATTATTGGAAAGGTATGAACAGGCACTGAACGAACTTCCTGCTGCATTATTGAATGAGTGGGGGCGCGTCTGTTCCCGCATGGAAAAAATATGTTTTCATGCTTCTACTAAAAAAATTGCAGTAGCGCTCGATGCAGAGGAAACCTGGATTCAGGAACCGCTTGATGCGTTATGTGCGATTATGATGGAGCTTTGCAATAAAAGCGCTCCCTTTGTCTACAATACTTATCAATTATATCGTACAGATCGCTTAGAATTTTTGCAAGCCATGTATCAATTGGCGAATAGTCGTGGTTATATATCTGGCGCTAAGTTGGTTCGGGGTGCTTACATGGAAAAAGAAAGAAAACGTGCCGCAGCGTTGATGTACACTTCTCCTATCAACCCCACCAAGGAAGCAACTGACGAGCTTTACAACAAAGCCCTACGTTTTTGTATTGAGCATATCGGTCATTTTGGAGTGGTGGTGGCTTCTCACAATGAGAATAGTTGCCTGTTGGCATTTAATTTATTGAAAGAGCAGGGATTGCCTTCTAATCATCCTCATATTCATTGGAGTCAGCTGTATGGCATGAGTGATAATATTACTTTTAACCTGGCTCATGCAGGTTGTAGCGTTAGTAAATATCTTCCCTTTGGTCCCATTGAAGATGTTGTCCCCTACTTAATGAGAAGAGCGCAGGAAAATACGGCTGTAAAAGGCCAAACGGGCCGGGAGTTGGGGTTGATACAAAAAGAGTTGGCACGTCGGACTCATTCGGCTTAATATTGCAGTATGCAACAGTACCACGATTTATTAACGCATATCCTTGAAAAGGGCACTGATAAAACGGACCGCACGGGTACCGGCACCAAAAGTGTTTTCGGTTATCAAATGCGTTTTGATCTTGCTAAAGGATTTCCACTTGTGACTACTAAGAAAGTGCATCTTAGAAGTATTATTCATGAATTACTTTGGTTCTTAAAAGGAGAAACTAATATCGCCTATTTGAAAGAGAATGGAGTTAGTATTTGGGATGAATGGGCTGACTCAGAAGGCGAACTGGGCCCTGTTTATGGTAAACAGTGGAGACACTGGGAGGGAAAGAATGGGCAAGTAGTGGATCAGATTACTTCTTTAGTTCAAGAGATCAAAAAGAATCCTGATAGTCGTCGATTGATTGTCAGTGCTTGGAATGTGGCGGAGCTTCCTCAAATGGCATTGATGCCTTGTCATTCGCTCTTTCAATTTTATGTAGCCAATGGTCGTTTGAGTTGTCAATTGTATCAACGCAGTGCGGATGTATTCCTAGGGGTTCCTTTTAATATTGCCTCTTATGCATTACTTACACATATGATTGCACAAGTGTGTCAATTGGAGCTCGGAGATTTTGTTCACACATTCGGAGATGTTCATATCTATAGTAATCACTTTGAACAGGTTAAATTACAGTTAAGTCGACAGCCTTTTCCTTTGCCAACTTTACAGCTAAACCCTGCTGTTACAGATTTGTTTTCATTTCGTTTTGAGGATATCGAAATTTTAAATTATCAATGCCATCCGGCAATCAAAGCACCGGTAGCAGTCTAAAATAATCGATATGCAAGTATCCCTCATTGTTGCTGCCGCTCATAATGGTGCCATTGGTAAAGAGGGAACCATGCCTTGGCATCTTCCTGCCGATTTAAAGCATTTTAAAAATATTACCTGGGGTTTGCCCATCATTATGGGTAGAAAAACATTTGATTCGCTGGGTAAGCCATTGCCTGGGCGCACCAACATAGTGATTACCCGGCAGACAAACTGGAATCCATCCAATGAAGTGATTGTGGTAGCTGATGTGATAACGGCCCTTTCAAAGGCAAAGGAATGCGGCGTAAAAGAAGTAGTTGTCATTGGGGGCGGGGAGATCTACAATTTGTTTTTTGACTTGGCAACACGGATCTATCTTACGCGGGTTGACGCTGCTCCTGATGCAGATACTTTTTTTTCTTCCTTTCATCCTAAAAATTGGAAACTCATTAGTCAATTGGATCGAGAGGCTGACGCAAAGCATGCTTATAATTATTCTTTCCAGGTTTGGGAGCGACTAACCTAAACCCTATGTTTACCTCTGCTCAGCTACTTGTTAAGTACCTAGAATTTTTGCTTCACGCTTCTAATTCCAAGGGGCATGGCATTCATTCTCCATATGTTTTTGATTTTGTAACTAAGGTCCTCCAAGACAAAACTCCTTACCAAGAGTATGAGATTTGGAATGCGTGGAGGCAATCTCTATTAAATAATTTCACGTTGCTTCCGGTTCAAGAAATTGGAGCCGGATCTCGGTATGGAAAATCCAATATTCGCTCTGTTTCATCGCTGGCGAAAACGGCTGCGAAGACGCCTAGTACCGCTAAATTTATTTTTCGAATTGCTCGTTATTGTCAACCACAAACAATACTTGAGCTTGGGACATCTTTAGGCCTCACTGCTGGTTTTTTTTCGTTGGCATGTCCTGCATCCACCATTTACACCATTGAAGGGGTTGACTCAATTGCTGAAAAAGCAGAAGAAAATATGGCAGACTGGGGGTGTAAGAATGTTAGGATAGAAAAGGGCAATTTGGATACTAATTTGTGTGAATTGCTAGTTCGAATTTCTAAACCGGATCTGGTTTTTATGGATGGGAATCATCAAGAAGAGGCTACTAAGCGATATTTTCTGCAATTACTGCCCCATTTGTCGGATACTTCAATGCTAATTGTGGACGATATTCATTGGAGCACAGGAATGGAGGAAGCTTGGTTCTTTATACAATCACATGAACGAGTCACATTAACGCTTGATTTTTTTCAATTTGGGATAGTGCTTTTGAATCCGACTTTCTTGGGGAAATCGCATTTTAGGATCCGTTATTAATTGCTACCTTTACCTATATTTTATTAATACTGTTTTCAATTATGATCATTGGAGTTCTTCGGGAAGCAAATCCAGAAACAAGAGTATCGTTAACAGACGAAGCTGTTCTATCTCTTGTTAAGAAGGGATTTACTGTTTGGGTAGAACAAGGAGCAGGAACACTTTCTTTTTGTAGTGATGCCTCTTATCAAGCTGCTGGTGCAACGATAAGTGATCGTACTGCCGTTGTTTCTAAAGCTGATGTGATTTTATCTATGCATGCAATTGCTGAAGAACAACTGAGTTCACTTGCTGGTAAAATTATAATTGGGGCCTATCAACCGCTTTATAAGAAAGAGTGGGTGCAGCAAATAGCTAAGTCAGGTGTAACCTGTTTTTCCTTGGATATGCTACCGCGAACTACCAGAGCGCAATCAATGGATATTTTAAGTTCGCAAGCGAATATTGCTGGGTACAAAGCGGTTTTATTAGCGGCTAACACCTATGGTCGTTATTTTCCTATGTTTATGACAGCAGCGGGTAGCATTACTCCAGCAAAGGTTTTAATTCTAGGCGCAGGTGTGGCTGGATTACAAGCAATTGCTACTGCAAAAAGGTTAGGTTCTGTCGTAGAAGTTTTTGATACACGTCCAGCGGTAAAAGAAGAGGTCATGAGTCTCGGTGCAAAATTTATTGAGGTTGAAGGTGCTGCTGACGCGAGCAGTGCCGGCGGCTATGCGGTGGAGCAATCAGAGGATTATCAGCGTCGCCAGCGTGAACGTATTGCACAGTCTGCCGCAAAAGCCGATATAATTATCACCACGGCTCAAATACCAGGTAAAAAGGCGCCTATTTTAATTACAGCCGATATGATTGCTGCTATGCGGAATGGCTCGGTTATTATTGACTTGGCTGCAGCAACTGGCGGTAATACTCCTTTTACCAAAGAAGGTGAGACGGTTGATCAACAAGGAGTAAGAATAGTAGGGGCTTCCAGTTTACCTGCTACGCTTCCGGCTGATGCCAGTAAACTATATGGTAAAAATGTGCTTAATTTCTTCCAACTATTAATCGATAAAGCGGGTTCCTTACACTTGAATTGGGAGGATGATTTAGTAAAAGGAGCTTGTGTTACATTTCAGGGGAAAATCGTAAACGAAAGAATCGCTTCAAGCTTATAAAAATGGAACAACTTTTATCTTGGATTAGCTTACATCAGGAAATTCTTTATGTTGTTATCCTGATGATTTTTGTGGGGATTGAAGTAATTGGTAGAGTCCCCAGTGTTTTACATACTCCTCTTATGAGTGGTGCAAACGCTATTCACGGCGTTGTTATTATTGGGGCCATCATTGTAATGGGCAAAGCTTCTTCCTCAAATTACCTGGCATTGGTGCTTGGGTTTATTGCTGTAATCGTGGGGACATTGAATGTGGTAGGGGGATTTGTGGTCACGGACAGAATGTTGGAGATGTTCTCTAAGAAGAAAAAAAAATCCTGAATTAAAAAAAGATACTTGTGGAACTCAACTTATTAACTTTTTTATACCTCATTGCCTCTATAACTTTTATAGTAGGGCTGAAAATGTTGTCACACCCTGCCACGGCGCGCAATGGAAACAGAGTTGCCGCAATTGGAATGACCCTAGCCATTCTGGGGACTATTTTTTTATACGAGGAGGACGGGGCTCGGTTGGGTAATTATGTATGGATTTTTGGCGGAATTTTAATTGGAACTATTACTGGGACTTTGGCTGCTAAGCGCGTCAAGATGACCGCCATGCCTGAGATGGTAAGTCTTTTCAATGGAATGGGGGGAGCTTGCGCTGCCTTGATCAGTTTGGTAGAGTTTGACCATCTGGCTCATATGGATCCCATGATGGCTGGGGTATTATTGATGTCGGCCGGAGGTGCAAGTGCGGTGAAGGGATTTTTATTGATCATTGTATTAGGGCTAATAATTGGTTCTGTTTCTTTTGCGGGTAGCATTATTGCTTGGGGAAAATTGAATGGGTCAATAAAAGATTTTTCATTCAAAGGCCAGCATATTTTCAATATTTTACTTCTTGCAGTTATTGTTGTGCTCGCAGTTTACCTGATTGTGTTTTTGCCTGCCAATGCAGTATTGATCTTCTATACAATCTTCTTTCTGTCTTTACTTTACGGAATATTCTTTGTGTTTCCCATTGGGGGCGCCGATATGCCTGTGGTAATTTCATTATTGAACTCCTTTACTGGTGTTGCGGCAGCATGCGGCGGTTTTCTTTATGATAATAAAGTGATGCTCACGGGAGGAATTTTAGTAGGTGCTGCAGGTACACTACTCACGATTCTTATGTGTAAGGCTATGAATCGTTCGCTTACTAATGTATTAATTGGTTCTTTTGGAGGGTCAAGCGTAGGAGTTTCTTCTGCTGGTGCAGTGGGTACGCATAAAGAGATCAGCCTTAGTGATACAGCAGTGTTAATGAGTTATGCTTCTAAAGTATACATTGTTCCTGGATATGGTTTGGCGGTGGCACAAGCTCAACATGCTTGTCATGAGTTGGAAAAATTATTAACCTCCAAAGGGGTTGATGTAAAATATGCGATACACCCAGTTGCAGGTCGTATGCCTGGACATATGAATGTTTTGCTGGCTGAGGCAGATGTTTCTTATGAGAAATTGCTGGAAATGGAACAGGCCAATGAAGAATTTTCTACAACAGACGTTGTGTTGATATTAGGCGCTAATGATGTTGTCAATCCAGCTGCAAAATCTGATCCTGCTTCGCCAATTTATGGCATGCCAATTCTAGACGTAGAGCTTGCCAAGCATGTAATAGTTAACAAGAGGAGCATGAAACCTGGATATGCGGGTATTGAGAATGAATTATTTTTCAGGCCCAAGACTTCTATGTTGTTTGGCGATGCAAAAAAAGTACTGCAGGACTTGGTGGCAGAGATTAAAAATCTCTGATTCTTCTTAGTTTTAACTGTGCAACTACCTTCTTCTTTTTTAAATTCACTGGAGGGTCTTCCCGGGTATGATCCTGTGCTTTTTGAGGCCGCACATCTTCAAGCAGCCCCAATTACCTCCATTCGTATTAACCCTGCAAAAAAAAGCGACTTATCTTTTTCGCTAACCCCTGTCCCTTGGGCACAGATGGGATCATATGTTTCACCAAGGCCTTCTTTTACATTTGATCCAAACTTTCATGCCGGCGCTTATTATGTACAGGAAGCTAGTAGCATGCTGCTGGAGCAAGTTTTCTTACAATCCGGTTTTTCAAATCAACCCATTCGTGCTTTGGATTTGTGTGCAGCACCTGGCGGTAAAGCAACCCATCTTCATTCGCTACTTGCCCCTGGCAGTTTATTAGTGGCCAATGAAGTGATTCGCTCAAGAACAGGTTTACTCAGGGATAATATGGTAAAGTGGGGAACAGATAATGTTATAGTCACTCAAAACGACCCTGCTCATTTTGAAAAATTACCGGGATATTTTGATTGGATTACTTTAGACGCTCCCTGTAGCGGAAGTGGGTTATTCAGAAAAGATCACGATGCAATCGCATCGTGGACAACAGGCCAGGTTAGTCATTGTGCACTTCGACAGCAACGAATTTTACAGGCCGCTTGGAAAGTGCTGAAGCCCGGAGGTGTTTTGTTTTATGCCACTTGTTCTTATTCTGCAGCAGAAAACGAGGAAATAGCAGAGTGGTTCATTAATGAATATGGGGCTATTTTTATGCCCATTCAACTTGATTCTTCTTGGGGAGTGATTGAAACCACGAATGGCTATCGCTGTTGGCCTCATCATGTACTGGGGGAAGGATTCTTTTTTACCTGCTTTCAGAAGCCAAACACAGCTGCTCCAATTGAGAGGGCTTTCCGAACTGAAAAAAATAAACAGATCAAAAAGTCTGCAGATTTTTCCTCACTTGTAGAATGGATCGATCTTGATGGAATGGATGTTACGGAAATGGGGGGCCAATTGATGGCGTTTCCGAAAGCGATGCAAGCGGATTGGCAAATTATTCAAAGCGCCTTACATCCTGTTTATGCTGGTGTTCGGATTGGGGAGTGGATGCGTGATAAATTAATACCAGATCATGCGTTGGCATTGTCCACTCATTTATCTTCTGTAGTAGAATACTTACCGCTTGATTACACGCAGGCCATTGCTTATTTACAGCGAAAGGAAATTAAAGCAGCTACTTCAACTAAGGGTTGGATGGTTGCAGCTTATCAGGGATTACCATTGGGTTGGTTAAATGTCTTGACAGGCCGTATCAATAATTACTATCCCAAAGGTTTGAGAATACTCAAAGAGCATTTGTAATACTCGTTTTACGACTTAATTAGGAGAAGCGGTAGCCCTGTAAAAACGGAATTGTTTTCATTCTCTTTTTCCCTTCTAGTTGAATTTCTTCCAACTGGAGCCAACCGTCCTGACAAGCAAATCGCAGATAATTTTTACCATCGGTTTCAATAGTACCCGGTTCTACCGTAATTTTTTCTTCAATGGCAACGGCGTAATAAATCTTTAGCGTTTTGCCATCCAGCTTGGCATAGGCACCAGGAACTGGTGATAATCCTCGGATCAAATTGTTTATCGTACACACGCTGGAATTCCAATTGATAGCTCCGGTTTCTTTCTCCAGTTTTGGAGCTGATTTTAATGACTGACCAGCATTAAATTGTGGCGTAGGAGTTATTTCATTTTGAACATATCGCTCAATGGTTTCTGTGAGCACAGCGGCACCCATTACTTTCAACTTGTTATACAAGCTTCCAAAATTATCGGTCTCTTCTATTTCTATTTCTTTTTGTAATAACATATCCCCTGTATCAATCTCATGCTTCAGTAGAAAAGTGGTTACCCCTGTTTTCTTTTCTCCATTGATCAATGCCCAATTGATCGGTGCTGCCCCGCGATAGTTTGGTAATAGCGATCCATGCAGGTTGATAGTTCCTTGAGCAGGTAATGCCCATACAACCTCTGGAAGCATACGGAATGCAACTACTATTTGTAAATCAGGTTTCCAGGCTTTTAGTTGCTCTAGGAAATCTGGGTCTTTTAGCTTGATGGGTTGAAGAAGTGGGAGTTTGTAAGTGACGGCCAATTGTTTTACAGGGCTTTGCTGTATTTCAAGTCCTCGGCCTGCTGGTTTATCAGGAGCTGTTATTACACCTACTACATTAAATCCTTGATCCAGCAAAGCCTGAAGGCTGGCTACTGCAAAATCTGGGGTACCCATAAATACAATACGAATCGACTTGGGGTCTTTTATCATGAGTGCGAAAGTACAAAATGTGGCAAGGCCTACTCAAAGTCCTTATAAAGCAAATACCGTTTTCTGATCTCTTTGAATTGCGTTAATTGCGGCTCCCAAGACTTACGAATTTCCTGCTCGGAATTGCCGGCTTTGATTTGCTGCATCAATACTTGATTACCTGCAAGTTTATTGAAGAAGGACTGGTCAGGGTTTCCTGATTTAGGTATCAAGAAGAAACTATCTTTCTGTGGGAAAATCCGATAGGCCTCCAAGAGCCAATTCAATTGAATTTTTTGATTTGTTTTATTTAGTACCTGTTCTGGAGTGCCGCTAAAATCCCATCCGTAACAAACCAATCCATAATGTTTTGATTTTTTGGCACCCTCGTTTGGATTTGGTGTAAACTGAACCATATTTTTAGGAAGAGCAGGGTGGCCGATTAGTTGAAAAGGCTTTATTGTGCCTCTGCCCTCACTGAGCACTGTGCCCTCAAAAAGACAGGTAGTGGGGTAGAGGTAAATAGATTGTATGTTTGGCAAATTAGGAGAAGGACGAACCGGAAGTACATATTTAGATCGGTGATCATAATTCTTACAACAGATTAGGATAAGTTGAAAGGCATCTTTTTTTACTAGTTGGTGATCCCATTCACTATTGGAGCAAAGAATCAGCGGTTTATTTTTTTCGTATTTAGAATCAGAAGCTGCTATATGAGCAGGTGCTAATTGGTCCTCCATAGTAGACAGGGGTTCCTCTTGTCTTTTTTCTTTCTTTATCCAACTTTCACCCAATAACATCCAAGCATATTCTCCTATGGTCATTCCATACACAATTGGAACGGGTTGCATGCCAATAAATGATCGGTAGGCTGGGTCTAGTACGGGTCCATCCACATAGAATCCATTGGGGTTCGGTCTGTCTAGTATCACCAGCGGCTTATTGAATCGCATGGCTGATTCCATATAGGCCTCAAGAGAGGAAATAAATGTATAAAATCGGACTCCCACATCCTGGATATCAAAAACTAGGATGTCTACTTCTTCCAAATCCTTCTTTTCAGGTCCGCGTTTAGCTCCGTATAATGAAACAACAGGAATGCCGGTCTCTTTATCAATATAGTCGCCTACTTTTTCGCCCGCATCTGCTGTACCTCTGAATCCATGTTCTGGTCCAAAAATCACTCGGATATCTACCCCTAAGCTGAGTAAGGTATCAATTAGATGTTTTTTGCCTACCATCGAAGTTTGGTTGGCGAAAATGCCAACTCGTTTTTCTTTCAAAAATGGGACATAACTATTAATCTGCTCTGCCCCAGATTCAATCTGCCATTCAGTGGAATTTCTCTTAGCGGTAATTGCTTTTTGTGTAAAGCCAACATGGCTGCATAAAAAAGCCAGTGTCAGAAATATAGTAGTACGCATGCGTTTTTTTTAATCAGTCTCAAAGTACATAAATCTGGTTTGAAAAAGGCGTCTGACTCCCTCAATTCCGTTACCTTGCATCGTAAAATAAATTATATGGCAGCAGTAAAGGCGGGTGATAAAGTAAAAGTGCATTACCACGGAAAATTGACCAACGGGGAAACCTTTGATTCTTCTGAAGGCAGGGAGCCACTTCAGTTTGAGGTGGGTAGCGGAGCTGTGATCAAGGGGTTTGATGATGGTGTGACTGGAATGCAGGTTGGCGAAAAGAAAACTATTCAAATTCCTTTTTTGGAGGCGTATGGTCCTCATAGTGCTGAAATGGTTATTGAGATGCCTAAGGACAGATTTCCAGCTGATATGACCATTTCAATTGGTATGCCATTGCATATGAGTGATGGACAAGGCCGTAATTTTCAAGTTACCGTTATTGAAATTTTAGAGGGTGCTGTAAAATTGGATGCGAACCATCCCTTGGCTGGTAAAGATTTAGTATTTGATTTAGAGTTGGTAGATATCGAGGGAGCAAGTCCTCTGATTATCATGCCTTAATTTTTTATAGCATTACGCGTGTTTCAATCTTATTCCTTTACAGCGGCGGAGCGTTTTTTGCGGTATGTGCAAATAGATACGCAAAGTGATCCGCATGCCACTAGTTTTCCCAGTAATACAAAACAGCTTGATTTATCTAGATTATTGGTGCAAGAGTTGCAAGCGATGGGTGTTTCTGATGCAGCTATGGATGAGTGGGGATATGTTATGGCCACAATACCTGCTACCAGCCCAAAGAATTTTCCTGTAATTTGTTTTTGTGCTCATGTGGATACGGCACCTGATTGCCCCGGTGCGAATGTTAAGCCTATTGTACACCGTAATTATCAAGGTCAGGATTTAATCTTGCCGGATGATCCATCACAGGTTATTCGTATGTCTGACTATCCTTATTTAGCAGAAAAGTTGGGTGAAGATATTATTACGGCATCCGGTAACACTTTATTGGGTGCTGATGACAAAGCAGGTGTTGCCATTATCATGGATTTTGCAAACTTTTTAATCGCAAGCCCCTCTATTGAGCATGGCCCTGTTCGTCTGTTATTTACTCCTGACGAAGAAGTAGGAAGAGGGACGGAGAAATTAGATTTAAAAAAACTGGGTGCAGATTTTGGGTATACGCTTGATGGTGGGGATCTGGGATCCCTGGAGGATGAAACCTTTAGTGCCAATGCTGTAAGAATTACTTTTCACGGAATTATTGCCCATCCTGGAATGGCAAAGGGTAAATTGGTCAATGCATTAAAACTGGCCAGTTCATTTTTGGAAAGTTTGCCCAAGGATACACTTTCTCCAGAGACTACAGCGGGCAGAGAAGGATTTGTTCATCCAACTGAAGTAAAGGGGATAGCAGACCAGTGTGTGGTAGAGTTTTTAATCCGAGATTTTCAAACAGCTGAACTTGCTTCCAAACAACAATTGTTAAGGGAATTGGCTCAGCAAGTTTGTGATGCTCATCCAGGAACTCGATTTTCAATGGAAGTGAAAGAGCAGTACCGTAACATGAAAGAAATTCTAGATCGTCATCCACATGTTGTCGAGTTAGCTAGAAAAGCCATGGAAATTACTGGTATCAAAGTAAAAACGGAATGTGTACGTGGCGGAACAGATGGCTCTCGTCTTTCCTTTATGGGGTTGCCCTGTCCAAATATATTTGCGGGTGAGCAAGCCGTGCACTCGCGTCATGAGTTTGTTTGTGTGCAGGATATGCAAAAATCTGTAGAGACCTTAGTACATTTGGTGACTATAGCTGCAGCGCAATAAAGCGTTGTATAAAATTCAACACTATGCAATTTTTTAGTTGGTTGTGGGAAAATTGGTATGTTCTTGTTCTTTTGATTGCATTCTTCTCCGGGTTATTTACCGTTAATCAGGGGTATATAGGGGTGATAACCATGTTTGGAAAATATCGTCGTATTGTACGACCAGGACTCAATATCAAAATACCCGTATTGGAAGTCATTTATAAGCGTGTTTCAATTCAAAACCGTTCTGTAGAACTGGAGTTTCAAGCTGTGACACAAGATCAGGCAAATGTTTATTTTAAGAGCATGCTGCTCTATGCCGTTCAAAATGCAGATGAAGAGACCATTAAAAAAGTGGCATTCAAGTTTATTGCAGAGAAAGATTTGATGCAGGCATTAATCCGAACTATTGAAGGTAATATCCGATCTTTTGTGGCTACCAAAAAGCAGGCAGAAGTACTAGGGCTTCGCAGAGAAATTGTGCAGTATGTTAAAGTAGAGGTGGATCACTCCCTGGAAGAATGGGGATACCACTTATTAGATCTTCAAATCAACGATATTACGTTTGATAAACTGATTCTCGATTCAATGAGTAAAGTGGTTGCCTCCAATAATCTAAAGGCGGCTGCTGAAAATGAGGGACAGGCCTTGTTGATCACTAAAACAAAGGCTGCAGAGGCAGATGGAAATGCCATTAAAATTTCAGCAGAAGCCGAAAAAGAAGCTGCCCGTTTACGAGGGCAGGGGGTTGCCTTATTCAGAATGGAAGTGGCCGCCGGTATGACCGAAGCGGCAGAACAATTAAGGCAAGCAAACCTCGACACCAATGTGATATTTTTTAGTATGTGGACGGAGGCAGTTAAAAATTTTGCTGAATATGGCAAGGGAAATGTCATTTTTCTCGATGGTAGCCCCGACGGAATGGAGCGAACCATGAAGCAAATTCAGGCATTGATGGTGAAGCAGGCAGGCACCAGTAATAATCCTGTTTAGTCTTGTTAACAATCCGTGAAAACAGCTATTGCCACACCAAAATTGAGCAGAGAATCGTTTTGAGAATGGTTATACACTGCTGTTAAGAAAAATAAGAGTTCATAAACTCATTCAGCCCTATTTTAGCTTTAAATGAATCTTGCTATGATTGATCTATTGCAGGTGAGTGGAGTAGCAACAACCCCTTCGGTTGCAGGGGATGCTAACCAAGATGGCTTTTTAACATTGTGGGAATTGTTGACTACGGGTGGCTGGATCATGTTGCCACTTGGAATCATGTTGTTGTTGGCTGTTTACATCTTTACTGAGCGGTACCTTGCCATTCGAGCTGCAGGCCGAATCGATGATAATTTTATGAATATTATCAGAGATCATTTAGTGACTGGTAATATTGCTGCTGCTAAAAGTTTCACCCGTAATACGAATAATCCTGTCGCTAGGATTATTGACAAAGGAATACAACGGATCGGCAAACCCATCGAGCTCATCGAAAAAAGTATGGATAATGTGGGCGTATTGGAGATGTATAAATTGGAAAAGAACCTTGCAGTTTTATCAGTTGTGTCAAAAGCTGCTCCCATCTTTGGATTTGTTGGAACACTGGTTGGGCTCATGCAATTATTCTCAGCCATCAATACTACAAATGAATTTGAGGTAGCCACAATTGCCGGAGGTATTTATACTAAATTGATTACTTCAATCTCAGGTTTAGTCATTGGTTTGTTGGCCTACTTGGGTTATAGTTTTTTGCAGACGCTCATTGAAAAGACTAGCCATAAAATGGAAGCAGCCTCTGCTGATTTTCTAGATCTATTACAAGAACCCAGCCAATCCTAATTTGCCCATGCGATTTAGAAAGAAGAAGCTGCATGAATCTGAAGTCTTCACCGACTCGCTGAATGATATTCTCTTCATTTTGCTTATGTTCTTTTTAATCGTGGCCACGCTTGCTAATCCTAATGTTGTAAAAGTGGGGCTTCCCAAGGGTGCTAAAGACACAAAGGCGAAGCAGCATATCATGGTTTCTATCGATAAGAATCAGCAATTCTATATTGGAACTACCCCTGTTCCAACCGCTGCTTTTGATTCTTCCTTGTCATCTGAGATTGCACGATACAGAACACAGACAGATACTCCAACTGTAGTGATCAATGCAGATACTACTGCCTTTTATGGGGAAGTTTATCGTATTATGTTACTGGCAAAAAAAGAACGCGCTAAAGTAGTGGCTCGTATCGATTAATCAACCCAGCCTCGAATCATTCGTTCTTTTCCCTGCATATCAAGTTTGATCTCACAACAAATTCCCATTTCTTGCCATTCATTAGCAAGTTGAGCAGCATACAAGGGATTGATTTCGCAAAAGAGTTGACTATTCTTTTTCTTTTTTAATAAAAAAAGTGAAGCGAGCGCGCGGTAATAAAGCAGTGGGTCCTGGGTGGGTGTAAATAAAGCTTCTGGAGGTTCAAATTCCAACACCTGTGGTGTCATTTCATTTTTTTCTGCAGGGGTAACATAGGGAGGGTTGCTCACTATAAAATCAAAAAGAGGAAGCTGTTGCCATTCATTTTGATTCAATAAGTCCTGGTGAATGAAATGAATATCTGTTCCCAGTTTACTTGCATTTTGCTTTGCAATTTGCATTGCTTCTTTGCTTATGTCCATTGCGTAAACTTTAGCACTTCTAATCCTGCGCTTCAAGGATATGGCAATAGAACCGCTACCGGTGCCCACATCCAATATTTCTAGGCTTTCAACCGGAAACCTACAATTGCTAATTACCCATTCCACGAGTTCCTCCGTCTCGGGGCGTGGTATAAGCACCCCTTGCGCAACATGAAATTGAAAACCGCAAAACCAAGCTTCTCCCAGTACATATTGGAGAGGTTCTTTTTCGATTAATCTTTTTACTTGTTGATCAAGCTTTTCTCTCATATCAGGTGTGAGTAAATGCTGCTGAATACGTATCCAATCTTTTTTTTCTGCCTGAAACAGATGCAGCAGCAACTCTCTGGCAATCGCAATTCGCTCCTCTGATTCATAAAGGGATTCTAACGTTGACTCGATCCAACGGGCTGTCTCTGCTACATTCATGCTTGCAAACTTACATGCATATGATCTTTCAGGCCTATTTCATTTAGTAGATTTGCTGAGTGGATTCTTATGTATATAGAACCGTACTCAAAACAGGTAAGTCCGTCTACACAGACCGGGGTAGTCGATTTCTGGGATTTGCATTCACTATTGACAACAAGGTTCAATTCAAAGAAAGGCTTAAGGCAATTGCCGATCTCCACCCTAAAGCTTCTCATTATTGTTATGCCTATCGGGTAGGCTTTGATGGATTGGTTTGGCGTTGTAGTGATAATGGAGAGCCGTCCGGTGTTGCGGGTAAGCCCTTGTTAGGTCAGCTAGATAGTTTTGGATTGAGTTGTTCAGCCGTGGTGGTTGTTCGATATTTTGGGGGCACTTTATTGGGTGTTCCTGGATTGATTCAGGCATACAGAACCTGCGGCAAGCTATCAATTGAAAATGCTGTATTAGGGGAAAAGTCAATCGTTAAATCTGGCTACATTACTTACGACTATACACAGGAACACAACGTACACCGGATCATACAACAATTTAATATTTCAATAAAAGGAATTGAACAAGGAATTTTTCCAAGAATGCAAATAGAAATTCCTCTTTATAATTATTCCCAGGTAATGGAAGCTATTGTGGTTATACCTTCTTTGCAGTGGGAGGAAAATGATTAGTTCAGGATTTGAATCGCGGACTGACAATTAGGTCTTTGCTGCCAGGCGTGTATTGATAGAATCCTTCTCCTGATTTAACACCTAGTTTCCCTTCTTTCACTAGTGTTTCTAAAAGGCTTGCTGCTTTATATTTCGGGTTATTAAATCCACTCTCTAATACGTGCATGATCGATAGGCAAACATCTAACCCAATCAAGTCAGCTAGTTGTAAAGGGCCCATTGGGTGAGCCATGCCTAATTTCATAATGGTGTCAATTTCTTCAACCCCTGCTACACCTTCTTCAAGACTACAAATTGCTTCATTTAGCATGGGCATAAGAATTCGATTTGAGATGAACCCGGGAAAGTCATTTACAACACAGGGAATTTTTCCAAGCGCCTTACTAAGTGAAACAGTTTTGTCGGTCACCTCTTGATTAGTAGCTGGGCTTTTAATTACCTCTACTAATTTCATGACAGGCACAGGATTCATGAAATGCATGCCAATGACTTGATGCGGACGTTGTGTTGCATCAGCAATTTCTTGAATAGGAATGGAGGAGGTATTGGAAGCCAAAATTGAATTGGCGGGGGCATGCTGATCAATTTCTTTGAAAATACTAAGTTTGATATTCTTGTTTTCAGTGGCAGCTTCTACTACAATCTCAGCATCCTGAACCCCCGTTGCAATCGAGTTATCAGTAGTTAATCTGTCGAGTGTTTCCTGTTTTAGCGTAGCGGGAATTGTTCCCTTCGCAATCATTCTGTCTAAATTTTTTCCTATTGTCTGTACTGCTTTTTCAAGTTGTGCAGTTTGCACATCAATAAGTGTAACCTGCCATCCTGCTTGAGCAAATACCTGCGCAATTCCATTGCCCATGGTCCCGGCGCCAATTACAGCCATCTTATTCATGCTACTTATTTTTTTCTTTTAAAGTCCCCTCTTTTCCAAGATTGGATAAAATCAGCCCAAGCAACGGGGTTAAAAATATTCATTGGTGGGGCTTGTCCTTGGTATACTGCTCGGTTAGCAATTTTATTCATTTGCATACGTGTTGCTTCTCCGCCATCACCGGGGGTGCTTTGAAGCAGTAAACGGCGGGTGGTTGCACTCGTATTTTTACGAGCAATTTCATAGGCGTCGTCTGGAATAGGCACATTGGCAAAGTCTCTTGCAAATTGTTCAGGCGAAGGTCTTGGTTTGAGGACGGTGGCGGGTAGATATACGGTATCAGCAACCATCAATTGAACAATGCCATATTGATTTCCTACCAGATCTCTTGGGATCAAAACTTTTTTTGATTGGTAACTCACGTGAGAAAACTCAACTTCATCTCCTTTGAGGACCACAATTGAAAAAACACCTTGATTATTGGAAATGGTCCCTCGGTTTTGGCCTTTCACGATAATGCTTACCGCAGGAATACCGATCAAACTGTCAGCAGTCATGACTACGCCATAAAGTTGAACAACTGAATCGCGGGTTGTTTCAAACTGTGCTTTGACAAGTTGAGGTACTAAAAGCAGGAGCAGGCAGCTATATCGTATCCAGTTTTTCAATTGGTGCAAAATTAGCCAGTTCCTGCCAACCACTCAACAAAATGGCTGTTGTTTGGTTAACTTTGCCGGCAACAGAACACTATGATTACTACAGAAAAAATACTGGCCGCCTTGCGAAATGTGCAAGAGCCAGATCTGGGAAAGGATTTGGTTACGCTGAACATGATTCAGGATATTGAGATAAAGGGAAACGAGGTAAGTTTTACCGTTGTTTTAACAACTCCTGCTTGCCCTATGAAGGACATGATGCGTACAGCTTGTGAGAATGCAATTCGATTATTGGTCAGCAAAGAAGCAGTTGTTAAGGTAAATTTTACGGCACAAACAACCTCAAAAAGAGTCGATGCTGGTGCTATATTACCTCAGGTTAAAAATATTATCGCTGTATTTAGTGGAAAAGGCGGGGTAGGGAAGTCAACCGTTGCCGCCAACTTGGCTTTAGCACTTTCACAGGGTGGCGCTTCTGTTGGGTTGATGGATGCTGATATTTATGGGCCCAGTGTTCCAATTATGTTCGGAGTACGGGGTGAGCGTCCGTTGATGGAAGATGTAAACGGGAAGGGAATGATTTTGCCACTTGAACGTTTTGGCATCAAGTTGATGAGTATTGGACTGTTGGTGGATGAAAAGAATGCAGTGGTGTGGAGAGGCCCAATGGCAAGCAGTGCGGTCAAGCAATTTGTTTCAGATGTAAAATGGGGCTCATTGGATTATTTAATAATCGACATGCCGCCAGGTACCGGTGATATTCACCTCACTTTGTTGCAAACAGTGCCTGTAACAGGATCGGTAATTGTAACAACTCCACAAGACGTTGCCTTGGCTGATGCTAAGAAAGGGATTGCCATGTTCGGCCAGGCTCAACTGAATGTGCCATTGATTGGCTTAGTAGAAAACATGAGTTATTTTACCCCTGCTGAATTACCCGATAATAGATATTATATCTTTGGAAAGCAAGGTGGAAGACGCTTGGCAGATGAGTATGATATTCCGTTTTTAGGAGAGATTCCCCTGGTGCAATCGATTCGAGAAGGAGGTGATCAAGGAGTCCCAGCAATGATGGGGGACGAACTCGTAACTAAACAAGCTTTTACTCAGTTTGCATCGCTGGTTGTACGGAGTATAGCTATGCGAAACGCTAATCTCTCTGCTGAAAAGATCGCTGCTACTGTGTAAGGCATTAATTTTTGATGAACCGCGCTCAACTTATACAAACCATCCGTGATAAACGATCCTATCTCTGTGTAGGATTGGATACAGATCCATTGTTATTGCCAACGTCATTAAAGGACAAGCCTGATGGCGTACTGCTTTTCAATAAAGCAATAATCGATGCAACACGATCTACTTGTGTTGCCTATAAGATTAATACTGCTTTTTACGAAAGTATGGGAGCGCAGGGATGGTTGATCATGGAAGAAACAGTACGATATATTGGGAAGGAACATTTCATTATTGCAGATGCCAAACGGGGAGATATTGGCAACACATCTCGTCAATATGCGGCTGCTTTTTTTTCGCAGTTAGCATTTGATTCCATTACTGTTTCACCCTACATGGGGGAAGATAGTGTAAAGCCATTTCTTAGTTTTCCAGACAAGTGGGCCATTGTACTTGGCCTTACTTCTAACACAGGGGCTGCAGATTTTGAATTACTCGACTGTGAAGGTACTCCCTTGTATGAACATGTTCTTCGCAAGGTTTCCTCCTGGGGTAGCCCTTCAAATCTTATGTTTGTTTTAGGAGCAACTCAGGCTGATTCCTTTATTCGTATTCGGAGTATTTGTCCTGATCATTTTTTCCTGGTACCCGGAATAGGAGCACAAGGTGGAAGTTTGCGTGAAATTTCTGAAAAAGCCATGAATAAGGATGTTGGTTTGCTGGTGAATGCCAGCCGGGCTATTTTATATGCATCTTCTGGGGAGGATTTTGCGGCAGCTGCAGCAAAAGTGGCCGGTAATTACCAGGCGGAGATGGCAACATATTTGTAAAAGACGATTCATTTTTCCTTCTTTACTTTTGATATTAAATTATCCTAACGATGGCTGCCAGAACAGATCAGTTTCAACATCCCGATTATTTTGATTTAGATGCTTTGCTCTCCGAGGAGCACAAGATGGTTAGGGATTCCGTTCGTAATTATGTTAAAAAGGAAATATCTCCCATCATTGAGGACTATGCGCAACGCGCTGAATTTCCCGAGCACATTGTAAAGCAATTGGGCGAACTAGGTTGTTTTGGTCCCACCGTACCTGTTGAATATGGCGGTGGTGGTTTGGATTATATCTCTTATGGTCTCATGATGCAGGAGTTGGAGCGGGGCGATAGCGGTGTGCGGTCTACTGCGTCGGTGCAAGGTTCTTTAGTGATGTTTCCAATACAGGCTTTTGGTAGTGAGGAACAAAAAAAACATTTTTTGCCAAAGCTGGCCAGTGGTGAGTGGCTGGGTTGTTTTGGTCTGACTGAGCCCAATCACGGAAGTGATCCATCTAGTATGCTCACCAATTTTCGGGATGCCGGAGATCATGTAATATTAAATGGAGCAAAGATGTGGATTAGTAATGCTCCTTTTGCACAGGTTGCAGTGGTATGGGCTAAGAGTGAGAGCGGGGAGGTGCATGGATTGATTGTTGAGAGAGGAATGAAGGGTTTTTCGACCCCCACCACACATGGTAAATGGAGTTTAAGAGCCTCCGCTACAGGGGAGCTGGTTTTTGATAATGTGTCGGTGCCTAAAAAAAATATATTACCCGGAGTGAAAGGATTAAAAGGTCCTTTAAGTTGTCTGACCAAAGCACGCTTCGGAATTGCTTGGGGCGCTATAGGAGCGGCTATGGATTGCTATGACACCGCACTGCGATATGCCAAGGAGAGAGAACAATTTGGGAAGCCAATTGCCTCTTTTCAATTGCAGCAAAAAAAGTTAGCTGAAATGCTAACAGAAATCACCAAAGCACAATTGCTAAACTGGCGTTTGGGTGTTTTGATGAATGAGGGTAAGGTTACTCCTCAGCAGGTTAGTATGGCAAAGCGCAATGCTTGTGAGGTAGCTACACAATTTTGCAGAGAGGCAAGGCAGATACTAGGCGGTATGGGAATTACCGGTGAGTATTCGATTATGCGACATATGATGAATTTGGAAAGTGTTATTACTTACGAAGGAACACATGATATTCATTTGCTGATTACAGGGATGGATATTACGGGAATCAATGCTTTTAAATAATAGTCTTGCGATTTTTTTTGATTGGTTTTATGGGGGCCGGGAAAACCTGGATGGGGCAACAAATTAGTTTGTTAACCGGTTATTCTCATCATGATCTGGATGCTTGTATTGAAGAGGCTGAGGGTATGGATATTTCAGCCCTATTCAAGAAAATAGGAGAGGATCAATTCAGAGTTGTTGAGCAAAAATGTTTGCATGAATTGATTGCGGCTAATGCCAATCTGTTACTAAGTTGTGGCGGCGGTACTCCCTGTTTTTTTGATAATATCGATTTCATGAAAAAAAATGGAACGGTAATTTGGCTTGATCCACCCATTTCAGTGCTGTTTGACCGTTTAAAAGCAGCGTATCAAAGCCGCCCCTTACTAAATAATAATTTTGAGCCAAAACAGTTAGAGGAATACATTCATCTAAAATTGGCTGAACGCACTCCTTTTTATAAGCAGGCGCATTTTCGGATACAAGATGTCAAACCCGACCCGCTTTCCCTTATTAAACTAATCCAACATGGATAAAGTAAATTTTTTTCTGGCTTCTTTATTTGCAGCAACAGCGGTTGCAGCCGGTGCTTTTGGCGCACATGGGTTACAAAGACTCACAGCGGAGGCAACGGTAATCCAGACTTACCAAACTGCAGTACAGTATCATTTTTGGCATGCTATTGCATTGCTTTTGGCAGGGTTGTTAGCCCCCTACGGGAAACCGCAACTTAATTATTGGGCTCGTCAGTCTTTTCTTGCCGGCCTAATTTGTTTTAGTGGCTCTCTTTATTTGCTCACCTATTTACGACTCCAGCAGTTGCTTTCTTTCAAGTGGATTGTTTTTATCACTCCAATAGGCGGACTTTTCTTAATCATGGGTTGGGTGCTGCTTGGTTTCTCTTTTACTTCATTCAAACAGTCAAACTAATTATCTTTGTTTGGATGGCCAACCGCATCAAATCAAGTAGTTCTAAAAAGGAAAAAGAAACGGACAAGGATCCTACACTTCGTGATTTTAAAAAAGAGCCAGAAGCCCAACTTGATTTAATGGCAATACTTCGGGATGAACGCACCTGGAAAATTGTAGGCATTACTTTTATTATTCTTTCTCTATTCTTGTTTATCTCTTTTGCTTCCTATCTATTTACTTGGCAGGAGGATCAGGCTATTGCACAACAAGGATTGTCTGCTTTATTGGAGGATGACAAACCCGCGCTAAATTGGTTAGGTCGTTTGGGAGCAGTGGTCGCTCATTTTTTCTTCTTTAAAGCTTTTGGTCTTGCTTCATTTCTGGTTTGTACTTTCTTTTTTGTAGTGGGTGTAAATCTTTTATTCCGGCAACGTGTGTTTTCAATATGGAGAAACCTGAAGTATGTAACAATCGGAGTTACGGTATTGTCAGTTTCTTTATCTTATATTTTTAGATCCAGCGATTTTTCATTTGGTGGGGGAGTTGGAGAATTAATAAAAGTGGAGATGGAGGGACTTTTTGGAGTAGTGGGGACTGGCGCCATTTTGTTTTTAACTGCATTTGCATACATCATCTGGCAATTCAATCCATCTTTTAAATGGCCTGTACGAAAACCTGAGCCTGTAGAAACTATCGAGGAGACTGAGATAGCCAGTGAGGAGGAGAATTCTTCTGAAGAACAGAATCAGTTTGTGCCACTTGCTGCGGGGCAAACACTTAACGATCTGTACGCAGCAGGAGTTCGTCCTAATCAACTTAAAGAGGAGGGTGCCATGGTAATTCCTTCCCAGGAGGATGCTGACTCTATTCCCCTTAGCTTGGTTGAGCATGAAGTACCAATGATCACCGATGAACTTACTGCTCAAGAAGAGGTATCTCTTACCGAAGCGTCAACTCTTGAACCTGCAATCCAAGAGGAGCTTCAGATCGATGAGGTTCCACCTATTGAGGAAGAAATTCCACCTGTAGTTGAAGTGATTCCTCCATCTGAAGAGGGGGATCTTGAATTAGAAATTAAAACCGTACCCAGTCCCATTATTGAAGAGGCCGAGGTCGTAACCGAGAATCTTCCTCCTTATGAGCCCACACTGGATTTAAGCAAGTATAAGTATCCAACGCTGCAATTACTCGAGCAACATGGTTCAGAAAAAATTGTTCACGATCCCAGCGAATTAGAAAGTAACAAAACACAGATCATTAATACACTTCGGAATTATGCAATCGAGATTCAAAAAATAAGTGCCACCGTCGGTCCCACCGTGACACTCTATGAGATTGTCCCTGCTCCAGGAGTTCGTATTTCACGTATTAAGAATTTAGAGGACGATATAGCACTGAGTTTGGCGGCATTGGGGATTCGTATTATTGCCCCGATTCCTGGCAAAGGAACCATTGGTATTGAGGTGCCGAATCTCAAAAAGACTATTGTGAGTATGAAGACATTGCTGTCTTCTGAAAAATTCCAGCATAATAACTACAGCCTCCCGATTGCAATTGGAAAGAAAATTGATAACGATAATTATATTGTAGACCTTGCTTCAATGCCTCACCTATTGATGGCGGGGGCTACTGGACAAGGTAAATCAGTTGGTCTCAATGCTATCCTGGTTTCTTTGTTATATAAAAAGCATCCTTCTCAGCTGAAATTTGTTTTGATCGATCCTAAGAAAGTCGAGCTGAGTATTTATCGTCATATCGAGCGCCATTTCTTGGCTAAATTACCTGGCGAGGAAGATGCAATTATCACCGATACAAAGAAGGTGATTCATACACTCAATGCGCTTTGTATTGAAATGGATAACCGGTATGATTTATTAAAGGAGGCTGGGGCCAGAAACATCAAAGAGTACAATGAGAAGTTTATTAACAGAAAATTAAATCCGCAAAAAGGACATTCCTATCTGCCTTTTATTGTACTGGTAGTGGATGAGTTTGCTGATTTAATTATGACGGCCGGAAAAGAAGTCGAAATGCCGATAGCCCGCTTGGCGCAGTTAGCGAGAGCAATTGGAATCCACTTAATCATTGCCACCCAGCGTCCTTCTGTAAATATCATTACAGGCACTATCAAGGCTAATTTCCCTGCCCGTATTGCTTTCAAAGTTTCCTCCAAAATTGATTCACGCACCATTCTGGACACGGGTGGGGCTGAGCAGTTAATTGGAAAAGGAGATATGTTGGTAAGCTATAATGGAGAAATCACCAGATTGCAATGTGCTTTTGTTGATACACCAGAGGTAGAAAAAGTTCTAAAACCTCTCTTTGATGCGATGGAGGATGACGAAGGTGCGCAAAGAAAAGAGGGGGATACGCTTCGAAAGAGACATGATGCCCTCA
>ENA-OUVC01000166-OUVC01000166.1-marine-metagenome-genome-assembly--contig:-NODE-166-length-47139-cov-4.614445_pt1 | contig 47139 bp, 39 predicted proteins | sample MGYA00248622_ERZ508571 | MGnify/ENA primary metagenome ERZ508571 (study PRJEB26236, sample SAMN06267175) | marine metagenome | isolation source: Columbia River Estuary | place: USA:Columbia River Estuary... | reverse complement strand
TGCCAGTTGGCCAACGAGCCAACCTCGCCAATCTCAGCCAACCTTGCCAACGAGCCAACGAGCCAACGAGCCAACCTCGCCAATCTCAGCCAACCTTGCCAACGAGCCAATCTCAGCTAGGCTTGCCAACGAGCTAACGAGCCAACCTTGCCAATCTCAGCTAGGCTTGCCAACGAGCTAACGAGCCAACCTTGCCAATCTCAGCTAACATGTGAATAAATTCCCCTAGCCGTTTGCACGCGGCTTTGGGCCGTGGTTTACCTTTAGGATTCGACCATGTACCTCGTATTTGACACTGAAACCACCGGATTACCAAGGGATTGGAATGCGCCGCTCAGCGACGTAGACAATTGGCCAAGGGTGGTACAGGTCGCGTGGCAGTTGCACGGTTCAGATGGGGCGCTACTTGAGGCCGCGGACTTCTTGATTCAGCCCGAGGGATTTAATATTCCGTTTGGGGCCCAAGAGATTCACGGAATCAGTACGGAACTCGCTCGCGAAGATGGGGTTACGGTTTCTGAGGCGCTGGCTGCCTTTCAGTCGGCGCTCGACCGGACGCAGTTTATGGTGGGGCACAACCTCAAGTTTGATTTGAATGTGCTCGGCGCCGAATACCTGCGGCTCGGGTTGGATGAATCCTGGATTCAAAAGCCCGTTTTGGATACGATGACGCCACAGACAGCGGCGTTGGTGGGGATTCCGGGGCGTAGCGGATTCAAGCCCGCAAAACTGGGAGAGCTGCACGCCAAGCTCTTTGGTCAAGAGTTTGCCGAGGCCCACAATGCCACAGCGGACGTAGAGGCAACCGCGCGCTGCTTTTGGGAACTGGTGCGCATTCGGCACTGGCAGCCGAGTCAGCTTGGTGTACAACCTACTCAGCTCGAAGACTTTATTGCGACCAACCCGCAGATGGTTTCGCCCATTGGCCTATCGCACCGCAACCTCAAGGCCGCCAGCGCAACCCTCAGGTCAAAGGCTGCGGAACCGATTCCGCCCGCGGCTTCAGAAACTTCTGCGGACACGACCGGTACGCCGTTTTTTCACCTGCACGTGCACAGCCAGTTCAGCGTGCTGCAGGCGACGACAAAGGTTCCGGAACTGATTAAGCGCGTCACGGCCGACGGCCAGCCCGCGGTGGCACTGACCGACCTCGGCAACATGATGGGCGCCTTTCAGTTTGTTCAGGGTGTCCAGACCTACAACAAGAACCGCCCTGAGGGCAGTCCTGAGCTCAAGGCCATCATGGGCATGGACGCGTTTGTGTGCCGCAACCACCAGGACCGTAGCCAGAAGGACGACGGATACCAGATTCCACTGCTGGCCAAAAACAAAACCGGCTACCACAACTTGGCGAAGCTGAGTTCTATCGCCTACATCACTGGATTTTACTACGTTCCGCGCATCGACCGCGACCTGCTGCTCTCCCACAAAGAGGGCGTGATGGTCACGACCGGCGGAATGATGGGTGAGGTGCCCCAGCTCATCTTAAACGTGGGCGAAAAGCAAGCTGAGGAAGCGTTTTTGTGGTGGAAAGAGCAGTTTGGTGCTGATTTTTACGCCGAAATCAACCGCCACGGCTTGCCTGAAGAGGACGCCATCAACGAGGTTCTTCGGCGCTTTTGCGCCCGGCACGGGGTCAAGGCGGTGGCCGCCAACAATTCGTTCTATCTGGACGAGGCGCAGGCCGAAGCGCACGACATCTTGCTGTGCGTTAAGGAATCCGAGAAAAAGTCGACCCCCATTGGGCGCGGACGCGGATTTCGCTACGGATTCCCCAACAGCAAGTTCTACCTCACCACGCAGGCCGAAATGCGCCAGCGCTTTGCGGACTGGCCCGAGGCCCTTGAGAACTTGGGCGAAATCCTCGAGAAGGTCGAGAACTTTGGCCTTGCGCGCGACGTGCTCTTGCCGGCGTTCGAAATTCCGCAGGAATTTGTCCACGCCGACGACGCCGCAGATGGCGGAAAGCGCGGCGAGAACGCGTACCTGCGGCATCTGACGTACGTCGGAGCCACGAAGCGCTGGGGCGATCCGGTTCCGGCTGAAATCGCCGAGCGCCTTGACTTTGAGCTCGAGACCATTGAGCGTACGGGCTATCCTGGCTACTTTTTGATCGTTCAGGACTTCTGCCAAGCGGCGCGCGACATGGGGGTTAGTGTAGGGCCGGGTCGTGGATCTGCAGCGGGTTCTGCAGTGGCCTACGCCACCGGAATCACGAACGTGGACCCAATTACGTACGACCTTCTGTTCGAACGTTTTTTGAATCCGGACCGCGTAAGCCTTCCGGATATTGATATTGACTTCGACGACCGAGGTCGCGACAAGGTGATTCAGTACGTCATTGACAAGTACGGATCCAATCAAGTTGCGCAAATTATTACCTACGGGTCCATGGCGGCAAAGTCGGCCATCAAGGATGCGGGGCGGGCCCTTGACCTTCCCTTTGACGAGGCGGACCGACTGACCAAGTCCGTTCCGGACAACTCGAGCTTGCCGGTCATTCTCGATTCGGACGATGCCACGATCCGCGAAAAGTTCCGCAACGAAGACTACGACAAGGCAGTGGCCCTGCGCGAAATGGCCAAGGGCAACGACCTTAAGGCAGCGACGCTGCTGCAGGCTAAGGTGCTCGAGGGCTCGCTGCGCAACACGGGCATTCACGCCTGCGGAGTCATCATTACGCCTAGCGACATTCGAGAGCTGATTCCAGTGGCCACGGCCAAAGACAGCACGATGTGGACGACCCAGTTCGACAACGCCGTGGTCGAGTCTGCGGGCCTACTCAAGATGGACTTCTTGGGCCTCAAAACGCTCACGCTGATCAAGGACAGCCTCGAGCTCGTGCGCAAGCGCCACGGGATAGAGATTGACATTGAGGCGATTCCGCTCGACGATACCGCCACTTACGAGCTCTTTCAACGCGGAGACACCGTCGGCATCTTTCAGTACGAATCGCCCGGGATGCAAAAGCACCTCAAGGACCTCAAACCCACGGTGTTTGGCGACCTAATCGCCATGAACGCCCTGTACCGTCCGGGGCCGCTCGAGTACATTCCGAGCTTTATTCGCCGAAAGCACGGAACCGAGCCCATTACCTACGACCTGACCGACATGGAGGAGAACCTCCGTGAGACCTATGGCATCACCGTCTATCAGGAGCAGGTGATGCTGCTGTCGCAAAAGCTCGCCGGCTTTACTAAGGGCCAGGCCGACATGCTCCGCAAGGCGATGGGTAAAAAGATCAAGGCGGTACTCGACCAGATGAAGCCCCAGTTTGTGCAGGGCGGAATCGAGCGCGGCCACGCCGAACCCATTCTCGAGAAGATTTGGAAGGACTGGGAGGCCTTTGCTTCGTACGCATTCAACAAGTCGCACTCGACCTGCTACGCCTGGATTGCCTACCAAACAGCCTATTTGAAGGCGCACTACCCGGCAGAGTACATGGCGGCCGTCCTGTCCAACAACATGAACGACATCAAGCAGGTGACGTTCTTTATGGAGGAATGCCGACGCATGAAGCTTCCAGTCCTTGGACCGGACATCAATGAATCCGAGGGTCCATTCACGGTCAATCGCGAGGGCGCGCTTCGATTCGGATTGCTCGGAATGAAAGGGGTAGGGGCCGCGGCCGTGGACTTTTTGCTCCAAGACCGCGCCGCAAACGGGCCGTACACCAGTGTCTTTGACGCCGCCCGCCGCCTCGACCTTCGGGTCGTCAACAAAGGAACCTGGGAATCTCTTGCCCTTGGCGGAGCCTTCGACCGCTTCGAGGGCGTACACCGCGCGATGTTCTTTGCCGAAGAATCCGACGGGCGGCCGTTTGTCGAGCGCCTCCGGCGCTACGGCCAGGCCTACCAGGACCAGCTGAATTCCGCCCAAGTCAGTCTGTTTGGCGAAGACAGTGGGGTGGATACGCCAGAGCCGGCGCTACCGCAGGTTCCGACCTGGAACAACCTCGAGCTTTTGAAGCGCGAAAAAGAGGTGATCGGCATCTATGTGAGCTCGCATCCGCTCGACGCCTACCGCTACGAACTGCGCACCTTTCGCAAGCAGTCGGTGGCCGAATTGGGCAACCTCGACGAGTTCGTACAGGGCCGCGGCTCGCGCGACTTCATCGTCGCGGGAATCATCACTAACGCCCAAGTGCGCATGACCCGTACCGGACGCGAAATGGGCAGCTTTGTGCTTGAAGACGAAGACGGCGCCAACGAATTCGTGCTCTTTGGCCAGCAGTTCTTGGACCAGCGCAGCTTTTTTGTCAACGACCTCATGGTGCTCGTGCGCGGACGCGTGCAGCGCCCCGCGTGGGCCCGTGACGACAATCAGGTGCGTTTGGTGGCTGACATTACTAAGATTCAGCTGCTGAGCGAGCTCTTTGACCGCGAGGCCAAAGGTTTGACGCTGTTCGCCGCGGTTCAGGACATTACCCCGAGCTCGTACGGAGAGCTGGCCCAAATTTTGCGCGCCCATCCGGGTAAGCAACGCATTCAGTTTCACATCGGTGACCCGGTGAGCCAAACCCAGCTTCGCATGCCGAGTAGGGGTTCGGGAATCCAGGTTTCGCGAGAGTTGCTTGCCGAACTCGACCGCCTCAATCACTTTCATGCCGCAGTGCGCCTTGATTAACATGAACCACATCTTGCTCGTTGGGCTCCTACTGGGTGCGCTCAGCAGTTCTGCCCAAAACGCCCTCGACGCACAGGGTCGCCGCACGGGTCCGTGGACGGCCAAGTACCCCAATGGCCAAGTGCGCTACGAGGGTCAGTTTGACGCGGGAGTTCCAGTGGGGCGCTTCACCTACTACCACGACAACGGGTTTCGCAGTGCGCAAATGGACTTTCGCGGCACTACCGGGGTCTGCCTAAGTGAACAGTACGACGAAAAAGGCAAGCTGATGGCGCGTGGTCGCTTCGGTTCCGACCGTGAGCGCGACAGCATTTGGATCACCTACGCCTTTGACGGGACGAAACTCGAAGAGGCGACCTACGCTGCGGGCAAGCTGCACGGAAGCTACACGATGTTCTACCCGAACGGCAAGTTGATGGAGCGCGGAACCTACGATGCGGGTGTGAAAGTCGGAACCTGGACGCGCTTTCGGGAAACGGGCGCCAAAGAACGCGTGGCCAACTTTGCCGCAGGCCTTCTTCAGGGTACGTGGACCGAGTACGACGAAGACGGTCGTGTGGCTGTGGTCGGAACCTACCTCAACGACCTGCGCCACGGCAAGTGGACCTATTTTGAGCGCGGTACGGCGGTGCGCACCGAAATGTACCGGCGCGGAATCCTCGAAAAGCCCGGCACGTAATGGCTCGGGTGGTCGTCGGCCTTTCGGGGGGCGTGGATTCTTCGGTGACAGCCTTGCTCATGCAGCAAGAAGGCCACGAAGTCATCGGCATCTTCATGCGCAACTGGAACGACGCATCACCCACCCTCGAGGACGAGTGTCCTTGGATTGAGGACTCCAACGACGCGCTGCTCGTGGCCGAAAAGCTCGGGATTCCGTTTCAGGTGCTTGATTTGTCGGTGCAGTACAAAGAGCGCATCGTCGACACCATGTTTGCCGAGTACGAGGCCGGGCGCACGCCCAATCCCGACGTGCTGTGCAATCGCGAAATCAAGTTTGACCTCTTTTTGGACGCTGCGCGTTCCCTCGGAGCCGACTACGTCGCCACGGGCCACTACGCCCGGGTAGACCAGACTGCCGACGGAATGTTTCATTTAAGGGCAGGCCTTGACGCCGGCAAGGACCAATCCTACTTTTTGTGCCAATTGAACCAGGAACAGCTTTCGCGCGCACTTTTCCCCATCGGAGGCCTGCAAAAATCCGAAGTCCGCCGCCTCGCAACCGAGGCTGGGCTCGTGACCGCTGCCAAGCGAGATTCCCAAGGTCTGTGCTTTATTGGCCACGTGCGCCTTCCGGACTTTTTGCAGCAGCAGCTCAAGCCCAAGCAGGGTGACATCGTCGAGGTCCCGCGGGATTCACCTGTCGTGGCGTCGGCTCCGCTGGGCAAGCCCTGGGGTTTTCAACCGTCCGACGGGCAGGTCGTAGGCCAGCACCAAGGCGCGCACTACTACACGGTGGGCCAGCGCAAGGGTTTGCTGGTGGGGGGTAAGCCCCTGCCGCTGTTTGTGCTCGCCATTGACGTCGTACAGAATGTTGTCTACGTGGGGCAGGGCGAGGACCATCCCGGTCTGTACCGCTCAGCGCTGTGGATGACTGACGTGCATTGGGTTCGTCCAGACCGTGAACTAGCCGTCGAAGCTTCGGTGCCCTATTCGGTGCGGATTCGCTACCGCCAGACGTTGGTTCCGGCCGTTCTAAGGGCTGCAGAGGGCGGAACCTGGATCGAATTCAGCCAGCCCATGAAGTCCGTCGCGCCCGGACAGTTTGCGGCGTGGTACGACGGCGACGAGTTAATCGGTTCAGGTGTTATAAATAATTAGTTATGAAATATTTAATTGCATTAGCTTCAATCATTTGTTTGAGCTCAGCCTCAGCCCAAGAAGCTCCCCGAAAGCACTGGGTGTTCGTCAATGAGTCGGCCATCGACTACAGCCAGCCCCAGCTCGGCCCGGACGCCCTCGCGCGCCGCACCGCCCAGAGCATTGCGCTGCGTCCCACGGACTTTGCACTTCAACCCGAGGTGATCACCCAAGTGCACTCCGTGGCTCCCGTGATCGGGCGCAGTCGGTGGCTCCGCGCAGTGGTGGTCCAGGCCGACGCGACCCAGCTCGCCGCTATTCAAGCCTTGGATTGCGTGCGTGCAACCCAGCCAGTGGCATTGATGAAGCGGTCGCTCACGAGTAGCAAGCCGGCTACGAGCAGCTCGTTACTAGCTTCTGGTTCCGTGCGGGATGCCAGTGCCGAAGAGGGCACCACATCGTACAATTACGGGGCCTCCATCGATCAGGTTCTGCAAATCCGAGTGGACGCGTTGCATGATGCGGGATTCAATGGGGCCGGAGTGAAGGTGGCCCTCATGGACGGTGGCTTTAGCGGCGCTGATACCTATTCCGCCTTCACAGGCGCATGGCAACAGGGTCGTGTGCTCGGAACCCTCGACTACGTCGATGGTGACACCAACGTCTTTCACGTGGGCAGCCACGGCATGAGTGTGTGGAGCACGATTTGTGCGGATCTCGACGGAAACTTTGTGGGCACGGCTCCGCAGGCCTCGTTTTACCTGTTTAAAACTGAAAACCAAATTTCAGAAACCATTGCCGAAGAATACAATTGGGTCATGGCCGCGGAACGCGCCGATTCCCTTGGGGTCGATGTGATCAACACCTCGCTGGGTTACACCACGTTTGACAATGGAACAGGTGACCACAGCTACGCCGACATGGACGGCCGCACTACGCCCATTTCACAAGCCGCTGTCGCCGCCGCCCGCACCGGAATGATCTTGTGCATTTCAGCCGGAAACGAAGGCAGCTCCAGTTGGAAGTATATTTCGGCTCCTGCCGATGCGGATTCCATTCTCGCCGTCGGAGCGGTAGATGTATTCGGTATGCGCGCTGCCTTTAGCAGCCAAGGGCCTTCTGCTGACGGCCGAATCAAGCCCGACGTGTCAGCGCGCGGTCTCGGTGCAGCCGTCATGAATTCCAACGGGCAGGTAGCCACCTCCTCAGGTACGAGTTTTTCATCCCCCATTATGGCAGGGGCTATGGCCAGCTTGGTTCAGGCAGCCAAAATGCTCCCGAACGGATACAGTGCCCAAGACCTGATTCACCGTGTCCGCATGTCGGCCCACCAGGCCTTGGCACCAGATTCTTTGGTTGGTTACGGAATCCCCAACTTTGCCATCGTGCTTGGGGGTCTTGGCGTCCAATCGTTGAACGAGTTGAAACCGTGGACACTTCATTCGTCAGCCAACGGGTGGCTTTTGCGCCGCACTGCTACCGGAACCGCAGACGTCCTCGAGTTCTTTTCGGTGGACGGACGCGTGCTCGAGCGCATCGAAGTGGCTCCCGATCAGTCTGAAGTGCCCTTGCGCGGTCGTTCATTCTGGGGCTACGTGCGCAGCTCCAGCCAAGTCGTACCGGTAGCGGCCCGCCACTGATGAAGACGCGGTTGACCCAACTGCTCGGCATCGAAGTCCCCATCATTCAAGGGGGCATGATTTGGTGTGCGGGCTGGGAGCTGGCTGCGGCCGTTTCGAACGCCGGAGGGCTCGGCACCTTGGGCTCTGGCAGCATGTACCCCGACGAGCTTCGCGAGCAGCTTCGCCTGCTCAAAGCGGCCACCGACAAGCCGTTTGCGGTCAACATCCCAATGCTCTATCCGAACATTGCCGAGCACCTGCAGTCCTGCATTGATTTTGATGTTCCGGTGGTCATTACCTCGGCCGGAAACCCTAAACTGCACACCGCCTGGCTCAAGGAGCGCGGACGGACGGTCCTGCATGTAGTTTCGTCGTCGGTGTTTGCCGCCAAGGCTGAAGCAGCCGGAGTCGATGCCGTCGTTGCCGAGGGTTTTGAGGCCGGAGGCCACAACGGTCGCGAAGAAACGACCACCATGGTGCTGGTTCCGCAGGTGGTGGACGCCGTGCGCATTCCCGTGGTGGCTGCAGGCGGAATCGCAGACGGCCGTTCCATGGCCGCAGCCCTCGCCCTCGGAGCCGAGGGGGTTCAGATGGGTTCGCGCTTTGTGGCCACGCCTGAGGCGAGTGCCCACGCCGCGTTCAAAAGTGAGGTCCTCGCTGCCGGCGAAGGAGCAACGCAGCTTACGCTCAAAGAACTGGCTCCGGTGCGCTTGATCAAAAATCCGTTTTACGAGCGCGTCGCCGAGGCCTATGCCAGAGGAGCGTCGACCGATGAACTTCGCGAACTACTCGGCAGAGGGCGTGCCAAAAAGGGCATGTATGAAGGTGACCTCGTCCAGGGTGAGCTCGAAATTGGCCAGGTGGCATCGCGCATCACCACGCTCCGACCTGCTGCAGAAATTGTACGCGAGACTGTGACGCAATGCACCGAAACCCTCAAGCGATTATGCTAGACCGACTCATTGTCCACATCGGCTTGCACAAAACCGGTACCACGTGGCTCCAGCGCCATGCCTTTGTACCGGCGTTTGGCGTCCAGCATCTTGTGGACTCGGCCCAGCCATGGAACGACAGCGTGCTTGAGTCCTTGGTGCAGGGGGTGAAGTTTGATCCGCTCGCGGTTCGAGCTGAGCTCGAGCGCCGGTGGGACGGATCTTCGCTCCCCGTGCTAAGTGCAGAACGCTTGGGTGGGCACCCCATTTCAGGTGCCTACGACCGTTGGGACATTGCCGATCGGTTGGCTGAGGCGGTTCCTGGGGCGCGGATTCTCGTCGGAACCCGTTCCGAAGGATGGGAGGAAAGCATCTATGCCCAAATGATTCAGGAGGGATTTACGGGTCGAAGCATGGTGCAGCCCCCACGGACGCAGTGGAAGACCCCTTCATGGCCTGGATCCTACACAGATGTCGTTGGACTCGTGGAAGGCTACCGCCAGCGCTTTGGTCGTGACCGTGTTGCGGAGTTACCCTATGAGCTCCTAAGGGACAAGCCCGAACGCTATACGAAGCTATTGGCTGAGGTCTGCGCGCACGAGGCGCTACGTGGCGCCACAGTGGCCGCAAAGCAACGCGAGAATCCACGCGCTCAGGATCTTGAGCGGCTTCGCATCGCGAATCACTTTAAGGTCTCGGCGCTCAATCCCAATCCTGTGGTGGATTTGGGTCCACGCGGTGCCGCGTGGCTCGCAAGGGTTCTTAAACCGTTTTAGTCGCGTGCCTGGCGCTTGACGAACTTCGTCAAGATCACGATTTCTTGGCCTTCTACGCGGCCCTCGATGTACTCGGCGTTGCTGCGATCCAGGCGAATATTGCGCACGACGGTTCCCTTTTTTGCGGTAAAGTTGGTGCCTTTGACGTCGAGGTGCTCGGTGAGTACTACCGTGTCACCGTGCTGCAAAACCACCCCGTAGGCGTCTTTGTGGACGACGCTGCTTGGTGCGGACTCTGCCCAGTCGCGGGTTTCTTCGTCGAGGTACATGCTGTCTTTAAGGTCGTTGGCCCAGTCGGTTCCGACCGAAGAAAGCAATCGGTAGACGCTCACTTGAACGGCTGGAATGGGACTCCACATACTGTCGTTAAGGCAGCGCCAATGGTCGGCATGGGCCGAAGGTTCCGCAGAAGAAGCAGAGCAGGTCGCACAGACCGCAATGCAGTCGTCCGCAGAAGTGCCCTTTTTGGGAGCAACCACTTGAGAAGAAAGTTCAGCAGCAATGCCGCATAGTTCGCAGCGGCCCTCGCTGCGGGCAGAAAGTTCAGAAATCATGGGTAGGGTAGTTTAAAATAGGGGCCAAAGGTTAGGAAACCCTGGCGTCGTAGGTTCCGCCCATGCTCGGATTGTCGCCCATGAGGCGCGACATGCATGATTTTTTCACCATGTTGAACACGGCCATGTGCACGTCTTCGGCCACTTCCATGTCCATGGCGTCGGAGTGAATGGTGAGGTCGGCGATTTCCCGGAGCTTACCGCCCTTAAATCCGGTCATGCCCACCAGCGTTGCGCCATTCGACTTGGCGAATTCGCCCGCTTTGAGGACGTTGCGCGAGTTTCCGCTGCCGCTGATTCCAATGACGACGTCGCCGGGCTGGAGGTAGTTCTTTAGGGGCTCCACGAAAATATCGTCCCAGCCGATGTCGTTGGCGATCGCCATCATGCTCGGAAGGTTGTCGTTCAAGCAGATCATCGTAAATCGCTTGTCGAGTCCGTAGGACGCACCCTTGAGAAAATCGCCGGCCGCGTGACTGGCACTGGCTCCGGATCCACCGTTGCCCATGGTGAAAATGCGGGCTCCGCGGGCGTGGGCGTCCAAAAACACCTCGACGAGTTGCTCTACGGCCGCCATATCCAATTTCTCAAGTGTTTGGGTCAGAAGGCTGCGGTATTCGTGGGGCGTCATGTGCAATGCGGATTAGACCTGCAAGGTCGGATTTTCGTCGGAATAAATGATGCGCGAACCTTCGAAATCCCAATGAAAAGGGAAGGGGCGGAGGTCGCTGAGCGCGGCGTCGAGCGCAGGATGGTCCTCGGGGCGCGCCACAAAGAGCATGAACCCTCCACCGCCTGCGCCAAGTAGCTTCCCTCCAAGGGCTCCGGCCTTGAGGCCGCGGTGGTAGGCGTCCTGAATACCTGCATCGCTGATTCCGCTGGCAAGGCTTTGCTTGAGGAGCCAGTTTTCGTGCATTAATCGCCCGCATTCGGTCCAATCGCTCGTGCCCAGTGCGTTAGCCAGGGGGTTGACTAGTGCTACCATTTCGCGTAGGACTTCTTGCTTGCTGCGAGTGGCACTTTGGCGGCTCTGCTCGGCCAAAATGGCAGATGCGGAACGTTGGTTGCCAAAATAGTAGAGCCGGAGGTGGCGAAGCCAGCCTTCAGCATCGGGAAGGGCTACGGGTTCAACGCGCACGGTTTCGTCAGCATTGAATCGGTAGATGTTGAATCCCCCGAATGCGGCAGCATACTGATCTTGCTTACCGATGGGTTCGCCCAGGTCTCCGAGCTCTACGCCACAGGCTTGCTCGGCCAGCCACGCTTTGGTGGCTTCGTCAGCACGTCCAAGACGGGCCATGAGGTTGTGCAGGGTTCCGACGGTGAACGATGAAGAGGAACCCATGCCGGTACCTGATGGAACATCGGCAATCGAGCTGATTTCGAGACCTGTACCCATTTTTAAGCGAGTCAAAATGGCCCTGAGGAGCGGGTGCTGCAGGTCGGCGACGCTTGAGACGGTTTCGGTGCTCGAGTACTTGGTTCGGATTTGGCCGGCTTCAAAAAAGTCATGGCTGCTGACGTACAAATACTTAGCTATGGTGCTGGAGAGGACGGCTCCGCCGTGCTCGCGGTAGTACGCGGGGAGGTCGGATCCTCCACCGACGTACGAAATGCGAAAAGGGGTGCGGCTAATGATCATCCCTGCGAAGTTCGGGACTTTTCGCGTTCCATAATCCACGCTACGGCGGCCGAGATGTCGTCGACTTGAACGCTCGGTTCCGCGGCGCAGGGTTTGAGTCCGTGACCCGTACGCACGCGCACGGTGGCAGCGACGCCTGCGGCTTGACCCGCCTCGATGTCTCGGGGCGAATCTCCGACCATGTAGCTAGTGCCCAGGTCGATGTTGAATCGTTCTGCGGCCTCAAGCAGCATGCCTGGCTTGGGCTTGCGGCAACTGCATTCCACCTTGTAAGCAGGGTTTTCTTCGGGGAATCCACCGTGAGGATGGTGCGGGCAGTAGTAGATGGCGTCGACAAAGGCCCCGGCTTCATCCGCCAAGAGTCGCTCCATCCGGGCATGAATGCGGTCGATTCCGGCCTCGTCAGAGAGGTTGCGCGCCACCACACTTTGGTTGGTGACTACGACCGTGATGAATTGGCTGCCGTTGAGCTGTCGAATCGCTTGAGCGGCTCCAGGGATCAAAACCAGCTCGTCGGGGTGCTTAATCAGGTCGGAATCTACATTGATTACCCCGTCCCGGTCGAGAAATACGGCGCGCTGGTGGTTTCTGAGGTTGCGAGCTTCGACTTTGCCACTGCGCAGGGCATCCTCAACTTGGGTTCGGCGTTCCGGCTTGCCCATGTCTTTGATGTACTCGGGGGTCGAGTAGGCGTAGAGCTTGTGCGACGTGGCCCATTTGGGGAAGAGGTCGCGGCCGAAGTCGCTGGCGGTTCCGCGCGGAATCTGATTCAGCAGCCCCGGCTCAAATAGGTACAACGCGGCATTGACCACATTGCGCACCTCGCGGTCGGCAGGGTGGGGCTTGCCGTAGACGGCCCGAATGCGGCCAGAGGGCTCGGCGTCGACCAAGTCGCTGTCGAAGGGGTGGTCGTTGGGGTGCACCAAGAGCGTTGCTTCGGCGCCGTGCTGGCGGTGAAATGCCTCCATGCGCCCGAGGTCGATGCTGCTGAGCGTGTCGGCATAAAAAACCCAGAATGGTGCAGAACCTAGTTCCGACTGGAGTTCAGCGAGTGCGCCCGCGGTCCCGAGGGGTTCAACTTCTTCGAAGTAGCTGATGGCCACGCTCCATGCAGAACCGTCTCCAAAGTGATCCCGCAGCTGTTCGCCCCTGTGGCCTAGGGTAAAAATGAACCGCCGAACACCCTGTGCCGCGTAGGTGCGCACAAGGTGTTCGGCGATCGGGAGGCCGTCTACCGGGACCATGGGCTTTGCCAAGTCCGGGAAGGCCGAAGCAAGCCGGGTTCCCTTGCCGCCCGCGAGGACGACTGCCGTGGAAACTCCGGTCATGTGACTTAGAGCTGAGCTTCGATCTTAGAGGCTAGGACGTTCTTGGGGGCTACACCGACCTGCTTGTCGACGACTTGTCCGCCCTTGAATACCATGATGGTAGGTATGTTGCGAATACCGAACTGCATGGCGAGGTCGCCTTCAGAGTCTACGTTCACTTTGCCTACCACAGCGCGACCTTCGAAGTCATCGGCGAGTTCAGATACGATAGGTCCAACCACGCGGCAGGGTCCGCACCACTCGGCCCAGAAGTCTACGAGCACGGGCTTGTCAGAGTTAAGTACAAGTTCTTGGAAGTTTGCGGTGGTCAATTCTAAGGCCATGGTGGATACAATTTTAGTGGTGCAAAGATACGAAGCCTTTTCGCCCGCTGTGGAACTTAAGGCACGTTGCACCACATGGTTCAAATTTAGTGCCGCGACCGGTGCGACCTGTAACCTTGGCAGGTTCTGTAGCATCTTTGGGGTATGAACCTAAAGTTGATTCTCCCATTGGCTGCGATCCTACTGACGTATGGATGCGAAAAACCGGTAGACCCTGAGTGCAAGGGCGAGCCGAACCCAGCGTGCATTTGCCCAACCGTATACGACCCCGTGTGCGGATGCGACGGAGTGACCTACGGGAACGACTGTATGGCCCATTGCGCGGGAGTGAAGTCGTGGACGCCCGGCGAGTGCGGCGAATAAAGCAACGTTGAGTTCAATAAAAAAAAGCCTGCATTGCTGCAGGCTTCAAAACTTCTGGCGGTGCGGACGGGACTCGAACCCGCGACCCCCGGCGTGACAGGCCGGTATTCTAACCAACTGAACTACCGCACCAGAAGGGCTGCAAATATACTGCGGTTACGCAGATTTCAAAATTCGTGCGGGCTTCATTTTGCGAATCCAAATCCACGGTAGGCTGAGAGCAGGAGTAAAGCTCAGAAAAACAAGAAAATACAAGAATAAAAATCGCGAAAAATCCCATGAAACGGGCACTTGATCCACATAATAAGTGTCTGGATTGAGGCGTATATAACCAGTTAGGTCCTGCATCCAGAGGGCTAGCATCGAGATTCCGATACCCCAAAGCGCACCGCGAACGAGCATTGGTGCGAGCATTCCGAAGAGCGCCACGGGCGCATGGGACGGAGACCACCCGAGGGCCCGAAGCAATGCCAATGCCCGCTGCTGCTCGAGGGAAAGGATGAGTAAAGTTCCGCCTAAATTCACCGCACCTACCACGAGCAGCACTACGGCCAAAATGGCCACATTTGCGTCAAAAAGGTCGAGCCACTGGTAGAGCGCGGGCAGATCGTCGCTGGGGCGGTACACTTCGAGTGTAAATGGGATTTGGCTGCGCAACGTTTCAAAATCCATTTCGGCAAATCCTTCAGTACCGTAGTGCACCCACGTCCCCTGGGCACTGTCGGGCCAGCGCTGGAGTGCCCGGATTCCGTCCAAAAGTCCGACAGCTGTCTGAGCGTCCCACTCGGCCAACCCAGTTCGATACAAACCCGTGACGTTCAAGTAGCGCACAGTGGGGGCGGATCCCGCCTCGCGGCTCGCATAAAAGGGCATTTCGTCTCCGACATGAAGTCCGAGCCGAGCGCTGAGTTTTTCGCTGAGCAGGACGTCATAGGGTTCTTGCGGTGCGGAACCTTCGGTGATGAGTTCGCTCCAGGCGTGGTTCCATCGGTGCCAGCCCAGCCACTGAAGGCCTTCCATTCCTTGGGGGCCAGTAGCCACGCCGGCTTTCCAGGCCATTTGCATCCAAGAAGCGGAATCCAGTTCCAACACTTCAAAATGCGGCTGGGTTTCGTAGGGGGAAGATTGGTCAATGTTCCGAATTTGGGCGTGCCCGTAAAACAGACCCACCTTTTCGCGAATGGCCGACTGGAGTCCGCCCGAAAACGAAGTTGCCAGCGTGAGCGCCGCAAAGGTGCTTGCGACGACCGCGGTGGCGATTATCTTGGCCCTGCGCTGCCGGCGGTTGGACGAACTCCACCTGCGGCCGAGCAGCCACGACGTACGAATGCGCTGGAACGATTCCATAAGAACCAAAGGTACGGGCCTTGCCGTGGCCGTGCTACTTTGCGCCCTGAACCTTGGGGCCCAGCACTTCACCTATGGTGCGGAGCGCGAGCGGGCCTACATTCACGAACTCAAAGGCAAGCGCGTGGCGTTGGTGGCCCATGCGGCGTCGCTGGCTGACGGTGAGCACACAGTAGACCGTTTTCTACGGCGCGGAATCGACTTGCGCTTTGTGTTTACTCCCGAACACGGGTTTCGCGGAACCGCCTCGGCTGGTGAAAAGGTCGACGCCACCCGTGATTCCGCCACCGGACTCAAGTTAGTGTCGCTCTATGGAAGCCACCGAAAACCAACTGCCGACGACCTGGACAGCATTGATGTGGTGGTGTACGACCTGCAGGATTTGAGCATTCGCTTTTACACCTATGTGTCGACCCTGGCCTACGTAATGGAAGCCTGTGCCGAGCACGGCAAGACGCTTTTGGTGCTTGACCGCCCTACGCCATTTGCCGGCGTGGTCGACGGACCAATTCTCGATACCTCGCAGCATCGAAGCTTTGTGGGCTTGCATCCAGTTCCCGTGCTTTATGGTCTCACATCAGGCGAATATGCTCAAATGGCAAAGGGTGAGGGCTGGATTAAAGGTGGGGATTCCCTTGATCTTCAGGTGGTTTTGATGGCGAACTACCACCGTGAGCGGCGCTATCCCTTAGCGGCCCCATCGCCCAACTTGGCGACCTCCCACGCTATCGACTGGTACCCCTCGCTGTGTTTTTTTGAAGCGACTGACGTGTCTGTGGGGCGCGGAACCGTTCATCCTTTTGAGTCCTATGGGGCTCCGTGGTGGGGCGACTCTTCGTTTGGTTTTGTTCCCCAGTCGCGGGTCGGAGCGGCAAAGCCGCCGCACGAAGGCGACACGTGCTACGGTGTTGATCTTCGGGGTGTCCCTGGACCATTGGGTATTGACTGGCAGCCGCTGTGGGAGGCCGCGCGCCGCTACGACTCACTGACTTTGGTTGACAGCCTCACAGCGCGAGCGCCTTTTTACAAGAGCTTTTTGCATCGTTTGGCAGGCACGACTACCCTAGGTACGGCGTTGGACGAAGGGTGGACCTCAGATCAGTTCCGCACCTGGTACCAGCAGGACCTCATGAGCTACCAGTTCGCTCGGATGCGCTACTTGCTTTATGAAGAGCGGGCTGAAGAGCGTGAAGTGCCTGTGATCGATGAGGTTGTTCCCAGCAAAGCCAATGGCAAACGCCAAAAACGCATCAAAAGTCGACGATAATTCCGATACCTGGCTGCACGATACCCTGGGTGTTGTCGAGGAATTTCGTGAGGTATTGGGTGGTATTGTTGGGGTCCACAACCGGATTGCCCTCGGCGTCACGCACGACATCGATGAATTTTGGGCCCTCGAGCTTGTAGGCCAAGGCGTTCTGAACGTCCATATAGAGGTCGAGGTTCCACTTTTTAAAGAACCATTTTTTGTCTACGCGAATGTTGAGACGGTCGAACTCTCCATAGCGCTCGGAATTCAATCGGCTAAAGTCAGGAAGTCCGCGGCCAAACACATTCCAGTTTTGGATGTTGGCGCTGCGTTCGAGGTCAAATGGGGTATAGGGAGCACCACCAAGATGCTGGTACTGTCCGCCAAATTCCCAGTTTTTGCCAAACTTTTTGCCGAACGTAAACGTGGCAATCATGCGGTTGTCCCATGACGAGGGCACGTAGTTCCCAAAGAAGTCGGCGAACTCGCTCCGCACGAGGGTGATGGCGGCGATTCCGAACCAACCCTTGAACAACTTTTGCTGGTAGGTGAATTCAGCTCCGTAGGCGCGGCCCGTGCTGGTCGGTGTCGCGAGTTGGTTTCCGATGACCCCAAAATCTCCGCCCAAGGTGGCAAGTGAAATGCTGTCGCGCAACAAGAGGGGGTAGTACTGGTAGGCTTTGTAGAAGCCTTCAACACTGGCTTTGGCGTTCCATGGAAGGAACCGAGTGCTACCGAGCACGTAGTGATCCGCTTGAATGAAACGCAGCGATTGGTTGTCACCATCTGCTCCCACATAACCCAATGCGGTGAACGGAGGAAGCTGGAAGTATCGGCCCACATTCGCGTCGACCGTCCAGTCCGCATTGATGTTGTAGCTCAGCGCGATGCGCGGCGAAAGCTGGTCAAGCGGGTTGCGGGTGCTTTCGTTGAAGCTCAAAACGTCAGTGCGGAGCCCTAGGGATAGCTTCATGCGTCCTTCGGCGAAGGTTCCGACGGCATTGGCAAAAAGTGATCCGCGGTAGTATACGTCGGCTGTCTCGTAGTCAAGAACGAATCCGCCGGGGAAGCGCTTGTCGTACGTCGAGGTGTTGTACTTCAGCTGCTCGGCGCCGAATCCCACGAGGCCTTCCCAGTTTTTAGCCTTCCAGGGCTGTTCGACGCGAAGCTTGTTGGCGATTTCTTGGCTGCCGTAGTTGAGCAGTAGTTCGCCATTTCGGTCGTTGTTGAAGTACTTCTCGGATTCGTTATTGAGCATAAATCGGCTCAGCACGATGTTCGTGGCGCCGAAGCGTCCAAAATGGGTGTATTTGGCTCCGATCGAGTAGTTCCACTGATTGTAGGATGGTAGGTAGTTCAAAATGTAGCGCTGGTCCTCGGTTTCGTTGCGTTCGAGGTTGAGCTCGCTGACGTCGTAGGCACCCAAGCTCAAGAATGTGATCTGGTTTTTGCGGTTGAACTTGTGCTTGATTTTTACCTGGTAGTCGTTGTAGGTGGGTAAAAACGGAAGCCCGATCACCCCAAATAAGTACTGCAGGTAGCTGCGTCGCACGCTGGCGAGGTAGGTGGTTTTTTTCGACAGCGGACCATCTAGGGTAAGGCCGACTTCAGAGGCGCCAACTTGGAATATTCCGTTGACTTTTTCTTCGGAACCGTCGCGCAAGTTGAGTTCCATCACCGAGCTCAAGCTTCCGCCGCGCTGCACGGGGAACGCACTCGTGTAGAAGTCGACGTCGCGAATGAAGTTCACGTTGATCATGCCCACTGGGCCGCCGCTCGCGCCTTGCGTGGCAAAGTGGTTGATGGCAGGAATCTCGATTCCATCCAAGAAGAAGATGTTTTCATTCGGGCCGCCGCCGCGAATGATGAGGTCATTGCGAAACGCCGCACCACCACTGGCCACACCGGGAAGTGACTGAATTACTTTAGAAATGTCTTGGTTGGCGCCCGGATTGCGTCGGATTTCGTTGATTCCGATGCTTTGAACGCTTACGGGAGATTGGTCCACACGCTGAAACTGGGCTTGGGCAGTGATTTCGACTTCTTCAAGCTGGGTGGTGGATTCCTTGAGGCGCACGGGAAGTTCGGCCGCCTTGGCCCGAGTGAGTTGAACCTCGAATGCGGTATATGCTTGGTATCCTATGGCCTCGACGCGCACGTTCACTAATCCAGGGGCGAGGTTTTCGATGCGGAACTTGCCTTCGAAGTCGCTAAGTCCCGTAGCGCTGCGTCCTTCGATTCGGACAACGGCGCCGGGAATGGGTTCATTGGTGACATTGTCCACGATGGTGCCTCGTATGCTTGCTTGGGCTAACGCGTTGAACGAGAGGAGACTGAACGCAGTGACTACTACGAAACGCAGGGTTTGTTGAATCTTCATACCCGAATTAACCACTTTTGCGGGTATTTGTTCAACAAAAAAGGGCATGAATTCCGATTTCGGAATCATGCCCCTCAATGTGTGACAGGTTGAATTACTTCAAGCGCTGGATCAATGCCTTCACTTCAGCCTCGCTTCCGAATGGCTTGGATGTCTTCTTGGCGTCGACCAAACCTGCTTCGAGCGCACGTTGTGCAGACTTTAATGCGTCCGCTTTTTTGCCTTTCGATTCTAGGATTTGGGCCAAGAGGTAGTGTACATACCAATTATCGCCTTTCATGCTCGCGGCCTTACGAGCCCATTCTTCGGACTCTGGCATCATATTCTCGTAACCATAGCGGGCCGCATTTCGGTATACCGTCCACTCGGCTTTGGGATCAGCCAAAGCTTTGTCAAGGTTCTCTTTGGCTATCCGTTCCGTTGGAAATGAAACGGGGAAGCGCGCCGAGCGGTCACCCCAAGAGACCACGAGATCAGCCGAACTCTTTTGAACGTTGTCCCAGTAAATGAGGAGCGACTCAGTGCGCATCTGGCCTACTTCAATGGGTGTGGTTATCCGAAGTACATCCTTTTTCTCGTCATAGGCGTAAACGCCCCAACCTTCGATGTCGCGGTTGATGACGAGCGTCCATTCTCCATCATTTGCGAAAAGGGACAGGCTGTAGGTTCCAGCCGGAACGCTTCCGGATTTGAAAAGGATCTCGGTGCTGGTAGTCAGTAACGTACTGTTGTTGGCCCCAAGACGCCAGTGCTGTCCTGATTGAACTACTTCGTTGTAGACATCGCGACCACGCGCGCTGGGACGCCAGTAGGTGAGCTTCGTGTCGGTGAGCCCAATACGCTGCTCTACGACTGCTTTTGGTGACAGTTGGGGCAGATCTTGAGCGGTCAATGCGGCGGCACTTAATGCTGCGATGAGATAGATGGTTTTCATAGGTCCAATTTACACATTAAACAAGTCGCTCGAGCGAACGGTTCACGAAGGCGGTCAGCCGCTCACCGGTCAAAAGGCCTTGCTGCAGTAGTGCTAGATCTTTGGCGTGTAGAATGAGCTGGTCGCGCTCGGCGGGTTCATCAGACGTGAGGATTTTGCCTGCCAGCGCATGGTTTCCGTTCACGACGACGTCGTAGTGATCAGGGAAGTCGCCCATGCCCATAAATCCGCCACCGCCCGTCGCACTCATCTCTTTCATTCGGCGCATGTACTCGGGCATCACCACCATCATCGGCAGGTCGTCGCTGGCCAGAGCTTCGACGCGAACACTGTAGTTCTTGTCGTTGATGGCGCCTTCGACGTAGCCTTTGAGGCTCTCTTTTTCGGAATCAGTCAGCAGGTGCGCTCGCTCGCCTTCTTTCGGAATCAGTTTGTCGAGCATGTCGCTGTCCACACGTGCGAAGCGAACTTTTTCTTTGGCGCCCTCGATTTTTTGAATCCAGTGCCCCGCAATCGGAGAGTCGAGCAGTACCACGTCGTAGCCTTCGGCCTTGGCCTTTTGGATGTAGCTGTGCTGGCTGTCTTTGTTCGAGGCATAAAGCACCACCTTCGTGCCCTCTTTGTCGGTCTGCAGGGTGCTAATTTTTTCGAGGTACTCGTCGACCGTGTAGTTCTGGTCGTCCACCGCGCTGCGAAGTAGGCTGAACTTCTGAGCGCGCTCAAAGAACTTGTCGTCAGTCACCATTCCATACTCGATGATGACGGCAATGTCCTTGAACTTTTGCTCAAAGTCGGCGCGGTCAGCCTTAAACATTTCTTCGAGCTTGTCAGCCACCTTTTTGGTGATGTGACCGCTGATTTTTTTGACGTTTCCGTCGGCCTGTAGGTAGCTGCGCGATACGTTGAGCGGAATGTCTTTGGAGTCAATAACCCCGTGTAGCATCATCAAGAATTCAGGAACGATTCCCTCCACATTGTCGGTTACAAATACCTGAGATTGGTAGAGCTGGATTTTGTTCTTGTTCAGCTCCATGTTAGGCTTGATTTTCGGGAAGAATAAAATTCCGGTCAAATCAAACGGGTAGTCCACATTCATGTGGATGTGGAAGAGGGGCTCCTCAAACGTGTAGGGGTAAAGTGCTTTGTAGAAGGCCTTGTAGTCCTCGTCGCTGAGTTCGCTTGGCTTTTTGGTCCACGCCGGGCTGTCGGGGTTGATGACGTTGGGAACTTTATTGGTTTCCCACTTCGCGTCCTCTCCCTCGGGAGCGGTATTGATGCGCTCGTCTTTTTCGCCGCAGATGATGGGAACGCTCATGAATCGGGCGTACTTCTTCAGCAGTTCGTTGATCTTAAACTCCTCGAGAAATTCTTCGGAATCGCCGTCAATGTGCAGGACGATGTCGGTTCCGCGGTCCTTTTTCTTTTTGGTGTCGAGGCTGTATTCAGGTGAGCCATCGCACGACCACAGTGCGCCTTCGTCTTCGGTGGACTTCCAGCTGCGGGTGTGGATTTCGACCTTGCTCGACACCATAAAGCTCGAGTAGAATCCGAGTCCAAAGTGGCCAATCATGGCGCCTTTGTCGATCTTGCCCTCGTAAGCGTTGACAAACTCGGTGGCTCCCGAAAAGGCCACGTCGTTGATGTACTTGTTGACTTCATCGGACGTCATACCGATTCCGCGGTCGCGAATGGTGATGGTCTTTTTCTTTTTGTCGACGTCGACGTGAATGCTGAGGTCGCCGAGTTCCCCAGAGAATTCGCCGAGGTTGCTCAGCGTTTTGAGCTTGTTGGTGGCGTCAACCGCGTTCGAAATCAGTTCGCGAAGGAAAATTTCGTGGTCGCTGTAGAGAAATTTCTTGATGACGGGAAAGATGTTGTCCGCCGATACATTGATTTTACCTGTAGCCATTTTTTAATCGTTTAGTGCGGTCACGATGGAACAAGGGGCATGCCACAGCCGTTACCTTCGTAGAGAACTGACAAAATGGCAAGCACCCCGTTTATTACCGTGCGTTTTTTTCGCTGGCAGGGCCGCAAAGCCCAGTGGTGGGCCTTTGGTTCCCAAGGTTTTGCCTTGCGTCAACCGTGGTCGGCCGACGGACTTCGCTTCGCCAAGCAGCTCGGAAGCGGTGCCGGGAGCGGATTTTCAATCTGGCCGGACTTCAGCACCTATGCGTGGTTTGGTGTTTGGGATTCCGAGTCGCAGGCCGAAGCCTTTTTTGCGGGCGACACCCGCTGGGCCGAGTGGCGTGCATCAGCCCACGAGGAGTGGGGCTGGAACGCCCAACCCGTTCGCGGTCACGGAAGCTGGGGCGGAATACATCTGCTCGAGGGGGCAACGCTCGCGATATTGAATCCAACCGACGAAGTGGCCGTGCTCACTCGAGCGCGCATCAAGTGGTCGCAGGCGATTCGCTTTTGGTGGAACGTTCCAGGTGCCAGCCGCCACCTCGATCAGTTGCCGGACCTGATGTACCGCAAAGGCGTAGGGGAGCTGCCCCTTGTCGAACAGGCCACGTTAAGTGTGTGGCGCAACGCCGAAGCCCTCGACGCCTTTGCCTACCGAAGCCGCGAGCATGCACCCATGGTGCGCAAAACTCGAGAATTCGGTTGGTATAGCGAAGAAATGTTCCTCAGGATGAAGGTATTGACCCGTTGGGAGCCGCGCCCTATCTTGGGTGCATGACCGGACTGCGCTACCTTCTTTCTCTTCTGCTTCCTGCATCCATTTACGTGGGGCTGTTGAGCCATGGGCCATGGGCCTATGCGGCCCTAGCATTTGCGTTCGGGCTTGTGCCACTGCTCGAGGCGGTTTTGCCCACGTTTGCGGCGAATCTAAGCGAGACCCAGCGGGCCGAGCGACTGCGTCAACCGTGGTACGACGTACTTGTGCTGGTCCAGATTCCGCTTCACCTCGGTGCGATTGTACTCTTTTTAATGGTGGTGCCCGAAGACCGCGCCGCCGGCGACCTCACGTCATTGGTCGGGCACATTACGGCGATGGGCGTTTCGTGCGGGTCCCTTGCAATTAACATCGCTCATGAGCTCGGTCACCGACCCAACGGCATGTACCAACGGCTTGCCCAAGGTCTTTTGGTGACCACACTCTATGGACAATTTTTCATCGACCACAACTTGGGCCACCACAAAAACGTCGCTACGCCTGAGGATGCGTCGACCGCACGCTACGGTGAAGTGCTGTATGCGTTTTGGTTGCGAAGCATTGTAGGCGTGTGGCAAACCGCCTGGCGACTGAAACCTGGACTAATGGCGCTACTTTTTTCTGCTGAGGTGCTGATGCTCTTGGGAATTTGGATGAGTGCACCCTTGGCATTCGTTCCATTCCTGCTCGCTTCGCTAATGGGGATTGTACTCCTTGAAACGGTCAACTACATCGAGCACTACGGGCTCCTTAGGGTAAAAGTGAGCGAGTTCCGCTACGAAAACGCCCAGCCCGCACATTCGTGGAATTCAAACCACCCACTCGGTCGGTTTATGCTGTTTGAGCTGACCCGCCACTCAGACCACCACGCGCATCCCCACAAGCCGTACCCCGTGCTGGACCACTTTGACGAGGCCCCACAAATGCCCGCTGGCTATCCGGCGATGATGGTTCTGGCGGCTATTCCGCCCATTTGGTTTCGGGTGATGAATCCTCGGCTAAAGCCAGCAACTAGTTGCTAGTTACGCAACTAGACACCAGCAACAAGTTACCAGTAGCAAGAAACTAGAATGGATTGGTAGCCCAGACGCCGAGTTCGGGGATGAATCCGCGGTCGTCCATCGCCAAAGCGCTCACCATGGCATGGGCTAGCTCTTCGGGGCGCAGCATGTTGTCCTTGAGCGGCTTCTCTTCGCGGTTCTCGACATTGAATGCGGTGGGTACTGCAGATGGGTTCACGAGCATCACACGTATATTGAATGGACGCAGTTCGTCGCGCCAGCATTCGGTCATTCCGCGCACGGCAAACTTAGAGGCGGCGTAGACGGTTCCGTTTTTAAATCCGCGCACACCTGCACTCGAAGCAATATTGATGATGTTGCCCTTGTTTTGGGCCTTCATACGGCGAGCGGCTTCGCGACCGATGAGTGCGGCGCCAAATACGTTGGTGTGAAAAATGGTTTCGAAGTCCGACCATGACACTTCATCCACGGGACCAAAGAATCCGATGCCCGCGTTATTGATGAGCACATCAAGGCCACCCCATTTGCGGTCGATCTCGGCGTACATCGCCATAATGTCGGACTCCTTGCTCGCATCATAGGGCAGTGCCCAGGCGCCCAGCTCAGCGGCTACTTGTTTGAGTTTGCTGCGGTCGCGTCCGGTGATGGCCACGCGAGCTCCGCGCTCGATGAGCAGTTGGGCAGTGGCTTTACCGAGGCCTGAAGAGCCTCCGGTGATCAAAATGCGGGCATTGGTGAATTCCATGGATACAGTTTAAAAAGATAACGGGTGCGGACTGCGCAAGTTCACGTGAACCGGTACTCAATAACGCGGTCGCGCACTTCAAAGGGAACTACCGAACTCAATCCAAGGTAGTTGGCACCATCTTCTGCAGAAGAAAATCCGCGGAACGCAGCGAGGGGCGGCATGCCGATGAGCTCAGAGCCTCGGGCTTCGAGCCCATGGTTTTTTGCTAACTGATTGACAGTGTCGAAGACATCCTTGAGTACCGCTCGGTTGAGGTCCGTGATGTTGCAGCTCACTTGACTGCAGCCAAATTCAGGAGTATCCCAGCCGATGGCGCGTACACCGGTCAAACCGCCACCTGGGTGCTCGCGAACGGCTGCGGCAATTTCTTTGGCCACGGCAAGGTTGGTCGCGGATAGATTCACGTTGTAGGCGAGCAAAAAGTCACGCGCTCCAAGCGCCATTGCGCCAAATTCGGGGTGGTAGGACCCGAAGTCGAGGTCGTTTTGGCGAACTTCGACACCCTCGTACTGGCCTTTTCGGACGTTGGCAAGCAGGCGGAATTCCGGGCGTCGAGCGTTGCGGGAATAAAACCAACCTCCGGCGGGAAGCTCGCTCAGTCCAGAAGCCACTCGTTCGGCCGCTTGGTCGGCGAGGGCCGATTCTTCAGGCCTCAAGGCCACTACCGGGCAGACGTCCACGGCGCCGATGCGTGGGTGTGCCCCATGATGCTGGCGCATATCAATATGTGTGGTGGCGGCGGAAACTAACGCAATGCATCCGTCCACCACGGCGTCCGCGGGACCCGCAAACGTGTACACGGTTCGGTGGGCATCCCAGCCGGCGTCGCGGTGCCACAGCTGCACCTCGGGTACGTCACGTAGCGCGGAACTAAGCGCGTCGAGTACGACGGGGTCGCGCCCTTCTGACACGTTGGCGACGCATTCCAGCCATCCTGCCGGGGCATGCACTACCAGGGGAGGTTTTGGGTTCCTCGCACAAAGTCAAGTAGAAGCATGGCGGCGGCTTTCGCCTGGCCGGGTCGCTCGCCCTCAGAAGCGTAGCTCAGAGCCAGTTCGGTGAGGTGCACGTAGGCGACTTGGCCGGTCTGTCCGGCGCGGTAGGCCAGTTCGCGTGCCTGCAGCCAGGTCCATCCACTCGACGTTTGGGCACTTGATGGAGCGCCAGTAATTCCGTCCACGTCGATTTCGAGACCAAATTGACCCAACTGCACGTGGCCAAGCATTCGGTCGAGGGCGGATTCCCAGGATGTTTCGCCGCGCACTGCCCACGATTCAAACGTTTCAAACGCCCAGCCATTGGTGGACTTCAGTCGTTCAAGGCTCGCAGCGTTCACCGCGTACTCACTCAGACCCAGCACCGCATAGCGGTCGAGGTAGCCCCGCGAATGGGCGTAGCTGAACCCATTGCCGCTGTGGCGCCCTTCGAGGTCGCGCACGTCGGGGTGCGGATCCAGGTTCAGCGCATGCACGGCTTTGCCTTGGGTTTCAGACGCTGCCCAAAGCAAGGGCAGTGCGTTGTTGTGGCCGCCTCCCACGACCAAGGGGATGATTCCGGCCTTCATCCACGGCAGCACCGCAGCATGAACCGCTTCGTCCACTGCGTCCACGCTGCCGGCATGGCGCAAATCTAAGATTCCGCCCCAGGCAAAGTCAGTGCCGCGCACCCAATCGTTGCACGGAATGTTGAGCAGTGCCCGAAGCACAGCCTCTGGGCTGTCTGCCGCCCCTGGGCGCCCGCCGTTGGCGCGCACGCCGAGGTCTTCGGCTAGGCCAAAGAGCACAAAAGGAGCCGCTCCGGTCGGGGCGAGGTTGTCGCCGATCCGCTGCTCTCCGGCACGCGGTGTGTACAGGTGGGACCAAGGATTATCGGCCATAAATCAGGGTTTGGGCGATTCGGTGTTCGCTGGTGAAGTAGGGGAGTTCTGCGAAGTCGTCCATCGGATGAGTGAGGATGACGTGCGCTTCCATTCCGGGCTGTATGCGGCCCATTCGTCCTTCGGCGCCCACAGCGTAGGCCGCGTTGGCAGTGAGTGCAGCCAATCCTTCGTCAACGCGCAGCTTCATTTGGTGCGTGGCGAGGCTCCAGGCCATGCGCAGGTCGCTCGACGGCGCGGAACCTGGATTGCAGTCCGATGCGATCGCCAACGGCAAGCCCGCATCGATGATCTGCCGTCCCGGCGTGTAGGGGATGTTCAAGAACAGGGAACAGTGGGGCAGTGCCACGGGCATTGGGCCGGCGCTGTGGGCCCACGCTTGGGTTAGGCTCTTGAGGTCGGCCTCGGTGAGGACTTCAAGGTGGTCTATGCTGCGCGCTCCGGCCGCCACCGATGCCTCAATTCCCCCGATGCTCTGAAACTGGTTGACGTGCGCTTTGAGCGGAATTCCGCGCTTCGCCGCGGCCTCAGCGAGCCGCAACAGATCGCTTGGGCTGAAGTAGTTGGCTTCGCAAAAGACATCGGCAAAGTCTACGAGACCCTCGTCGGCAAGGGCCGGAAGCCATTGGTTAATGGCCGCATCGACGTAGGATTCGAGGTTCGCACCCTTGGGTAGGGCGTGCAGCGCCAGAAACGTAGCCCAAAGCGGCATAGATTGCAGCTCGCGTGCGCGACGAATTACGCGAAGCATTTTTCGTTCCGACTCGAACGTCAGCCCATAGCCACTCTTGATTTCGGCGGCCACTGTGCCGGTTGCGCGGGCTGTTTCGAGCCGTCGAAGCAGCGCTTCCAGCAGCTCGGACTCGTCAGCCGTAGCTATGGCGGCTGCGGAATTCAGAATTCCGCCCCCCGCCGCCGCAATGTCGTGGTAGCTGGCACCGTCAAGCCGCATGCGAAACTCGGTCACGCGCGGAGCTGCGTACACCAAATGCGTATGGCTGTCGATAAACCCCGGAAGCATCCATTGGCCCGTGCATCGGCGCACGTCCCAGTCCGCGTCGTCGGCAGGGCAGCCGTTCATCGAGCCAAGAGCCGCAATATGCCCGTCCACGACCTCGACGTACGCATCCTTAATCACGGGAAGTGAGGCCATTTCTGCACCGCAGAGTGGGGTGGTAGCGAGGGGCTGAGGGCTGCCGACTACGCCGGCGAGTTCGGTAAAGCGAATGCGCATGATACGAAGGTACGCTTCGCGTATTTTTGAAGGATGGCCGGCAACACTTTTGGTACGCAACTTCGCCTCACCACGTGGGGTGAGTCGCACGGCCCCGCAGTAGGTGGGGTACTCGACGGATTCCCCGCCGGAATCCCGCTGGACCTCAGTGCCGTCGACGCGGAACTCGACCGCCGTAAGCCCCGCGGGGCGGCTGGAACGCCGCGCCGCGAGTCTGACGCCGTCGAATGGCTCTCGGGGCTTCATCCTGAGCCCGACGCGCAGGGACGCCGCCTGAGTCTCGGGACGCCGATCGCCTTTTTAGTGCGGAATTCCAATACCCAATCAGGGGATTACACTGCCTTGGCGGATGTATTTCGTCCGGGCCATGCCGACGCCACCTACCAAGCCAAGTACGGAATCCGCGACGTGCGCGGCGGAGGCCGAAGCTCGGCCCGCGAAACCGTGGCTCGCGTGGTCGCCGGGGCGCTGGCCAAGCAGCTGCTCGGTCCCGAGGTCACTGTGCGCGCCGCAGTGGAACGTGCGGCGGGAATCTCGGCGAGCGATCCCACAACATGGGACTGGTCCCTGCGCGAGCAAAGCGTTGTGGGCTGTCCGGACCTAGTTGCCTCAGCCGCAATCGAAGCAGAAGTTGTCCGCCGCCGCGACGAAGGCGACTCAGCGGGTGGAGTGATCTATCTCGAGGCACTTGGAGTTCCCGCTGGTTGGGGGGAACCCGTATTCGACAAGCTGCATGCCGTGCTGGGTCACGCGTTGCTCAGTATTAATGCTGTCAAGGGCGTGGAATTTGGAGATGGATTCGACGGCGCAGACCTGCGCGGCAGCCAGCACAACGATGCGCCCGATGCTGACGGAGTCGTGCGCCAAAACCGCGAAGGCGGAATCACCGGGGGGATCAGCAACGGCCGTCCCATCACGGCGCGTATCGCATTCAAGCCTGTTTCAAGTATTGCATTAAATCAAAACGCATTAAATGCTGACGGTGAGATGCAAAAGTTGAGTATTTCAGGTCGCCACGACGCGCTTGTGGTTCCGCGTGCGTTGCCCATCGTCGAGGCGATGACAGCCTTAGCACTTGCGGATGCCATGCTAAACCATAAAATTCAAAATCAAAAATCATTATGAAACTTCACCATAAAATTCTGATTGGCATGGTGCTTGGCCTGCTTTGGGCCATTGGTTCAGCCTTTGTCGGTGGGGCTCAATTCACTCAAGATTGGATTGCACCGTTTGGTACGTTGTTCATCAATGCGATGAAGCTGATCGCGGTTCCTTTGGTGCTATTCAGCATTATTGATGGGGTTGGACAGGTTGGTGACCCTAGGGCACTTGGTCGCATCGGAGGAAAAACCCTTGGTTTGTACTTGGTCACGACGTTAGCGGCAATTTTGATGGGTGTCTTTGCGGTCAACTTAGTGAAACCTGGACTTACAGCATCGTACGAACAGCGCCTTGAAAACCGCAGGGGTTTCGAAGCATGGCTCCATGCCAATCAAAGGCAAAGTCCTGACGGAAAATGGCTTACGGATGCTACGGCAGCTGATGCATCTACCGTGGTAGACGCTACGCTTGATGCCCAAATTGCCGATGTTCGCTCAGGTAACCGCGGACCATTAGAATTCATACACGAAATGGTCCCGAGTAATGTATTTGAAGCACTTACGGACGGTAGTATGCTCCAGATAATTGTGTTTGCCATTTTTTTTGGAGTAATTCTCGTACTCATGCCTCGCGAGCAGACAGATCGCGTTCGGCCCTTAATGGGACAATTGTCTGCCGTCTTTGTCCACATGGTGGTTGTGGTTATGAATGCGGCTCCCTTTTTTGTGTTTGCCTTGATGGCTGGCACACTGACCAAACTCACTGGTGATGATCCTGGTCGACTGCCGAATTTGCTTCAAACCTACGGAACATACATGCTGACTGTACTTGGTGGACTTTTAGTTCTGCTGGTCACCATGTATCCCACGTTGGTTTGGCTCGGTACCCGCAAGTACGGTTGGTCGTGGTGGAAGAGTTTTCAGTTTTTCTTTCGTGGAATGCGTCCCGCCCAGCTACTCGCGTTCAGCACCTCGTCATCTGCCGCTACCCTTCCGGTCACCCTAGAATGTGTGCACGACAACCTCAAGGTGGATGAGCAGGTCAGTCAATTTACGCTTCCGATCGGGGCCACTGTAAACATGGACGGAACCAGCTTATATCAAGCCGTTGCTGTTATTTTTCTTGCGCAGTTTCACTTGGTTGACTTGTCCCTTGCGCAGCAGGCGACAATTGTCGTTACTGCGGTAGCGGCCTCTGTAGGGGCGGCTGCCATCCCTTCGGCGGGACTCATCATGCTCATTATGGTTCTCGATGCCGTGGGTCTTAATCCGGCATGGATCGCGTTAATTTTTCCTGTAGACCGAATTTTAGATATGTGCCGTACCGTGGTGAATGTTTCCAGTGATGCCGCGGTAGCGCTTACTGTGGCGGCCAGCGAAGATAAATGGCACGGCGCGGAGTGAATTTGCCCTCCATCTGCCGGCGGTTGCCGGTTGCTGGTTTCTGGTTGCCGGCCGTAGGCCGGCGTATTCAAGTAGCTGGTTTCTGGTTGCTCGCTTTCTCGAGTGAAGCCCAAGTTCAATTAGGGGATTGCGACAAAGCAGGAGCTCCATCTGCGCAAATCCTCAAGGCCGAAGGAGCATTGGCCAAAGGAGATCGCCCCATGGCGCAAGTCTACATGTCCACCATACGCCGCAAGGAGCCGGAATCCATTCATGGTTGGTACCTCGATGCGGAATTGGCGTTGCTCGTAGGCGAAGAGCGCGCCGCCTTGGCCCTCTACGAGAAGGTCTTCGCGGCCTGCCCCGACTACCTGAGCGACCTGGCCTTTCGGATTGGAGCGCTTCACGCGGGCCAAGGAAGGCGCGCCGAGGCCCAGCGGTACTGGGCCTCGCCCAACGCCGGGGCAGAGGCCCTGCGTTGGCTTCGCCGCTTTGCGCTGGAGGACTCGCTGCGGGCCCACCCGGTTCCGTTCAACCCCGAACCCATCGAGGGCCTAGCGACCTCAGCCGATGAATTTTTGGCGGTGCGCAGCCCCGACGGAAGCAAATGGTACCTCACGCGCCGTCGTAATGTGGTGGACCGCAAAAGTGGTCCCGCTGCCCGCACGTACCTCGAGGAGGCCTTGTGCGAAGGAATTCCGCAAGATGGAAGTGTCGAAGTCCGCCCCTTGGAGCACCCATTTAACGCGGGATTGAACGAAGGCGGTCCGTCGGTCAGTGCTGACGACCAGTGGATGGTGCTCACGGTGTGTGCTCCCGATGCCAACGGCTACCGCAACTGCGACCTCTTTGTGGCCCACCGCGAACTCGGCGAATGGTCGACGTTGCGGCGCCTCGACGAAGCGTCCACGCCGACCCACTGGGAATCCCAAGGTGCGCTCTCGGCCAACGGCGACCGCATCATCTTTTCGAGCGACCGTCCGGGAGGACGCGGCGGACTCGACCTCTGGATCACCCAGCGAAACCCGGACGGATCGTGGACTCAGCCTGTAAACCTCGGACCCGCAATCAATACCGACGGTGACGAGAAATCGCCCTTCTTGCATGCTGACGGCCGAACCCTATTCTTTTCAAGTGACGGCCACCCGGGAATGGGCGGGCTCGACGTGTTCTACACGAACTGGACCGCGCTCATGCAGCCGATTAACTTGGGCTATCCGATCAACACCGAAGAAGACGAGCTCGGATTCGGAGTGCACGCCAACGAACCATTGGGCTACTTCAGTCAGCGCCGTGAGGGGAGTGGCTACGACCTGATGCGCTTTGCCCTTCCGGCCGATGCAGCGGGGCGCCAGGTGGCTTTTGTGCGCGGAACCGTGGATGGCGACCTGCCCGACGGCGGACGGCCTACTCAGATTCGCATTGAGAATTTGAAAACCAAATCAAGCCAGTCTGTGGTCGTAGATGCTGCGAGCCGACGCTTCACAGCAGTAATCACCCGTGAAGACTTGGCTTCGAGTGTGCTCGAACTCGAGCACCCTGAGCTTGGCTATACGGCGCTCCGTCTCGAAGAATATCTGGATGAGACGGAGGTTCCTGCGCTCGTTGCTCGTACGGCTGCCCCTGGAGTCGAGTTTGCCCTGCGCAGCATTCTCTTTGGCACCGCCAGTTCTGAACTCAGCCCCGAGGACCGACTCGCCCTTGAGGGCTTCGCGCGCTACCTGCAGCGCCATCCGGAATTTCGCATTGAAATCCAAGGGCACACCGACAATGTCGGAGCGGCGTCCGCCAACTTGGTCCTGTCGCAGCAGCGCGCCCATAAGGTGCTTGAACACCTAGAGACCTTGGGCGTTTCGAGGGCGCGAATGACGGCCAAGGGCTACGGAACCAGCCGGCCAGTAGCAAGCAACCTAACCGAAGAGGGTCGCTCGCGCAACCGTCGTACGGCCTTCGAAATTTTGCCATAGCCGCTGCGCCAAGCACAAGTGCAAAAAAAAACCGCTCGTGAATCACGAACGGTCTCTGAAATGCTGTGGTGCGTCGGCTTAGTGGCGGCGCTCCTTGATGCGTGCGCTCTTGCCAGTGCGCTCGCGCTGGTAGAAGATGCGTGCACGACGAACTTTACCGGTCTTGTTGACTTCGATTTTCTCGAGGTTGGGCATGTTTACCGGAAAGATGCGCTCAACGCCCACGGCGCCAGACATTTTGCGGATGGTGAAGGTTTCGGTGGCTCCGGCGCCTACGCGCTGGATGACGTCGCCGCGAAAGAACTGCGTACGCGTCTTTTCACCTTCAACAATTTTGTAGTACACCGTGATGGTGTCGCCTGCTTTGAATGAAGGGAAGTCCTTCTTGGCGATGTAGGTCTCTTGGACGTATTTAATGAGGTCCATGGGATCGGTTTTAATCGTTCAAACTGCAACGTGCTTCACTTTGAAACAGAGGTTGGGTTTGCAAAATCCCCGTTGGCGTAGTTCCTCTAGGGGCGGCAAAGGTAGTAAAAAATCCTTTTTATCAAATACCCGCACAGTCTGCAAGCGGACCATTTACCTTGAGGGCGGTTTCAGACTTCTTGCGTGCTACCCATGTGTCCATGGTTTCTTGGCGGCGTTGGTTTTCAACGTACTGCTTGAGCAGGGCCAAATCTTGCTTCAGGTTGGCACGGTGGGGATCAATTTTGTTTCGCAGGTGAATCAGACGAAAGTACTCTTTGCCCTGTTGATCCCGTACGAGTGAAGCCTCACTCAGATCATCCACTTCGAGGTTTTGAATGGCATAAAAAATTCCGCGGTCGAGCTGGTCCAGATTAAACGTAATGTCCATTGTGTTGGGATTCAGCATGATTCCACCGTTGAGCTTGGTCTCTTCGTCCTCTGAAAATCGCTCGGCGGCTGCTGCAAAGGTGAGCGTGCCTCCGTTGATGGCGTTGCGAATGCTGTCCAAACGTCCTTGCGCAATGTCGAGGTCTTTTTGCTCCAGCTTGGGCTTGACCAAGATGTGGCGCAGGTCGAGTTCCTCGCCTCGCTTGGCTTGAAGCTGTACAATGTGGTATCCGAATTCTGTTTTAAATGGCTTTGAAATTTCGCCCACCTCAAGGTTGTACGACACCGCGTCGAACTCAGTCACGAATTGACCGCGCTTGATGCCTTTGTACTCGCCGCCGTTTCGGTTAGATCCTGGGTCCTCAGAGTAGAGAATCGCCATCGTGGCAAAACTCGATCCGTTCAGAATGCGGGTGCGGAGCTGATCTAGGCGCTCAATTGCTTCCTGTTCAGATTTTGCACTGACTTTAGGGTTGATAATGATTTGGGCAAGTTCGACTTCGGTTCCAATCAACGGAAGCGAGTCGAGGGGTAAGCCTTTGATTACATTCTCTACTTCTACCGGAGTAACCTTCCCGTTTTCGGTGATGGTCGATTGCATGCGTTGGGCCGTCAGCTGGTTGCGCATGAGCGGACGCATTTCTTCTTTGATTTCGATGACCGACTTTTTGTAGTACTCGGTTAAGCGGCGTTCGCTCCCGATCTGGGCGATGAGCTGCTCGAGGCGGCGCGAAATATTGTCGTCGATTTCAGCGTCGTCCACGACCACCGAGTCAATCGCTGCGTGGTGCACTAAGAGTTTTTCGAGAATGAGCTCGTTGAGAACTTCGCATTCGCTGCGGTCTTGGCCCTCGCGCTTGAGGGTTTCTTTCATGATGCTCACGTCGGACTGCAAGATGATCTCGTTGCCCACTATGGCCACGACCCCGTCTGCGAGGACGGGTTGAGCAAAAGCTAAGGTTGCGGTTCCGAAGAAAAGGGCAAGTGCAGTCGTGAAGCGTGTGGGCAGGAGCATATGGGCAAACTTATGGAATAAGGGGAGTTAAGCGCCTACCTGCGCATTTCGTGCCAAAAGTTCGCGCGCTAGGTTGAGGTAGTTCTCTGCACCGGTCGATGCGGCGTCGTAGACCATAATGGGCTCGCCGAACGAGGGAGCCTCGCTCAGGCGCACATTGCGCGAAATCACCGTGTCAAACACGAGCTGCTGAAAGTGCTGGCGAACTTCGTCGACGACTTGGTTGCTAAGGCGCAGGCGCGAATCGTACATGGTCAAAAGCATTCCTTCGATCTGAAGTTCCGGATTTTGCAAGTTTTGTACCGAGCGCACCGTATTCAAAAGCTTACCGAGGCCCTCCAGAGCAAAGTACTCACACTGGATGGGAATGATGACCGAGTCCGCAGCAGTGAGTGCGTTGAGTGTTACCAAACCTAGCGACGGAGCACAGTCAATAATGACGTAGTCATAGTCCTCTTTGACCTCTGAAAGGGCCGCTTGGAGCATATACTCTCGTCGGGGCTTGTCTACCAATTCGAGTTCTGCAGCCACCAAGTCGAGGTGGGCGGGCATGAGCATGAGGTTGGGGTTCCGGCCATCCATAATTGCCTCGGCTGGGGTGGCAGTGTGCTCGAGTACGTGGTAAGTGCCGGTCTTGGGTTCGGACGGGTCGTATCCCAGCGCAGAGGTGGCATTAGCTTGTGGGTCGGCGTCAATAAGCAGCACGCGCTGCTCAAGTACTCCAAGTGCACTGGCAAGGTTGACAGCAGTGGTGGTCTTTCCGACCCCACCTTTTTGGTTTGCTACGGCAATGATTTTTCCCACGGTGGCGAAGGTAGCACGGCCTGATGACCTGCCCGCGGGCTGTGGAAAACTTAATCCTTAATTTGAGCCACCCACGATGGGTTTGCGCACCACGCCGCAGTTGAGCATTTCGTCTCCGAAGTAGGGATTCATGACCACCTTTTCACGACTGATCCACGTTGCACCCTCGTAATCAAAGGCCATAGGGCAGAACTGTAGGTAGAGGGTGTCTTCGCCAGGCTTGGATTCAAGTGAGACTAGGTAGGCTTGGGTAAGGCTATAAAAGGCTTCGCGCTGCGCCGCGAGGTCTGAGGTCGAAGCAATTTGGCGCACCGACGACAGAAGTTGGTCACCCGGGCTATTGCTGGTCCAGAGCGAATCCAAGTGCTTGGCGGCGGCTTGGGCTTCAGCGGGGTCCGAAGACACTAGCGCGTCTTTGATGCGCAAGTACTGGTCCAGCGGAACCTCCGCGTACGAATCCTTCAGATAAGTCCCGTGCACGGGTGCAGCGCTCTCCGTGGGTTCTGAAGATTCAGGAGCGGAACAAGCGGCCAGCAATGCGGCCGCGGCAATCAGTGCATACTTCATGCCCCAAAATTAGGACCTAGTTGCGTGCGTCCCGCATCGGATTGCTCCGCCAGCGGTCAGCACCGGTTGGCTTGGGAAGTGCCTCGAGGTGTACATCTGCATCGCCGCCCCAAGAGTTATTGTACAGGTCAATGTCTGCAAGTTCGCGGTATGGATCAAGGTCAATAGCGACAGCCTTCTTCGGCAAGAATACCGTTTTGGTAATCTCATCTTCAGATTGAATCCAGATTTCTGCTGGCCAGCGTTCTACGTGAGAAGTTCCGTCAGCAAATGTGTAGCGAACAATTACAGGCATAATTAGTCCTCCCACGTTGTGGACGGTTACTTCATGGAGGTAACCCTTGGGGCCGGGCTTTAAACTCGTTAAGCGTTTTGCGTCAGCCTTACTCACGGCGTGACGGTTGTATTCTGTTACGTAGAAATCGCGGTAGGCGGGGTCCTTGTCAACCTTGGTGGGACGGTTGCTGGTTGCATTGCGCTGGTTACCAATGAAATTTTGGTAGTCTTCGGTCGCTTCTGCTTTTCGCTGTGCTTCGAGTTCGGTGGGGTCAAGGGTCGGAACCGAGGCGATTCTGACCTTGCTGAGATCCTGATCTACGGCCTCGGTAGTGTAGAACCATCCGCGCCAAAACCAATCCAAATCAACCCCACTCGCGTCTTCCATGCTTCTGAAAAAATCTGCGGGCGATGGATGCTTAAATGCCCAGCGAGTACAGTAGGTCTTAAAGGCATGATCGAACAGTTCACGGCCCATCACCGTCTCGCGCAAAATATTCAGTGCGGTAGCTGGCTTGCCGTAGGCGTTGTTTCCGAACTGAATCACGCTTTCAGAATTGGTCATTATCGGAACTTGATTCAGTGCCGGTGAACGCATGTATTCGACGATTTTGTAGGCGGGCCCACGGCGCGAAGGGTAGTTAACATCCCACTCTTGTTCTGCTAGGTACTGAACAAACGTGTTTAAACCCTCATCCATCCAGGTCCACTGACGTTCGTCACTGTTAATGATCATGGGAAAGAAGTTGTGCCCAACTTCGTGAATGATCACGCTAATCATTCCGTGCTTGGTAGCCTCGGAATAGGTTCCGTCCGGATCAGGTCGGCCTCCGTTGAAGCAGATCATGGGGTACTCCATTCCAATGTCTTCAGTGTGCACCGAAATCGCTCGTTCGTAGGGATAATCCACCGTGTACTTTGAGTAGGTCTCGATTGTTTGGGCGACCGCTCGGGTCGAATATTGCTCCCACAATGGATTGCCTTCTTTCGGGTAAAATGATTCAGCAAGAGTCGTACGCGTTCCAACCTTGACGGCCATCGCATCCCAAATGAACTTGCGGCTCGAAGCAAAGGCAAAGTCCCGAACGTTTTTGGCAGTGAATACCCAAGTCTTGGTACTCGTCGCTTTCGTTTTCTCGCGCTCGCGGGCTTCAGATTCTGTAGCGATAATCACGGGTTTATCAGTGCTTTTGCGCGCTTCGGCAAGACGCTGGCGTTGGCTAGCCGTGAGGACTGAGGCTTCGTTTGTCAGGGTTCCCGTGGCGGCAACGAGGTGGTCGCTCGGAACGGTGATGGCTACTTTATAATCTCCGAACGGAAGTGTGAATTCACCCTGGCCGAGGAATTGCTTGTGCTGCCATCCCACATTGTCGCCATAGACGGCCATTCGCGGAAAAAACTGAGCAATGGTGTACAGTGTATTGCCTTCTTCATCAAAATGCTCGTATCCGCTGCGGCCACCGACTTTCATCCGGTCGTTGACGAGGTAGTTCCATGCGACGTAAAAGCGAACGCTTTGTCCTGGAGCAAGTGGTGCTGCCAAATCAATGCGCATCATGGTGTTGTTAATCACGTGCGGGAGGGGAGCTCCAGAAGCGGATTTCACCTCGGTTACATTAAAACCTCCTTGATAGGGTTCCACATACTGTTCAGTGATTTGCTCTGGGGTGATTGAGGAAGGAATTCCACCTTTTTTGCTCTTGTCGGTCATCGACCCCGGCTTCATCATGTTTTGATCGAGCTGCACCCACAGGTAGGTCAGGGCATCGGGACTATTGTTGCGGTAGGTAATCCACTCAGTTCCGGTCAGTACATGAGTTTGTTCATTCAAGTTGAGTTGAATGTCATAATCTGCTCGGTTTTGGTAGTAGGCGTGGCCTGGTGCCCCTGCTGCATTTCGATAGCTATTCGGGGTCGGAAGCTCCTGCTCGAGCTGGCGGAACTTACTGTAGTCCAATCGGTCCGTGGAGACCTGCTGTCCAGCCATCGTAAGGCTTAACGCGACTGCACCAGCAGTCCAAAAAAAGATGGGGTTCTTCATGCCAAATACCATTGAGATGCCAAATGTAGCGAAATGCCGAGGGTTAATGCCCCCAGGGCGAGGGCAAAATCTTTGGGAGTGAATCCGCGGGCCGAAGCCATCCAGCGAAGGATGAACACTGCGGCGACAACGCTGAGTTGGCCGAGCTCGATTCCGCCCGCAAACCAGCCCCACGCTGCCCACAATGCGCCAGTGTCTGAGGGCAGAAGGGGGCCAAGGTCCTTTGCGAAGGCCAGTCCGTGAATGATTCCGAAGGCTGCTGCTACCGCAAGTTCAGGTCCAAGCCACCCGCGGCGGTTCATTTTCGGCGCGCCTTTGAACCATACTATGCGCCCAGCGGTAAGCACAAGTGTGGCGAGCACGGCCCCTTCGACTAGTGCCTCGTTGAATGGCATGTTCAGTGCGACCTGACTAGCCATAGATAGGGTGTGGCCGAGAGTAAAGGCTGTTAAGGCTCCGAGCCAAAGCTTGAAGTCGCGCGGTGCAAAAGGGGCTATTAATGCCGCGACGAAGAGCAGGTGGTCCCAAGCCCGTGCATCCCAAATGTGGTAGTAACCGAGTTCGGCAATTGGTGGTACGTTCATTTTAAATCAATTCTGGGATTGGCTTTGGTGCTGACTGCATCAATGCGACCCTTGGGATGGCGCACAAAGTACACGTTGCGCTGGTCTTCGAAGCGCTCGTGCAGAAGTTGGTCGGTAATAGTGAGCGGAAGTCCACCGTCGATGTGCATACGGATTTCCACGGCGTCCGCTTGGTACGTGAAGGCATCCATCTCAAGCACCAGGGTTTTGCGCCCTCGGTGTGCCTTGAGTTTACTGCGCAGGTAGACCTCGGCCTGCTGGCGCCCTTCAGGACGCTCAAGTCGGATTTTGGTTCCGCCCAAAGTTGCCGAAATGGCGTCCTCAAGATCGTCGGTGAACACGCGCACCACCCATTCAGTCCGCGTACTGCCCACCGTTAGCTCATGAGAGGCGAGGTGCATGGGGTGGTCGGCAGCCGTGAGCACTGCCAAAAGAAGAACTAATAAAAGGGTAAGGAGACGCGTTCGCACAGGTTGCAAACCTAAACATTTCCTAATTTGTAGCGATGAATTACCCGTACCAGGTTCGCACCCATGCCGAGTACCTCAACGCATACCAGGCAGCAGCGACCGATCCCGAAGCATTTTGGAGCAATGTAGCCGAGCACTTTCGCTGGAAGCGCAAATGGGACAAGGTGCTTGAATGGAATTTTGAGGAGCCTCGAATTGAATGGTTTAAAGGCGCCCAGCTCAACATTACCGAGAATTGCCTTGACCGCCACCTGGACGACCGCGGAGACCAGCCCGCATTGATTTTTGAGCCCAACGATCCCAATGATGTCGCACTTGTGCTCACCTACCGCGAGCTTCACTGTAGCGTCATGCAGTTTGCCCAAGTGCTTAAAAACAACGGTGTTCAGAAAGGGGATCGTGTCTGCCTTTACATGGGAATGATTCCGGAATTGGCCATTGCCGTGCTCGCATGTGCGCGAATTGGCGCAGTGCATTCCGTGGTGTTTGGTGGATTTAGCGCCCAGGCCATCGCAGACCGCATCAATGACGCTCACGCCAAAGTGGTGGTTACCTGCGACGGAGCGTACCGCGGTGCCAAAGTGATTCCGCTCAAGTCGGTGGTGGACGACGCCATCATGGCTTGCCCTTCGGTCGAGAAGGTCATCGTGTCGAAGCATACCCGTAAGCCTGTGTCGATGATCAAAGGTCGTGACCTGTGGTGGGATGATGAGATTAAACGCGTGGAATCGATGGGAAACCCCTATGTAGAGGCCGAGACGATGGACGCCGAGGACGTGCTGTTCATTTTGTACACCAGCGGTTCAACCGGCAAGCCCAAAGGCGTGGTGCACACCTGTGCCGGATACATGGTGTGGACAGCCTACACGTTTGTCAACGCCTTTCAGTACCAACCTGGCCAAGTTCATTTCTGTACGGCCGACATCGGTTGGATTACCGGGCACAGCTACCTGATCTATGGCCCGTTGAGTGCAGGAGCCACCACGCTGATGTTTGAAGGCGTGCCCACGTGGCCCGATGCCGGACGTTTTTGGGACATTGTGGACCGCCACCAGGTGAATATTTTGTACACGGCTCCGACCGCCATACGAAGCTTGATGGGTTTTGGCGAGGAGCCCCTTCGCGGCAAGAAGCTAGATAGTCTTAAGGTGCTCGGAACCGTCGGTGAGCCCATTAATGAAGAAGCGTGGAACTGGTATGACACGCACATCGGAAAGGGAAAGTGCCCGATTGTTGACACTTGGTGGCAGACTGAAACCGGGGGGGTACTGATTACCAACCTGGCGGGCGTGACTCCGGCCAAGGCCACGTTTGCCACGCTTCCGATGCCCGGCGTAGAGCCCTTGCTGGTTGACGAGCACGGTTCTGAAGTTCACGGCAACGGGGTGAGCGGCAATCTCTGTATTCGCAAGCCGTGGCCAGGGATGCTTCGCACCACGTACGGCGACCACGAGCGCTGCCGGCAAACCTACTTCAGTGCCTATCCGGGGCTGTACTTCACCGGTGACGGCTGCTTGCGCGACGAAGACGGTCACTACCGAATTACTGGGCGAGTAGACGACGTGCTCAACGTGAGCGGGCACCGCATCGGAACCGCCGAAGTCGAAAACGCCCTTAACATGCACTCCGGTGTGGTGGAGTCAGCGGTAGTAGGGTTTCCACACGACATCAAGGGTCAAGGCATCTACGCCTACGTGGTCTACCAGGGCGACCACGACGACGAAAACCGCACGCGACAAGATATTTTGGCGACGGTGAGCCGCGTGATCGGACCCATTGCTAAGCCCGATCAGATTCAGTTCGTGAGCGGGCTGCCCAAAACGCGTTCGGGCAAGATCATGCGTCGCATCCTTCGCAAAATCGCAGAAGGGGATACGTCCAATCTTGGCGATACGACGACGCTGCTCGACCCTTCGGTAGTGGATGAAATTTCCGCGGGCCGGCTAGTTTGACTGTTAATCAGAAACCAGTGGCAAGTAGCCAGGAACCAGTAACTACACGATCATCCACGCCGCCATCGCGGCCATACTTAAATCCTCAACAATCGTGACGGTACTCATCGGTAGGTTGAATACGGTTCCGAGGCAGGCGCAGCGAATCGACTTCTTTTGAAGGTTACTCTGGATAACGCCGCCCGCGCCGACGAGCATCAGCACGAGGGTAATCCAGTTGGTGGCGCTCGGAGCCCAATCCGCAGCATAGGCCAGTCCGAGGCCAAGCTCCACAAAAGGGTAGGCAAGGCCCCAAGCCGGAATCACCTTCGCAATCCAATCGTACATCCGGTACGAGTCCGCAAATGAATTGATATCAAGGAGTTTGAAGTAGCTGAAGCTCAAAAAGAAGCCCGCCATAAACAAGCGCATCCAGCTGTGGGCAGTCAGAGATTCGCCGAGCGATAGGGCAGGCACCAGCGCAAGCAAGGCGACCAAGGTGAATAGGGGGCGGTAGGTGGCCCAAAAACTGCGCGATTCAGGCTCTGCAGCCGGGGCAGAAGGCGTTGCTGCAGTGATGGCTTGCGCGGTGTATGCTCCGGCAGATGCCACGAGGTCGGTGATTTCGCGGTCGGATAATGCATTCTCTGCGCGCACTTCCATCTGGCCTGCGGCCAAATCGACGGTCACGGTATGTACTGAGGGATTGGCTTTTACGGCTTCGGTGATGCGCGCCACGCAGCTTCCGCAGTGCATGCCGTCGATTGAAAAAACTCGGGGATTGTTCATGATCGTAAAGTTACGATCACTTCCAGGTGCGGATTCGGTGACCTGCTTCACGCAACGTGGCGTCATCTTTTGCAAAGCACATCCTCAGCATGCGGTTTTCTTTGGGCGGAACCCTGTAAAACGGGCTCAACGGAACAGTGGCTACGCCCGCCTCTCGCGTAAGCTGTTCGGCAAATTCCCGATCCGCGCGGTCACTCACCGCGGAATAGTCCACCAAGAGAAAGTAGCTCCCCGCGCTGTGAAGCGTCCGAAATCCGCTCTCTGCCAGTGATGCGGCGAGCAGGTCGCGCTTTGCTTGAAAAAAATCTGCGAGGCGGTAGGGGTAGTCGGGGCGCGACTCAAGAAAGTCGGCCACGGCATGCTGGGCGGGCGTTGACGCCGAGAACGCGATGAACTGGTACGCCGTACGAAGGCGAAGGCCGAGGTTTTCGGGGGCCAGGACTACGCCGAGCTTCCAGCCGGTTACGTGGTAGGTTTTTCCGAAGCTCAGCGCACGTAGGCTTCGGTGCCGCAAGCTCGGGTGGTGGTGGGGACTGGCCAATGAAGCACCGTCGAACACCATGGTTTCGTAGACTTCGTCGCTCAAAACCACCACATGTTCAGGAATGCGCGCTGCGAGCTCTTCCCAGTCCTGGTGGGTCCACACCATTCCCGTTGGATTGTGCGGGGTGTTCACCACGATCATTGTGGTGCGCGCGGTCACTGCGTCGGTCAGTGCATCCCAATTGATGCCGACATTCTCTGGGGCAATTTCAAGCGGAACCGCTATGGGTACCGCACCCGCCATCACCACCGCGGGATGGTAGGAATCGTAGGCGGGTTCGAGCAAAATGACTTCGTCTCCCGGTCCGCACAGGGCCTGGATGGCCGAAAAGATCCCCAAGGTCGCCCCGGGAACCACGGTGACTTCATGCTGGGGGTCGTACGCGATAGCATTCCGCCGCAACTGGTCGGCCGCGACCGCCTCGCGCAGCCTGAGCAGCCCCGGCATGGGGGCGTACTGGGCGGATTCCACGTCCAAGGCGCGGTGAAAGGCGGCAATGAGTTCGGGGTCGGGGCCAAATTCCGGAAACCCTTGGGCGAGGTTGAGCGCTCCGTAGCGTTGTGCGAGCGCCGTCATCTCGGCAAAAATGCTGAGTCCTGCAGGCGCAAACATTAGTCGAGGTCTGAAGGAGTGAATGCGAGGGGCAGTAGGTCGCTGGCGTTGCCAACCAGCCAAACGGGGCCTGCTTCGGCGGCCAGCACAAGTCCCAGAGCGTCTTTTTGCCGCACGTGCTGTTCGACGAGGGCTTGGCGGCACATTCCGCAGGGGGCAAGTGGAGTGTGGCCTGGGCCGCTGCTCGGGCGGTACGTCACCGCCATTTCGAGGATTCGCGCCCCCGGAGCAATACTGTTGACCGCCGAAAGTGCCACGCGCTCCGCGCAAATTCCGATCGGGTAGGATGCGTTCTCTTGATTCGTTCCGGTCACGATTTGGCCGTCGGCTAAACGCGCTGCGGCGGCCACTCGGAATCCGGAATACGGCGCATGCGCATGATCCAATGCTCCGATTGCCTGCTCGAGCAGTTCGCGTTGGCGGGCGCTGAGTTCAGCTCGCTCTACTACCTCAATGGGGATCTGGATGTTCATACCGTAAACCTAGTCAATTTCAGCAGGGAACGCACAAGCTCCAACTGATTCTGAGCGCGAACCCAATTGTGCTCGGGATAATCAATTCGGTAGTAGGTGCTGCCGTTCGCGGCATCGGTCGCAAAACGCAGGGCTTGCACCCAACTCAGGTAGGCGGGCATGAGGCTCACCGTGTCCTCGTGAACGGCAACTTCAGGCCAGCCATTGACGTAGCCTTCCCATAACTCGCGTACGGTTTCGGGTTCTGCGGAATTCCCCTTCGGATCATCTTCGGCCCTGACTGCGGCCATGCTCCGAACTAAATCGGCAAAATCACTGCCGAGGTAGCCCGGTTGAAGGGTGTCGAGGTCGATTGCGCGGAATCCTTGTTCACTCAAAATCATGTTGGCACGCTTGGCATCGTGGTGCTGAACCGCCGGCATGAGTTTCGACTCTAAGTTTAAAAACAAAGGCGCAAGACCCTCTAATTCAGTACATAATTCAGAATACTCAAGAGGGGCCATTTGGCGCACATTCGCCCATTGCGCCCATCGAAGTGCTGCGCTGTGAAAGTCAGGGAGCACGGTCTTCCACGGCGCAGGGCGCTCGTTCAACAGGCGGTTGAATCGCCCCCAAAATTGGCCACAATCATACGGTGCTGCGTGCTGCGCGACTTCGTGAATCCAAGGTTGGATCCGCCATCCGCCCGCGTCGTGAATGCCTCCGTCACGGCGCAGAATGGGATTCACCACGAGCTCTGAGGCGGGCGATGTACTGAGGAGGATTAAATTCTGCTCTATGGCATCCAGGTCGCGAAAAACGCCGCGGTTGACGCGCTGCGCGAACAAAAGTTCGCCAGAGCCAAATTCCGCACGAAAGCTCTCGTTAATGAGGCCGCCCGAAACAGGCGTCAGCGCTACGGGCTCGGGCCTGCCCCAATCGCTCCAGCTAGTACTGATCATAGAACCCAAAAATGGGCTTGCGCTGCGACCACGTTCCGCGGGTAAAGTCGGGAATTGCTTGCGGAGCCGAACCTTCAGCGATTGACTTTTCAGACAATGGGGTCACGGCGTACCAGGTTGCCAAGTCGTATACGTCAAAGGGGAACGGCTCGTTGCGCTTGAGGCACTCGATGAACGCGTTGTCAACGAAGTAGTCCATTCCGCCATGCCCCGCGCCCGCGGCTGCCTCAGAATGCTTGGCCCACAGCGGATGGTCATTGGATTTCATCAACTCGGCCGTGTTGGCCCAGCGGTGGCTGTGGTTCATCGAATCTTCGAAGTAAATATGGCCCTGGTCGAGGCCGCCCCACCCGAAGTCTTGCCAAATTCCGCGCGTGCCTTGGACGCGGAATCCCAAGTTGTACGGGCGCTGCAGTGAGGTGTCGTGCGTCAATAAAATGGTTTCGCCGTTGGCACAGGCCAGGGTAGTTGTTACGACGTCTCCGCAGGCAAAGTTGACCTTGGCATTGGGATGGTCGGCGCCCGCTTGGCGCACGATGTAGTCGTTGAGTCCCCTTGATTTGCTCGACATCGAGGTTAAATGAGTCAAACGATTCCCGCGGTTAATGTCCATCATTGCGGCCACAGGGCCCAATCCATGGGTGGGGTAGAGTTCGCCGTTGCGCTTCACGTAGTGGTCTGTGCGCCATTGGGATTCGCTGTATCCGCGTTCTGCACCGAATTCCGCGCCCTTGCCGTAGGGCGATTTGCCGTCGTTAAATAGGACTCCGCGCAGGTCGTGCTGGTATCCGCCTTGCCCGTGAACGAGTTCACCAAACATTCCTTGCCGCACCATGTGGAGCACCGCCATCACATCGCGCCGGTAGCACACGTTTTCAAGGGCCATGAGCGGAGTCCGGGTGCGCTCACTCGCTTCGACGAGGTCCCAGCATTCTTGAAGGCTCACGGCGCCTCCAACTTCCATCGCTACGGCTACGCCAGCATTGAGCGCGGCCACCCCTTGATCTCGGTGCCATTCCCACGGACTGCTCACAAAAACAGCATCGAGTCGTTCTTTTTCAAGCATTCGGCGGTAGTCTTCGGGGCCGTTCCCGTACACCTTGGGCGCCTTGCGGCCCGCCTTTGCAACCATGTCAAGCGCAGATGCCATCATATGTGCTTGCGGATCAGCCAAAGCAACGATTTCGACATCACTGCGCTGGAGCATGAGCTCCAGATGGTTTTGGCCACGCAATCCGGTAGCGATGAATCCCAGACGCAGTATCGGTTTTACCTCAGGCGCAAGGGCGTAGAGGTAGGATGGCAGTAGCGTGGCACCGGCTGTTGCGATGCTCGTGGTACGTAAAAAGTCACGTCGGTTCATGGGTTAATGGCATTTAGGTCCGCTCAAAATACGCCCAAACGTGGGCTTGGTCCGCGGCGAAGGTCATTCCGATCCATTCGCTGCCCAATGCGTCTACGCGGAGTGGGATTCCTTGGGCGATCCCTGCGCGCACTGCGTCGGGAATGCCAAATTCACCGGAATCGGTTCCGCCCGAAGGCCACCACTGTAGCGTGTCCGAATTGAATAACCATGCGTTCATCGAAACTAATGGGTTCCCCAACATAGTAACGTCGGCACGCGTCAGGCCTTCGCGCTCGGTAATCCCGGTAAGCAGTCCATTGTCGCAACGGTCGAGAAGCGCTCGGTTGACGGGCCCGTGGGGTGAACACACCGCGCTCAAGGGGTAGGCGAGGGCCCCAATCCAACCGCGTTCCGCGTACGGTTTCGCGCTCTGCCACAACGATCCGTAGTAGTCGTCACCATTGCCCACGGCCCATGTCTCGCAACCCAAATCTAAAGCCCGAAGCATTCCAAGGCGGAGCGCGTGCCCCGTCCCGTTGGCCGACTCTTGCACCACAAAATAGACGGGCATGGGCCAATTTTTGGTCTCCCAAATGCCAAGGTGATCAGGGCGAACGACAAGTACTGCACAGTCAAATCCTGCATCGGCCGCATCTCGGACGCTCCGCTCTGGGATGCATGCGCCCTGTGCGTCCACTGCCACCAGTTGCTTGGGGCCACCAAAACGGGTTCCGTGGCCCGCGGCGAGCAGAATGAGGGCTAGGTTCATCGCTGGCGCAAAAGCTTTGAAGCCTGCTGAACTTCTGGATTAAGAGGCAACAGGCGCTCAGCTTGGTCGAGTGCAACCAATGCATCTGACCAACGGCCCTGGGCGACTAGGTTCTGAATCGCGTTCATCCGGGCACGGGCATACAGCGGATTCCGCTCCACTGCCTGCCGCAACCATTCCTCAGCCTCGCGGTAGGCTTGACGTTGTGCAAGCAGAAATCCAAGATTACTTGCTGCCTCGGCATGAAAAGGCCGCTGGTCGAGTGCGGTGCGGAATTCTCGTTCCGCATCAATTCCCCTAGCGTTCTTCGCCAAAAAAGTCGCCCACTTGTGGCGAATGCTTGGAACCTCAGGCGCGAGTCGAATCGCTTGACGGTAGAACCGTTCGGCATCTGATGCTCGCCCAAGCACTTCAAGCATTTGGGCCGCTTTGGCGCAGGTCCAGGCGTCCGAGTTGCTGTAGGACTGCTGGTTCCATTCCCGGATCCACGCGTCCACGCCCTTGGTGTTAATCCACGTGCCAAATGCTACTGCGGCGTTTTTTAGGTAGAAATAGTTCACACGCTCAGGCCCCCATTCTGCTGCGGACCCCTTAGAAAGCAGCGCATATGCTGAATCGAGGTAGACGGATTCTGCTTCGAAGCGCTCGTACTGCTGCAGGTACGCCCGAATTCTGCTCGTGCGACTTGGGTTGGGATTATTCACCGCATGCAATCCAACAAACGTTTTAAGCGCTTGCTGGGCAGGGCGGGTGAGGGGTTTGCCAATCTTGTGGTCGTGCACCGTGACGTGTGGAATGTCCTCTGTGCCCGACACCGGCATGTGGCAATTCACGCACTGGTGCTGCTGGGCGTCCAACTCAATTTTAGGGGCGGAACACGCCTGTGGCTTATGGCATCCCTGGCACGCCTCGTTGAATACGTTTTTATTCGTGCTGCGAACACTCACGTGGGGATTGTGGCAGGTGGTGCATTCCAAAGCACCGTCACTCGCCACAAAGCACTTGCTTTGCTTCAGCCGATCCGCGTGCGAGGCCATAATGAACGACGGATCGTTTGCGTAGCGGGGCACGTACACGTCCATCACCGAATTCAGCATCATACCCGGCCTGAAATCAAAGAAGGATTTTCCGTCGGCAAGCACCGCATTTCCTTGCAGGTGGCAGCGCTGGCAGACTTCCATTTTTAATTCCGGAGTGAGTTTTTTAGGATTGACAATCGAGTAGTCAATCTCAGACGCCGTATCGGTGAGCACGCCGC
>ENA-OUVC01000164-OUVC01000164.1-marine-metagenome-genome-assembly--contig:-NODE-164-length-47497-cov-9.971151_pt1 | contig 47497 bp, 45 predicted proteins | sample MGYA00248622_ERZ508571 | MGnify/ENA primary metagenome ERZ508571 (study PRJEB26236, sample SAMN06267175) | marine metagenome | isolation source: Columbia River Estuary | place: USA:Columbia River Estuary... | reverse complement strand
ACGGCATGGACTACCAGGGTATCTAATCCTGTTTGCTACCCATGCTTTCGCTCCTCAGCGTCAGTTTCAGTCCAGAGTGGCGCCTTCGCCACCGGTGTTCCTCCTAATATCTGCGCATTTCACCGCTACACTAGGAATTCCCCACTCCCCTATCGAACTCAAGTTAAGCAGTATCGGGTGGCGTTTCTGGGTTGAGCCCAGAATTTTCACACCCGACTTACTCGACCGCCTACGAACTCTTTACGCCCAATAAATCCGGACAACGCTTGAAGCCTATGTATCACCGCGGCTGCTGGCACATAGTTGGCCGCTCCTTCTTCTGCAGGTACCGTCATTTTCGTTCCTGCTGAAAGCGGTTTACAGCCCGAAAGCCTTCTTCCCGCACGCGGCGTTGCTGCGTCAGGCTTTCGCCCATTGCGCAAGATTCCCCACTGCTGCCTCCCGTAGGAGTCTGGGCCGTGTCTCAGTCCCAGTGTGGCTGACCATCCTCTCAGACCAGCTACCCGTCGTTGCCTTGGTGGGCCATTACCCCGCCAACTAGCTGATAGGCCGCGAGACCCTCTCGAATCGGAATTCCTTTCGTCAGAAAGCCATGTGACTCTCCGACGTTATTTGGTATTAGCAAACGTTTCCATTTGTTATCCCAAAATCCGAGGCAGGTTTCTCACGTGTTCCTCACCCGTTCGCCACTAATCCGTGGAGCAAGCTCCACTTCATCGTTCGACTTGCATGTGTTAAGCACGCCGCCAGCGTTCGTCCTGAGCCAGGATCAAACTCTCCGTCAAGAAATGCTTGAACCGAAGTTCAAGTAGATCTAGGAAAGTCCACGACGACCAGATGGAAAAAAATCTGTTTTGTTGTCGTCGTTTCCTGCCGACAATATTTAAACCGTGTCAAATATTGCCGGTATTAATAATTATTTGATTAACGTCTCGCGAGCAAGCTCGCTCAACAATTAATCGGAATTGACGGACAATAAATAGCGACGCAGCCCAATTAAGGGCTGGCCATTTTCTATTGACCGCACTGGCGTTCAATCTTCTCTTCCGTTTTCAAGGAGCATTCACTTTGGGCACTCAACGAGACAAGCTCGGCGATGATGCCCCACCGCGAATTGGTGGCGCACCCTGTTCAGAGTGCGGGTGGCAATACTAATGGTGGATATACGGCTTCATCAACCTGCCAATGCAATAAACCTCAGATAATCCAATAAATAATGGGTTTTTACAAGATGCCTTGGGTCACCAAGGCTTGATTCGCGTATTTCCCAATACTGGCTTGGGTTTCCCGACTTACTAAGGTTTGACCGTGAGTGATGTTTCGTTCAATCCGTTCGACCCTGAATTTCGCAAAAATCCTCACCCGTTTTATGACCGTTTGCGCACTGAAGAGCCGGTGCATCGCACACCGCTCGGATTCGTTGTTCTAACGCGTTACGAAGATGTTGTAAACACACTGCGTAACAACGATTTCAGTCGAGATATCGAAGTGAATGCGAATTTGCCCGAGTCGCCGACGCGAAAATTTCGTCGCGAAAACGAACGAAGTAAATCGATGCTCAATCTTGACCCGCCAGATCACACTCGCCTACGACGATTAGTTTCAAAATCTTTTACGCCGAGTGCGATCGAAAAATTGCGACCAAGAATTCAGCAACTTGTCGACGATGCTCTGGCCAACGCCAAGAGAACTGGCCACCTTGAACTGGTCGAAGAACTTGCTTTTCCGGTGCCGTTTCAGGTGATCTCAGATTTATTGGCGATGCCTACCGAGCGCGGCGAAGAACTACGTGAATGGTCACAGATAATCACAGCAACACTTGAACCAACAACCGGTGTTGAAGAACTTGAAAAAGGTCAAGAAGCAATCGCCAAAATGCGACCATACCTTGAAGAGATTATTCAGCATCGTCGGCGCAACATGGGCGACGACATGCTCTCGTCGTTAATTGCTGTCGAGGAACAAGGCGAAAAACTTAACAACGACGAACTGATGTCGTTTGTGATTTTGCTTTATATTGCCGGCCACGAAACAACGGTCAATCTGATTGGCAACTCGGTTCACGCACTGTTGACACACCCTGAACAATTAGATGTGATGCGACGTGAATCGTGCACACCGAATATGGTCGACGAACTTTTACGGTTCAACGGCCCCGTGCAACACACGATTCGCACTCCCCTCGTAGATATTTCGATTCCCGTAAATGGTCAAGAGATGTTGATCAAAAAGGGCTCACTAGTCTTGGCCAGTTTGGGAGCAGGAAATCACGACCCAAGCGTCTTTGATAATCCTCATCAACTTGATTTTTCTCGTAGCAACTCAAACCGGCATCTCGCATTTGCTGCCGGTGTTCACTACTGCCTTGGCGCTTCGCTAGCCAAACTAGAAACAGAAGTCGCAGTCGGCACACTGGTCAAAACCTTTAAATCAATCGAGTTTGATTCTCAACCTGAATGGCGTGATCGCTTGACAATTCGTGGTGTCAGCAAATTTGAATTAAACGTCAAATAGTTAACGCGAAACTAATCTCAGACGTAATATCAGCCGCGATATCAGCCCTTAATATCAACCAAGTGATAACTAGTTTTACCTTTGCGCAGCAATAGCCAGCGATTGTGCAACAACGGAATCTTCGAAAGGTTCGTTTGATCATCTAATTGTTCGCCGTTTGCCCGCACACTGCGCTGGGTCAATAGTCGACGAGCCTCACTGTTTGAACTTGCCAACTTGGTTTCGACTAATACGGCTACCGCATCACCCAACGCCGCCACACCCATTTGAGTTACGGCAACTTCGCTAGCAATCAGGTGCAAAGTTGCCGGTGTAGCCGACATCGGATTTGCGCCAAACAACACTGCGGCGGCTTCTTCTGCTGCCTCGGCGGCTTCTTCGCCGTGCACCAGAGCAGTCAATTCGCGCGCCAACGATCGTTGCCCAATTCGTGACTCGGGGCTGCGCTTTTGCTCGTCAATAATCTCTTTAATAACTTCGATTGGGTGCAACGAAAACTGCATCAGCATTTTTTCAATATCTGCGTCAGCAATTTGCACGAAATATTGTCTGAATTGATATGGCGAAGTGCGTCTTGCGTCAAGCCAAACTGCGCCGTCTGCGGTCTTGCCGAATTTCGTGCCGTCGGCACGTGTAACTAACGGCCAAGTCAAACCATAAGCCGAACGTCCAAGTCGCTTGCGAATCAGGTCGATGCCGGCAGTGATGTTTCCCCACTGATCTGAGCCACCCATTTGCATTTCGCAATCATGATGTTCTGCCAAATGGCGAAAGTCGTTGGCTTGCAACAACATGTAACTGAACTCTGTATATGACAAACCATTTGCTTCAGCAATTCGACTCTTCACCGAATCTTTGGCCAACATTTGATTCACAGTTATGTGCTTGCCGACTTCACGCAAGAAGTCGAGCATCGAGATCTTGCGAGTCCAGTCGGCGTTGTCTACCAAAGTCGCTTGGGTCGGGCCCTTTTCAAAATCTAAGATTCGCTCGAGCTGTCGTTTGATGCACTGCACGTTGTGGTGCAACGTCTCAGGGTCTAAAAGATTTCGTTCTTCGCTGCGTCCCGACGGATCACCGACCATTCCGGTTGCGCCGCCAGCCAAAGTAAAAGGTCGATGACCCAGTAGCTGTAACCGCCGAAGGGTTATCTGTCCCAACAAGTGACCGATATGTAGCGAGTCGGCTGTCGGGTCAAACCCGACATAAACACCAAGTGACGACTGAGTCGCTCGTGCGGTGATCGCTGCACGGTCTGTGCTGTCGTGAATCAGGCCACGCGCGCCGAACTCTTTGACGAAATCTTGCGTCGATGCCATGACGCAATATTAGGCGTTAGAACTAGTTGGGTCGCGCGTTGTTTAACGAAGCGACTCGAGCGTTCATCACTGTCAACGCCGCATTCAACTCGCTTGCTTGAGCAACGCCAGGCACAGGGCCACTGCCACCCTTGGTGGTTCGACGCGCAACACCCACACCTGGGTTGAGCAAACTGACCGCATCTGGTCCGAGCTTCTTATCGACAGCAACCAACTGCGAAAGTTTTACCGAATCACGAATTGATTTGCTCACGAGCGCACCGACATGGGCGTGCGCTTCACGAAACGGCATACCGCGCGCCACGAGCCACTCGGCCAAATCTGTTGCACCCAACAACTCAGAATCGGCAGCGCTTTTCATCGCTGGTGCATTGATCTTTGCTGTCGCAATCATGCCGGCCAGAGCTTGCAATGCGAGCCCCACCTGATTAACCGAATCAAACAGCGGCTCTTTGTCTTCTTGCAAGTCACGGTTATAGGCAAGCGGCATCGCCTTCAACGTCGCCAGCAAACCCGTCAGGTTGCCAATCAAGCGACCCGACTTGCCACGCGCTAATTCGGCGATGTCTGCATTCTTTTTTTGCGGCAACATCGATGAACCTGTTGCATAAGCATCATCAAGAACAGCAAAACCAAACTCTTGGGTTGTCCACATCACCCACTCTTCACCGATACGCGACAAATGTATGCCGATCATCGCCAAATCAAAGAGTGCCTCGGCAACAAAGTCGCGATCAGACACCGCATCAAGTGAATTGTTAAACCTGCGCGCAAAGCCAAGTTCGTTGGCGACAAAATCTGCATCAAGCGGCAAGGATGAACCTGCCAGCGCACCCGCACCCAGCGGCGACACATCAAGTCTTTCGATTGTTTGCGTCAAGCGATCTACATCGCGCAACATCGACCATGCATGCGCAGCAAAATGATGTGCGAGCAAAACTGGTTGCGCGTGTTGCATGTGGGTATAGCCGGGCAAATATACGCCGTCGCTACCCCACCCAAATTCATTGGCGCGCTTGTTGAACACATCGCACAGTTCAAGAGTCAACTTGGCAATATTTGCGAGTTCACGCTTACACCAAAGACGAAGTGCAGTCGCCACCTGATCATTTCGACTGCGACCCGTGTGCAACTTTGCTCCGGTATCGCCCGCGATTTGAGTTACTCGCCTCTCAATTGCAGTATGAATATCTTCGTCACTTTGAACGAACTCAAATTTGTTGCTCGCGAACTCTTGGTACACCGTTTCTAGCGCCGAGAGAATACTCTCGCCTTCGCTTTTAGAAATGATCTGCGCGTGTACAAGACCCTTTACGTGGGCTTTTGATCCCGCAATGTCGTCACGCCAAAGTTTTTGGTCGAACGACAAACTCTCGGTGAACTTCATCAAAGTTTCAGCCGGGCTGACCTCAAACCTGCCGTGCCAAAGTGGTTGATCAGCCATTGTTCAGACCTGCGAGTTCTCGAATGTCTTTGGCGAGTTGCTTCGCTGTGTGCTTTGCGCTTGCCACGCACATCATTGTGTCATCACCAGCGACTGTGCCGAGCAATCCCTGCAAGCGAGAACGATCAAGTGCCGAAGCAACCACGTGAGCACAACCTGGCGGCGTACGCACGACAACAATCGGCTCGTTGAATTGAACGTCAGCCACCCATTCGGCCAAAACTCGCTTCAGTTGATCTGGCGGCGACAAACGGTCTGGTTCGAATTCTGGTATCGCATAGGTCGTTTCACCTGCGGTTGTACGAACTTTCACCGCACCTAGATCTTCGAGATCACGCGACACCGTGGCTTGCGTCGCCTTGATGCCTTTCTTTTTCAACAACTCTCGCAACTGTGGCTGACTCGTCACGGTCTGAGAACTCACAATTTTGGCAATCAATTGTTGACGTTGCACCTTTGAACTCATATTGATACCCCCATTAGATGTGCAAGCAATCCTCGAGCGGCGTGCATCCTGTTATGTGCTTGCGACACAACACGACTTTGTGCGCCGTCGATAACTTCGGCAGTCACTTCAACTTCTCTGTGCGCGGGCAGACAGTGCATAAAAATTGCACTCTTGTCGGCAACCGCCATAACACTGGCGTCGACTCTGAAATTTGCAAAGTCGATCATCCGTTTGGCGGTTTCGGCTTCTTGACCCATCGACACGAAGACATCTGTGTGCACTGCATGCGCGCCAATAGCGGCAATTTGGGCCGAAGAATGTTGCTCGACTGACGCCGCACCAAGACTCGCAATTCGATTCAGTTCACTTTCGTTGGCGCCATAACCTTTTGGGCAACCAAGTCGAATGTGCATGCCCTCGAGTGCACATGCTTCGACCAAAGATCGCGCCACATTGTTGTAGTCGCCCACCCAAGCCACAGTTTTTTGGGCAAGTGCACCGAGTTCTTGACGCATCGTCAAGACATCTGCAAGCGCCTGCAACGGATGCGACTGCTCGCTCAACATATTGATAATCGGCACACTTGAAACTTTCGCCATTCGCTGCAAAACAGAATGTGCAAAAACACGCGCTGCGATCACATGGTGATAACCAGCCATAATTCGCGTTACGTCTTCAACTGTTTCACGTTCGTCGAAGCCGACTTCTTCACCACGAGTAAAGATCGGGTGTCCTCCAAGTTGCACGACTGCCATCTCCATGCTGTGTCGAGTTCGGTTTGAAGGCTTTTCAAAAATCAATGCAACACCCTTGTCACCCAAAGGGCGACCCAGCTTTGCAACATCTGCTTGTGCCAGATTCAAAACGCTGTTCAAGTCTCTCGCTGACAAATCAGTGATATCTAAAAAGTGACGAACCGTCATAACACCGCTTTCATAATCTCAATGGCTTCGTCAATCTCGGCCGAACTAACCGTGAATGGTGGTGCCAAACGCAAAGCATGACTCGTCACACCGTTCACCACTAAGCCCTTTGCCAATAACTCACTGGCCACTTTTTTTGCATCAAACTCGCTGCTCAGTTCGGCAGCGAGCAACAGGCCTCGCCCGCGAACATCAACGACGCCTTTTATCGTGCGAAGTTTCGCCGACAACTCTTGACCTTTTTGTTGCACCACGGCAGGTGCATCCATATCGATCATCAATTGCATAGTTGCACGCGCAGCAGCAGTTGCCAGAGCAGTGCCGCTATAGGTGCTGCCATGATCGCCAGGTTTAAACACACCAGCAACTTCTTTGGTTGCCCACAGCGCACCGATTGGCATTCCATTGCCCATGGCTTTTGCCAACATCACAACATCTGGCTTTATCTGTGCATGCTCAAAACCAAACCACTTTCCAGTTCGCGCAAAACCTGTCTGCACTTCATCGATCATCAACAAGATGCCTCGTTCGGTGCAAAGTTTTCTGGCTGCCTGCAGATATTCGACCGACGCCGGAATCACACCACCTTCGCCTTGAACAGGCTCAAGCAAAACTGCCGCCACTGAATCATCTAACGACGACTCGAGAGCTTTGATGTCGTTAAACACCACATGACGAAAACCTTCTGGCATTGGCGCGAAAGGTTCATGCTTTTCGGGCTGACCCGTGGCCGCGAGCGCAGCAAGAGTTCGCCCGTGAAAACTACCCAGTGCACTGACAACTACGTGCTTGCCGCGACCACCGAATTTTCGCGCAAGTTTGATGCCCGCCTCGTTTGCCTCGGCCCCAGAGTTGCAAAAGAAAACTTGACCCAAACTTTGACCGCCCAAAGCTGAACTCACAAGTTTGTCGACCATCATCGCCGTCTGGGTCGCAACAGGGTTCGCAAAAAAATTGCTGACATGCAACAGCGTGTTGGCTTGATGCGCAATCGCCGCAGCAACAACCGGGTGGCTGTGTCCGAGTGAAGTTACGGCAATGCCACACAGAAAATCTAAATAACGCTTGCCGTTCACATCCCACAATTGTGTTCCTTGACCACGTTCAAACATCACTTGAGGCGGGCCGAATACGGGCATGAACGGGCACTCTGGGCGACCTTGCAAAAGTGCGTTGGCAGTTTTGCTCTCGCTAAATGCGTGGCTCTGACTTGTCGACATCTCGACCACTACCCTTTCGAAACCATCGTGCCGACGCCGGCATCTGTAAACAATTCGAGAAGCAACACGTGGGCGATTCGACCATCCAAGATGTGGGCTTGAAATACACCTCGTTCAATTGCGGCAACACAACTTTCAATTTTTGGGATCATCCCTCCGTCAATCGCACCTGACCCGAGCAAACTTCGCAATTGCGATGTTGTGGCCTGACGTAACAGCGAACCCTGGTCGTCTTTGTCGGCTCGCACGCCGGCGATGTCGGTGAGGTAAACCAATTTCTGTGCGCCAAGCGCTTCGGCCAACGCACCTGCTGCCGTATCGGCATTTATGTTGTACGCCTGACCAGTGTTATCTGTACCCAAAGTTGCCACAACCGGAATCTGCGAATCATCCAACATCTGCTTGACGATCGTCGCATCAACTTTTGTGATGTCGCCGACAAAACCAAGTGCCGAGTCTCGAGATGTCACCATGAACATATTCGCGTCTTGTCCAGACACTCCGACGGCTGGCGCACCGTGCTGATTTATCGCCGATACCAACTGCGGGTTCACTGTTCCGAGAAGCACCATGCTCACGATCTCCATCGTCTCGGCATCGGTTACGCGAAGTCCATTATGAAAACTTGGTGTTTTACCGAGTCTTTCCATCAATGCTGAAATCTGCGGCCCACCACCGTGCACAACAACTGGCTTGATACCCACGGCATGAAGCAACGCAACATCTTTCGCAAAAGAACCTAGAGCGTCACTCTCGCTCGCCCCTGCGAGTGCATTGCCACCGTATTTAATGACCACGACTTTGCCCGCAAACTTTTGAATATACGGCAAAGCTTCAATCAGCAAATTTGCGACCTTGGCCGAATCGGCTACTTGTGGGTCAATCACCGAACGAGTGTCTTTGCTCATGGATACATTCCGACTTTGCTGAGTCCGGTTGTCTCATCAAGTCCAAGTGCGACATTTGCTGCTTGCACAGCACCGCCAGCCGCACCCTTAGTTAAGTTGTCGATTGCCGACAATACGACTACATAGCCTGTTCGTTGATCAAATCTCGCTGAAAGATGAACCGAGTTAGAACCAAGCGTCGCTTTAGTCGATGGTGATGCAGGTCGCACTGCCACGAATGGCTCACGCGCGTATGCACGACTCAGCACTGCGAGCAACGATGCAGTGCTTGTATTAGCCGCATCAATTGGTCGCGCATAACAAGTTGCAAGAATGCCACGGTTCATCGGCGCCAAATGTGGTGTAAATAAAATCTGTGCACCGGTAACTTGTTCGATCTCAGGTGTGTGACGATGATCAAGCAACCCGTATGCGGTGAAATCTTCGTCAACAGTGCAGAACGAATTAGTGCTCTTCAATGCTCTTCCAGCTCCCGAAACTCCGGAGGCCGCATCAACTATTACGCCAGTGGTTGAGATCACGTTTGCTTTTACAAGTGGCGCGAGAGCCAAACTTGCCGCAGTCACGTAGCAGCCCGGTGTTGCAATCAACTTGGCGCTTTTCAATTCTTGGCGATATAACTCTGGCAAACCGTAAACCGCAGCTGCCAACTCAGCCTCTGCGTTGTGCTCGAAGCCATACCAACTTGGGTAAAGTGCTGAATCTTTCAAACGAAAAGCTGCACTGCAATCAACAACAAGTCGAACTTTGTTGATTATCTCAGGCACAATTTGCAAACTTGCCTCATGGGGCAAAGCCAAAAAAACCACATCACATTTAAGTGTTTTCTCGAGCGAGTATTCGTCAAAAATTAGATTCGGATAAGCCGTCGTCAAACTCGGGTAAAGCGAAGATGCCAAACTGCCGGCCTGCGTATCACCTGTGGCATAGACAACTTCGAACTCTGAGTGGGCGGCGCAGATACGCAATAGCTCAGCACCAACAAAGCCCGAAGCACCCAAAATACCTACTGAAATCATATATGTATGATTATACGGTGCAGTGCATAACTATGCAAGCATCTTTTTTAGGGCGACAACTCGCTTTTTCTCGCACTCGGCTCGCACCCAACATCCTTCAAAGTGATCGTTTACGAGCCCAACCGACTGCATCAAGGCATACATCGTGGTCGGGCCAACAAAGGCGAACCCCCTGCCACGAAGAGCCTTTGACAGTGCTTCAGACTCTGGGGTACTCACGGCGATATCTGTGTTCTTCTTGGGGGTTCTGCGCTTCGTGTTCGTCGAATTCTCAGGGCAAAACGACCAAACGAATTTTGCCAACGAACCAAGTTCTTGTTGCAGCTTCAAAGTCGCGCGGGCATTGTTGATAGTCGCTTCGATTTTTCCTCGATGGCGCACAATCCCCTCATTACTTAACAGCCGATTCACGTCACGCGCAGAATATTTCGCAACTCGCTTCGGTTCAAAATTTGCAAAAGCCAACCTGAATGCCGGTCGCTTGCGCAAAATAGTCAGCCAACTCAAACCAGATTGAAAACCCTCAAGGCAGATCTTTTCGAAGATTCTGTCTTCGCTCGTCACAGGCCTACCCCACTCTTGATCGTGATAGCGCATGTATTCGACATCACCAACACACCATCGGCAACGTTGCTTTCGGTCATCACCCGTAATAAGACTCGATGCGCTATTCATTGCTTAAAACTTAAAGTTTTAATTGCACTACCAAGATTTTGTCAACTCAGTTGCGGAGATGTGCACCGAGTTTTGCCGCCGCATCAAGACAACGCTGACGAATTGTTGTTACTTCTGAGTCAGTCAAAGTTCTGTCAACAGCCTGCAAGCACAACCTGAAAGTAAGACCGCGGGTGTTATCAGCAAGACCTGCACCGCGATACACATCGAAGAGTTCGAGATCAACCAGTTCTAACCCGCCTGCTTGGCGCAACGCCTTGTGTAGCGTCGCGGCCGACTGACTATTAGGCACCGAAAACGCCAAGTCAAAATCACTTCGTGGAAATCGGCTCACAGCCTTCGCAGTCGGCACACGAGAAGACTCAGATAACAGAACCGAAAGATTTAGCTCTAGACATGCAACTGACGTAGTTATGCCATTTTTTGCCAACACTCCTGGGTCAATTTCGCCGACGCAACCTAAAACTTGTTTACCCCGACGCAAAGTTGCGCTTCTAGTTGGGTGATAGCCCGGCTGAACACTGCCTTGATCTAGCTGTGCGCCAAAATTCATGACTGCCGACAACTGACTCCACCAATCAATTGCCAATTCGCTTGTCGCACCAGCAGCGACCAAACAAATTGACTCATATTCGTCTGGTAGCCCGTCGGCCGATGACGGCGAACCAATTGGGTACACATGACCCAATTCGAACAACAAAATGTTTGTCGCACGATGCGACATGTTGTAACTGATCGCTTTCAACAAACCAGGTCGCAACGATGTGCGCAACACGCTCTCTTCAAAGACGAGCGGGTTCGCCAGGCGAATTGCGAGTTCTTCACCCAAACCAGCTTTTTCAAGGTCACCCGGAGCCAAAAACGGATTCGGCATCGCCTCGCTGAGACCCAAACTGAGAACTACTTCGCGCATATCTCGTCGCCGTTGTTGCACTGGTGAAAGTCGGCCATGCATCGTTGACTGCGGCACAATTTTGCCAAGTTGCTCGTATCCGAAATGACGAGCCACTTCTTCGACAAGATCTATTTCTGAAGTGCAATCAGGTCGCCATGAGGGTACGGCAATCTTGATAGTCGGAGATTTCGGATTAGCAACCGACTTCGTCGCGAAGCCAATTTTTGCCAACATTGCGCTCACAGCTTTAGTTGAAAGTTTGGTGCCGAGAATTCGATTCACTTGAGCCAGGCGCAACGCCACAATCTTTTGCTTGGCGGGCAAAGTCTTTTCTTTAGAGTCAGCCGCACCAGCATGAACAACCAAATTCGGGCACGACTCGCGCAACAAACTCGCGAACCTACTCACTGCGTGGTCAATTCCGTGCGGGTCAACTCCGCGTTCAAAACGCATCGATGCTTCAGACCTCAAATTAAGTCGTCCCGCAGTCTTGGCAACACCCGATGCTTCAAACCATGCAGTCTCGAGTGCAACTGTCGTTGTGTTACTACTAATTTCAGTGCTCGCACCACCCATTACACCGGCCAAGCCGATCGCCGTATCTTTGCCGTCGCAGATCAATAAATCTGTTGATTCAAGTTCACGAGTTTGTCCGTCAAGCGTCACCAACGTTTCGCCTTGGCGCGCGCAACGAATCTTGAAACCGTTGTTAACTTTCTCAGCGTCAAAGGCATGAGTCGGTTGATTTAATTCAAGCATCACCAAGTTCGATGCATCGACAACATTATTTATCGGGCGCATGCCGCAATTAGCCAACCGTCTTGCGATCCAATCAGGTGAGTCGCCCACCACAACACCCGACATCACCGTCAAGTTGTATCTTGCGCAACGCTGCTTATCGGCAATCGAAACTTTGATCGACTTGGATGAACCTTTCTTAGATTTATCTCCGGTCGGTGCTACTACTTTTACCCCCAAGTGCGCACCCAAATCTCGTGCGACACCAAGGTAGCCATTGCAGTCTGGTCGATTGCGTGTCACGTCTAAATCAAAAACACAGTCACTCTCAATGCCGAGTGCGGCGAAAACTTCAGAGCCGAGTTTCAAGTCTTTGGGCAAAATTAAAATTCCGTCTGCATCTGCGGTAATGCCGAGTTCGGTGCCCGAGCAAAGCATGCCATGGCTGTCAATACCCAAAATTCCGCGAGGTGTAATTACTCGACCATCAGGCATTGTCGTACCCAAAGTTGCAAGCGGTATCAGGTCGCCGGGTTTCATATTGAACGCCCCACACCACACGTGCAACTCTTTGCCATCACCTGCATCTACGTAGACGCGGTGCACTTTTGCTGCATCTGGGTGACGCTCAGTACGCAAAACTTTGGCGACAACAACACCCTTAACAGGTGTGCCAACGATCGAGACCGACTCGACTGCCAAACCCAGGCTTGTCATCGCAGCCGCCAACTTTTCAGAGTCGTTGCCGAATGCGCCGAAGTCGTTCAACCAAGAATTAAGAATCTTCACTAGAACTGCCTCAAGAATCGCAGATCATTTGTATACATCTCACGAATGTCTTCTACCTTGTGTCGTTCTTTGGCCATGCGGTCGATGCCGAACCCAAAAGCGAAGCCACTGAATTCTTCTGGGTCAATGCCACCGCTGATCAAAACATTTGGGTGCACCATTCCGCAACCGCCCAATTCGATCCATTCGCCGTCAGCACGACGAATATCAAACTCTGCGCTGGGTTCAGTGAACGGAAAAAACGAAGGTCGAAGGCGACTCGTAAATTCATTGCCGAAAAAAGCCTTGGTGAATGCCTCAATCGTGCCGGCCAAATGAGCAAAAGTTATTCCGCGATCAATCACTAGCCCTTCGATTTGATGAAACACCGGCATGTGAGTTGCATCTGGCGTGTCGCGACGAAACACGCGACCCGGCATGATCGCATAGATCGGCGGCTTCCAAGACTTCATCACGCGAATCTGCACTGGCGAAGTGTGCGTGCGCAATAAAACTGAACCTGGCTCGCCGTATTCAAGAAACATCGTGTCAAACTCTGAGCGTGCCGGATGCGACTTGGGCATATTCAACGCTTCGAAATTATGAAAGTCAGTTTCTACTTCGGGGCCTTCGGCGATCTGAAAACCTAATCCGATAAAGACATCTTCGAGTCGTTGAGTTGCCTGCGTAACAATATGGCTATGACCACGTCGACGCTGTGCGAGCAGCTCTGTCAAATCCAATGCTTCGCGTGCGATTCGCGCCGCAATCTCGGCGCCAGCAAAGTCGCTGGTTCGCGCTTCGAGTGCAGCAGCGATTTGTGTAGCGGCCGCATTTAGCAACTGCCCGATTGCTCGCTTGTCTTCAACAGACGGCAATTTGCCCATGTCGCTTTTGAAACTATTTAAAGGGCTGTCTTTTTTGTTCAACTCGGCACTTAGTGCCCGCAACGTCACCAAATCAGAGGCACTGGCGATCGCTGCCAAAGCAGCATCTTGAGCGACCTTTATTGCCTGGCTCATTGACCCAACAGAGTTTTGCTCAGACATCGTTATCTAACTTTAGTCGTGTAGGCCTTCTAAAAAGAGTTAATTACTGTGTTGGCGCTTCACTTCAAAGCACAAAAGAGTTGCCGCCATTGCGACATTCAGGCTTTCGCCACGACCAGCATGCGGAATCGTCAACCAGCAATCCAACTTCGTATTCATAGGCAATCCGTGTGCTTCGTTACCGAGCACGATTGCGACTCGCCCAGCAAGATCGGCGTTCGTGAAGTCAACAGAATTTTCAAGTTGATGACTTGACGAACCGCACAACTTAAATCCAAGTTCACCAACTTCTTCTAAAGACACAGATTCAAATACAGGAATATTGAAGATCGCACCAGCCGAGGCTCGAACAACTTTTGGACTGAACGCATCTACCGTGCCACCTGTCAAGAAAACCGCCCTTGCCCCTGCGGCTTCAGCCGAACGCAAAATGGTTCCGAGGTTTCCTGGGTCAGAGATTTTGTCGGCGACAACAACCCAATCTTTTTCTCCAGATTTAAGTTCATCAATATCGTGCTCACGCTTCAAAACAATCGCGATCACAGGCTGTGGTGACGTGGTCGACGCCACTCGCTCCATTACTCCTGCAGCGAGATCATTCACGGCGCTACCTGCGCCAGAACATGCGACTGCCCCCGGCGCAACAAACTGAGATTCGATTTTCCATCCTGCGCGAATTGCTTCGTCAATCAGGGTCGCACCTTCTGCAGCGAACGCTTTCTCTTTTGCTCGCTCAGATTTATCGTTTACAAGCCTGCGTAGTCGCTGAACTCGATTGCTCGTGAACGCGAGTGGCAAGAGACTCAGACGAGTGCACCCTTTGCAGTTTCAACTAATTTCGCAAATGCTTTTTCGTCATGCACTGCGAGGTCAGCCAAGATCTTGCGATCTACTGTGATCCCGGCGGCAGACAAGCCAGCAATGAAACGGCTGTAGCTCATGTCGTGCAATCGACAGCCTGCGTTGATTCGTTGAATCCACAAGCTGCGAAACTCGCCCTTCTTTGCGCGACGATCGCGGAACGCATATTGACCCGAGTGCAACACCTGCTCGTTTGCCGAGCGGAATGTGCGACTACGGTCGCCGTAATAACCTTTTGCCTTTTCAAGAATCGCTCTGTGCTTCTTACGAGCATGAACACCACGTTTAACTCTGGCCATTTTCGTTTCCTTTCACTAAAAATTTGATTTTGACTGGTTAATTCTTTTTTTACCGCTCGGCAAGCAATCGCTTGATTCTCTTCACATCACCTGTATGCACATCTACTGTGCCGTCCAAACGACGTGTGCGCTCGCTCGACTTGTGTTCAAACAAGTGCTGACGCATCGACTGCTGACGGCGAAGCTTGCCAGTACCAGTTTTCTTAAAGCGCTTCTTGGCTGTCTTGGATGTTTTCATCTTCGGCATTTTGTTTCTCCGTTTCGGTTGTCGTTATAGAAATTTCTTGTTTTGGGGCTTCGGGCCTTGCTACTGCCGGCTTGGCATTCGCGGGACGTTTTGCTGCTTTTTTATCTGGCGAGAGAACCATCGTCATATTTCGACCTTCAAGACGTGCCGATGTGTCGACTTTGGCTATCGGACCGAGTTGCTCGATCACGGCGTCCAAAATCTTTGACCCCAACTCTGGGTGAGCCATTTCGCGTCCGCGAAATTGCAGGGTGACTTTTACCTTGTGGCCTTCGTCGAGAAACTCGAGCATGTGGCGCACTTTGGTGTCAAAGTCTCCTTTGGCAATCTTCGGCTTGAACTTGACTTCCTTCATTGTGATCTGCACCGTCTTTTTGCGGGACTCCTTCAGACGTTGTGCCTCTTCGTAGCGGAACTTGCCGTAGTCCATAATTCGACATACGGGTGGCTCGGCTAGCGGAGCAACTTCAACAAGGTCTAAATCGGCCTTGCGTGATCGCTCGAGTGCATCTTCGATACTGACGACTCCAACTTGTGATCCGTCTGCGTCAACAAGTCGAACCTGTTTGGCTCGAATTCTCTCGTTGTAGCGCGGCTCATTATTTGGCGGTGCTATGACTGTTCACTGCTTAACAAGCGGCTGTGCCTCCTCTTTCGTAGTTGATAAAACCCGAAGTCAAGAGTCAGATTTGTCGTGGCACGCGAGTCGAGGCCAACAGCGGAAAACCGCTGCATTCAGCTCGACCTAGACGCACTCAACAACAAAGTTCTAACTATCAAACTTCGTAAATCTTGGTGGCAAGGTGGGAAACTAGTTTCCACTTTTGCTGTTGTATTTGAAAAGATATTGACTACCTCTTCAATTACGTACGGCATAATGGTAGCGCAAATGAGTGACAACCCCACCCCAGAACAAGACAAGGCGCTGGCCGAAGCTCGAGCGCGCCTTGCCGAGACCCCAGCAAATGTTGTTGTCGCCAACCACGTTGTTGGGCTTTACGAACTAGCCGCCATTCACCTCGGGGCAAATCCCCCACGGTTTGACGATGCCCGTCTGGCAATCGACGCGCTTGCCGCAATTGTTGATTCACTCGGTGATCGTTTGGGCGACGACTATTCGACCTTCAAAGATGCATTGGCCAATATTCGGCTCGTCTACGTAAAACTAACTTCCGAAGACTGAGTCGGCGTTCAGCCGCGCACCATTCAACCAACCTTCAACTTGCATCACGGCTTTGCCCTCAGGTTGCAACTCAATCAACGAAAGACCCGAGTCTGCTGTTGCAATCACGCACTCAGTTTTTGTGACCACACAAATTTGACCAGGTCTTTTGCCTGTTGAATCAAGACCAACGATTTTGGCCTGCAAAATTTTAATTCGTTTGCCAGACACGAAACTAAACGCTCCGCCGACTCGAACTTGACGCAAAATTTGTGTCGCCGAAGTATTCCAATCAATTTGCAAATCACTTGACCTGATTTTTTTTGCATACAAAACTTCGCCAGCCTGCGCAACTCCTGTGCCACATCCGTTGAGCACCGCATCTCTCACTAGATCAACAGATAAATCATTTAGCTTCTCTCTGAGAGAATCAGTCGTGTCGAGATCATCGATCAATATTTCGCGCCGAGCATAAACTTCGCCCTCGTCTAGTTTCTCGCCAACACGCATTATGCACACACCGGTCTTTGCATCGCCTGCCAGAATTGCCCGCTCAACTGGTGCAGCCCCGCGCCACCTTGGCAAGAGTGAAAAGTGAACGTTGATCATTGGCACTTTTTCAAGAACTGCACTTGGCAACACCTCGCCATAAGCAACGACGACACCAATTGTTTTGACGTCTAGCTTTGCCACGCTCAAGACATCATCTAGAGAATGAGTGACTTCAATACCCAATTTTTGTGCCGCGATCTTGACTGGACTCGGACTCTCTTCGCTTCCACGACCACGGCGAACATCAGGTCGCGTAACAACCAGCACTACATTGCAACCGAACGAGACCAGTGATTCGAGGTGCCTTACAGCAACTTCAGGAGTACCGAAGAAAATTACGCTTGTCGCCCCAGCCTCTGGCAGTGGTGCGAGTTTCGTCACGTCAACTTTAAATGCGTTGCTTCGCTTTCGCCAGGTTGTTCTTCTCGTCGTCGATACTCTGCCATCGCCATCTTGCGCTGATCGGGCGTCATTCGTTCAAACATCAAGACACCTTGCAGGTGATCAATCTCGTGCTGAAACAGTCGCGCCAAAAGTTCGTCAGCCTCAATTTGAATAGTGTTGCCTTCAAGATTTGTTGCTTCAACCAGCACAAGCTTCGGACGCAGCATTTCAACGTAGAGACCAGGTATCGACAAACAACCTTCGTCGTATACCCACTCTCCGCTTGACTCAACAATTTTTGGATTGATCAAAACTTGCGGTGAGTCGTCTACGTCATAAACGAATAATTGCTTTTGCACACCGATCTGAGGTGCGGCCAGGCCGAGCCCCGGTGCGTCATACATAACGGCGAGCATTTCGTCGGCAAGTTTCACAAGTTTGGCGTCAATATTCGTAATCTCGGCGGCGCAAGTCTTTAAAACTGGGTCACCATAGGTTCGAATGTCGTAACTCATGTTCTTAAGACTACCGAAATCGGCGTAGGCATAGATCTATATGCGCGGCGGATCAATATGAATTGTGAGTCGCGATTTTGCTGGGCGCTTTGCATTACTCAGCACTTCGGTTAGCTCTTGCCAACTTCCGGCACGAACGAGGCCCAACTCTGTGTCTTTGATCACGGTCTGCACGACAGCCGAATATTCAAGCGTCTCACTCAACGACTCGAGAAAAGACTTTGTGCCCTGTCCGGCAACTTGGGCGACACAACCAAACGGTGGAAACTTCAACATTTCACGACGCAGTGAATCGCTCGCAAAATAATCAGTCAAATTATTTTTGCTCAAACCTAATAGCAGAGCATTATCTGGGGTGTGAGTCTGCAAATAGATTCGACCCTCGCTCTCTGAACGACCGACGAGGCGTGCAGCGTGCACGATCAACGTAGTTACTAGTTCATTTGCTCGATACCTCGGGGCCAACAACTCTGAGTCAACATCTAAAAACACAACTGTGTCAGCCGACTGCACGCGATGCAACACAGCCTCGGTGCCGACGAAAACGTTGCTGCGTTCGTTCACACTCTCGGTTGAAGCAGTAACTTCAAAAACGGTTCGATTCGCCGCAGCCTCTAACTCTTCACGTAATCGAGCAACACCAGGCTTCAAGACGGCACAGCTACTAGAGCCGCAAATTTGACAAATCACTGGTCGAACTTCGCTGCAACGCGGACATTCAAGGGTTTCTTTATCGCGCTGGCCGAGTGCGGCATCACACTTTTCGCATCGCAACACGGTTCGACACGAGCCGCATGCAATTAGGCGAGCTCGTCCTTTGCTGTTGTAAACACAAATCACTCGTCTTGATTTGTCTCGCAATTCAGTAATCAGTTCACTCGAAATTAAAGAGCGACTCCACTGTTCGTCTTTATTTCGGTCCACAACTTTGATCACTGGCCACGGGTTTTGTGCATCAAACACAACTCGGTCTCCAGCCCACTTTCGCGCGCTCAAAGAAGGGATCGGCGATAGCAGAATGCAATTCGCATCACTACGAGCCGCCCTTTCAATCGCGACATCTCGGGCATGCCAAGTTGGGCTGCGTTCTTCTTGCAACAGATCATCGTGCTCGTCTACGACGACGATGTTCGAGAAACGTGCAACCGGGGCCCAAACTGCGCTGCGAGTGCCGATCACAACATCTACCCCACCAAGTGCCATCGCCCAGTCTTGAGGCCACGATGCAACCGAAAAGTTATTTGCTTTCAAGGCCGCGCTGAGCAGTTTTGCTCGATGCTGCGTCGGCATCACCACAATTGTTGGCCCATCACAAGCGATCGCGCTGATCATTGGCGCGAGATTTGTCAATGGTGCGACTGTTATTAATCCACTACCAAATTCTTTGAGCCCCTCGACCGCATTTGATACGTGTTTAATTGAACGTGGCATGTACCTCGCGGTGGGCACTTTGCTAATCAATGTTGCGGGGGCTGCAGTCGAAATAAAAGACCGCAATCTGCCGACCCAACGTTTCGTTCCCCAATTCGCCAAATTGACGATTTCTTGTGTGACGCCTAATCCCAGAACTTTGATCACGCTACGAATCTTGCTTACTGCTAAACCCTCGCTCGGCTCACCAATTTCAACGACCCACCCCGCGACATTTCGACCGTGCAACGGCACTCGTACTCGCACGCCAACGCGAACCTGATCGTGCAAAGCATCGGGCACTAAATAATCAAAAGTTTTATCTACGCCCGTTACATCGGGAACGACTCGCGCTACCCGAACAGAGGGCACCGCCGTTTGAATCAGAGTTTGACTGCTGCCTTGAACTCTTTGAGGCGAGACAGTTTCTCCCATGTGAAGTTTGGTTCGTTGCGACCAAAGTGGCCATAAGCAGCCGTCTTTTGATAGATCGGACGCTTCAAATCGAGGTCACGCAAGATCGCTGCAGGACGGAGATCGAATATTTCTCGCACTGCTGCCTCAATGACCGAGTCATCAACCGTATTGGTGCCAAATGTTTCAACAAAAATGCTTACGGGGTGCGCCATGCCGATCGCATATGCGACTTGCAACTCGCAACGCTTTGCGGCACCAGAGGCAACAACGTGCTTGGCAACCCAACGCGCTGCATATGCCGCTGAACGATCGACCTTTGAAGGATCTTTTCCGCTGAAAGCGCCGCCGCCGTGACGACCCATGCCACCGTAGGTATCAACAATAATTTTGCGACCAGTCAAGCCAGTGTCTGCGTGCGGTCCGCCCTTGACGAACTCGCCCGTTGGGTTGACATAAACCGCGTAGTCATCTTTTGCAAACTGTGCAGGAATCACCGGACGAATAACTTGCTCAATCAAGTCTGGACGAATCACCGTGTCACGGTTAATGCCGTCAGCATGCTGCGTCGAAATCAAAACAGTGCGCAATCTGACTGGCACGCCGTTTTCGTAATCGAATGTCACTTGTGTCTTGCCATCTGGGCGCAAATATGGAATCGCACCCGACTTGCGCACTTCTGACAACTTCTCGGCCATGCGATGAGCCAACCAAATTGGTAGCGGCATCAAATCTTCGGTCTCGGTGCATGCGTAACCGAACATCATTCCTTGGTCGCCTGCACCTTGGCTGTTTAATTTGTCTTCGCCACTTTTGCCCGCGCGAATCTCTTCGCTGACGTCAACGCCTTGAGCAATGTTCGGGCTCTGCTCGTCGATGCTGACGATTACGCCACAAGTGTTGCCATCAAATCCGTAAAGAGCGTTGTCGTATCCAATGCCCTTGATTACTTCTCGCGCAAGTTTCGGAATATCAACATATGCACTGGTTGTAATTTCGCCTGCAACAACACATAGTCCGGTTGTCAGCAAAGTTTCGCAAGCAACACGACCGTTAGGGTCTTCAGCCAAGATTGCGTCAAGAACCGCATCAGAAACCTGATCGGCCATCTTGTCCGGGTGGCCCTCGGTAACACTTTCTGAAGTAAATGAATATTTTTTCATCGACGCCGACCGAGACTTTGCTTACTCGGCTGGTTGCTCAGTAGCAGTGTCTTGCATTGCATCAAGTTCGGCTTGCTTTTCTGCGGCAGCGGCAGCCTCATTTTCAGCAAGCACTTCTTCGATTGTCTTGGCGACAAGTTGAATCTTGCCAGCAGCGATTTCTTCAAAGCTGATTGAAAGTGGCTTGCGCGCTGTTGAGCTCACTTGTGGTGGCACCATATTGCCAAGTCCGTCACCGAGCTGATTGAAATAAGAGTTGATCTCGCGAGCACGACGTGCCGAGAGAGTAACGAGAGAAAATTTAGAACCAGTGTGACCCATCAGCGACTCAATTGCTGGACTCATCATCGTGTCTTCGGTTGTCACTAAAGCCTCCTGGCATCATTGGCAAGTCGATCAAATATGGCTCGGCTTGCGGCTATTGATTATAGCCCTATATCTAGCTGGCGGTGCGCTGTATTCGCTCGTAAGCGATGATTCGACCCATCTCTTCAACAGTTGACTCAAGGTCGTCGTTGATTATCACATAGTCAGCAATCGCCTTGCCCACTGGCTCTTCTTCTTCGGCTTTCTTCAAACGCTTCTCAACTTTTTGATCAGGGTCACCACGACCATGCAGACGCGCCTTTTGCTCTTGTCGTGACGGCGGTAAAACGAACAACAACAATGCCGAATGATTCAGGCTCTTCACTTGCTGTGCACCGTCAACTTCAATTTCAAGCACTGTGTCTTTTCCCTGCGGCGGGTTCGGTAGCGGTGTTCCATAAAAATTGCCGAGAAAATCTGTCCACTCAAGAAACCCATCTGCTGCGATATTTGCTTCGAATTCTTCGCGCGAGACAAACTTGTATGCATCTGCGGCTTCGCCCTGTCGTTTTTCTCGTGTGGTCCATGAGCGACTCAACCAAAGTTGAGCATCGCGTGCCACAAGTTTTTCGACGATCGTGCTTTTACCAACACCTCCAGGTCCAGAGACAACCACGACAAGCGATGTAGCGTTCGCCATCACTGCAACTCTCTCAACAAAGCATCACGCTCCGCCGAAGTGAGATTTGAAATTTTTCGTTTGTGTTCAATCCGCAAGTCATCAAGTGCTTGTCTTGCACGAACCTTGCCGACTACTTTGAACGACTCAAGCACTTTGACGACATAAAGACGATTCAAGGCTTCTTCGTCAGATTTCTGCAGCACCATCGCCATTGAACGCTTCTCGGCTGCAATTTCAAGCAATACTTCGGACATTTCTCGGCGCGCACCCGAAACTCTCGCGATCGCACTTTGGCGACTTTCAACATCAATTGATGAGCTTGCCATTAATGCATTCTACTTGCGAACATCAAAAAGAATTTAACACTCAGGGTTTAAAGCCACCTCGATGAGCCGCTGAAGTCACCTGAGACCAATCTTCAATCCCCCGTTTTTTCGCCCACTTTTTGAGATCGCGCAAGATCTTGATTGGCGCCTTAGGGTCGGCGAAAGTTGCCGTTCCGACCTGCACCGCATCGGCACCTGCGAGCATCAACTCAACTGCAGTTTCTGCCGAAGTGACACCGCCTGCACCGATGATTTTGATGTTTGGTAAGGCGGCTCGAACATCGTAAATACACCTCACTGCAATTGGATGAAGCGCCGAGCCCGACAAACCACCGCGAACATTGCCAAGAATCGGCAACCCTGAGTTCGTATCTATCGCCATGCCAATCGCTGTGTTTACGAGAGTTACAGCTTGGGCGCCTGCTGAGTTGACCGCTCTGGCGATCTCTACAAGTTCAGAAGTGTTTGGGCTCAACTTTGCCCACAACGGCAAACTAGAAGCTGAACACAACTCGACAATTTGTGCACTTAATTTTGCGTCGTGACTGAACATCACGTGATTTCCGCCCAAGTTCGGACATGAGAGATTAATTTCAATCGCCGCAATCTGATCACGAACATCAAACAACATCTTTGCGGCCTGCAGATAGTCGTCGACACTGTGACCCCAGATGCTTGCAACGACTTTGGCGTTTGCTTTTTTCAAGCGTGGTAAATCGTGCTCAACAAAACTTTTGACCCCAGCGCCTTGCAAGCCAACTGCATTCAACATTCCACCCTTTGTGGGGTGCAGTCGCGGTGCTGGGTTACCTGGCCATTCAAAATGTGCGACTGATTTTGTTACTACCGCTCCGAGATCGCTGAGTCGAAAATAAGATTCAAATTCAGCTCCGTATCCGGCCGTTCCCGAGGCAGTCAAAACTGGCTCAGTCAGCTCAACATCGCCAATTTGAATTGAGCGACTAGTCACGATTTATTGCCGGCCGTGAAATTCTTGGAGTGACATCACACTGAAAGGTCGATTTCTTTGTTCGATCATTCCCTGCACCGCCGCAGTGGCTGCACTTAAAGTTGTGACAACAGAAACTCGACAGTTGTTGGCCGCCTTTCGAATTGCTTCGCCATCACTTCTAGTGCCATACCCACGTGGAGTATTGATCACCAACGCGATTTCACCAGCCTCTATTAACTTGACCGCGTCATCAGCACCCTTGCCATCTGACTTTCGCTCTGAGAACTTTCCGACAATGCGCGAAACTGTGCACCCATGTTCGGTTAGAAATTTCGCGGTGCCAGTTGTAGCCGCAATCTGTAAACCCAGCGAAGTGAGACCGTTAACAACATCGACACCGCCGCTCTTATCTCGATCGTTCAACGACACGAATACCAAGCCGGTCTCGGGCAAGGTCGTGCCTGCCGCAAATTGTGCCTTGGCGAACGCTCGCGCAAACGAATCGTCAATACCCATGACTTCACCCGTCGACCGCATCTCAGGTCCGAGTGCGGTATCTACCTCAGAAAATCTGTTGAATGGCAACACTGCTTCTTTGACTGAAACATGGCCACCTTTAACTTTTTCAGGCAACAGGCCTTCGCTTCGTAATTGCCCCAAAGTTGCGCCCATCATCACTCGACTTGCCACCTTGACTAGCTGAACACCCGTTGCTTTCGCCACGAAAGGCACGGTTCGACTTGCACGCGGGTTCGCTTCGATCACATAAACCGTCGTGCCGGCAACGGCGAACTGCACGTTGATTAACCCGATCACGCTTAATGCTCGAGCAATCTTGGTAATCGTGCTTTCTATTTCTTCAACTATTTGTTTTGACAAAGTAACTGGCGGAATTGTGCAAGCTGAGTCACCTGAATGAACTCCGGCTTGTTCGACGTGTTCCATCACACCGCCGATCAAGACTTCATCGGTTGCATCACGAATCGCATCTACATCAACTTCAATCGCGTCTTCTAAAAATCGATCCACAAGTACGGGTCGTTCTGACGACAGCCCACCTTCTCGACCAAGCGAACCCGCCTGGTCCATCTCGAGCATCGCAGTTCGCAAGTGATCTTGATCGTGGACTATCTGCATCGCTCGCCCACCCAAAACATAACTTGGGCGCACAAGAACTGGGTAGCCAATTCGGTTGGCGATTTCAATTGCTTGTTCGACATTTCGCGCCGTTCCACCAGGTGGTTGAGCGATTGAGAGTGACTCACATAGCGCACTCCACTTTTCGCGATCTTCGGCGATATCGATGCTTTCACTATTGGTGCCAGCAATCAGGTTGCTCGGCAGTTGTGACGCCAATTTCAACGGTGTTTGACCACCAAGACCCACGATCACTTTCGGCGCAACACCTGATGACAGCGTCTCAGCCTCAATCACGTTCATTACGTCTTCGTATGTGAGCGGCTCAAAGTAAAGCTTGTCAGAAGTGTCGTAGTCAGTTGAAACAGTTTCTGGGTTGCAGTTCAACATGATCGTCTCGTAGCCAGCATCACGCAATGCAAAACTCGCGTGCACACAGCAATAGTCAAACTCAATGCCTTGGCCGATGCGGTTTGGGCCGCTTCCCAAGATGATCACAGATTCTTTGGTGGTCGCATGAATTTCTGACTCATCTTCATATGTTGAATAGTGATAAGGCGTCTGCGCAGAAAACTCGGCGCTACATGTATCTACTGCTTTGTATGTTGGTCGAACCCCAGCTTTTAACCGAGCCGCACGAACCTCATGCTCACTCTTGCCCCACAACCACGCCAACTGGGCGTCGGCAAAGCCCATTCTCTTGGCGCGAATCCAATCTGACTTCGACAACGAATCGGCGCTTGCCGTCGACAAGTGTTCGCGTTCTTCGACAATCGAAAGCATCTGATCCAAAAACCATGGATCAAATTTGCAGTACTTCGCCACTTTTTCGATCGAAATCTTTCTTCGCAAACATTCGCCGATTTGAAAGATGCGTTCTGGTGTAGGAATCGCAATTTGGCTTAACAACTCGTCGTCAGAAAATTTGGCATAGCTCGTTTCGCCTGCGTCACAATTAAGCCCCATTCGCCCGATCTCCAAAGATCGCAGAGCCTTTTGCAAACTCTCAGTGAATGTGCGCCCAATCGCCATGGCCTCGCCCACACTTTGCATCTGCGTGCCGAGAACACCCGAGGTGCCAGGGAATTTCTCGAAAGCCCAACGCGGAATCTTGACTACTACATAGTCAATAGTTGGCTCGAAACTTGCAGGAGTCTTCTTGGTGATGTCGTTCGAGATTTCATCCAGCGTGTAACCCACCGCCAACTTTGCGGCAATCTTGGCAATTGGAAAGCCAGTCGCTTTCGAGGCAAGCGCCGAGCTGCGAGACACTCTTGGATTCATCTCGATGACAACCTGCTCGCCAGTCAATGGGTTTACCGCAAACTGAACGTTTGAGCCACCCGTTTCAACCCCTACCCGCCTGATGCACGCGAACGCAGCGTTACGCATTTTTTGATATTCAACATCTGACAAAGTCATTGCTGGTGCCACTGTTATTGAGTCACCGGTATGCACACCCATCGCATCAACATTTTCAATTGAGCAAATGATCACGCAGTTGTCGTTGCGATCGCGCATCACTTCGAGTTCGTACTCTTTCCATCCGACGATTGAAGTTTCGATCAGCACTTCAGAAATTGGGCTTGCAGCCAACCCATTGCTTACGACTGACACGAATTCTTCGGGAGTGTGCGCAATACCTGTGCCTCGACCGCCCAAAATATAGGCGGGACGAATAATCACCGGCAGCCCGATCTCTTTGATGATCTTCTGTGCTTCTGGCAACGAGTGAGCAATTCCTGATCGTGGCACGCTCAAACCGATTTCGATCATTGCTTCTTTGAATTTGCCCCGATCTTCGGCAGTCGCAATCGCTTCGGCGTTTGCACCAATTAACTCTGGTGTTCCGGGCACTCCTACTTTTCCTCGGGCGAAAAGTTCCATCGCCAAATTCAAAGCAGTCTGACCTCCTAAAGTTGGCAAAACTGCGTCGGGTTTTTCACGCTCGATAATTTTTTCAATAAAATCTGGCGTCAACGGCTCAATGTAAGTGCGGTCAGCAAAGTCAGGGTCGGTCATGATTGTCGCTGGATTCGAGTTCGCAAGAATCACCCTGTAACCCTCTTGTCGCAATACTCGACACGCTTGAGTGCCCGAGTAGTCGAACTCACAAGCCTGACCAATAACGATCGGCCCTGAACCTAAAACAAGAATCGACTTAATGTCGTTGCGTCTTGGCACTACTTGGCTTCCATTCGAGCAACGAACTCAGCGAACAGATACCGACTGTCATGGGGACCTGGGCCAGCCTCAGGGTGATATTGAACGCTGAAGGCATTCGCGCCCAAGACGCGCATGCCTTCGTTTGTCTGATCATTTAAGTTGATGTGTGTTACTTCTGCTTTGGTCGCCAGCGAATCAGCATCTACACAGAAGTTGTGATTTTGGCTCGTGATTTCAACAGTCTTGGTTGCCAAATTTCTTACGGGATGATTCGCTCCATGATGACCGAACGGCAATTTAAATGTCTTGCCACCAAGCGCCAGCGCCAAGAGTTGATGACCCAGACAGATACCAAATAGCGGCACTCCTGTGCCGAGGAGTTCACGAATTGTTTCAGGTGCACCGTGAACCATCTCTGGATCTCCTGGACCATTCGAGAGAAAAATTCCGTCAGGCGCCATGGCTATAACTTCAGCCGCACTTGTCGTGGCGGGCACAACTTGAACAGTTGCGAATTCGCCAAGACAGTTCAAGATCGTCGTCTTTATACCAAAGTCAAAAGCAACTACTTTGAATTTTCCTGAGCCGTGAACGTAAGGCTTAGTTGTGGTGACTTGGGCGATCAAATTTTTGCCCGCTGTTCCCTTTTCGCTTTGCGCAGCTTTGTGTAATTCAGATTCGGTCGCCGTGCCAAAAGCACCTGGCATTGCCCCAGAGTCACGCAGAACTCTTGTAAGCCTTCGCGTGTCAATGCCGGCGATTCCCGAGATTTCGTGGCGCTTCAAGAACGAATCAAGCGAGTCATCGCTTCGCCAGTTGCTACGACGTCGTGCCAGTTCGCGCACGATGACACCTCGAGCGAAAATTTTTGAAGACTCGCTGTCGGCTGCGCTCGTGCCGTAGTTGCCGATGTGCGGAGTCGTAAAAGTTATTATCTGCCCCGCATATGACGGGTCGGTCAAAATTTCTTGATAACCAGAGAGCCCCGTATGAAAAACAACTTCACCGCGGGCGATAACCGGAGCCGAAATCTCTGAAGATCCGGCGCCAATTGCTTCGCCTTCGAAGACAGATCCGTCTTTCAGCACGAGCGCTGCAGACTTAATGTTGCGTGTCATTTTTGTGCTTGACCGTCAATCACTGTTGCTGTTCCTTTGAAAATTGTGTGGCGAACCCGACCTCGAAGTGTCTTACCTGCATACGGAGTATTAGTACTCTTGCTTGCAAGACGATCGGGATCAACGCTCCAAGTTAGTTCAGGATCAAATACGCAGAGGTTTGCATTTGCCCCCGCGGCAACATCCAGACCATGCGTGCTGCCAATTCGCGCAATTTTCGCTGGGTTCCAACTCATTAAGGCGACTACATCTCGAATCTCACACATGCCTTCGGCCAGAACCACACCGAGTGCTGTTTCAAGTCCCAACATTCCTGGCGGCGCCAGATCTAACGACATCTCTTTGTCTCGGCGTGGGTGTGGAGCGTGATCGGTGGCGATCGCATCAATCGTGCCATCTCGCAAACCATCTTTCAGCGCTCGGATATCTTCAGCAGACCGCAGAGGTGGATTCACTTTGTAAACAGAATCATAAGAAGCGAGCAACTCTTGGGTCAAAGACAAGTGGTGTGGCGTCACTTCGGCGGTTATCGGTAATCCGTCTCGCTTTGCGGCCCGCACCAGTTCAACACTGCGCTTTGTTGAGAGATGCAAAAAATGCATCGACGCACCAGTGATTCGCACGAGTTCAATGTCGCGAAAAACCATCAACTCTTCGGCAATCGCGGGCCAACCAGGCAAACCTAAGTCTGTGCAGCAACTGCACTCATTCATGACCGCACCCTTTGTAAGTTCTGCGACTTCACAGTGCTGAGCCAACGTGACACCCAAACCTCGGGCGTATTCAAGTGCGCGTCGCATCAACGCTGCGTCTTGCACTCCGTTTCCATCATCTGTAAAAAGAGTTACTCCCGCCAAAGACAACTCTGCCATCGGCGCAAGTGACTCTCCTTGACGGCCGAGAGTTATGCAACCACTTGGTACAACATCAACAAGCCCGGCTCTCTTACCCTGCTCGCGCACAAAATCAATTACTGCAACAGAGTCTTGTGGCGGGTCGGTGTTCGGCATGGCAACAAGGGCCGTGTATCCACCAAGTGCACCTGCTCGACTACCAGTTTCAATAGTTTCGGCTTCTTCTTTTCCGGGCTCTCGCAAGTGTGCGTGTAAGTCGACGAATCCGCTTGAGACAATGCAACCAGATGCATCTAGTTGTAAATCTCCCTTCAGGTTTTTAGCAACTTCGACAACAAAACCATTTTCTATTTTCACGTCGGCGACTTGTTGAGACTCTCTATTTACGACGGTTGCGCCCTTAATCACAATCGACTGACTCATGCTTGACCTCCAAGGTTTGATCCGCTTCCCAGAAGTTCAAACAAAACCGCCATGCGCACCGATACACCGTTTGCAACTTGACGATGAATCAAAGAATTTTTTACATCTGACGGATCAATTTGCATTTCGACGCCTCGATTCATCGGTCCAGGATGCATCACAATCGCATCTGACTTGAGCGCCAAGACTCGTTTGTGTGTGAGCCCATATTGCTCGCTGTACTCGCGCAAAGTCGGCACGTGACCTTGAGCCATGCGCTCGCTTTGTAGTCGCAACATATACAACACATCGGTTTGACCGATGACTTCATCGAGTTTGTGGGCCACAGTTACGGGCCAGTGTGAAACATCTGGTGGAAGCAAAGTGGGTGGAGCCACCAGAGTTACTTTTGCTCCAAGCAGTGAAAAAGCTTGAATGTTGCTTCGCGCCACGCGTGAGTGCTTGATATCGCCCACTATCGCAATTTTCATTCCGGCAAAACTTTGTGCGTGGGTCGCTTCGCGAATTGTGTAGCAATCAACCAGCGCTTGAGTTGGGTGTTGGTGCGCTCCGTCTCCGGCATTGATTATTGAAGCAGTTGTCCATTGGCTTATTTGCCATGGAATCCCCACCGACTTGTGCCGCACCACGAATGCATCTACACCCATGTCGGTGATCGTCGCCACGGTGTCGCGTAAAGATTCTCCTTTATTGACACTTGATGTTGAAACGTTGAAAGTCATAGTGTCGGCCGAGAGTCGTTTGGCTGCAGTTTCAAAACTGAGCCTCGTTCGAGTTGAATCTTCGAAAAACAAACTCGCCACGGTTCGCCCGCGAAGCGCTGGCACTTTTGGAACAGGGCGTTGGTTGATCTCTGCCATGTGGTCTGTCAGTTGCAAAAGACCAGTCAAGCCGTCGAGGCCCAATTCATCGATTGAACGAAGGTGCTTCACTTGCCCACCTCCGAATGTGGCGCAACAAAGACACCAGCGGCGGTTGCCGAAACTTCATCTTTGTTATGAGTCGGTAGGTTTTTTCCGACGAAGTCTGGTCGAATTGGCAATTCGCGATGTCCTCGATCTACAAGAACGGCGAGTTGCACAGCGCGAGGCCGGCCATAATTATTTAGACCTTCCATCGCCGCGCGCACGGTGCGACCCGTATACAAAACATCGTCAACCAAGACGACTGTCGCCCCTGAAAGATCAAACGGAATATTGCTGATCGCGCCAAGCGAAACAGGTCTGAGTCCAATGTCATCGCGATGCAAACTGACATCTAAAGCGCCGACCGGTACGGCTACTGATGTTTCAATTTTGTTTATCTGCTCAGTGATTGCTTCGGCAATCCAAACGCCGCCGCGTTGCAACCCAACGATTGCTAGACCTTCAACGCCATGATTGCGCTCAACAATTTCGTGGGCAATTCGAACAATTGCGCGACTCACATCGGCCGCAGTCATCGCTTCACGCGACGAGTTGATACTCGCAGACTTACTCATTAGTTCTCCTCCGTTCGAGCCTCACAGGACTCAATTGACGGTTGATTAAAATTTCAAGATCAATATAGCAGCCAACGACCTACCCAAGATCATTTGGCAATCTGCTGATACACCACCCACCAAGAATTGGCATACGTGATCTCATACCGCGATGAAAAACCCGACCACACTTGCGCCATCTGTTCGTCCATGTTTTTGGGCAAGATCACGTATTCAATCTCGTCAACAAACGACAGCACGTCACCTTGGGCAAAAGCATCTAAACCATAAAGTGACCGCTTAAACGGAACCGGAAATGAATAGATTCGCTCTCGCCGAGCAATTTGTGCAGTCAACGGATGATAAGCACTGACTATTGCATCGTTCGGCACTTTATCTAATGCTTCAGTAGCGGCGGCAACCATCGGATGTCTCGAACCGTTGTAAGTAATGTCGGTTCGTGTGCCAGGCAACGGTGCCCACATGAAGGCCGAAAAAAGACTTGTCGCCGCACAAACACCAACCAGAATCGTTCGATATTTTGCCGAAACTCGGGCAATTGCAAAAACTGAGCCGAAAACCAAAATAGGCACAATTACAAACGAGTAGTGATACTCAATGTGAAACTGATACCAAAAAGTGCTCAGAATATTTGCGCCGATAACCAAAATTGCGATTACTGCAACTTCAGGAAATAGAAAAAATACAAATGCCACTGGCAGCGCCATTTGCAACAAATAATACGGTCTCGACTCACTGAGCAGATACGAACCGAGCTTGCCCGGGTCAGTAAACATAGTTTTAACCAAGCCTGATACGCCGTCAAAAGGAATCCGCCAACTGTTTCTGAAATTCACACCATTGATTCCTTTTTGGATGCCAAACATTGCCAAGATCATGTACCAAAACGAAACAAGCACAGTCAGCAGCCCGATCTTTCGATTTTGTCTGATTGCGATCCAAACCCCAAGTGGAACGACAACGAGAGCTACGTCCTCTTTTACAAGCAACGACAACAGGGTTGCAAAGAAATAGAGTCGCCATCTCTTTTCGAGCGCTGCGTATAGTGCGACACCTACGAACAAACCCAAAAAAGAGTCGGGATGATAATTTTCTAGGCCAATCCAAATTGTTGCCGGGTGAATCAGATAAACAACTGCGAAGACAGTTGCAAAGATCTCACTCTCGAGTTTTCTACGCGTATAGAAAAACACAGGTATCGCCCCTGCACAAATAACAAGAGCCTGCACCACGAACAAAAATGAAGTCGAACCAACCAGCCAGTAGAAAGGCACGAGAAATATCAAAATGAAACTCGTATGGTCACCGATTAGATTTCGGCCCATCAGCGTCACAAACGGACTCTTGAATTGCGACATCAGCCAAATGCCCTGGTCATAAAGACCAAAGTCATACGCCGAGGTATTTAAACCACGGTGAAGCTCCACACTCATCGCCGCCAGATATAAAAAGACAAGACTTATTGCAGACATTGTTACGGTTTGCCAGACAGTTATCTGCGTGACGCGATACCGAAGATTGCCCCAAAACTGTTTCGTAATTTTCGCCATTTCTTTAAAACAACTTTAAATCTCTTAGACGCGAACTCGCTTCGCGATCGCAGAAAGCATTCCGTTGACGTATTTACCAGACTCCTCTGTAGAAAATCTCTTTGCCAACTCAACCGCCTCATTGATCACAACTGCAACTGGCACATCGGCACGCACTATCAATTCGTAGATTGCCAGGCGCAAAATGTTGCGATCAATCGCAGGAATTCGCTGAATTGTCCAAGTATGCGAAAACTCTGAGATCAACTCGTCTGTCTCTTCGCGTTTCAACTCGACACCGTTCGCCAACTCGGCCACAAGATCATCTACTGGCAGAATTTGTGCCTTGATCACTTCGCTTACGGCGATGCTGCGTGACTCTGCCTCGTATAAAAAGTGGACGGCACGTTCGCGAGCCGAACTTCGAATGTCGTCCCCGACTTTGCTTCTGCGGGGTTGTGGCATCAGACTCTCGTTATATAGTCGCCTGAGCGAGTATCGACCTTGACCCGGTCGCCAATATTTACAAAAAGTGGAACCTGAATAACTTTGCCGGTTTCCAAAGTTGCGGGTTTACGTGCACCTGAAACGCGATCACCTTGAATGCCAGGTTCTGTCAAAGCAATATTCAATTCAACAGTTACCGCAATTTCTACGCTGACAATTTCGTCTCGGTATTGCGCAATAATCGCCTTCGATCCTTCAACCAAATAATCTGAAGCTTCACCAAGTGCTCGCGGTGAAATATTTATTTGGTCGTATGACTCGGTGTCCATGAACACGAAGTCATCTCCTTCTTTGTATAAAAACTGCATATCGGCGCGATCTAAAATCGCCTGCTCTACGCGAATACCGGCGTTGAATGTTCGCTCCAAAATGTTGCCCGTGCGCAAATTTCGCAGTTTCGTTCGAACGAATGCCCCACCCTTGCCTGGCTTTACGTGTTGAAAATCGACAACAGTGAACAAACCACTGTCAATCTCGAGCGTGATTCCGTTCTTTAGGTCGTTGGTTGTAATTGCAGGCACTGTCGATCCTTTTTGCTTGATGTAAGAATTCGGCAGCCACTTTGCGTAACGACGACTAAGTCTTCAATTCGCACGCCACCGAGCCCTTCACGATAGACGCCAGGCTCGACAGTTACTACTTCGCCAACTTCAAGCGGTTCGGCAAAACCAGTTCTTACCCATGGCATCTCATGTATCTGTAGCCCAACACCGTGTCCGGTGCTGTGCGTAAATTCGTTTGCAAAGCCCGCCTCGGCAATGAAGTCGCGACAAGTTTTATCTACATCTTGCGCCAAGACTCCAGCACGAACGGCGGCGAGTCCGAGAAGTTGCGACTGGCTTACGACATCGTGCATCTCACTCAAAATCGGATCTACATCGCCGATCAGGTACGTGCGAGTCATATCTGAGTGATAACCATCTACAAGTCCGCCCACATCGATGACCACGCTGTCACCAGTTTCAATGCGACGGCTCACTGGTCGATGGTGAGGCCGAGCGGCATTAGGTCCACTTGCCACGATCGTGTCGTAACTTGTGAACTCTGCCCCGTAACGGCGCATCCGATAATCAAGTTCGTCGCGAATATCTCGTTCAGTCAGACCTTGCGAAAGCATTGGCACAACTTCTTCAAGTGCACGGTCGGTTGCTAGCGCCGCCAACTGCATTCTCTCGATTTCAGGTTCTGTCTTGCGCCTGCGCAACTTCGGAACTATCGGCTTAATTTTGCGCAATTCGGTTTGCAATTGCTCGGTCATTGCCTCGTGCTGACTAACAGTCATTTCTGCTGGGTCAAAGCCAATTGATTTCAGAGACTTGGTGGCAGATCCGAGCGCTTCGCGAAGCGCCACGGCACTTCGGCCCTCAATGACACTGCAGTTTGTCCCCGAAAATTTAAGTTGTTCACGCGCTTGGTCGCCATAGCGACCATCAACAACCAAGACCATGTCGTCAGGTCGAACAATCAGAGTTCCTGCCGAACCAGTAAATCCGGTTAGCCAACGAATGTTGTTTAAATCAGTCACAAGCAAACCGCTACCGACTGGTGCGTCGCTCTTTTGCAATTCATCACGCACGAACTTGTCGCGACCCGAAACAACTAATGGCGAAAGAGATTGAACCATGATTTTTATTTCTTTTTCGCCAACAACGTCGCCACTGCATGAACGGCAAAGACATAAGAATCGGCGCCAAAGCCGGCGATTGTGCCTGAGGCAACTGGTGCAACAACACTCTCGTGTCGCCACTCTTCTCGGGTCGATGGATTTGAAAGATGAACTTCAACTATTGGTCCGGTGAACGAGGCCAGAGCATCGTGCAGACTCCAAGCGAAGTGTGTGAGTGCGCCAGGGTTGATGATGATCGCAGCACAACGATTGCGGGCTGAGTGAATTGCCGTGATCAACTCAGCCGCACTCTGGGCGCTTACCTTTTCTATTTGTAAGCCCAGTTGTTTTGCGGCTTCTTCTACTCGTCGCATGTGATCGTCGAGCGAATCAGTTCCGTAAATTTCAGGTTGGCGTTCACCAAGCAAGTTCAAATTTGGCCCACTCAGTACCAACACGATTTGCGAAGTTGATTTAGCCATGGTTATTAGATTACTTCTCGCTCAGTTGCATTGCGTCAAAAGCCTGCTCTAAGTGCTTCTCGCTCACACCACTAACGACTTCGATACCCGAAGCCCCGTCTAAAACGAAAGTCAATCCGGAAACAGCTTTTTTGTCGTGGCGCATCAGTTCGATCAACTCTTTGCGATTAACCCTTTCGTCTGGCTTTACTTTCAACCCATATGTCTGACCGATGACTTTGTAGTGCTCGTCGACACGTGCCTGGCTAATTCGTTGCATTGCATGTGCAAGATGTGCGGCGTAGATCATGCCGACCGCCACGGCCTCACCGTGAGCTAGCGAAAAATTACTTGACCGTTCAAGAGCATGTGCCAACGTATGGCCGTAATTCAAAAGTGCTCGCCCACCGCTCTCACGTTCGTCGGCGGCGACTATTTTTGCTTTGATTTCGACGCAACGGGCAATTCGTTGGGGCATCTCAAGTGCCAGCAAATCATCGCCTGTCAAAAAATGATATTTCGCTACTTCACCCAGACCGCATCGCATTTCTCGCTCAGGCAAAGTTTTGAGTGCGTCCAAGTCACAAACCACGGCACATGGTTGCCAAAAAGCACCCACAAGGTTTTTGCCTTGATCAATATTCACGCCCGTCTTGCCACCGATCGCAGCGTCAACCATGCCTACTAGCGAGGTTGAAACATGCAACACCGGCGTTCCTCGATGCCAACTCGCCGCAGCAAAGCCGGCAACATCTGTGACCATGCCACCACCCAGACCAATGACAACGTCATTGCGAGTCAAACCAAATTCGGCAAACTTCTGTGAGAGCATTTCGATGGTCTGCAAATTTTTGTGTTGCTCACCATTACCGATCAAAACTGTGGTGCTATCAATCTTCGGTTTGACGACAAAACCAATTTCTTTTTGAGTCACGATCACAGCACGCTTGGCCGTCTTGGGCAAAAGCGAATCAATCTCACCGACGACTCCGTGACCTACAACAACGGGGTAAGACCGTGTACCTAGATCAACATTCACTCGGCTCGCTGTCACTTGAGGGCACCTTGTGAGTCAAGCAACTGACACTGGTCAATAATTTTTTCGACAACTTGCTGAATGCTCATTGACTGAGTCGCTACCTCGTGAGTCGCAATTTGTCGATATAAATCTTCTCTATCTGCACGCATCTGATTCAGCGCGCCAACAGGGTCTCCGTCTAAGAGTGGTCGATGTTTGGCACGACCAGTACGGCCAACCAAAGTTGATGTTGGTGCATCTAGCCAAACAATGCAGCGTGACTTGTTCTTTAATAGCGCGCGATTTGTTTCGGCCAGAACTGCACCTCCGGCAACTGCCAAAACGAGAGTCTCAGAACTATTTGCTGCGTTCATTAACGCCTCAGATTCGAGACGTCGAAACTCGGGCTCTCCACTTTGGGTAAAGATTTCGCGCACCGACAACTTCACCGACTTTTCAATCAATTCATCTGAGTCTGCAAACTTGATTTTCAATTTTTGGGCCAGAGCACGACCAACCGTCGTTTTGCCGGAACCCATCAAACCAATTAAAACGATTAGTGAACCTGGCGACACGTCCAGAGCCAAACTCAACTAATTCTCTTTGCGAAACTGTTTACATTGTTCACAAAGTCATCGATACTGTCGCCACCAAAATTTCTTTGGGCTTCTTGGGCTAAAACGAGGGCGACCATTGTTTCGGCAACTACGCCCATTGCCGGAACTGCGGTGACATCAGTGCGTTCTTTGAAACTCACTGTTTCTTCTTTCGTTAACGTGTCGACTGTTTTCAAAGTTGGACGATTCAGTGTCGCCAGCGGTTTCATCGCCGCGCGAACCACAAGCATTTCTCCCGTCGACATTCCACCCTCGGTGCCGCCGGCCAAACTTGTCTCACGCTTGTACTTTTTCTCTGACTCGCTCCAAGTGATTGCATCGTGGGCTTTGCTTCCGCGCCGCGCGGCAACCTCGAAGCCGTCACCAATCTCAACGCCTTTGACGGCTTGAATGCTCATTATTGCTTGGGCCAAGAGACCGTCAAGTTTGCGATCCCAATGCACATAGCTTCCTAATCCCACAGGCAAGCCGTAAGCCAAAACTTCGACAATGCCACCAAGACTGTCGCCCTCTTTGGCCGCACTTTCAATTTCAGAAATCATTCGGGCCTCGGCTTGAGAGTCGAAGCAACGCACCGGAGACTCATCGACTTTCGCCAAATCCACAAGTGTTGGCCGAGTCGTATTATCACTTCGCGCGCTACCAAGTTGCAGCACGTGCGACAAAACCGAAACATTAATTTGTTTTAGCAACACTTTGGCTAACGCACCAGCCGCAACTCGAGCGGCTGTTTCTCGAGCACTCGCCCGCTCAAGCACATCACGCGCGTCGTCAAAACCATATTTCTGCATTCCTGTGAGGTCGGCGTGACCAGGTCGAGGCTGGGTCAATGGTTTTTTCGTCTTACCTGGTTCAGGAGACATCTCTTCATGCCACACATCGCTGCGAAACCACTCACTATTTTTGATCTCAATCGCCACAGGGGAACCCAAAGTGCGACCATGGCGGATTCCGCCGACAAGCACAATCTCGTCTTGCTCAAACTTCTGTCTGGGTCCACGACCAAACCCCAGTCGGCGACGAGCAAGTTCATCGCTAATGTCCTGCGAAGTCACTTGCATGCCTGCAGGTAGACCTTCAACGATTACGACTAATGCCTGCCCGTGACTTTCACCGGCGGTTAAATAACGAAGCATAAATATCAGGCTACCCCTGAGGTGCCTTCACTTTCAGGTCATTAAATTTCAAACAGACGGTTGGTGGCAGATCTATTGAGTATTCAATGCTGCATCGCGCATCAGCTTTGTGTCACCACGTCGACCCAACCAGATTTCTTGTTGCAAGGCTGCTTGATGTACCAACATTTCTAAGCCATCCACAGTTTTGGCGCCAACTTTTTTTGCAGCCGCGAGCAAACTTGTTTCTAATGGACGATAAACAGCATCTAAAACTATGTGATGTGACTTGATCAATCGCACATCAATCGGTGATTCAGTTTTAGAACCAGCGCCACTCGGATCAAACCCGACTGGGGTTGTATTGATAACAATCTGTGCCTGCTCGACGTCATTGGCAAGTTCGGCCTGGCGACCAACGCGACAACTTCCGATTCTTGCGACCAACTCTTCTGCTCTTTGTGGCGAACGATTGTGAATCAAAACATCTTTGGCACCATTTTTAACGAGTGCATATGCAACCGCGCTCGCAGTTCCACCCGCTCCAAGCAAAACAACTCGGCTGCCGGCGATTTTGAAATTCGCAACAGATTCAATTGCGTTGCACGCACCCTGACCATCTGTGTTGGTCGCAAAAATCGAGTTATCACTTCTCAACATCACTGTGTTGGCCGCAGATGTCTTTTTGACGACTTCATCAACTTCGCCGATTTCGGCGACTATGCGTGCGACTTCGTTTTTGTGGGGCATCGTCACCGAGTAGCCGGCGATACCAAGTGCTGCCATTTCAGTAAGGGTTTGGCGAACTTTTTCTGACTCAACCAAAAACGCAAGATACAACCAGTTGACTCCGAGCGAGCGAAACACCGCATTATGAATTACCGGCGACAAACTTTGCGCAACTGGGTTTCCGATAATCGCCGCTATTCGCGTTGGTGCGTTGACAACTTCATTACTCACGGTAAGAACCCGCCCGCTCTGGCAGCTTCGACATTCTTTTCATGGTCTTCAACTGTGGCGGCGAAAGTATGACCGCCCTTCGCATCGCTTAACACGTAAAAAATGTATGCACAATTTGCCGCTTGTTTGATCCCTTTACATATTGGATCATTGAGCGGCGGGTTTGGTGCTGGGTTCAACGCAGCGCGAATTGCTGCACGACCCGGGTTGGCAATTGGTGTTGGTGGCAAGCCTTTGAATTTGTAACTGTTGTAGGGGTTATCAAGCGCCTTCAAATCAGTGAACGACGCACTTGAATCGGCGTTGTAATACAAAGTTGCATCTATTTGCAGGGGCATTCCGCGTTCAAGGCGATTGTAAATTACTCGCGAGATTTTTGCCCGATCTACTTCTAACTTTGCTTCTCGCTCGATTAGCGAAGCAATAATCAAAACTTCATAGGGCGATCTACCGACTTTGGCTTTGGCCTGGTCAAGCCCTTCTTGAATTCCGACTCGCTCCATTAAACGCAACATTCGATCAATGACCGATGCCGCCGACTCGTCGCCAGAAACTTGGTATGTGTCTGGAAACAACAGACCCTCAAGACGAAAATCGGCTTCGTCTAATCGGCTTAAATCATTTGGGCCGTAAGCCGAGACAAAATCAGGATTGCTGGCTGTTGTCAAAAAATCTTGCTCTGTTATGCGACCAATCTTCTCTTGGATTCGCACGGCGATTTTTGAAACAGTGAAGCCCTCAGGAAAAGTCACTTTCGTAAAAGTTGCCGATGGGCTCGTGTTCAAACTCTTCATGATGTTGCCAATATGGCTTCTTGGGGTCAACAAGTAGTAGCCGGGCTGCAGATCTATTCCGCCACGACGCGACACATACCAACGAAACACACTTGCGTTGACAATGAATCCTTCATCTTCAAGACGCTGACTAACCATTGCTATCGAATCATTCGGGTTGACAGTGAAGTTTGTGGCAACTTGAGCGATACCCGAGTTTGAGTCTGGCGGATTCAACTGACGCAAATACCAAAGTCCACCAATGCCTAACGCCACAACTAATGACATGACGACGGTCAACGCCATGAACACCGTTCGAGAGTCTGGTCGCTTTTCTTGACGAACCTCTTCAAATTCGCTCGACCCCCACGCATCTGGGCCGTCCCATGAATCTTCTTGCCAGTTCTTTTCTTCATTGCGCGTCATTGCTTCGTCCGATCTACATGATCAAGCCAGCCCTGCAGCATTACGGCGGCCGCGATCTTGTCGACGATTCGTCGGCGCGCTTGCGCTTTCATGTTGGCTTGCATCATCGATTCATTTGCCGTTTTAGTTGTCAGACGCTCGTCGTAAGAATAAACAGGAACACCCAGCGACGACTTCATTTCTTCGATCTCATCTTGTGCACTTTTTGCTGCTGGCCCTACTTTGCCCGACATACTCAACGGCATGCCCACCACAACACACTCAACTTCGTATTCGTCAATCAGTTCTTGAATTTTTTTGTGATCCTGGCTGTGACTAGCAGACCGAGCAACAACCGTTAATGGAGACGCAATAACGCCACTGCTGTCGCTCATTGCCACACCGATTCTCTTCGAACCAAGATCGATACCCAGGCTGCGCATTGATCGTCTAGACAATTTTGCTGGATGCCTGCGCAGCTGCTTGCAAAGCGTCGTCGAGAGCACTCGCGTTTTTGCCTCCGGCCGTAGCAATGTCTCCTTTACCGCCACCTCCGCCACCAACCATTTTGGCTGCTTGGCTTATCAACTCGCCTGCAGACGCTTTGATTCCGGCACCGGTCGCAGCCACGAGCGCCACCCCACCCGTGGGTGTAACTCCACCCAGCACAACAGCCTTTATGTCTTTGTTGGCGCGTATCGCAATCGCCAACTCGCGCAAATCTCCCGGAGTCATCTGATCAACCCGCTGAACAACCACACCGTCGACATTCTTGGCGATGAATTCTGCAGCTCGTCCTCTTGCCGCCGCCGAGCGAAGTGTCTTGATCTCATCGTTGAGTTCTTTAATTTCAGCAATCTTTCGTGACGTCGCATCTACAAGCGTCGCCGAACTTGCATCAAGCAAAGCATTTAACTGATTTATGGTCTTAGCAGTATCAATTACATAATTAACTGCGTTCAGACCAGTCACTGCTTCGATGCGACGCAAATTCGAACCGATTGAGCCTTCTTCAATGACCTTGATCAGACCGATGTCGCCCGTAGCAACAACGTGTGTTCCGCCGCAAAGTTCAATTGAATCTCCGGCTTCCAACACACGCACGACATCGCCGTATTTATCACCAAAGAACGCGATCGCTCCAGCTTGAGTCGCTTTCTCTTTTGACGTTTCATAATTCTTGACATCGGCGTTGTTCAGAACTTGTGCATTGGCGATGCGCTCAATCTGTTCGATCTCGACGCTTGAAAGTGGCGCGTAGTGGCTGAAGTCGAAACGCAGACGATCAGCTGACACCATTGAGCCAGCCTGCTTTACGTGCTCGCCCAACACCTCGCGCAACGCGTAGTGCAAAATGTGGGTCGCCGTGTGATTCTTGCGCGTCGCATTGCGCAATGCGCTGTTAATCGTCGCTGTTACGTTCGTGCCTGCAGAAATTTCGCCCGCCAGCGTGCCGATATGTTTGCGTAAACCCGGCAAGGCAAAAACGGTGTCGCTGACTTTTATCTCGCCCGTCGCGCAACGAATCGTTCCTTGATCGCCAACTTGGCCACCACTCTCGGCATAAAACGGAGTCGCACTTAAGAAGACTTCAACTTGAGAGTCTTCTAATGCAATGACCTCAAGCACTTTTGATTCACATGAATCTGATTCGTAGCCGACAAAATCTGTTTGACCGTGTTTATCTAGAACTTCTCGATACTGAGTGAGCATGTCGTCGGCAGTCGCCGCACCTTTGCGCGCAGCCTTGGCACGCTTGCGTTGGGCGTCCATCTCTTTTTCGAAACCTGAAATGTCGACATCAATGTTGCGTTCACCGGCAATCTCTTGGGTCAACTCGAGTGGAAACCCATAAGTGTCGTGCAACACAAAAGCACTCTGACCACTGAGGGTCGACTTCTTTTTAGATTCTTTGATTGTCGAAAATTCTGTTTCGAGAATTGTCAGACCATTTTTAAGTGTTTGCCTAAAGCTTTCTTCTTCTTTGGTCAATACACCGAGAATAAAGTCTTTGTTCGTTTTAAGAGTTGGGTGAGCTTCCTGCATAACTTCGATGGCAGTCTCAACCAACTTAGGCATTACCAATTTGTCGGTACCAAGCAGATATGCGTGGCGAACCGCACGGCGGAAGATACGACGCAAAACATAACCGCGACCTTCGTTGCTCGGAAAGACGCCGTCATTAACAAGCATCGTCGACGAGCGAGCATGCTCTGCCAAAACTCGCAGCGAGAAACTTGAACGATCTTCGTAGTCTCCGACCAAATATTTTTTTGAAGTCGCCGATTGGGCTTGCTCAATCAGAGGAAACAGAACATCGGTTTCCCAAATTGAGTCTTTGCCCTGCTTGAGCGCCAAGATTCTTTCGAGTCCGGCACCTGTATCAATGCTTGGCTTTGGCAAGGGTGTTCGAGTGCCGTCTTTGTCTTGGTTGAACTGCATGAAAACGAGATTCCAAAACTCTAAGAAGCGGTCACCTTTCGGGTCGTTGAGCGGCCCGCCATCAGGTCCGAATGCAGCACCGCGGTCAATATGAATTTCTGAACACGGACCACATGGTCCTGTTTCACCCATCTGCCAAAAGTTGTCGGCATCACCAAGTCTCTGAATGCGATTCATCGGCACGCCAACTTGCTCGTGCCAGATTTGTTCTGCTTCATCGTCGCTCTCGTGAACGGTGATCCAGAGTTGATCGCCGTCAAAACCAAAAACTTCTGTGACTAGCTCCCAGCTCCATGGGATCGCATCTGTCTTGAAATAATCTCCAAAACTAAAGTTGCCCAGCATCTCGAAAAAGACACAATGCCGCTTTGTGCGACCCACATCGTCTAAGTCGTTGTGTTTTCCGCCGGCCCGAGCGCACTTCTGCACACTCACCGCACGCTTGTAAGGTGCAACTTCGTCTCCAACAAAATATGGCTTGAACGGCACCATGCCGGCAACGGTGAACAAGATCGTTGGATCATGCGGAATCAAACTTGCAGAATCGACTCTGGTGTGGCCACGCTGCTCAAAAAAGCCAGTAAACGCTTTTCTGAGTTGGTTCGCAGAGCGAATTTCAGCTGCCATGACTGCCAAGCCTACTAGTCGCGTCTATGCGCAAACCGTCAGGTTTATTTCGTCGGCTCGCTCGTTGAGTCTGGTTGAGCCTCAAGAATTGTCTTGCCTTCAAATATCTTGCCGAGCTCAACATCGTTTAATTTTTCGCCACCTAAATAGCCCTGCCAATAACTGGCTACAAAAATTTTGACTCGATCAAAGACGTCGATAAATTTTTCGACCAACGCATCAGTCGAAAACTGCTCGGGGTTCTGCTCGGCTCTTTTCTTCAACAGATTTATGCCAAGAACTGTTGCGACACCACCAACGATCAACCAAAAGAGACGTTTAATCATTTCGGTTTCACGCTATTCATTCTTTCGGCAATTGCCTGCTCAGTGCCGTGGTTTGTTGGTTCGTAGTAATCGCCTTTGCGCTCGGGCGAACCCGGGCTCGGGTCTGGAAGATATTGCTGATCAACCCATCCACTCGGATCATCGTGTGGGTAAACATAACCAACACCGTGACCAAACTCTTTTGCTCCCTCGTAGTGTCCGTCGCGCAGATGCGCCGGTACTTCGCTATTGACACCTCTTTGAATGTCTTCTCGGGCCGCCCAAATTGCCAACGCAACTCGGTTGCTTTTTGGCGCAGTTGCTAAATAGACGACTGCTTGAGCCAGATTAAGTTGCGCTTCGGGCAAGCCAACATGTTCAAGAGCACTTGCAGCAGCAACAGCGACGACAAGAGCGTTCGGATCAGCCATGCCGATATCTTCACTGGCCAAGATAACCAAACGCCGTGCAATAAACCGAGCGTCGTCGCCTGACTCGAGCATTCTTGCCAACCAAAATAAACCTGCTTGTGGATTCGACCCGCGAATGCTCTTAATAAATGCCGACACCACGTCATAGTGATCATCTCTGCCATAACGCAGTGCGCTCACGCCCAAAGCAGCATCAACCTGAGCAATCGTCACATGTTTTTTATTTTCTTGGGCTAAGGCACAAGCAACTTCGAGTGCGGTCAATGCTTGACGTGCATCACCGCCACTGCGTTGAGCGAGCGCCTCAAGCGCATCGTCATCTGCCGTCACTGATTCGGCAACTACACCTCGTTGCAAAAGTTCTTTTACATCACTCACGACAAGGGGCTCGAGGCGAAACAACGTTGATCGACTTCGCAAAGGTGCGTTCAATTCAAAATAAGGATTCTCAGTTGTCGCCCCGATCAAAGTGATAACTCCGGATTCGACAGATGGCAGCAGAGCATCTTGTTGAGATGTTGAGAACCGATGAATCTCATCGATAAAGACGATCGTGCCTCGTGCAAACTGCCCAAGTCTTTCGGAAGAACGTTCAATCACTTCACGAACGTCTTTGACACCAGCACTAACCGCTGAAAGCCTCTCAAAGTGTCGGTTCGTTGTCAGCGCCACAACTTCGGCGAGCGTGGTCTTTCCGGTGCCGGGAGGTCCCCAAAAAATCACCGATGAAAGTCGGTCGCCTTCAATCAAAATTCTGAGCGGCGAATTCTTGGCCACCAAGTGTTTCTGCCCGACAACTTCGTCTAACGAGCGCGGTCGAAGTCTGGCGGCGAGTGGTGCTTGCGACTTCAGTCGTTCAGCAGCCGCAGCGCCGAACAAGTCTTCTTTCATTTTGCGGCTGGTGGCAACAGCCTGATGCCCAGTTCATTAAGTTGAGCAGGGTTCACAGTCGTCGGCGCATTTGTCATCGGGTCGGAGCCTGATTGAGTTTTTGGAAAGGCAATCACTTCGCGAATATTGTCTTCGCCCGCCAGAATCGCAACCAAACGATCAATACCAAACGCAAAGCCGCCGTGCGGAGGTGCCCCGTATTTAAATGGCTGCAAGAAGAAACCAAAACGCGCGTCAGCATCCTCGTCGGTTATGCCGAGTTGGCGAAACACCCGCCGCTGCAGATCTGGTTCGTGAATTCGAATCGAGCCCGAGCCGAGCTCCCAACCGTTCAAGACGAGGTCGTATGCGAGCGCTCGCACCGAAAGCGGATCGCTCTCAAGTCGATCAACATCTTCATGATGCGGATGACAGAACGGATGATGTCCAGGTTGCGGCATTTTTGTTGTTGGGTTGATGCCAACGAACATTGGAAAGTCGACCACCCATACATATCTATATGGGCCCTCGTGCACTGGCGGGCGGCCAAGATCATTGCGCAACTGTCCCAAGACTGCACAACTAGTTGCCCAAACATCGGCAACGATAAGTATCAAGTCACCGACTGATGCTTTCGTTTCAGCAATCAGATCTGCTTGTTCTTTGGCCGACATGAACTTGGCTACCGGTGAGTCAAGCACCGACCCCTCGCCCACTTTGATCCACACGAGGCCTTTTGCACCCATCTTTTTTGCGCGATCAGTCAAGGCATCTAACTTGTTGCGACCGCTCGCTGCCTGCTCTGGGTAGTCGGCGTGCTTTACACAAATTCCCTTGATCGATTCAGCTGACGCAAAGGCCTTGAATTCGGTCGACGCAAATACATGAGTGAGCTCGATCAATTTCATTTCAAAGCGCAAGTCTGGTTTGTCGATGCCGTAGTGGTTCATCGCATCGTGCCAAGTCATTCGCTCAATCGGCGGTGGCGCCGAACCAGTTGCGGCCGTAGCTGCAGCAACAACGGCTGTCGAAATCATCGCCATGACGTCGTCTTTATTGACAAAGCTCATCTCGGCATCGAGCTGCATGAACTCGTATTGGCGGTCTGCGCGCAGGTCTTCGTCGCGCAAACACTTAGCAATTTGGTAGTAGCGATCCATACCGGCAACCATCAACAACTGCTTCCATAGTTGCGGCGATTGTGGCAACGCATAAAACGAACCAGGTTCATTACGAGATGGAACCAAGAATTCGCGTGCACCTTCTGGGGTGCTTGGCATCAGCAACGGTGTTTCAATCTCGGTAAAGCCCTGCGACTCCATTGATTTACGGATTGCCGAATTGACCTTTGCTCGCAATCGCAGATTCTTTTGCATTCGTTCACGTCGAATATCTAAGTATCGATATTTCAACCGAACATTTTCATCTACATCGTCGCCACGTTGGTCAATCGGAAACGGTGGCGGTTCGGCATTGTTCAAAATCTCGATTGTGCAGTTGCTGAGTTCTACTTTGCCTGTTGGAATATTTTCGTTTACCGTTCCGGCAGGACGCGCCTGAACCGTGCCGGTCACACGAATCACCCATTCGCTGCGAACATCAACAGTGTTGTCAACTACGCATTGAACGATGCCGCTGAAGTCGCGCAGGTCAAGAAACGCCAGGTTGTTGCCGTGCTCGCGCCTTCGTCCAACCCAACCACAAAGGGTGACTTGCTGGCCAACATTTTCTGCGCGCATATCTCCGCACAAGTGAGTTCGCAATGCTGTGCTGTTGTTTGTCTTAGTCATTAATAAGTACTTTCATTTTGGATTGAGAGCTTTTTTTACTTCGGCTACCAAGTCTTTGCGAGCAATTAAGTACTGATCGCCAGAACCCATCGGACGTAACATTATGGTCGAATTTTCGACCTCATCCGACCCGATTATCAATGCGAGCGTTGCTCCGCTGCGATCTGCCGATTTCATTTGAGCTTTCATGCTGCGCAAGTCGTAGGCACGATCGGCGCTCAGACCATTGCTACGCAATTCGTGGCAAACAGCATGAGCGTGCATGCCGTCAACAGTGTCGACCACAAAGACTTGCACTGCCGTCGCTGGAGCATCAAAAACTTTTTCTGCATCGCACGCCAGCAGTGTTCGGTCTAAGCCGAGTGCAAAACCGATTCCTGGTGTTGCCGGGCCACCCAGAGCCTCGACCAACCCGTCATAGCGACCACCACCACCAATTGCTGTGTGCGCTGCTTCGAGCGCAATTGATGTGAATTCAAAAGTGGTGCGACGATAATAATCAAGGCCTCGCACAAGTCGGTTGTTGATCTCATACGAAATATTTAAGGCATCTAGTGCCTGCAACACGGCATCAAAATGTTGGTTTGATGCGTCGCTGATGAACTCACGAATTGCCGGAGCACCCGCGATTACTTTCTGATCTGGTTCGCGTTTTGAGTCGAGTACGCGCAATGGATTGCGCGCCAAAGTCGCTCGGCTTTCAGTGGTCAAATCTTTTTCATTAGCCATAAAAAATTGCGAAAGTGCTTGTGAGTATTTTTCTCGATCCCCTGCATCACCAAGTGTGTTGATTGAAAGATGAACTTTACGCAAACCAAGGTCGGCATAAAACTTTGCGGCCAAGGCGATGACTTCCGCATCTAGCAACGGGTCATCTGCTCCGAGCGCTTCAATACCTACCTGGTCAAACTGTCGATATCGACCCTGCTGTGGTTTTTCGTAGCGAAAGTTCGGACCCGCATACCAAACTTTCCACGGTGTTGTTGGTCGATGCTCGACAAATGCTCGACACACACTCGCCGTCTGTTCTGGTCGCAAGGCCACATGTCGACCACCTTTGTCGTGGAAGTCATACATTTCTTTGGTGACAACTTCGGTTGCCTCACCCAATCGTAAAAAGACGTCTAAGTCTTCGAACATCGGGGGAATTATGTACGAATAACCCGCCGACTCGACCGTGCTGGCAAAGACATCTTGAAAGGCTCGCCAACGCGCCGAATGGGGCGCCAAAATATCGCGAGTTCCGGGGGAAGTCTTAAATTCAGGCACGCGTGAAGGCTAGACGCTTTGGCGACTTGGGCGATTCATTATCTAGCAGCCGATGGGTGCGCCACATCTTCATCCTCAATTTCATCAGTCGCCACCCCTGGCAAAACACGATTTGCGTCGTAAACACCGTCGATTCGCTTTATCACGCGCAGTACCGACAACAAATGACTTGGATCAGCAAATTCAAATTCAAATCGCATTCGTGCGACGCGATCAGAACCAGTGTGCGTCGTGCACGCAACTATGTTCACGTGCTCATCTGAAAGTGCATTCGCCACGTCTCGCAACAACCGCGATCGGTCAAGTGCTTTTACTTCGACGGCCGCTACGAACATTGCGTTTGATCCCTCAGACGACCACTCAACTTCAACAACTCGAGCAGAATCTTGGGCTACGAGTGA
>ENA-OUVC01000163-OUVC01000163.1-marine-metagenome-genome-assembly--contig:-NODE-163-length-47621-cov-4.219965_pt1 | contig 47621 bp, 51 predicted proteins | sample MGYA00248622_ERZ508571 | MGnify/ENA primary metagenome ERZ508571 (study PRJEB26236, sample SAMN06267175) | marine metagenome | isolation source: Columbia River Estuary | place: USA:Columbia River Estuary... | reverse complement strand
TAAGTTAGCTAAAAAAGGCGTTTTATGTAACACCTTTGGTAAACAACAGGTTCGTTTAGTAACCCATTTAGATGTAAGTGCTGAAATGGTAGAATATATTAAACAAACATTGCCGACTTTATAATTTTGTTTGAATGAAAAAAATATTGATAGCCAATAGAGGTGAAATTGCTTTGCGCATTATGCGTTCGGCGAAAGAAATGGGCATTGCTACGGTAGCTGTTTATTCAGAAGCCGATAGAAATGCACTGCATGTACGTTATGCCGATGAAGCAGTATGCATTGGTCCGGCAGCTTCCAATCAATCTTATTTAGTAGTAGAGAAAATTATAGATGCCTGTAAACAAACAGGCGCCGAGGCTATTCACCCTGGTTATGGGTTTTTGTCGGAAAATGCTGCTTTTGCTCGGGCAGTAGAAAAAGCTGGCTTAGTGCTGGTGGGGCCATCGCCCGAAGCCATGGAGATGATGGGCAATAAATTATCGGCAAAAGCGGCAGCCCTAAAATACAATATTCCGATGGTTCCCGGAACCGAAGAAGCCATTTCGGATATCGAAGAAGCGAAAAATAGAGCCATTGAAGTTGGTTTTCCAATTTTGATTAAAGCGGCCGCCGGCGGCGGTGGTAAGGGTATGCGCATTGTAGAAAATGCCGCCGATTTTGAAGAACAAATGCACCTAGCTGTTTCTGAAGCAACCTCTGCCTTTGGCGATGGGGCGGTGTTTATAGAGCGTTATGTAGGCTCTCCACGGCATATTGAAATACAAGTTTTGGGAGATAATCACGGCAATATCGTACATCTTTTCGAACGTGATTGTTCCGTGCAACGCCGTCATCAAAAGGTAATTGAGGAAGCACCTTCGTCTGTTCTTACGCCCGAAATTCGCGAAAAAATGGGAAAATGTGCGGTAGATGTTGCCCGTTCGTGTAATTACACCGGTGCCGGAACGGTAGAGTTTATATTGGATGAAAATCTCGACTTCTTTTTCCTAGAAATGAATACTCGTTTGCAGGTAGAACATCCGGTAACCGAATTGATTACAGGTTTAGATTTAGTAAAAGAGCAGATTAAGATTGCTCGTGGTGAAAAATTGAGCTTTACACAAGAAGACATTGCCATGAAAGGGCATGCCATTGAATTGCGGGTATATGCCGAAGATCCGGCGACGAATTTTTTACCCGATATCGGCACCCTAGAAACTTACCGCTTGCCGCAAGGCCCCGGTGTTCGGGTAGATGATGGTTTTGAAGAGGGCATGGAAATCCCGATTTATTACGACCCTATGATTGCTAAATTGATTACCTATGGCGAAAATAGAGCCCAAGCCATTGAGCGCATGATTCGTGCTATTGATGAATACCAAATTACGGGTATAGAAACCACACTGGGCTTTGGAAAATTTGTGATGCAACACGAGGCTTTTACCTCGGGTAATTTCGATACCCATTTTGTAAAAAACTACTTTCAGCCTAGTAGCTTACTTTATGAAAATGAGCAAGAAGCGTTTATTGCAGCTTTAGTAGCTGCTCAACTCATGCAAAAACAAACACAGCAATTTAACACAGTCAATCAAACTGCAAAAACTTCTTCTTGGAAAAAAAATAGGAAAGTATAGTTATTGCTTTTTTAAATTTTGAATGTAGGTGGTAAGTTCTGTGGTAAATTCATCGAGTTGTATGGCTGATTCTTTCATAAAATCACAAATTTCTTTGAGTTCAACTTGATCTAAGGTTTCATCCGCTAGTAAATCGGATAAGCCCAAAATATTTGATACGGGCTGCCCAACCTTTAAAGAGGTCATATACAACATTTCCTCCAATCCTTGTATAAATTTTGCACGTTGTTCTTTAGCTTTTTTTCTTTCCGTTACATCCATGGAGAGTATACAAATGCCTTCTGGAACGGGTTGAATCCTTAATTCGAAATATTTCATACTCCCGTCAGGAAAGGTAAAATCATTTTCAAAACAAGCCGGCTCTCGTTCTTGCATGCAAAAATGGAGCATCTTAAATAGGTCTGTTTTTTCAATGCCTGGAAATTTTTCCATCATAGTAAAGCCAAGCAGTTGCTCTTTTTTTCTACACTTGCTCTGTTTTACAATGGTGTTATTCACATAGATGTATTGCCAGTTAAAATCAATCAGCTGGACTCCCTCTAGTAAATGGTCCAAAGTTCGAGTACATAATTTTCCGATGGTCATACCTTTGGTGTTTGGTTCAATATTCACAGCTGTTTGCGCTGAACTTACCTGCTGCTTTGATTGAAAAATTTGAAATGGAACGCTAGAGCAGATGTGTGAATTCAATCTATGCGAAATAAAAATAAATAAAAATTTAAACTTTTATCACAAAAGATAAAATTAATTTTATTTAAAAATTATTAATAATGACGAATTTATTTCTCTTTATTAATCAATTTGTTTGCCTTTCATGGCAGTAGCGATGGCTACATCCATTACTCGTTCGGCAAAGGGGCGGGTGTATTCGTTGAGGGCTTCTACTTGTTTCAGCATCAAATCCTTATCTCCAGAGTTTAAACTTGCTCGTAGCTGCTCAAGCAATTGGCGGCTTTGCAAAATCTCAAATTCTTGTAAAAACTGGGCGTTTTTAGCTAAGAAACGGTCGGCGGTATAGGCCATTTGTTCGGCCTCGGTGCGGGCTTCAATGAGCATACGTTGGGCTACATCGTCTTTCGCATGGGCAATGCTATCTAGTAACATTTGTTCAACTTCTTCGTCGCTAAGGCCGTAGGTTGGTTTTACTTCTACCTCTTGTTTTACACCTGAGCGTAATTCTGTGGCTTGCACAGTTAAAATACCATCGGCATTCAGCAAAAAATTAATATCTACTTTGGGTAAGCCTGCAGGCATAGCCGGAATACCTTTCAAGTCAAATTCAGCTAATTTTCTATTCTCCTGAACCAAATCACGTTCGCCTTGGTATACAGATATTTTCAGGTTCACTTGCCCATCTACCGAGGTGGTGTATTGGCGGCCAGCCTTGGTGGGTATTTTGGCATTTCGTGCAATAATTACATCCATTAAACCACCCATGGTTTCTATTCCTAATGACAATGGGGTTACATCCAATAATAAAATATCGGAGCGGTTACCCGCTAAAATATCCGATTGAATGGCGGCACCTAAGGCTACTACCTCATCGGGGTTTAGTTCATCGTGTACCGGTTTGCCAAAAAATGCGGCAACGGCTTGTTTTACGGCTGGGGTACGGGTAGAACCACCCACCATAATCACTTCGTCGATGTTTTCGGGCTTTAAATTCGCATCACGTAGGGCGTATTGGCAACACGCTAACGTTTCGGCCAATTTAGGCTGTATAAGTTCTTCGAATTTTTGTTTGCTTATGGCCAATGGAATGCCGTTTAAGCTTTCGTTGAATAAGTTTTGGCTGCCTAAGGCTTTTTTTGCTTCTTCGGCTTTTAGGCGAAGGCCTTGTGCCAATTCTTGGTTTTCGCTTAGGCTCTTAAGGTCGAGCTTATTCTCAGTTATCCAATAATCTACAATGGCTCGGTCAAAATCATCGCCACCTAAAAAGGTATTGCCATTGGTGGCCAATACTTCAAAAATGCCGTTTTGTATGTGTAAAATAGATACATCAAACGTTCCTCCGCCTAAATCGTATACCGCAATGGTTTTTTCTTCATCGGCTTGTAAGCCAATACCGTAAGCCAAGCTGGCGGCGGTAGGTTCGTTTACCATGCGCAATACATCCAGCCCGGCTAGTTTTCCAGCATCACGGGTGGCTTGGCGTTGGCTATCGTTAAAGTAGGCAGGTACCGTAATTACCGCTCGGGTAACCGGCGTTTTTAGTGCATGTTCGGCCCGTTCTTTCAGCTCTTTTAAAATTAATGCCGAAAGCTCAATGGGCGTATAAAATTTATCACCCACCTTAATTTTTACCAAGCTCTCTTGGTTATCGTCTATTACTTTGTAGGAGAAAAAATCACGGTGCTCCGCTATATCGCCATACGATCTGCCCAATAATCGCTTTACAGAAAAAATAGTGTTTTGGGGATCGGTGGTTAAAAATTCTTTGGCTTGGTTGCCAACTACCAGGCTGCCATCTTTTGCAAAATGAATAACCGATGGCACCAATTCGCCCTTGCCCGTGTCGTTTATTACTTGAGCTTTCCCATCGGGATTGATAAAAGCCACCAAGCTATTGGTGGTTCCCAAATCTATACCCACAATAAGGTCTTCTTTTTGTAAAGAGCCGGTTGCTAAATTGATGGATACTTTTGCCATGGGGGTTAAATAATTGGAATACAAAGGTAGTTATTTAGATTGATTCTAAAAAGATTGCCTTCCTTGTTTTGCATATGCTTTAGCAATGCATCGGCATGTATTCGCATAATCTATTTAGCGAATACAAACGTATTGGAGCGTAAAAATGTATCTTTGCGCCAATGGCCACAAATTTCGAAGATTTTAAATTAAACAGACAGCTCCTAAATGCGATAGAGGAGGCGGGATACACCCAGCCAACACCTATTCAGCAGAAGGCCATTGCACCAATTTTATCGGGGCAAGATATGATGGGCATTGCGCAAACGGGCACCGGTAAAACGGCGGCTTTTGTATTGCCCATGCTGATGAAATTAAAGTATGCTCAGGGCAAAGACCCCCGTGCCTTAATTTTGGCGCCTACACGAGAGTTGGCCATGCAAATAGAAGAAAACATTATTCAATTTGCTAAATACACCGATTTGCGCACCGTGGTACTTTACGGTGGTCTTGGTCCAAAAACACAAATTGCTGCCTTAGAAAAGGGTGCCGATATTTTGGTTGCCACTCCAGGTCGCTTTTTAGATTTATACTTAGCTGGCCACATTGTTACCAAATCTATACAGTTTTTGGTATTGGATGAGGCCGATAAAATGATGGATATGGGCTTTATTGGCTCCATTCATCGGATATTAGAAGTAGTGCCCCGCAAGCGTCAAAATTTGCTTTTTTCGGCTACTATGAGCGAATTGGTGCATAAAATTTCGGGCGATTTCTTGAAATTTCCTTTAATAATAGAGGTAGCTGCGCAAGCTACGCCGGCCCATACGGTAAGCCAAGTTTTGTATCGGGTTCCTAATTTAAAAACCAAGTTGAACCTGTTGCAAGAATTGCTTAAGGACGATGAGCGTTTTCATCGCCTGATAGTGTTTTGCAAAACCAAAACGGTGGCCGATAATATTTTTCATTATTTGGAACGCCGTTATGGCGCCGAACAAGTGCGTGTAATTCATGCCAATAAAGGGCAAAATACCCGTATAAATTCTATAAATGCATTTAAAGAAGGCAATATTAGAATGTTGGTGGCAACCGATGTGGCGGCTAGAGGCCTCGATGTGGTCGATGTAAGCCACGTGATTAATTTTGATGTGCCCATTATTATTGAAGACTACGTACACCGCATTGGTCGTACCGGCAGGGCGTACAAAAGTGGCGAAGCCATTACTTTCTGTGCCGAATCGGAAGAGTTTTACATCAAAAAAATAGAAAAACTGATGCGCCAATCTATTCCGGTGGCCGATTTGCCTGCTACAGTTTTTGTAGAAGAAACCCCTTACGAAGAACGCCAAGCCATGGCCCGGGAAATTGATTTGCAGAAACGTAAAGATAATCCTGATTTTCAGGGAGCTTTTCACGATAAAAAATTAAAAAATACTAAGGGCGACCGCCCTAAGCCCAAAGCCAAAGGCCCGGCAAAACCCGGAGCACCCAAAAAGAAATCGAAACGATTTGATAAAAAGAAATAAACCTTCATTGAGACATGAAAAAAGCTGAAATTAAACTCACCATCGAACTAGACGATCAGAACATTCCTGAAAGCATTTTGTGGGAATCAACCGATTCGCAAAATAAAGAGGCTCTACCGGTAAAATCTATGATGTTAGCCCTGTGGGATCACAACTATAAAAACTCGTTACGCATTGATTTATGGACAAAAGATATGCCCGCCGATGAAATGAAGCGTTTTTTTTACGAAACGCTACAAACCATGGGCGATAGCTTTTTGCGGGCTACTGGTGAAGAGGCCATTGTAGGCGATTTGCGTGATTACTGTGCTCATTTTGCTGAAAAGATGGACCTGAAAGTTGGGCAATAAAAATAGTTGTTATCACATTTTTATGTATCTTCAATTATAAATTTTGATGATGCAAGCTGTTCAAACAAACACATTTAGAAACTGGAAGTATTTTATCAATCTTATTCCGGTAGCATTTGTGCTGCTCGGTAATTTGAATGGAGGTTGGTTTACCTTGAGTAATTTCGCTTTTACTTTTGTGGTATTGGCCTTAGGCGAACTGCTATTGCCCGAAGATAAAAGCAATGAAGCTGGCGAAGATGATGTGCTTCCAGATCTGTTGCTATTTTTAGTAGTTGTTGGACAGTTATTCGCTGTAACTAGTTTAATTTATGGGGTTTATACCCAAGTAATAAGTGGCTATTGGATTTTATTGGCGGCACTTTCTACCGGTACTGCTACTGGCTCCATGGGTATTATTGCTGCCCACGAACTCATTCATCGTAAAGAAAAATTTTGGAATTTTCTAGGTCGCTTTCTGCTGTTCACGGTATTAAATCCGTATTTCTATGTACACCATTTACGCATTCATCATAAATCGGTAGGTACTGCTGCCGATCCGGTTAGTGCCCTTAAAGGCGAAACGGTTTATGCGTTTGCTTTCCGTTCTATTTATGGGCAATTGCAACAGTCGCTAGCCCTCGAAAAAAATAGATGCAATAAAGCGGGTAGATGGGGCTATGGTTTACACAACTATGTGGTAGCTGTGTATGCAGGAGGTTTTTTACTCCTCGGTGCCTTAACCTATTTTTTTGGTATTTGGGTGGCCGCAGCTTATTTGTTGCAAGCTACTGTGGCAAACCTATTGTTAGAATACACGAATTATATTGAGCATTATGGCTTACGCCGCAACGAAAAAGAACGGGTAAATGAGCTCCATTCTTGGCAAAGTGATAAGGTAGTTAGCCGTTATTTTTTAATTGATTTAAGTCGCCACTCCGATCATCATTTTCATGCGGTCAAGCCTTTTAATACCTTAGTTTCTTATGAAAACAGCCCAGTATTGCCGGGTGGCTACGCCAGTATGTTTTTACCGGCCCTGTTTCCGCCACTTTGGTTTAGCTTGGTTGATAAGCGTATTCCTAAAATAAGCTAGCCTGCCCAATACCAGTCATCTTGGTTTCGTGTTTCAGTAACCATTCTTTGCGCCATAGCGCTCCAGCATAGCCTACTAAATCGCCTTGGCTGCCAATTACCCGATGGCAGGGTATAGCAATTAAGAGTTTATTTTTTCCGTTGGTAGCGGCAATTGCCCGAATGGCCAAGGGGTTTTGTAATCTTTTTGCCAAGTCGGTATAGCTAATGGGGTGGCCGGGTTTAATCTGCTGGAGTTCTTGCCAAACCCCTTGCTGAAAAGGGCTTCCTTCTTGTTGCATGGGGAATGTAAATATGCTCAATTTACCCTCAAAATAAGCCGAAAGCTCAATTTTAGCCCATTCGGTTAATTCACTCGGATCTTGTCTTATTTCATTTTCTACAAATTGAATACTCCGAACAGACACTTCATCTGCTTGAATGAGCAAGATGCCAATGGGGCTATGCAGCGTTGACTTATACATGATGATTGAAATTACGCATTTTACTTTTAGTAGCTAGGCAAATTAAAATTATCTTTGTGGCATGAGCTTGATACACCAAGTGAAATCTCTTATAGCTAAAGAACTCATCTTAGAATGGCGTTCCCGGTATGCCTTAAATGGCATAGTATTGTATGTGGTTTCAACCATTTTTGTGTGTTATTTATCTTTTAAAGGAGGTATACAAGGTCCAACCTGGAACGTATTGTTTTGGATTATTCTTTTGTTTGCCTCTATTAATGCCCTGGTAAAAAGTTTTGTGCAAGAGCCGGCTGGCCGACACTTGTATTTGTACACCTTGGCATCACCTCAAGCCATTATTCTTTCTAAAATTATTTATAACTGCTTGCTCATGCTGCTGTTGTCTACCATAGCACTATTCTTCTATCAAGTTGTATTTTCAAACCAGGTTCAAGACCTCTTGTTTTATTTTTTGGCGGTGCTATTAGGTAGTATTAGTTTTGCCAGTGTGTTTACTATGATTTCAGGTATTGCAGCAAAGGCGAATAATCCGGGCAGTTTAATGGCCGTACTCAGTTTTCCGGTTATTATTCCTTTACTCATTTTACTTATTAAATTTTCTAAAAATGCCATGGATGGTTTAGATAGGTCTGTGAGTTACGACGAGATAGTCATTTTGCTTAGTTTGAATGTACTCGTTATTGCATCCTCTTTGGTTTTGTTTCCTTACCTTTGGCGTGATTAATCCCCCCTATATGACTAAAAACTGGTGGAAAATTTTAGCGGCTGTACTCCTGATTTATTCCTTTATAGCAGGCTTATTAGTAGCGGTCCCTAGATTACCCATTTTGCACGAAACCATTCGTAACTTATATTTTCACGTGCCTATGTGGTTCACCATGATTTTTCTTTACCTTCTTTCGGTAATTAATAGCATCAAGTACTTGTCGTCTGCCGATGAAAAGCACGATTTTATGGCCGTTGAAACTGTTAATACCGGTATTGTATTTGGATTTTTAGGCCTAGGTACCGGCATGATTTGGGCAAATTTTACCTGGGGAGCCCCTTGGCCCAACGATCCGAAATTAAATGGTTCCGCCATATCTACCCTAATGTATTTAGCCTATATCGTATTGCGGAGTTCCATCGATGAATCGCAGAAAAGAGCTAAAATCTCTGCTATCTATAATATTTTTGCATTTCCTATTATGGTTGTATTGTTATTTATCCTACCACGAATGACCGACTCCCTACATCCGGGAAATGGAGGTAACCCAGGTTTTAACTCGTACGATTTGGATAGCAATATGCGTTTGGTATTTTATCCGGCCGTTATCGGGTGGATTTTGCTAGGTGTTTGGATAAGTAACATTCGCTACCGAATCCGTTTATTACAGCATAAATTTTAGAAACTATGAAGAAAAAAATAGGTGTATTAACGCTGCTTTCTGCGACCTCATTATCGGTTTTGGCCCAATCGTCGTCTGTTGAAATGGCCGATGGCTTAAGAAGTTCGGGTATGATTTATGTGGTAGTCAGCGTGATGTCGGTTATTTTAGCGGGCGTTTTAGTTTTTTTATTTTCTATAGATAAGAAAGTAAGTAAACTAGAAAAAAACGGCGCTAAAGGATAATTGGCTTTGTTTTGCTATTTTTTAGCAAATGTGTAAGCCATACACTAACAATTTTTTATTTGCAAGATTGATATTTTTTCACTCAACTTTGCATCGAACTAATCAGTCAATTAATACAAACAGAATATGTCAACAAAATCAGGAGCAGCCTCTGAAGAACTAACTTTTTTCGGAGATGTATGCCAATTCTTTGATCATGCGGCACAGTTTACTAATCACCCTGCCGGTTTATTAGATCAAATTAAATCATGTAACAGTGTGTACCGTTTCCGTTTTCCTATTAGAAAAGGCGATGGGTTAGAAGTGATAGATGCATGGCGTGTAGAGCATTCTCATCATAAATCGCCAACCAAAGGTGGTATTCGTTACAGCGAAATGGTAAACGAGGATGAAGTAATGGCTTTAGCCGCTTTAATGACTTACAAATGTGCCATTGTCAACGTACCCTTTGGTGGTGCAAAAGGTGGTATTAAAATCAACCCGAAAAGTTATACGGTTGCCGAATTAGAAAATATAACCAGACGCTATACCGTAGAATTGGTTAAGAAAAATTTTATTGGCCCCGGTATTGATGTTCCTGCACCCGATTACGGATCTGGCGAACGTGAAATGAGCTGGATTGCAGACACCTACCAAACTATGAACCCAGGCCAATTAGATGCCCTAGGTTGTGTAACTGGTAAACCAATTGCTTTACATGGTATTGCCGGTCGTCGTGAGGCAACCGGTAGAGGTGTAGCCATTGCGGTTCGCGAATGTGTATCCGTTGCAGAAGACATGAAAGCCTTGGGTTTAACCCCTGGATTAGCCGGCAAACGGGTAATTGTACAAGGTTTAGGAAATGTGGGTTACCATTCTGCTAAATTTTTAGCCGAGTTTGGAGCCATTATTGTTGGCCTTTGCGAATTTGAAGGCGCTATTTACAATGAAAAAGGCTTAGATATTGATGAGGTATTTAACCACCGCAAAGCCAGCGGATCTATTTTAGGATTTAAAGGAGCTCAAAAAGAATTTAAAAAATCGCTCGAAGGATTAGAGCAACCTTGTGATATTTTAGTTCCTGCTGCATTAGAAAATCAAATTACAGAAGAAAATGTAGTGCGTATTCATGCAAAAATTATTGCCGAAGGAGCGAATGGTCCCACCACCCCAGGTGCCGAAGAAATGTTTGTAAAACAAGGTGGTATTATTATCCCTGATATGTATTGCAATGCAGGCGGTGTAACCGTTTCTTATTTCGAGTGGTTGAAAAACCTTTCGCATGTTGCTTTCGGTCGTATGGATAAACGCTATGAAGAAACTGCCAACGAAAACATAGTAAATATGGTGGAAACAACTACTGGTGTAAAATTAAGTCCAGAGCAGCGTAGCGTTATTGTTAAAGGTGCTACAGAGCTAGAATTGGTAAATTCTGGTTTAGAAGATACCATGATACGTTCTTACCACGAGATTAGGGATGTGAAAATGGCTAATCCGAAAATTAAAACCCTACGTATAGCTGCCTTTGTGAATGCTATTGATAAAATAGCGGTATCTTATTCAAACATGGGTGTTTGGCCATAAATACCGCCAAGTTAATGTAAAAAGGGAAGCCGTACACGGCTTCCCTTTTTTTGTGTATAATTTGGGTAAAAATTCAGGAATTAAAGCTGTAATTATTCGTTTTCTCCCTCGGATAATCCTTATTTTTGCAGCACTATTTTGACTCAATTATACAGCTAGTATGAAAAAAAGTGCCATTCTTTTAATAGGTATTATTGCCGTAGCCATTGGTGTAATTATTTCTACCTATGCCGATTCTAGTACCTATGGAAGTTTTAACGACGCGAAAGACTCCGCAGCCGAATTACACGTGGTTGGTCGTTTAGATTTGGCAAAGGATATGGTTTATAATCCTAAAAAAGATGCCAATTATTTTTCATTTTATGTGAAAGATAACAAGGGCACCGAATGTAAAATTGTTTTTACGGGTACTAAACCGCAAGATTTTGAACGTTCAGAGCAAATTGTTTTAACTGGAAAAATGGTGGGTGAGGAGTTTCATGCATCTAAAATTTTGATGAAATGTCCTTCAAAATACAATAAAGATCAAGTAGAAGTAAAATCTACTGCACAACAAAGCTAAAATATGGATACTGTTTTTATTGGCGAACACCTTTGGCCGGGTAAATTAGGTCAGTTTTTTGTTGTATTATCTTTTGCTGCGGCTCTATTAGCTACTCTCAGTTATTATTTCGAAACCATAAAAGATAAGCCCGATGGCTCGTGGTTAAAAATTGCTCGATCGGCCTATTTCGTGAATTTATTGGCCATTATTGGCATTGGTACCTGCTTATTTTATATAATTTACAATCATCTTTTTGAGTACCATTATGCTTGGGCGCACTCTTCAAAAGCTTTGCCCGTTTATTACATTATTTCTTGTTTCTGGGAAGGGCAAGAGGGTAGTTTTTGGCTCTGGACTTTCTGGCAATCCGTTTTAGGTTTTGTTTTAGTTTTTAGAGCAAAAACCTGGGAGCCTCCCGTAATGGCGGTGGTCATGCTATCGCAAACATTTTTGGCTTCTATGTTGTTAGGGGTCGAAATTTTAGGTATTCGTGTAGGTAGTTCACCCTTCATTTTATTGAGAGATGCTGTACAGGCCCCTATTTTTGCCCGTCCAGATTATTTAAGCATGGTAGCCGATGGGAATGGCCTCAACCCATTACTTCAAAACTATTGGATGGTTATACATCCACCCACTTTATTCTTAGGCTTTGCCTCTATGATTGTTCCCTTTGCTTATGCCCTAGCAGGCTTGTGGCAAAAACGTTATACCGAGTGGATTAGCGTAGCCTTGCCTTGGGCATTATTTGCCGTAATGGTATTGGGAGCCGGTATTATTATGGGGTCCTTTTGGGCATACGAAGCGCTCAATTTCGGTGGTTTTTGGGCTTGGGATCCGGTAGAAAATGCATCCCTCATTCCTTGGATTACACTTATTGCTGGCGTACACGTTTTATTAGCCTACAAACATTCGGGACAAGCCTATTTTACTGCCACTTTTCTTACGCTCGTAAGTTTTGTATTGGTATTATACGCTTCCTTTTTAACACGAAGCGGCATTTTAGGCGAAACCTCTGTACATTCATTTACCGATTTAGGTATGTTCTGGCAATTGCTCGTATATATAGGCGTGTTTAAACTCATTGCCTTTATACTGGTTATAAAGCGCTGGAAATACATGCCATTTTCTGTAAAAGAAGAAGAAACATACTCACGTGAGTTTTGGTTATTTGTTGGGGCTGTAGTGCTCGGTTTAGCCTGCTTGCAAGTTTTGGCAACTACATCTATCCCTGTATTCAATAAGGTTTTCGGTACAGAAATTGCCCCACCAACCCAAGTAATTGCACATTATAATAAGTGGCAATTGCCTTTTGCCTTGGTTGTGGCATTCATTTCTGGGTTTAGTCAGTTTCTTAAATACAAGAAAACAGATATCCGTTCATTTTATGTTCAGTTGGGTCGAGCAGCACTTATTGCTGCCCTATTAAGTGGTGTTGCAGGCTACATTGCCGGTATTTATACCAACCCCATGTTTATGTTGCTCATGTTTAGCTCCATATTTTCTGTGGTGTGTAATGCTGGTATTTTATACGATGCGGTGTTGGGTAAGTGGAAATTAGCGGGTTCAGCCCTAGCACACATAGGCTTCGGATTTTTATTGATAGGAGCGATGGTTGCAGCAGCTACAAACAAAGTTATTTCTGTAAATAATTCTGGAATTGGTTTTGGGCAAGAGTTTGCTAAGGATAATAATCCACGAGAAAACATCATTTTATATTTAAATGAGCCCATAAAAATGGACAAGTATACCGTTACGTATTTGGGCGATTCGGTAAGTGGGCCAAATACCTTGTACAGAGTAAACTATAAGGTAATTGACCCCAAAACGGCTAAAGTAACCGAGAATTTCGATTTGTACCCAAATGCACAGCAAAATGTTAAAATGCGTCAAATCATTGCTTCGCCAGATACCCGCCATTACCTCTGGAAAGATATTTATACGCATGTAAGCAGCGTGCCTTTAAAAGAAGAAGCTACACACGAAGCACATGAAGGCCATAGCGAAGAGGAAGATTTTGGAAAACCTACCATTTATACCGTAAAGTTAGGAGATACCATTGCTGTGCGTGACGCTAAAATTGTGGTAAAAGCAATTAAAAAAGGTGTTCATATAAACAATATGCCATTAAACTCAAGCGATGTATCGGTAGCACTTAGCTTGGAAGTACTATCAAAAGCTAAAACACAAGTGGTTGATCCCGTATTTGTTATAAAAGATGGAAATGTATACGATTTTGGCAAAACCATAGAAGACTTGGGATTAAAACTGCGTTTTACCAATATTAAACCTCAAAACAATAGCCTAGAATTAACCGTTTTACAACGCCCTCCAGCTGAGAAAAAATGGATTGTATTAAAAGCCATCGTTTTCCCTTATATTAATTTTTTATGGGGTGGTACCATACTCATGACCATTGGCTTTTTCTTGGCTATTTTGCGTAGACGTAAAGAACTTAAAACCGCTTAAGCATGAATATCGTATTGTTGGGAAGTGGTAAAGTAGCTACACAAATTGGCAAAGCCCTGCATAATGCGGGCATACCCGTTGCACAAGTATATAGCCCTACGCTGGAACATGCGCAAACCCTTGCGATGCAGGTACATGCCAAGGCCATAAGTGAGTTGGCCGAATTAACAAAAAATGCCGATGTATACATCATCTCTGTGAAAGATGATGCTATTCTTGGGTTAGTTGATCAATTAGATTTAGGCGATAAAATAGTCTTGCATACCTCGGGTTCTACAGCTATGGATGTGCTGAAATCTGCAAGTACTAATTACGGAGTTTTATACCCCTTGCAAACTTTTTCTTTCGATAAAACGGTTGACTTTAGTCAAGTACCTATTGCAGTTGAGGCCTCTTCGCCCGAAATAGCCAAGCAGCTTGAAGCGTTAGCACATAAACTATCGCCCAAAATTATACAAATGACTTCGGAGCAACGTTTGGTGCTGCATATAGCCGCTGTATTTGCTTGTAATTTTAGCAACCACTTATACGCCATAGCTGAACAATTGCTAGAAAGCAAAGGCATTTCATTCGATTATTTACTGCCCCTCATAGCAGAAACTGCAGCGAAAGTACAACAAGCCTTACCTAGCGAAGTACAAACTGGTCCGGCTATTCGTAAGGATGAAAAAATACTCCAAAAACATCTTGATTTCTTGAAAGAACAACCACCATTACAGGAAATCTACCGTTTGCTAAGTCAAAGCATAGTCAATTTATAATTGCCCCTTATTTGCCAAGCTAATTTTAGTATTTTTGCACTGAAATGAGCATTTTTAACATTAAAATTAATTTCGAGGAAGCCGGAAAAGAGCCCGTAGAACTGCATATTGCCAAAGGCGAATCGGTACTGGATGTATGCATGGATCACGGTATTGAGCTACAACACAATTGCGGTGGCGTATGCGGATGCAGTACCTGCCACATTTATGTGAATAAGGGCATGGATTCTTTGCAAGAAATATCTGATAAAGAAGAAGATTTTATTGATCGTGCGGTAAATCCACACATTACTTCACGTTTGGGTTGCCAATGCGTAGCCATTGATGGCGATATTGAAGTAACCTTGCCCGATCAAAGCCAATTTTTAGGACACTAATTATGATACAAGATAAATACGCCCTACCCATTCATTGGAACGATTACGAAGACATTGCGATGGGCTTATACGAGAAATTTGGCGACGAATTTACCGAGTCTAAAATTTACCGCATTCGTTTTACCGAATTGATAGAGTGGGTGCTCAGCTTACCCGCATTTGCCGGTACTCGTGAAGAATGTAACGAAGGCCATTTAGAGCAAATTCAATCGGCTTGGGTGTACGAATGGCGTGATAATCAATAAACCATGCTAGCCAAGCTTTCTCAAATAACTGCTTTTGTATTTGATGTTGATGGTGTGCTTACCGACGGCACCGTATTGGTTACCGAAAGTGGGGAGCAATTACGTCGATTTAGCATTAAAGATGGCTATGCCTTACAACTAGCCGTAAAAAGAGGCTTTAAGATTGCCATTATTACCGGCGGTCGTTCGCAAAGTATTGTAAGCCGTTTAACCAGCTTGGGCATTAGCGATGTGTATTTGGGCGTAGAACATAAAACAGAAAAGTTCGAAGAATTTTTGTTAGCCTACGACTTATCTGCCGATCAGATTTTATACATGGGCGATGATGTGCCCGATTATCCAGTAATGCAACTCGTAGGTTTGCCTACCTGCCCTGCCGATGCAGCCGAAGAGATCAAAGCCATTTCGGCCTATATTTCTCCTGTAAAAGGTGGCCAAGGTTGCGTTCGCGATGTGATTGAAAAAGTATTAAAAGTACAAGGCCTATGGGCCGATGAAGATCCTTCTGCAAAAGCCTAATCATGAATTTTCCTCCACTTATTTTAGCCTCTAAATCGCCACGAAGGCAAGAATTATTAGCGCTTTTAGGCCTCGAATTTAGGGTGGTACTCAAAGAAGTAGATGAAAGCTACCCCGAGCATTTGAGCCCCGAGGAAGTAGCGGTTTATATCGCCGAAAAAAAAGCCAAAGCTTTTGATGAAGATACAATGGGCGAAGTGGTTATTACGGCAGATACCTTGGTAGTAATTGATGGGCAAATTTTAGGCAAACCCGATGATGCTGCTCATGCTTTTGAAATTCTTTCGCAATTATCTGGCCGTAAACATGAAGTAATTACCGGAGTTTGTTTGTTAAAAGACCACCAATTGCATTCTTTTTATGAAAAATCTGAAGTGCATTTTAAGCCTCTCACACCCGAGCAAATACAGCATTATATTGCTACCGGCCAACCTATGGACAAGGCAGGCGCTTATGGCATTCAAGAATGGATAGGTTTGGTGGGCATTGAAAAAATAGTAGGCTCTTATACCAATGTGGTGGGCTTGCCTACGCACCGTTTATACGAAGAACTAGTACGGTTACACTGTTAACAACTGCTCAAAAAAACCTCCAAACTCTCTTTTGGGGTTAATTAAGTGAATTTCTAATATCCAGTTCCTAGGTTTACCCGTTTGGTCGGGGGCAAATAAATCGGTATGATTATCGCGGTGAATGTAATGGTCTTTCACTTCTTTTTCTAAACGTTCGTGCGGAAATTTTCCGATAATGTGGCCGCCAATTTCGCTGCCAAATAGCCATCCATAACGCTCGGCAATGTGTACAATTTCGTGGTAATATGCCGCACCCGTAAGCGAATTTTTGCTATCAAAAAAGGCTTTACATTCTTCCCAAACAGGAGCTAAATCGGCTTGAAGTTTTAGTTTTTCGGCATCGGCACCCAATACATAGGTTCTACCAAAATCGGCTTCCCATTCATCGAATATGGGCCCAAAATCGAAAAATAATATATCGTTTTCCTGAATCATCAGGTTGGGTGGATTTTCGTTATAGGGCAGGAGCGTGTTTTTGCCTGCACGAATAATGCGTTTATGCCAGTATTTTTCTATCCCAAATAAAGAAAAAGCCAGCTCGAAAACTTCTTTATTTAAGTCTTCTTCGGTAATGCCTGCACGAATAAGGCCTTGTTTTTCAATTTCTTGAAATAGGGCCAAAGCTTTTGCCTCGGCGGCAATTAAATTCTTCTTCGCTTGATCCATCTATTCTTTATAAAACAACCATTTGGCCAGTTCTTTATAGCTTGCTTTTTTGCCGTACATTAAAATACCTACCCGGTAAATTTTAGCGGCAATCCAGGTGGTGAGAATAAAACCGCCAATCAATAAAACCATGGAAAGGGCCAATTGCCAATCGGGCACCCCAAAAGGTAAACGAACCATCATGGCTATGGGAGAAGTGAACGGGATAATACTCAACCAAAAAGAAAGGCTGCTATCCGGGTTATTGAGAATAAAAGTGAAGGACATGATGTAGGTAAAAAGCAAGGGTAAGGTAATGGGCAGCATAAATTGCTGCGTTTCTGTTTCGTTATCTACTGCCGAACCTACCGCGGCAAATAAGGCACTATAAATCAGATATCCACCTAAAAAATACACCAAAAAACAAGTGAAAATGTAGGTCAGGTTTAGTGTTTTCACGGCATTAATAACCGTTAATGCGGGGTTAGTACTGGCTTCAGCAATGGCCTTGTTTTGTTTACCTTCTACCAATTCTGTTTTTACGCTACTTACCTTGTCTTTTAACAAAATTTTACTGGCTGTGCCTACTAAGGTGGTAGACAGCACAATCCACAAGGTAAACTGGGTAATCCCAACCAAGCCAATGCCTATAATTTTACCCAACATGAGTTGGAATGGTTTTACAGATGAAATAATTACCTCTACAATGCGGCTTGTTTTTTCTTCGATAACACCACGCATGACTTGGGCACCATAAATAAATAGCGACATATAAATGAGAATGGCGGCGGCAAAGCCAATGGCATAAGCGGCCCCGGCACTGCTATCTTTTTCGCCTTCGGCGGTTAACTCTTTCGAATCTATGCTGATATCGGGTTTAATGGTTGCTAGGGTTTTGGCATCAATGCCAGCATCTTTTAATTGTTTGTTCCGTAAAATTTCTTCCAATTGCGCATTGATTGTACTCAAGGCAGATAAACCTACTTTCTTTTTCGAATACAATTCTACCTTGCTCAATTGTTCAATATCTTTCGGAATATGCAAAATAAAGCCATCCTCATTGGTGGCCGCTTCTTTTTTGGCTTCTGCAAAGGATGTTTTTCCTGCGCTAAAACTTACGGTTTCGGTATTTTTAAATTCCGATGTAAAAATTCCACTATCGTCATATACAGATACTTCGGTGGCCTTATCTGCACCGTTTACCGATAAGTAGGCAATAAGGGCGTACATCGCAATAATGAGGGCGGGCACCAAAAAAGTCATCAATAAAAACGATTTCTTTTTTACACGTGTGAGGTATTCACGCTGAATGATGAGTAAAACTTTGTTCATAAAATTAGTTGCTTACTTTTTGAATAAAAATTTCGTTAATGCTGGGTATCACTTCGCTTAGTTGCTGAATTTGAATGTGTGGCAAAAGGTAGCTTAATACCTCATTAGGCGTTTTACCCTCCGCTATTTTAATACGAATTTCGTGTGCATTTCCAGTTGATACAATGCTAAATAAATCGGCTTTTTCTGTAGGAAATTGCCCCGTGAATTCGATACGAAAGGTATTGTTGCGGTAGCTGTTTTTAATGTCACTCACCTTACCATCTAAAATTTTATGCGATTTATTAATCAACGCAATGCTGTCGCACAATTGTTCTACCGATTCCATGCGGTGGGTAGAAAAAATAATGGTTGCGCCTTTTTGGTTTAACTCTAAAATTTCTTGGGTAATGATTTCGGCATTTACCGGGTCGAAACCCGAAAAAGGTTCATCTAAAATAATGAGCTCCGGTTCGTGCAATATGGTGGCTACAAACTGTACTTTTTGTTGCATGCCTTTACTTAAATCTTCTACTTTTTTGTTCCACCAGCCTTGCATATCCATTTTCTCGAACCAATATTTTATACGCTTAGTGGCCTCAGCTCTCGACAGTCCTTTGAGTTGGGCAAGGTATAAGGCTTGTTCGCCAATTTCCATTTTTTTGTACAAACCTCGTTCTTCGGGCAGATAGCCAATTTTGGCAATGTGTTTGGGGTTTAACTTTTCTCCGTTAAAAAATACATCGCCACTATCGGGTGCCGTAATTTGGTTAATAATGCGAATTAAGGAGGTTTTTCCTGCACCATTTGGACCTAATAGCCCAAAGATGCTGCCTTTTTCAATATCCATGCTCACATCATCGAGGGCACGGTGTTGGGCATATTGTTTTACAATGTGTTGGATGCGTAACATGCGATCTATTTTTTTATTTAGATGTTTGATGAGAATTTAAGTTACAAAAAAACCCATCCTTTTATAGGATGGGTTTTTTTATTATCCGAAGTATTCTTTCATGCGTTCGAAAAAGCTTTTTTCGCCTTTGCCCGGTTGGGGTTTAAAATTGGGCGATGCTTGTAGTTTTTCTACCAGCTCTCGTTCTTCTTTGGAAAGTGCTTTCGGTGTCCAAATGTTCACATAAATTAATTCGTCACCACGGTGGTACGAGTTTACTTCCGGGATGCCCTTTCCTTTTAAGCGCAATATTTTTCCGGCTTGGGTACCGGCATCAATTTTTAGCTTGGCCTTGCCATCAATGGTAGGTACTTCTACGCTGGCGCCCAAAGCGGCATCGGCAAAACTGATGTATAAATCGTAAATAATGTTAAATCCATCACGTTTCAATGTTTCGTGCTCAATTTCTTCAATCAAAATAATTAAGTCGCCGGGTACGCCACCACGAGGTGCTGCATTGCCCTTGCCACTCATAGAAAGTTGCATACCTTCGCTTACGCCGGCCGGAATTTGAATGCTGATGGTTTCTTCGCCACGACTTAAGCCCTCACCATGGCAGGTGCCACATTTGGCGGTAATTTCAGAACCTTCGCCATTGCAAGTAGGGCAGGTGCTGGTGGTTTGCATTTGGCCTAAAATGGTATTGGTTACCCGGCGTACGGCGCCACTACCGCCACAGGTACGGCAGGTGCTTACCGACGATTTGTCTTTTGCCCCCGAACCGCTACAGCTTTGGCAAACTACTTGCTTGTTTACTTTTATTTTTTTCTCAACGCCTTTGGCTATTTCTTCGAGGGTTAGTTTTACTTTAATACGCAGGTTGCTGCCACGGGCCACACGGCGTCCGCCACGGCTAGATTGGCCACCACCAAAAAAGCTATCGAATGGGCTACCGCCACCGCCACCGAAAATATCGCCAAATTGGCTAAAAATATCTTCCATGTTCATGTTTCCGGCTCCGCCACCAAAGCCACCTTGTCCGGCTCCGGCATGTCCAAATTGGTCGTAACGTTGTTTTTTCTCCGCGTTGCTTAATACCTCGTAGGCCTCGGCAGCTTCTTTAAATTTATCTTCGGCAGCTTTATCGTCGGGGTTTTTATCCGGATGGTATTTAATGGCTAGCTTGCGGTAGGCCTTTTTAATTTCATCGGCCGAAGCGCTTTTGCTTACACCGAGTATGTCGTAATAATCTCTTTTAGCCATACACTTATTGTCCTACAACTACTTTAGCAAAACGGATTACTTTATCGTTTAAGTAATAGCCTTTTTCTAGTTGATCTACTATTTTACCTTTTAATTCATCGCTTGGGGCCGGTATATTGGTAATGGCCTCGTGAATATCGGCATCAAAAACCTGACCCTGCGTTTCCATTTCTTTAAGCCCCAATTGGCTTAGGGTATTTTTTAATTTATGCTGAACCAAGGCAACGCCCTCTTTTATTGGGGCTACTTCGGTGGCTTGTTCCATCGATTTAAGTCCACGCTCAAAATCGTCTAATACGGGTAGTAGCGAAATAATGACTTCCTTGCCTGCTGTTTGCAACAATTCTATACGCTCTTTACTGGTGCGGCGTTTAAAATTATCAAATTCAGCATAAAGGCGTAGGTATTTATCGTTTGCTTCGTTTACTTGTGCTTGTAGTGCTACTAGCGGATCAATTGCTTTTTCTGCTTTGCTACTTTTTTTTGTTTTAGACATGTTTCAATTTCCTTTTTCTTTTGCATACCAAAATTGTTGCCAAAGTCATTTTCCCGACAAGCTGTCAGTGCTTTTTTATCGGTAGTACACAAATTGTCGGCTTTTATATGCTGGCTTTTTCTTGGACTTGTCCGTTATCGCAGTTAAGTATGCGTGCCGGATGGGTGCGTATAATGTGGTAATCGTGTGTGGCCAAAACTACAGCTGTGCCGGTTTGGCTAATTTGGTGTAGTAATTGGGCAATTTCTTCCGAAGTTTCCGGATCGAGATGGCCAGTAGGCTCATCGGCTAAAATTACTTCTGGGTTGTTTAATAAAGCACGAGCAATAACTACACGTTGCTGTTCTCCACCCGATAGTTCGTGTGGCATTTTAGCAATTTTTGAGCGTAAACCCACTTTATCCAATACTTCGCGAATACGGGCTGAAATTTCAATTTCGTTGGTCCAGCCGGTGGCACGTAGTACAAATTCTAGGTTTTTTTCTACGCTACGATCGGTAAGTAATTGAAAATCTTGAAATACGATGCCAATTTTTCTACGCAAAAAAGGCACTTCAGTGGTTGTTAATTTCTTTAAATCGTAGCCGGCCACTACACCTTCGCCTGTTTTTATATGCAAATCGCCATATAATACTTTTAATAAACTACTTTTCCCCGAACCGGTTTGGCCAATGAGGTACACCAATTCGCTCTTGTTTACCTCAAAATTTACTCGAGAAAGTACCAACTGGTTTTGTTGAAAAATATCTACGTTGGTTAGTCTAATAACGGCGTTTGCAAACATATTAAAGATCTAGTTTTAAGATTTGTCCGAAAGGGGTTTCGTTTACTTTTTTCATGATGTATTCTGCTTTGTCGGCTAGCCCAATTTTTTCCAACGATTTTTCAGGCCGATCAACCCGAAAATATGCTAATAGCGTAAAAGAATCGTCTCTCAACTGCACATAGTCGGGTATTTTGGCTACACCTTTTACTTTAATTAAATACATCCTTTCAAAGGTATTAATTTCCGCTAAAATTTGGGAGTTCTTCGCATAAGAATTGCATCACATCGCGGCCATCGGCATAGTCCCATAAACGAGGAGATTGCGTATAGCCAAAGGGTACCACTTGGTTGTTGAGGTTTAGCGGTGACATGCTGGCTACACATTGAATTTCTTCTTCAATGGTTTGTAACTCTTTTTCTAAGTCTGCTTTGCTGGCATACTCTTCTGTAAAAAGTACGGCCAGGGGCGAATGCAAGCCGGTATCGGGTTTGGTGAGTAGAAAGCCGTTGTCTAAATGTGCATCGCTGTTTACCAAATAAATAGACTTGTTATACTCGTAATTGTTTAAGTATTTATGATGCTGGATTATGGAATTGTATGACTCTATCGGTTCAAAAAAATGAGCCATATCATAGCCTTTGGGTACATAAATTTTAGACACATTGCGGCAACCCAAACCGAAGTACGAAAAAATATCGGCACCTAATTGTGTCCGTTCTTCTACCGTTTCATCGCCATTGATGATGGCAATACTGGTTCTGTTTTTGCGAATAATGTGCGGCACCTTGCCAAAATAGTACTCAAAATACCGCGAACTGTTGTTGCTCCCGGTTGCTATTACGGCATCGAAATCTGCTAGGCGTTCTACATAGTTAATACGGTCGGCAAAGGCAGGTTCTATGACAATTAGCTGATCGAGTAGAAAGGGAATGAGTACCTTGTCTTGCGATGATAGTTTGATGAGTGCTGTATGTCCGGCGGCCAATACACAGACTACATCGTGAAATCCCACCATGGGAATATTTCCTGCCAAAATAAGTCCCACTTTTTTTGGAGCGCTTACTTCAGGATAATAACTCCACTGTTTTGCCCAAGTTGTTACTGCGTCTGCTTGGAGCATGGTGCCGATAGCCGCAACAGCTTTTTCTATGTTTTCGGTGCTAAACCACGCATTTTCTTGTTTAGCTTTTTGGCTTACGTCTAAGAACGTTTCGCTTTGTGCTTGAATAGAAGCAGCCCATTTTGTAAGTGCAACTAGTCTTTTTTCGCTTGTCAATAGGGGGCTCATACTTGTTTTAATCAAGAAAATCGTATGTTTGTATGTTTTTAAAATCTTGTAGATTTCAGGTCTGCAAAATTACGCTAAAATTTAGTATTTGACCCATGGCTATTAAAATTACCGACGAATGTATTAACTGCGGAGCTTGCGAACCGGAGTGCCCCAATAACGCTATTTACGATGCTGGCGCTACCTGGCGCTTTGCCGATGGTACTGGATTACGTGGATTAATTGACTTTAAAGGGAGCGAAGTAAATGCCGAAGAGGCACAAGCAGCGGTATCTGACGAAGTATATTACATTGTTTCCGATAAATGTACGGAGTGTGTAGGTTTCCACGATGAACCCCAATGTGCGGCTGTTTGCCCGGTAGATTGTTGTGTAGATGATGAAAATGTTCGCGAAACAGAAGAAGAGTTGTTAGCTAAAAAAGAGTGGCTGCATCTAGAAGCATAAATAAACATTATTACGATTTTTAAAAAGCCCCGAAACTGTTCGGGGCTTTTTTTATGCCGTTCGTCCACCTCTTTTGGTTGTTCGTCGGAAATATCTATAGTAAAAAGGGGGGAGGGTGTATTATTGAGAAAAATATAATTCTTATGAAAAAGCTCTTAGTACTATCCGTGTTATTATCAAGCTTACTCTTTAGCTGTAAAAAGAATGATGCTCCAACACCAGAACAACTTACGAAAAATAAATTAGTGGGTAAATGGAATTGGATTAAATATGGAGATGAAAATCCTATAGGTTCCCAAGAAGTATTTACGAATACTACTGGTTCGTACGAAATATTAGAAAATGGCACTATGATTATTACCATTACGGGTATTGCTGCTAACTATACGTGGACGGTGGTAGATGCTACTCATTTTCAAAACGTAGAAACAGGCCAAATTTATACGATTGAGCAATTAGACGATACCACATTAAAATTGGCTTATGATAATGTTAAAAATGGCGTAGCGGGCAAAAGGCATTTGTATTTTACCCGGATTCCTTAAATAGCTAAGCTATTATATTCTGTAACAAGCTTCTCAAATTTGAGAAGCTTTTTTTTTATTAAAATCTTTACATTCGTGCTATGAATGTTGCTTACGGCGTATGTAATTTAACGGTAATTCCCCTGCGGGCTGAACCTTCTGATAAAGCAGAAATTAAAACCCAATTGCTCTTTGGCGATGCCTTTAAAATTTTAGAGCGCCAAGAAAAGTGGATATGGATTGAAACCATCTATGAAAATTACCAAGGTTGGATGGATCCAAAGCAGTATACGCCCATTTCGGAAGCCGATGCACAAGAATGGTTGCAGCAAAAAGCTATCGTTGATTTAACTTTAACTGCTTCGGTGCAAAAAACCAATGGCGAAATCATTCAATTGGTGCCGGGTTGTACCTTGCCTTTTTTTAAAGATAATGAGGTACGTTTGGGCGATAATACCTATAGTTTTAATGGTGCCGCCCGTAAGCCAACTGCCGCACATTTTGCACAAGAAGTGGCTGCTGTAGCCCGTTTCTTTTTAAATGCACCCTATTTATGGGGCGGCCGTACGCCCTGGGGAATAGATTGTTCGGGTTTAACCCAGCAAGTATATAAACATTTCGGTATGGCTATTCTTCGCGATGCATCGCAGCAAGCTACCCAAGGAGAAACTGTTAATTTTTTAGCAGAGGTAAAGCCTGGTGATTTGGCTTTTTTTGACAATGCAGAAGGCCGAATTATTCACGTAGGTATTTTATTAGGTCCCGAAGAAATTATTCATGCCTCGGGCAGGGTGAAAATAGACCGAATAGACAATGAGGGAATTTACAGCGAAGAACTAGGCAAGCGTACGCATCAATTGCGCATTATAAAACGATTTTACCAAACTCAAGGGTATCAATAAATAGCTTTTCTACTTTTTTGCGGGCCCAGTCGGTTTTTCGTAAAAACTTAAGGCTCGATTTTAAACTCGGGTTGGAGTGAAAACAATTAATCCGAACCAATTCGTCTAATTCTTCCCAGGTATAGGTCATGAGCAAGTAGCGCAAAATGTACTCCAGGGTTTTTCCGTGTAGCGGATTATTTTTTTGTGTTTCTTCCATCTTATTCTTCCGCTGAAATAGCCCAAATTAAAATTAATCGGTCGTCGCCCACTGAAATTAGTTCGTTGTTAAAAGGACTCCAAGCCAACTTATTTACCGAATGGCTGTGGGCATCAAATCCTTTTTCGCGACTGATGGTTTTAAGCAATTTAAAGGTTTCGGCATCCCAAATTTTAATGCTTTTATCGCGGCTAGCTGTTGCAAAATAGTTTCCATTAGGGCTATATTCAATGTCGTAAATGGCAAATAAATGCGCCGGAATGTTCTCCTTAAGGCTGAAAGTGCTTAGGTCCCATACTTTTAATTGAGCATCTCTACTTCCCGAAAGTAAATAGCGCCCGCAAGGCGAAAACGCTAGTGAAGTAATGGGTAGGCTATGTCCTTCCAATACACAGGTAAAGCTATAATTGTGGGTAGTGTACAGGTAAATGTGGTGGTCTTTGCATCCGGCCGCCAGGTACTGTTCATCGGGGCTGGTGCTGAGACAACGTATAGTTTGGCTACTTACTTGTATGTGTTGTTTTTGGGTGAAGGTTTCTACATCCCAAACACTGATGCTTCCATCTTCGCAGGCTACAGCTAACTCTTTGCGGTCAGTTAGTGAAGTAATATCAAAAATAGGCTCTTGGTGAAAGGCAATTTTGTGCGTAAGTTCTTGGCTGATGAAGTTGAATACACTGAGCTTGCCGCTACGTTCACCAGAAACAAGTACCGGTGCTGCTGTGGGGCAATGCATCGCATAAACCGATTGCTCTACCGGGAACATTACTTTTACCAAATCGTGCGTTTTTAGGCTCCATTCTACCACGCCCTTGTCATTTCCGGCAGTAAAAAAGATGTGCGCTTTCTGCGAATTCACCACCGTGTAAATGGGTTCTCGGTGTCCTACTAGCTTAGCGGTTAGTTGTACCTCTATCATGTATGCAAAACTATTCTTTTTTTGCATATACCGATTTGGGAAAACCTGCTAAATAAATTCTTTTTTGATATTTTTTCGTACTTTTGGGTTTAATGAGAGGCATCCAGTTTTTCGTATCGCTACTGAATCTACACCAGTTTGTCGATTATTGCACTCATTCTCTCGTTTTCATCCCTGTAATCAGTCCATTAACCCCGTTTCGAGCATATGCGTATTTGCTTGTTTCGAGAAACCCCATTGCCCTATGAAAAAAGTATGGATACAATCGGCAACACTTATAGATAGTCAATTAAAAAGCTATCCGAATACCGATGTATTGGTGGTAGATGGAAAAATAGCAGCCATTGGTAAAGATTTATCGGTGCCTGCTGATGCGGAGATTATAGAAGCTGCCGGTGCTATTTTAGCGCCCGGTTTTTGCGATTTAAATGTGAATGCTGGAGAACCCGGTTTTGAAACTAAAGAAGATTTGCACAGCTTAGCTCGGGCCGCCTTTGCAGGAGGTATTACCGCACTAGCTTTACAACCCAATACCAATCCGCCTTTACATTCTAAGGCACAAATATCCTACATCTGCACTACGGCGGCAGATTTACCCGTGGCCATTTATCCATTGGGTACCATTAGCCACGAGCGTAAAGGAGAGGCCCTGGCCGAACTATTTGATATGTACCAAGCCGGAGCCTTGGCTTTTACCGATGGCGATAAGCCGGTGGCCCATGCTGGAGTTATGAGCAGAGCGCTCTTGTACACCAAAGGCTTTGGCGCCCGCATTTTTTCGTATGCCGAAGATGCCAGTGTAGCAGCCAATGCGATGGTAAACGAAGGCGTAGTAAGCACCTATTTAGGTTTAAAAGGAAATCCGGCTTTGGCCGAAGAATTGATGATTTCACGAGATATTGAGCTGGCGGCATATAATCAAAGCCCGATTCATTTTAGCACCATTTCATCCGCTAAAAGTGTGCAACTCATTCGCGAAGCAAAAGCAAAAGGCATTGCCGTAACCTGCGATGTGGCTGCCCATCATTTGGTGCTCAAAGAAGAAGCCCTACTTGGTTTCGATTCACATTATAAAGTAAAACCACCTTTGCGTACCGAAGAGGATAGAAATGCACTCTTAGCAGGCTTAGCCGACGATACCATTGATGCAGTGGTTTCGCAACATACCCCTCACGAAATTGAATTTAAAGCGCTCGAATTTGGTTTGGCCGCTTATGGAATGATAGGTTTACAAACCTTATTGCCTCTAGCACTTAAAGCGGGCTTAACTACCCGAGATATTATTAAAAAATTAGCCCTAGAGCCACGTAAAATTTTAGGCTTAGCCCTGCCAAAAATTGCCGAAGGCGAAGCTGCAGATTTGGTTTTGTTCGATCCGAAAGCAAAATGGGTCTTTGATGAACAAACAAATGCTTCTAAATCGGCAAATAGTCCGTTTATGGGGTACGAATTTACAGGCAAAGTACGTTGGGCTTGTGCCAACAATCATTATTACACGTCAAAAAATTAAGCATGCAGAAAGCTATACAAGCCGCCTTGGGCGCATTTTTATCCTCTTTTACACAAACATCGGGTGTAGATACCACGGATATTTTATCGGAACTTTCTTCGGCATTCAAATCGAATCAAGATTTTATGGCCAAGGTAGCAGCCGTAGATAAAGTAATCGATGCGCACCCGAAATTAGAGGAACTGAGAGAATATATCATCGATTTGTTGTTCATTCATTTCTTTACCGATGATGTAAAGAAATTAGAGGAAGATTATTTGGATTCGCCGGAATGGGAAGCCATTGAAGAAGAAACGTTAGATAGAGGCTCGGAACTGCTCAACGTTTTGTTGTATTTAAAAGAGTGCCAAGACGAAGATATTGAGCCAGAATTGAGCGATTTCTTGAAAGAATTTTTATTGGTAGACGAAGACGAGTTTCAGGACGAATACCGCATTTATGAACCGGTAATTGCCAACCAAATTTTATTGGAAAGCTCGGCTGCCGAAATAACCAAGGTGGCTAAAGATATAGCTGAGGATGCCGAGATAAAGGACCTGTTTTATGCCATCATGTGTTTCTTCCGAAATCCTTACCCATCGGTAACGGAACAAGAAGAAGTATTGGCAGCTAGCGCCAAACCCGAAACCGACCTTGCCGTTTATCAACTTTTACTTAACTTTAATAAACCAATTTAATTACTATGGAATCAAATTCTAACCAATTAGCCATCAACAACGGATTGTATATCGGTGGCATCTCCACAATTTTGGGCATTTTGGTGTACTATGTATCGCCAGATTTAATGGGTGCCACTTCTTTTGGCATCATCATGATGTTACTTTCTTTGGCTTTGTATATTTTCTTTACAATTGATTTAAGAAAAAAAGTAGGTGGATTTTGGTCCTTCCGCGAAGCCTTAAAAGGCATCTTTTTAATGTCCTTTATTGCAGGTTTGGTAAGTATTGTAGTCAATTTTGTGTTTTATAAATTTATTGAGCCAGGTGCTTACGAAAAGATTTCAGAAATTGTAACTCAAAATTTAAGCACCACCTACGAGAAATTAGGAATGGATCAGGCCACGATTGATAAAACCATTCCTGAGGTATTGGAAAAAATGAAAGCACAATTCGATCCAAGTTTTACCGATGTACTTAAAAATTTAGGAATTGCCGTATTGATTCAATTTGTGATGTCGCTTATTTTTGCCGCCATTTTCAAAAAAGAACAACCAATTTTTACGTCAACCGAAGAATAAATAAAAAGCCGTTTAAAGCGTGCAAATTTTATCAATATTTTGATGAAATTTGCACGCTTGTTTTTCACACCTATGGATATATCGCTAGTAATACCCTTATACAACGAAGCAGAATCGCTGCCCGAATTGTGCGCTTGGATTAAACGAGTGCTTGATGCGCAAGGGTATTCCTATGAAATTATTTTGGTAGACGACGGCAGTAAAGACAATTCTTGGGCTGTTATTCAATCCTTAAAAAACGATTATCCTCAAATTTTGGGTATCCGTTTCCGTAGAAATTACGGTAAATCGGCAGCTTTAAACGTGGGTTTCGAGGTTGCACAAGGGGATGTGGTGATTACCATGGATGCCGATTTGCAAGATAGTCCCGACGAAATTCCTGTACTTTTTCAGCGCATAAAAGAAGAAAATCTCGATGTCATATCCGGTTGGAAAAAGAAACGCTACGATCCGCTTACCAAAACTATTCCAACAAAATTATTCAATGCCGTTACCCGTAAAATGTCGGGCATACACAACCTCCACGATTTTAACTGCGGTTTAAAAGCCTACAAAAACGAGGTAGTTAAAAGCATTGAAGTATATGGCGAAATGCACCGCTACATTCCGGTTTTAGCTAAATGGGCAGGTTTTACGCAAATTGCCGAGCAAGTGGTAGAACACCGTGCCCGTAAATACGGCACCACCAAATTTGGCTTTAGCCGCTTCGTAAATGGTTTTTTAGATTTACTCTCTATCTTTTTTGTAGGCAAATTTGCCAAACGCCCCATGCACTTTTTTGGTACCATGGGTATGCTCAGTTTCTTGGGTGGTTTAGCAATTACCATTTGGCTTATTGTAGATAAATTAACAGACATTTCTAAAGGGCTAGCCTACCGCAATGTAACCGATCAGCCTTTATTTTATATAGCCTTGGTGGCCATTATTGTTGGCTTTCAGTTGTTTTTAACCGGCTTTATTGCCGAGTTGGTTTCTCGTAATGCCCCAGAACGCAACCATTATCACATAGGCGATAAGGTTTAAACACACCGCCATGTTTTTCTCCATCATCATTCCGCTATACAACCGTCCGCAAGAAATTGACGAACTGTTGCACACCCTTACCCAACAAGAATATACAAATTTTGAGGTACTGGTGGTAGAAGATGGCTCTAGCCTCGATGCTCGGAGTTTGGTAGAAAGCTACCAATACACCCTCAACATTCGCTATTTTGTAAAAGAAAACGAAGGCCAAGGCTTTACCAGAAATTTTGCGTTTAAAGAAGCTAAAGGCGATTATTTTGTAATGTTCGATTCCGATTGCCTCATTCCAACAGATTATTTAGCTACCGTAAAAGCACATTTGGAGCAGAATTGGTTAGATGCTTACGGTGGCCCCGATGCTGCACATTCGTCTTTTACACCTACCCAAAAAGCCATCAGTTACGCCATGACTTCTGTATTTACCACCGGTGGCATTAGAGGAAATAAAAAGCACGTGGGCCAGTTTCATCCACGCAGTTTTAACATGGGTATATCTCGGGCCGTTTGGGAAAAAACAGGCGGTTTTATACTCACTCGTTTAGGAGAAGACATTGAATTCAGTATCCGCATACAATCGCTTGGCTTTAAAATAGGCTTAATACCAGAAGCCATTGTTTTTCATAAACGCCGCACCAATTTTGCGCAATTCTATAAACAATTGCATTTTTTTGGGCGTGCACGTATCAATATTTACAAACACTTTCCGGCCGAACTCAAATTGGTCCACTTTTTCCCAAGCGCTTTTGTACTCTTTTTAGTGGCAAGTGCTGTACTCAATATAATCCAAAGCCCTTTGGCAACCTGGTGTAATGTAGTATTGGCCTTGTACGTATTGTTGATATTTTTTAACTCCTGGGCTAAAAATAAGTCGGCAAAAGTCGCATTTTTGAGTATTATTGCAGTGTTTGTACAACTCAGCGCTTACGGCCTTGGGTTTATGCAAGATTTTTGGAAACGAATCGTATTAAAACAACAATAAATCGATGAATACTTCTTTCTCTATCAGCGAAACGTTAAGCACCGCTTGGGCTATAGCTAAAAAAAATGCCTGGATTGTGATGGGCTTTACAGCCGTGCAATTTGTAGTGATGTTTGTATTTACAACCATTATGGCCTTTTTCTTAAGTCAAACTAGTGCTACCGGTACCATAATTGAAAATGTTAGTATTCAGCTAGTTGATACCTTTATTGCAGTGGCCATGTACCAAGTATTTTTTAAATTATTAGACGATGAAGGAGAAATTGAATTCCCCGATTTTGTGCCCAATTTCTTAAAAGCCATCAATTTTTTACTGGTTAAATTGATTATGGGAGCTATAGCCGTGGTAATTATTTCGGTATTGGCGGGTTTGTATTTTATGAATACCCCCGATATTGATACATCCAACCCAATAAGCTGGAAAATGTTGCCCATTTTGGTGCTCATTATCATTCCTATTTTTTACATGACCATTCGTTTGTTCTTTGTATTGTGTTTCATTGTCGATCAAGAATCGGGTTCTACCGAAGCTATTAGCCAAAGTTGGACCATTACAAGAGGCAACTTTTGGGCTTTATTCTCTCTATTTTTAGTCATTTTAGGCATCAATATTTTAGGTGCGTTGGCACTGTTTGTTGGCCTTTTGTTTACAATCCCATTTTCTAGTTTAATTCTGATGGTGGCTTACCGCCAGATGGTAAATAACTATACCGACGAAGAAGAAATTCTGATTGAAGGTTCAGATAAAAACTAAGTATGGGATTAAAGTCGGCACTAAGTAAGCCCTTTGCGGCCTGGGTGAACCGGCAGGTAAGTCGCTGGAAAAATAATCCCATTGCAGCGCAAGATAAGGTGTTTCGTGCCTTGCTTGCTAAGGCAAAATCAACCGCTTTTGGGCAAGATCATGCTTTTGAAACCATCAAAACCTATCAAGATTTTAAGAACAGCGTTCCCATTAGAGATTACGAGCAATTGCGCCCCTATATTGAGAGGGTAGTAGCCGGCGAAGCCAATGTATTATGGCCTGGAAAGCCTCTGTACTTTGCCAAAACATCGGGTACTACTTCTGGTGTAAAATATATCCCTATTTCTAAAGAATCTATGCCCGAGCACATTAAAGCCGCTCGAAACGCACTTTTGGGTTATATTCACGAAACTGGCGATACCTCATTTGTTAATGGCAAGATGATTTTCCTACAAGGAAGTCCGGTTTTGGAAAAAAAATCGGGAATAGATACCGGCCGACTTTCGGGTATTGTGGCGCATCATGTGCCGGCGTATCTTCAAAAAAACCGTTTACCGGCTTACCAAACGAATTGTATTGAGGATTGGGAAACAAAAGTAGACGCCATTGTTGCCGAAACCATTCACCAAGATATGCGCCTTATTTCGGGCATACCGCCTTGGGTACAAATGTATTTCGATAAGCTAAGCCAGGTTGCTAAAGGAAAAAAAGTAAAAGACATTTTCAAGAACTTCAGCTTATTTGTTTACGGAGGCGTAAACTTTGAACCCTATCGAGCTAAACTAGAAGAAGCCATTGGTAAAAAAGTGGCTAGCATAGAAACGTATCCGGCATCGGAGGGATTTATTGCCTACCAAGATTCGCAAGCAGATAAAGGACTACTATTACTGGCAGATGCCGGTATCTTTTTTGAATTTATTCCGGTTTCTGAATATTTCAATGAAAATCCTACCCGACTAAGTCTAGCCGATGTAGCCCTCGATACCAATTATGCCTTAATCCTAAATACATCGGCCGGTTTGTGGGGCTATAGCATTGGCGATACGGTGAAATTTGTTTCCAAGGAGCCTTACAAAATTGTGGTTACAGGGCGTATCAAGCATTTTATATCTGCCTTTGGCGAACATGTTATTGCCGAAGAGGTGGAAGCAGCCTTGTTAGAGGTGGCAGCCAAACAAGCAGTGCAGATTACTGAGTTTACTGTGGCTCCGCAAGTAATTCCCCCAGAAGGCGGCTTACCTTACCACGAGTGGTTTATAGAATTTGTACAGCCTCCAAAAGAGTTGGACGCTTTTGCAGCAGCTTTAGATAAAGCCATGCAACAAAAAAACAGCTATTATCATGATTTGATAGCCGGCAAAATTTTGCAACCTTTACACATTCGTTTGGTGCAAAAAGATGGATTCATTGAATACATGCGAACGCAAGGAAAACTAGGCGGCCAAAATAAGGTGCCACGTTTAGCCAACGATAGAGCATTAGCCGATGTATTAAACAAGTCCCTTAAAAAACTAAAAAATTGAGTAGCAAAACCATAGCCATTGTAGGCTCCACTGGGAGCATAGGCACGCAAGCCTTAGAAGTAGTGCGCCAAAACGCTCAGCGTTTTTCGGTGGCTTTACTCAGTGCGCAGCAAAATGTGGATTTATTAGCTGCTCAAGCCTTAGAATTCAATCCCAAGCAAGTAATTATTGGCGATGAACGCAAACTTTCGGAGCTGAAAGCACGTTTATCAGGCACCTCGATTCTAGTTTCTGCAGGGCCAGCAGCATTAGTAGAAGGAGTTACACTGCCAGAGATAGATTTGGTGCTTACTGCTTTGGTGGGTTTTGCTGGCTTAGAACCAACCCTTGCCGCTATTACTGCTGGCAAAGACATTGCCTTAGCCAACAAAGAAACCTTGGTGGTAGCCGGCGATTTAGTTACCCGATTAGCCAAAAAACATGGCGTGCAAATTTTACCCGTTGATTCGGAACATTCGGCTATTTTTCAATGCTTGGTAGGAGAGCAACAACCTATAGAAAAACTCATTTTAACGGCTTCGGGCGGACCTTTTAGAGGAAAAGATGCTTCATTTTTGGCATCCGTAATACCCGAGCAAGCCTTAAAACATCCCAATTGGGTAATGGGTGCCAAAATTACCATCGATTCTGCTTCGTTGATGAATAAAGGCCTCGAAGTAATTGAAGCCAAATGGTTATTTGATGTAGCACCCGAACAAATTGAAGTAGTGGTGCATCCTCAATCTATTGTACACTCCTTGGTCCAATTTACGGATGGTTCTATAAAAGCACAATTGGGTTTACCCGATATGAAATTGCCTATTCAATATGCTTTGGGCTATCCGGAGCGCATTGCCAATACCTTTAAACGCTTTAATTTTGCTGATTACCCAACGCTAAATTTTGAGCAAGCAGATACCAGTACATTTAGAAATTTAGGCTTGGCTTATGATGCCATTGCCCGTGGAGGAAACGTGCCTTGTATATTAAATGCAGCAAACGAAGTGGTGGTGGCTGCATTTTTAGCCAAACGCATAGGTTTTTTAGAAATGAGCGATGTACTTGCTACCTGCATGGACAAAATAGCTTATATTTCATCGCCTACTTTAAGCGATTATTTACAAACCGATACCGAAAGCAGGCAATTGGCGGAGCGTTTGGTAACTAATTAAACATTTACACATCTAAATAGAAACACTTCAGATTATATGGACGGATTAATTATGGCAGGTCAACTGCTACTCGGACTTTCAATTTTAGTTATTTTACACGAATTAGGCCATTTTTTAACTGCCAGAGCCTTTGGCATTAAAGTTGAAAAATTCTACCTATTCTTTGATGCTTGGGGTGTAAAACTCCTTCATTTTAACTACAAAGGTTGCGAATACGGCATTGGATGGTTGCCCTTAGGCGGCTATGTAAAAATTGCCGGTATGATTGACGAATCGATGGATACCGATCAATTAGCCGGTCCACCACAAGAATGGGAGTTCCGTTCAAAACCAGCTTGGCAACGCTTAATTGTAATGTTGGGTGGTGTAACGGTGAACATTGTGTTGGGTATCTTTATTTTTTGGATGCTTACCCTTAAATATGGCGAAACCTATATCCCTAATGATAAATTACCCTTTGGAATAGCTCCAGGAAGCGTAGGACGAACCATTGGTTTACAAGCTGGCGACAGAATTGTGGCTGTAAACGGAAAACCCATTGTTCGTTTCGAAGAAGTGAGTAGCTCCAAAGTATTGTTGGGCAACAGCCAACTAACCATCCTTAGAAATGGCGTAGAACAGCAAATTCAGGTACCTGGAAATATTTTAAACCAAGTGGCTGACGAGGGCATCGCCGAATTTATTCAACCACGTATTGCACTTCAGCCCATAAAAGAAGTAGCTGTGGGTAGCCCTGCCGAGAAAGCCGGTATGAAAGCTGGTGACCTCATTGTACAGGTAAATGGCCAAGCAGTAAACTTCATAGACGAGTATCAGCAACAGCTGAAAGTATTAAAAAACAAAAACGTAACAATCGGTTTAGTTCGTGGAGAAGATACGATTCAGGTAAGTCCGATTGTAGCTGCCGATGCTACCTTGGGTCTTGGCCTTTCTCGTAAAGGATTGCCCACAGAAACAAAAAAATATGGTTTTGTGCAAGCCCTGCCTATTGGAGCTAGCAAAGCTTGGGGCTCTTTTGCCGATAATGCTAAAGGAATAGGAAAAGTACTAACTGGACAAATTCAAGCCAATAAAGCATTTACGGGTCCTATTGGTATTGCCACCATGTTTGGCAATACGGTAAATTGGGCAAAATTTTGGAGTTTAGTAGGCTTATTATCTATGGCTTTAGCCTTAATGAATTTATTGCCAATCCCGGCTCTAGATGGTGGCCATGCTGTATTTTTAGTGGTAGAAATGATTAAGGGCAAACCCCTGAGTGATAAATTTATGGAGCGTGCCCAAATGGTAGGTTTTGTAATTTTAATGGCTCTTATGGTATTGGTATTTGGTAACGATATTTTTAAGCATATCCTTAAATAGTACGGCTAACAATGAATTATTTCGAGTGGTTTAGCTTGCCGATTTCTTTTAACCCCGATCAAGCGGTGGTAAAAAGGAAATTTTATGAGCTAAGTAAAAAATACCACCCCGATTTTTACATCAACCAGCCCGTAGAAACGCAGGAAGAGATGCTAGAAAATGCTACACTTACCAATAAAGCGTACCAAACACTCTCCAAGCCCGAACTCTTTTTGCCTTATGTATTAAGTTTAAAAGGCCTACTGCAAGAAGGGGAACAGGTGCAGCTACCTCCAGATTTTTTGCTAGAAATGATGGAAATTAACGAAACCTTAATGGAGTTGGAGTTTGATACCGATACACAAAAGCTAGCCGCATTAGAAACCGAAGTTGCTCAACTGGAAGCTGCAATAACAAACGAATTTGAGCAATATGCCCTTAATTTTGAAAGCCTGCCTGAAGAAAACCAAGCTGCCAACTTAGAAAAAATTAAAGACGCTTATTTCCGACAAAAATATGTGTTGCGAATTCGCGATAGTTTAAATAGATTTGCGTCCCGCTGAAAAGCAATGCCCAGCTGGCGGAATTGGTAGACGCGTCGGTCTCAAACACCGATGGGAAACCGTGCCGGTTCGACTCCGGCGCTGGGTACATGGATAAAAGAGCTAACCCTAAAGGTTGGCTCTTTTTGTATGCTATAAAATCATAATTTGGTACAAGATTTATTGAAATAAGTATGACCAAATGGGTTAAATTCAACTTTCTAACTATTATATTTGATATGCTTGGTGCAAACCGAATATTAACCGACCATTATACAGAGATTAAATGACTCATCTGCTGCCTGCTTTTTATTTCGGATTATTTTTGGTGGGTCTGTTAATAGGCTTGGCGCTTATATTAAGAAATAGACATTCCCTAGCCTATACCTATTTCGGCATCTACAATCTAATTACTGCATGGGGTTTCTTTGTATCTTTTATGTTGGTGAGTGGCTTAATTATGCAATTCCCTTCTTTTTTTAGAACTGCAGCGCCGCTGCATTATCTTTGGGGGCCACTTTGTTATTTGTTTGTACGCAATTTACTCAGCTCCAATAATCGCTTTTACAAAACAGATATCCTCCATTTTTTGCCATTTATGCTCCATTTCGTCGAGCTGTTACCCTTCTATTTAACTGCTCGAGAATATAAAATTCAGGTATTAGGTGGGATGTTTTCAAGTGGCGATCGCTTTGGAATTTCCGAAGGTCTGCTTAGTTCGTATTGGCATAGTATTTTAAAATTCAGCCAAATGCTAATCTATAACATCTTGCAGTGGCGCCTTTTGTATTTATTTAATACCACTCAAAATAAGTTGTTTAAAGAAAATAATCGGTTGATAATTAATTGGGTTACGTTTGTTAATATCACCGGCACGGTAATGATTCTCTCAGCCCAATGGCATCGAATTATGATGTCTGGACCTGTACTTTTCGGGATTGGCATTCCAGATATTTTATTCTATATGTATTATTTGGGCATTTGGTATTACATGCTTGTTAAAACAGAGCTTTTAAGCGGTATTAAGCTAAATCACGTAGTGCCTGTTCATGATGGACTTGTTCTAGATGACTCAAGTACATTGATTTCTAAGAGGGCCCAGGGGTATGAAGAGCTAATTATAAAAATGGAAACCCAAATGCAAGTGCATCAACCTTTTTTAGATGAAAATTTTAATATTGCTTTGTTAGCTAAGCAAATATATTCCCCAGAGTATAAAATATCTAAGGCTATTAAATTCAAATACGGCATCCATTTCCCCGAATATATAAACCGTTACCGTATTGATTATATTGAATATCATTTTACTCAAAATCCCGAATGGAAAAAGTATACGATTGATGGAATGGCTGCAAGTGCGGGCTTTAATTCAAGAAATGCTTTTTATTCAGCATTTAAAAAAATAAAAGGCACTACGCCAACTATCTTTTTTAAACGTTCTTAAACTAACCTTCTTTTAAATTATGACAATGGTATTATAGCTGTTTAAACATCTATTAATATTTTTGCAATTCACTTTAGAATCATCATGAGCAACTACATAGAACAATTAAACTGGCGTTATGCCACCAAGCGTATGAACAATACGCCCATCGCCGAAGATAAATTAGCCAGAATTGTAGACGCCATTCATTTAGCGCCAACTTCTTTAGGCTTACAACCCTTTAACCTTTTGGTTATTAAAGATGCCGAAACTCGTGCCAAAATTGCTCCAGCAATTTACAATCAACCACAAGTTAAAGAAGGTGCAGCCGTATTGGTATTTGCTTTTTGGGCAAGTGCCGGCGAAGCCGAAGTGGATGCCTACATGAACCAAATTGCCCAAGAACGTGGCGTTGCTCTAGAAACTTTGGCCGATTTTAGAGCTATGGTTTCAGGTGCGGTGCAGGGAAAATCTCCAGCTGAGTTACATACTTGGTTCGCTAGCCAAACCTACATTGCTTTAGGCTTTGGGCTAGTGGCTGCCGCCATTGAAGGGGTAGACAGTACGCCAATGGAAGGCTTTAATCCTGCTGCTTTAGATGAAGCATTGGGTTTAGGAGCAAAAGGACTAAAAAGCTCGGTAGTATTGGTGTTGGGTAACCGCGACGAAGCAACCGATTATTTAGTGCATGCTAAAAAAGTACGCCGCCCGAAAGCGGAATTTGTAGAATATATTTAAGTTAGGTTTATAGGGTTTGTTTAGTAACTCCTGGGTTTTGGCTCAGGAGTTTTTTTATTCGTATAACCCGGCCATTATCTGTAATTTGGTAAAATGTTTAAACATCAATTATTCATGAAAAAATTAGTGTTATTTCTTTTCTTGGCAAGCAGTGTAGGCGTAAGTATAGCCCAAGAAATTAATCCCAAAAACATTCAAATTGCCCGCGATAAATGGGGCGTGCCGCATATTTTTGGCAAAACCGATGCCGAAGTGGCTTATGGTTTGGCTTGGGCTCATTCCGAAGATGATTTTGCCACCATACAAACTTCCTATTTGGCCGGAAAAGGCATGTTGGGTTTGTTGAAAGGAAAACAAGGCGCACAAATTGATTATGTGGTGCAACTTTTTAGAGCTAAAGAACTGGTAGAATCTCGGTACGAAAAAGACATCAGTCCACAATATAAGGCGGTACTATTGGGCTATGCTCAAGGTTTTAATGCCTACGCCAAAGCCCATAAAAAAGACGTATTGGTTGCCGATTTGTTTCCGGTAACACCAAAAGACATGTTAGCATTCTCGGTTTTGCAGTTAGCCATAAGCTCTGGTGCCGACCAAGCCTTAAAAGCAATTTTTGATGGTAAAGTAGCCACCCTCGATTTTCTAAAACCCGGCGGATCGAATGCTTTTGCATTTAATTCGGCCAAAACCATAGATGGAAGTGTGTATTTGGCCATAAATGCGCATCAGCCTTTAGAAGGTCCAGTTGCTTTTTACGAAGCACAGTTATGTAGTGAAGAAGGTTGGAATATTTTAGGTGCGCTATTTCCGGGTGCCCCCAGTATTTTACATGGCGTAAACGAAAATTTAGGTTGGGCACATACTGTAAATTACCCCGATAAATTAGATACGTATCAATTAGAAATGAATCCTCAAAACCCGAAACAATACAAGTTTGATGGGCAATGGGTAAATTTAGAAGAGAAGAAAATTCCACTCAAAATTAAACTAGGCGGATTGGTGCCCATTACGGTTCAAAAAGATGCGTATTGGAGTAAATATGGTCCTACGGTTATTTCTAAAAAAGGCACCTTTAGTATTCGTACCGCTGCTTTAGACGAAATTAGAGGCCTAGAACAGTGGTACAACATGAACAAGGCTACCAATTTTACCGAGTTTAATAAAGCGCTACAAATGGTTGCCATACCGGGCTATAATATTGTTTATGCCGATAAACGAGACACCATTTTTTATATCAGCAATGGCAAATTACCTCTTCGCGATTCTAGCTATGCTTGGAAAGGAACCTTGCCAGGAAATACTTCTAAAACACTGTGGACCGAATATCACAAATTAAGTGACTTGCCCCAAGTGTTAAAACCAGCGGCGGGTTATGTGTTCAATGCCAATCACAGTCCATTCAATTCTACCGCCCCTGCAGAGAACATTTCGGTAAAAAATTACGACAAAACTATGGGCTACGAAACCTGGGAAAATAATCGTAGCGTACGCTTTATGGAGCAGGTAGCGGCCAAAGATAAATTTACATTTGAGGAATTTAAGCGCATCAAATTCGATCATCAATTGCCGCAAAAACTAGCCTTTTATACCAACGTAGACAGCTTGTTTTTGTTAGATGAAGCCAAAAATCCGGAGATAGCCGATGTGTTACGCATTTTAAAAATGTGGGATCGGAAGGCCGATACCAGCAGTATTGGTGCCAGTTTATTTACCCAAACCTATTATACCATTGAAGCCAAGCTAAAAAGCCAAGGCCGCTCTTTTGGCGTATATACAGCCGCCGAGTGTAAACAGGCCTTAATAGAAACCAAAGCCTACTTTAATAAATACTACAGTTCAATTAATGTGCCTTTTTCCAATTACCAGCGTTTAATTCGTGGTACTGTAAGCATGGCAGCGGTCGGCATGCCCGATGTTTTAGCAGCAGCTCATGCCGAACCCTATAAAAATGGGCAAATAAAAGTTGATCAAGGCGATGCTTACATTGAATTGGTTCATTTTACCAAAGATGGCCCAGAGATTGAGAGTATAAATTGTTATGGCGCTTCGGCCGATCCGAAAAGCCCGCATTATACCGATCAAATGCCGCTATTTGTGAAACAGCAAACCAAAAAAATGACCTTGAATAAAACCGAGGTGTTGCGCACCGCCGAACGTATTTATCATCCACAGTAAAATATTCCCTTTTTTCATTTTGTAATCACTGAAAAAAGCGTAATTTTGCAGTCCAAATAATCCTAAAAATGCGGATGTGGCGTAATTGGTAGCCGCACCAGACTTAGGATCTGGCGCTTCACGGCGTGGGGGTTCGAGTCCCTTCATCCGCACCAAATCCCCCCACTAAATCGGGGGGATTTTTGTATCAACTTAAACAAAAGGTTTAAAAATGAATATCACTCAGGAAAAAATCGATCAACTAAACGCAGTAATCAAAGTTAAAATTTCGCCTACCGATTACCTAGAACGGGTAGAGAAAGCTATTAAAGAACAAGCTAAAAAGGCTAAAATTCCTGGATTTCGTCCGGGTATGGTGCCTGCCGCCCACATTAAAAAAATGTATGGCAAAAGCATTTTGGTTGACGAGATTAACACCTTGTTGAGCGATTCGGTAAATACTTATCTTACCGATAATAAAGTGGAAGTATTGGGTCAACCATTGCCTAAAATGGACGATACCAAAGAGCCAAACTGGGATTTTAACGACGAGTTTGAGTTTGAATACGAATTGGGTTTAGCCCCTGAATTTGCATTAAGCTTTTCGGCAAAAGATAAATTGCCCCACTACAAAATTAAAGTGGATAAAGAAACCCTGGCTTCACGCTCCAAAAACCTGCGCAAAAGCTACGGCAAAATGAGCAACCCTGAGGCTGCTGCCGATGAGGACGTATTGTTTGGAGAATTGCTACAATTAGCCAAAGACGGATCGCCGTACGAAGGCGGTTTTGGTAACGATAAAGCATCTATTCGTTTAGATTTAGTAAGCGATTCTAAAATAAAAAAATCGCTTATTGGCCTTAAAAAAGGTGCCGTTATAACCATAGATTTAAACAAAGCCTTTGCTAGCGATGCAGCACAAATAGCCAAACTATTAAACGTAGAAGAAGAAGCGGTAAACGGTTTAAAATCTGATTTTCAATTCACCGTTAAAAACATCAATCGTTTAGAAGAAGCCGATTTAAACCAAGAATTTTTTGATAAACTATTTGGTAAAGATGCCGTTAAAACCGAAAAAGAATTTGAGGCCAAAATTACCGAAGAGTTAGAAAGCATGATGCAGCAAAATGCAGAGCAACGCTTACAAAACGATTTATACAAATTCGGAACCGATAAAGTTAAATTCAATTTACCTGATGCATTCTTAAAGCGTTGGTTAATTGCTACCAACGAAAACCTATCGGCAGCAGAAATTGACGCCGATTATGCCAATTTCGCTCAAAATTTAAAATGGACCTTAATTGAAAACAAAATTATTAAGGACAATGCCATTGAAATTAAATACGAAGATGTTTTTAAAACAGCAAAAGCCCGTTTAGATGGCCAGTTCCGTATGTATAGCCCACAAGCACTGTCAGAAGAGCAGTTAGCCGAATACACGGTACAGTTTTTGCAGAACAAAGAAAACGCCAACCGAATTTTTGATGAGGTAAAGGCAGTAAAAGTGTTTGATTATTTAAAATCTGTAGTTACCTTAGATACCAAGGAAATTGCTTACAACAAGTTCTTAGAACTTGCCTAACTCTACACCTATGAATATAGATAAAAATGAATTTCGCAAATATGCGGTAAAACACCATCGCATTGGCAGTCAACACGTAGATAGCTTCGTGGCTCGAGTAGAGCAAAGTGCTATCCCCATGTCAATGACGCCCTATATTATTGAAGAGCGCCAATTAAATGTGGCCCAAATGGATGTATTTTCTCGATTAATGATGGACCGCATCATTTTTTTAGGCGATGCCATTTACGATAATATTGCCAACATCATACAGGCTCAGTTATTGTTTTTACAATCAACAGATGCCAAACGTGATATTCAAATTTATATCAATTCGCCAGGCGGTTCGGTATATGCCGGTTTAGGAATTTACGATACCATGCAATACATTAGCCCTGATGTGGCTACTATTTGTACCGGTATGGCAGCTTCTATGGCAGCGGTTTTGTTATGTGCTGGTGCCGATGGTAAACGTGCGGCCTTGCAACATTCCCGAGTAATGATCCACCAGCCATTGGGTGGTGTTCAAGGTCAGGCTTCTGATATTGAAATTACTGCTCGTGAAATCTTAAAATTGAAAAAAGAATTGTACGAAATTATTGCCAAACACTCGGGTGCTCCTTACGAGAAAGTACACGATGCTTCCGACCGCGATTATTGGATGATTGCCCAAGAAGCCAAAGATTTTGGTATGATTGATGAAGTATTGGCAGGCAGCCCTGCAACAAAATAACATGAGTAAACAGCATTCAAAAGATATTATCTGCTCGTTTTGCGGCTCTAGTAAGCAAGATACCCTCATGCTTATTGCCGGGCTCGATGCACATATCTGCGATAAATGCGTTACCCAAGCCAGCCAAATTGTTTCCGAAGAATCGGCTGTACGTTCAAAAAAATCTGCACAATCGGCCATTAATTTATTAAAACCGATAGAAATTAAGCAACACCTCGACCAATACGTAATTGGCCAAGATGAAGCTAAAAAAGTGCTAGCCGTTGCGGTTTATAACCACTATAAACGCTTAAATCAAAAGGTAACTGCCGATGAGGTGGAGATTGAAAAATCGAACATCATGATGGTGGGCGAAACCGGCACCGGAAAAACCCTATTGGCTAAAACCATCGCCAAAACCTTACACGTACCTTTTTGTATTTGCGATGCTACTGTTTTAACCGAAGCCGGTTATGTGGGCGAAGATGTAGAAAGCATTTTAACCCGATTGTTGCAAGCTGCCGATTACGATGTAGCCGCCGCCGAACGGGGCATTGTATACATTGACGAGGTAGATAAAATTGCTCGTAAAAGCGACAATCCATCGATTACGAGAGATGTATCGGGCGAAGGCGTACAACAAGCTTTGTTAAAAATATTAGAAGGAACCATTGTAAACGTACCACCACAAGGCGGACGCAAACACCCGGATCAGAAAATGATTCCTGTAAACACCAATAACATTCTATTTATTTGCGGTGGTGCATTTGATGGCATAGAGAAAAAAATTGCCAATCGCTTGCGTACTCAAACGGTGGGTTATAAAGTAGAGAAAGAAAACAACGAGGTAGATAAAGAAAATCTTTACAAATACCTTAGTCCGCAAGATTTAAAAGCCTTTGGCTTAATACCAGAATTAATTGGTCGTGTGCCGGTGCTTACGCACTTAAACCCCTTAGATAAAGCCACGCTACGAAGTATTTTAAGTGAGCCTAAAAACTCATTAGTAAAACAATATCAAAAACTATTCGAATACGAAGGTGTAGCACTCACATTTGAGCCCGAAGTGCTTGAATTTATTGTAGATAAAGCCATGGAATTTAAACTGGGAGCTCGTGGGCTTCGCTCCATTTGCGAAGCCATTATGATGGATGCCATGTTTGAAATCCCCTCTGGCAAGCCACTCACAAGTTTAACCATTAGTTTGGAGTATGCCTTAGATAAATTCGAAAAATCTGATTTAAGAAAATTAAAAGTTGCCTAACATTAACCCCGAACATTCGGGGTTTTTTGTATAAAACGTATACGCTATGAAAAACGAAAAATCGACCGAAACCCCTATAAAAAAAGGGTTAAAAAGTAAAGAAGAGATTGTAAAAAATTGGCTTCCGAGATATACCGGAAGAGAATTGCACGAGTTTACAGATTATATCTTGTTAACTAATTTCTCAAAATACTTAACCTTGTTTTCGCAGTGGAACGACAATGCACCCATTATGGGACTAGATAAGCCGATGCAAAGCGTATCGGCCAACGGAATTACGCTCATTAACTTTGGTATGGGTAGTGCTATGGCAGCTACCATGATGGACTTATTAAGCGCCATCAACCCCAAAGCAGTATTGTTTTTAGGTAAATGCGGTGGCTTAAAGAAAAAGAATGCCTTGGGCGATTTAATTCTACCCATTGCTGCCATTAGAGGCGAAGGAACATCAAATGATTATTTCCCGGCAGAAGTGCCAGCCTTACCTTCTTTTGCTTTACAGAAAGCCATTTCTACCACCATTAGAGATCATGCTTTAGATTACTGGACAGGTACCGTTTACACCACCAACCGCAGGGTATGGGAGCACGATAAAGAATTTAAAAAACACTTGCAAACGATTAGAGCCATGGCCGTAGATATGGAAACAGCAACGATTTTTATCACTGGTTTTGCCAATGAAATTCCAACAGGGGCTTTATTGCTGGTCTCCGATCAGCCTATGGTGCCTGAAGGTGTAAAAACAGCTGAAAGTGATTCAAATGTAACGGCACATTATGTTGAAGATCATTTAAATGTAGGTATCAATTCCTTGAAGCAATTGATTAATAATGGCTTAACCGTAAAACATCTGAAATTCTAATAACGCTTTATGTGGTATAAAAACATCCTCGAAACCATTGGTAATACGCCTTTAGTACAATTGAATAGCATTGTAAAAGGCGTGCCGGCAACGGTATTGGCTAAAATAGAAACTACCAATCCGGGTAATTCAATTAAAGACCGTATGGCCTTAAAAATGATTGAGGATGCCGAACGTTGTGGGGCGCTAAAACCAGGAGGGACCATTATTGAAGGTACTTCGGGCAATACCGGCATGGGTTTGGCCATTGCAGCGGTAGTAAAGGGCTACAAATGTATTTTTACCACTACCGATAAGCAATCGAAAGAAAAAGTAGATGCCTTGCGTGCATTTGGGGCCGAGGTAATTGTGTGTCCAACCAATGTTGAGCCCGAAGATCCACGTTCATATTACTCGGTTTCTAGTCGTTTAGAGCGGGAAGTACCTAATTCTTGGAAACCGAACCAATACGACAATTTATCCAACACTCAAGCGCATTATGAGCAAACTGGTCCCGAAATTTGGGAACAAACCGAAGGTAAAATTACCCATTTGGTGGTAGGAGTGGGTACCGGTGGTACCATTTCTGGAACAGCTAAATATTTAAAAGAGAAAAATCCGGCTATAAAAATTTGGGGAATTGATACCTACGGCTCGGTATTTAAAAAGTATAAAGAAACGGGTGAGTTTGATAAAAACGAAATCTACCCCTATGTAACTGAGGGTATTGGCGAAGATTTTTTGCCTGCCAATGTTGATTTTAGCTTGATAGATCGTTTTGAGAAAGTAACCGATAAAGATGCCGCCCTCATGACCCGTGAAATTGCCCGTAAAGAAGGTATTTTTGCCGGAAATTCCGCAGGTTCGGCAGTAGCAGGATTATTGCAACTTAAAGACGAATTAAAAGCCAGCGATGTGGTGGTTATTATTTTTCATGACCACGGCACCCGTTATTTGGGGAAAATGTACAACGACGATTGGTTACGTGCCCAAGGCTACTTGGAAGATTAATAACCAGACTTGCGCTTAGCTTTTAATGTTTGAAAATAATGTAGTACAAGCAGAATTAGGGCGGTAGTACAGCACAGAATAGACAAACCAAATCCCAAGAAATAGGGAATCATTCCACTCATTTCATCAAAAATACGTCTACCATCGGGAGTAAAAGCACCCCAGTAGCCAAATACGCCACAAATTACAGTGAATAGGAATAAGATTTTAGCACTTTTAAGAAGCATACACTCTTATTAATGCTTTTTAACCCAGTTTAGTATTGGTCCTAAAATTAATGCGAAGGTTTTTCGGCGCTAATGCGTTTAATATTGGCTCCTAAGGCCAATAAACGTTCATCAATATTTTGGTAGCCACGCTCAATTTGTTCAATGTTGTGAATAATAGAGGTGCCTTCGGCAGATAAGGCCGCAATTAATAAAGAAACCCCAGCACGAATATCCGGAGAAGTCATTTCCAGCCCTTTTAATTTTACTTTGCGGTCTAAGCCAATTACGGTAGCACGATGCGGATCGCAGAGAATAATTTGTGCACCCATGTCAATCAATTTATCTACAAAGAATAAACGGCTTTCAAACATTTTTTGGTGAATGAGTACCGTTCCTTTTGCTTGGGTAGCAACCACGAGTATAATGCTCAATAAATCGGGAGTAAAGCCCGGCCATGGCGCATCGGCAATAGTCATAATAGAACCATCAATAAAGCTTTCTATTTCGTAATGTTTTTGAGCAGGTATGAATAAATCATCGCCACGACGTTCTAGTTGAATACCTAATCTTCTAAATATATCCGGAATAATACCCAATTCTTCGAAATGCACATCTTTAATGGTAATTTCCGATTGAGTCATGGCGGCCAAGCCGATAAAAGAACCAATTTCAATCATATCGGGTAACATGCGGTGTTCCGTTCCACCTAATTTTGTTACCCCCTCAATAGTTAATAAATTAGAACCAATTCCCGAAATTTTAGCACCCATGCGGTTTAGCATTTTGCATAATTGCTGCAAGTAGGGTTCGCAGGCAGCATTGTATAAGGTAGTAGTTCCTTTGGCTAAAACGGCGGCCATTACTACGTTGGCCGTTCCGGTTACCGAAGCTTCATCTAGTAAAATATACGTACCTTTTAAATTGGTGGCATCTACCGTAAAAAAGTTCGTTTTTGCATCGTAATCAAAACGGGCACCTAGTTTTTCAAAACCTAAAAAGTGTGTATCCAATCTACGGCGTCCAATTTTGTCACCACCTGGTTTCGGAATTGCGGCTTTTCCAAAACGAGCCAATAAAGGCCCCACAATCATAATTGAACCTCTTAAGCTGCCGCCTTTTGATCTAAAAGCTGCCGATTGAAAGAAATCTAAATCAATATTTTTAGCCTCAAAGGTGTAGGTATCTTTGTTGATGCGCTCAATTGTTACGCCCAAATCACTCAATAATTCTATGAGTTTATTTACATCCTTAATATCGGGTATATTGCTGATAGTTACCTTTTTTTCGGTGAGTAAAACTGCCGAAATAATTTGTAAAGCTTCGTTTTTTGCGCCTTGAGGAGTAATTTCGCCTTTTAATGGTTTGCCTCCAATAATTTCAAATGCGTTCATATTTACTTAGAAAATGAGTATTGGGTAAATGAGATTAGTAACGTTTAGCGCCATTATTGCTACGTTGGCGGTTATTACTATTGTTTTTATTGTTAGAGCGGCCTTTGTTATGCTGATTTCTAGGTCTAACGGGGGCCGCCTGACGGTACTCTACTTTATTTAAGTTCACGTTTTCGTTTAGCTGTAATTCGCCGCCAGAAAATTCTTTCAAATCTTTAATAATAGTTTCGTCCGATACATTGTCTTTATTCCAAGTTACATAAGCCATTTTCATGAAGTTGGCAATTGCCTCTACCA
>ENA-OUVC01000162-OUVC01000162.1-marine-metagenome-genome-assembly--contig:-NODE-162-length-47631-cov-7.841864_pt1 | contig 47631 bp, 51 predicted proteins | sample MGYA00248622_ERZ508571 | MGnify/ENA primary metagenome ERZ508571 (study PRJEB26236, sample SAMN06267175) | marine metagenome | isolation source: Columbia River Estuary | place: USA:Columbia River Estuary... | reverse complement strand
AAAGAATTCACTGATAATTTAAAATTGCAAATCATGGATGGTGAAGGAATTCATGTTATTTCGGCAGAATTTCAACAACCAATCATGCATTCAATTTCAGAGCTTGATTTAAATATGAGTCAAAATGTTGCTGAATTTAACACATTCACTTGTGATTTTAAATATAACAAATACAGTTTAAAGCTGGAAATAGACTAAATTTAAAGATAATATATACTATATGAAAGATTTAATCACAGAAGGTAAAGTTAAAATTGAGGATTTAACATTCACGGTCCATACAATTGTAGATAGAAAAGGTCTTGGTATTAATTTTATACCAGATTCTAAAACTCTAGATGTAGTATATAAGAACGGTAAAAATTCAGTTGTTGAAAAACTTGAAAACGCTTTACAAATCGCGTCTCCAATGTTGGCAACTTGTTTATGGTTCGAAGCCGGACATGATGCTGCTGGATTTACTTTCAGAATCGATCCTTATGAATTATCAGAACAATTAACTAAAGCAATCAAATAATGAAAACATTCGAACAATATTTACTAGAGCAAGACGTTACCACAAATGATATGCAGATTCTTCAAGAATCTCTTATTACAGAATGGACTCCAGAATTAGAAGCCAAAGTCGATGCAGCTCTAGAAGAATTTATCATCACTTATAAAAATGAAGATGGTACTTATGATTTCGAAAGATTCAATGAGGAACTTACTAATGAAGGTCTTCTTGGTTCTATTATTGGTGGTTTAGCAGGATTTGCTCTTGGAACTACTGTTGGTAAAACTATTTGTAAAGTATTAGGAATTCAAAGTGGACTCCTTTACGATATGTTCACTTCAAGACTTGTTGGTGCCGCTTTAGGTGCTGCTCTTGGTAAAAGAATCTAATATGAATTATATTGGAATTGATTTCTCATTAAACTCTCCAGGCGTCGTTGTCCTTAACAATGAACTTAACTTTATTTCTTTTTTAAAAGCAAAATCTGGCAGCAAGGCTGACCAAACCATGCAAGCTCATATCGGTACTTTTGATGGAGTTACTTTGGTAACCCAACCCGAATACGAGAACTCAAAAGACTTTTCGAATCAAGAGCTCTTAAAACTCAATCGTTTTATTAATATGGCGGACAATATGATCGGTCTTATTAAATCTAAAATAGACGATACACCATGTACTTTCGCTTTTGAAGGTGTTTCTTATGGTTCAAATGGTGGGACTAATAATCTAATTGACATGGCTGCGGCCGCTGCAATCTTCAAATATAAGATACTTTCTTCATTTGATAATATTAGTAATATTCTGACTGTCGCTCCTTCAACTATTAAGAAGCATGCTGGAAAAGGGAACATGAATAAAAGAGTCTTGTGGGACGTTTTTACCGAGAATCGCTTGAATGACGAAGACTTGGGAAAATCCGAATTCCACGAATATGTGAAGGGACTTGAAATTGGGAAATCCGTCCCGAAACCCTTAGATGATTTGGTTGACGCTTACTTCTTGGCTAAGTACATTTCTACGCTGGAAACGCTCTAAGAACCTTATCTCAACCATGAAACCCATATCTTATATTACACCTGCCCCCTTTTGTTTCAAGATTTCCTAATTATTTTTAAAATAAAGTGAAAATAATTTGAGATATATAAAAAGAACAACAAAATGACACTTTTTACATGACGATGTGAAACATTATTTAGTTGCTCTATATAAACCTTATCGTTTAAATATTTAAAGGGCCCTTAAAGATTTTACGAACTAAACAATTTAAAGAAAAATTAAAGACTTAAAGACATGGCAGAATTTGACATCTTCAACCTTAGCGTTGATGCAGTAAACACACACGAAGTACAAAATACTTCCTCTGGAAATGACATCTATAAACCGACAGCCGATGAAGGTAAAGATGGAACCTACAAAGCGTTAATCCGTTTTGTTCCTAACCCAAAGAATCCCCGTAATTCACTAGTTAAAAAGTACGTACATTGGTTGACAGATGCAGCCGGTGAAGGTAAACTTGTTGACTCTCCTACCTCTATTGGAGAAAAGTGTCCAATTGCAGAAGCATTCTTCAAGCTACGTAAATCAGATTCAGCAGTTGATCGCAAGATCGCTGACAAATTGAAAAGACGTGAGCAGTACTACGCCTTAATTAAAATTATTAAGGATCCACAACACCCTGAATTCGAAGGACAATACAAGATTTTTAAATTTGGTTACAAAATCAAGGAGAAAATCGATGAAGAATTGAAACCAGCATTCGGAGAACCAACCCAAATTTTTGACCTATTCAACGGCAAAAACTTTGAATTGATTATTACTCGTCAAGGAGAGTACAATAACTATGATAAGTCTAAATTTGCTTCTAGCAAATCAGCAGTTGTTATTGATGGCGAACCAGCCGAAAAGACTACCGACACAATGGGTAAAATCAAAGCTGAATTAGATGCAGCACCTTCTTTAGAACCATACGAATACAAAGCATGGGATGATGAAACAAGAGACTTTGTTAACTCAATCCTGCGTCAGTATTTAAATCCAGGTTCTGCAATGGATGAAATTGTATCTAAGCCAAAAGCTAAACCAGCTGCGAAGAAAGAAGAATCTACGGATTTCGATTTCGATACAACTCCAGCTCCAAAAGCAACAGCTAAAGTAGAAGAGACAGCAAACGTTGATAGTTCTGATGATTTAGACTCGTTCTTGAATGACCTCGATCTCTAAAATATCAGAAGAACTTAAACTAAAAATCAAAATCTTATTAAAGAGAGTACTCCAACAAGAGCACAACAATCCTAATAAGACCATGATAAAGGAAATGCCAGGGCGAATAACTCTGGCATGTCCTTATTGTGGTGATAGTTATTCCGATGATAAAAAGAAAAGAGGTAATGTCTATTGGGACACTCTGCAATATCATTGTTTCAACTGTTCAGCGCACGGTGATGTCTATAGTTTATTAAAAGACCATGGTATCAGGTTTGATAACACTGAAGATTCAATTCAAGTAATTGAGTGGATCAAAGAGAATAAAGCCGAATCTAATCACGTTGAAGTGTTACAACATGGTATCTTTGAAAAGGTACTATCTAACGCACCAACGGTCGATGAATTAAAAGATGCCCTAAAGTTTCGAAGAATCGAAGTAGGCGATGCACCTTGGATCTATCTAAGAAATAGACTTCTTTCGAACAAATTAGAAAACTTCCTTTTTTCCCCAAAAGATAAACGAATTTATGTTTTAAATCTGACTTCGAGCGGAAAAGTAATTGGAATGCAATCAAGAGCTCTTGTTAAAACGAGCAATTCAAAATACTTAACATATGATCTTGAGAAAATATTAGAATGGATGGGAACACCACTAGAAATAGACGAACACGATAAAATATCGATTGGTAAAATATCATCTCTATTCGGAATTACTCAAACAGATTTTATGAGACCAGTTACGGTCTTCGAAGGACCATTAGACCGAATGTTTATGAATAACTCAATTGCACTCTCATCGGTACATAGAGATACTCATGAAATCGACCAGATACCGACCATCAGGTATATGTTTGATAATGACCCAGCCGGTAAAAAGAAAATGATGGAAAAACTAAAAGCCGGAAAATCAGTGTTCTTATGGTCCAAATTTCTCAAAGACAGTAAAATGGATAAATATAAAGAACCTATAAAAGATTTAAACGATTTAGTAATAGCAGCATATCGAAACAAAAGTACCTGTTTATCTACAATAAATAATTACTTTTCAAATTCAATGTTAGATGCGTATTACTTATAAAAATAAACAGGTTCTAGATATGATAGAACAAGATTTTGAAGATTTTGAAAAGGACAGAGAAAGTCGCAAAGGACTAAAGACCATGATGGACTTTGATTCTACAAGAATCGAATACGAAGGTACCAAGATGCAGACTAAAGTAGCTCCAAAATTCAAAGCAAAAATTAAAAGTAGCGTTTATATTAAACAAGACCCGAACAACAAGAACTCGTTGTTTTAAAAACTCAATAAATGGAAGTTGAAACTAAACCAGCACAGACTAAACTACAACAAGTAGACGAATATTTGGCAACTCAAAGAACTGAATGGACTGTTAAAATTCGTGCAGTTGCTGATGATTTAAAAGCAGGTAGTAACCTTCCGGAAGTATCTTCATACGCACTAAGTTATCGACAAATTCTGGTCGATATGATTGGTTCGATTAGCTCTAAGATTAGAACACAAAAGGCTAAACTTGATCGATTGTATAAAGCAGCATGGGTAAGTTATTACACTTATGATTATAAACTTTCAGATGGACAAAGAGCCAGATTTATTGAAGCTGATCTATCAGAAGATTATCAATTGCAAGAATTGCTAGAGAATCAAAAAGATTTCTTTGTTAATTCTATCAAAACACTTGATAATATCGGATTCGCAATTAAGAATCGAATCGATATGAAGCAGTTGTAAAAATAAAATAAAGTTTTGGTAATTACACTAACAGACGATAATAGATTTTTAAGAATTGATGAAGCCTCCGAATTAGAACTTGAACAAATAAATTTAAGTTTAACAAAAAGAATCGACGGGTGGAGATTTAACCCACTTGTAAAGAGGGGAATATGGGATGGCTACATTTCATATATTAAAGACAACAAATGGATTCCTGCAGGTTTATGGCGAACAGTCATGGATGTTTGTAAGGAATACAACTTTGAATTAAAATTAAACGGGATAACCCGCATATTTGATAGAAATATAACAGCTGAAGGATTCGAGACATGGGCTCTGGATTTCTTTGATGGTTATAAACTAACCCCACACGACTATCAAATTGATGCCTCTTATAATATTCTTAAATTTAAAAGATGCTTAGCAGAATTAGCAACTTCAGCAGGAAAGACAATGATTTCTTTCATGACTGTCGCATATATGCTTGAGAAACAGAAGGCATCTAAAATACTCTTCATTGTACCTAACGTCTCACTGGTTGTACAAGCTAGCGAGGACTTTATAGATTATAATTGGAGGAACCAAGTGAGAATCAATATCCAGCAGATCTACGCAGGTCAGAAAATTAAAGGAAATGCTAATGTCGTAATAGGAACATATCAGTCTCTTGTTAAAAAAGACAAAGAGTATTTCGACGATTTCGACGCAGTTATTGTAGATGAAACCCATAAAGCAAAATCACAGTCAATAAAAGATATTCTTGTAAAATGCCGAAACGCACAATATAAATTCGGACTGTCAGGAACAATTCCAAAAGAAGGAACGATAGATAAGCTAACTTTAATGTCTCAAACCGGGCCAGTTATTACGGAAGTAAAAGCTGCTTTTCTCCAGAAAGAAGGACATATTGCAAATTGCAGAGTTAAAGTTATCGAAATGGACTATGCACCAGAAACAACAAAAATAGCGTTCCAAGAACTAGCACAAAATAGATATGAAAGCAAAGATGTTTTCCAACTCGAACAAAATTATATCATCAACAACAAGGCACGCCTTGACTTTGTTGTCAATCTTATTTCCAGAATACCAAGGAATTCTTTGGTACTTTTCCACAGAATCGAACATGGTAAAAAGCTATACGAAGCTCTTCGCCAACGAAGCCAGAAAAAGGTTTTTTATGTTGACGGAGGGACAGATTCTGATATTCGAGAAGAATACAAAAAGAAAATGGAGGCCGGTGAAGAGATTGTCATTGTTGCATCCTATGGAACGTTTTCTACCGGAATCTCAATTAAAAAGATACATAGCATCTTCTTCACAGAATCGTTTAAATCAGAAGTTATCATTAGACAATCAATCGGTAGAGGACTTAGAAATCATGAGTCCAAGAAAGAGGTAATAATCATCGATTTCGTTGATAATTTATCAACACCAGATTGGTCCTGTTACCTTTATCGACACGGAATTGAGAGACAGAAGATATACGACCAAGAACAATTCAAATATGATGTTAAACTGGTGAAGTTTGACGGGACAGAATAACATAATAACTCGTAAATTTATACGAATATATAAGATAAGATTGTAAAAAAATACTATTAAAATGGAACTAAACAAAATTTCATCCTTCAAGTCCTTCTCAGAAATGAGAAACCAAGAAACGGCAGTAAAGACTGAGCAGGAAAACAAAGTTAAAAGAGTAAAATCTCTTGAAAAAATCTCTACTATTTTAGATGAGCTAGAAATAAGCGACATGTCTGAATTAGATGAAGAAAAAAGAAAAGCACTATATTCTAAATTATTTAACGAAGATCGCGACGAAGAAATCGCAGATGATATTAAAGATTTAGGCGAGCCTAAGCAGGCAGATCCTAAAGATGGTGAAGAATTAGAATCAGAGCTTGATGAAGCTAATGTTACCTTAGATGCAATCGAACCAGACGAAGAAGGTCTTGTTAAATTCTGTAAAAAGAAAGGCATCAAATGGAAAATTATAAATATGAATGGTCCAGCCGGTGGTTATCCAGAAGTTGAATACATTGGTAAGAAAAAAGATCTAGAACAGATGATTAAGACCTTCTGGGAAGGAGATGGCGAAGATAGCGGTTTAGCAGAATTCATCGAAGAAGGAGTATTAACTGTAGCATTCGATCCAATCAATGGCGAATATATTTTCGAAGCAAGATCAGAAACTAAAGTTTTTAAATTACTGCAAAAGATTTTTGCTGGAGCACCTTTATTAACTAAAGACAAGGCGCAACATGTTGCAATTGTAGATGGTTTATATATGGACGCTATGGAAGATGCTAATTTCTACAACGAGGCTAAAGATGCAAGTTTTGCAGCTTTCCAATCGTTCTTTAGTGCATATGGAAAAGCTATTGAAGTTGACGTTCCAGGTTTATCAGGAACTAAATTATCAATTGGTAAAAAAGAAATCGAAGCATGGCAAGGAAAATGGACTTCAGATATTTCATCTGCAGGACAATGGAACGGTTATGATATTACTTTAGGATTCCGTAAATATTTAGAATCTATTGGAGAATCAAACGTTGGCCTAACATTAGATATGGCATTTGGTAAAGCAAACGAATCTGCGACTGTTAAAGTTGACGAAGCTCGTTCAATTAACAAAATCCAAAACGATTTTACAAAGATTATCAATCAGATGAAAAATACTGCTGAACTTTGGAAACAATCTCAAGGAGATGAGAAAGCAGCAATATTGAATACACTAAAAGACCTAACTGCTCAAAAGAAAAAGTTAGAAGCTGAATTAGATGACGCAATCACAGATAAAGACAAAGACCTAGAATTAGTAGTTACTGAAGGTAACGCATTTACTGGAGCCCTATTCGCTGCTAGAAACAAAGGAGAAAAGACCTTTGAATTTAACGGTAAAACTTACAAAGTAGCAGGCGCTAAGAAGGTTAATGAAGATGACGAAGAAGTTAAAGAAGGTAATGCTTTCGGAGATGCAGTTAGAAAAGCTAAAGAAGCTGGAGAGAAAGAATTCGAATTTGACGGTAAAACTTACAAAGTAGAAGAAGCTGAACTTCAAGAAGGTAACGCTTTTGGAGATGCAGTTAGAAAAGCTAAAGAAGCTGGAGAGAAAGAATTCGAATTTGATGGTAAAACTTACAAAGTAGAAGAGTCTAAACATAACCCTTCTATTAAAATAGTTAAAGAACAAATCAACGAAGCAAAACAATTTGATAAGGATTATGCTGACATGGAAACTTCTATCAAAAGAGGTATTGGTTGGATCGATCCTGAGTATGTAGAAACTACATGGGAAAATTCATCAGACACTATTGACTTTGAAATAGTTAAAGCTGAACTTTACAAAAGATTATTAAAAGCCGGTCTTTTATGGTATGGCGACGAAGAGAAAGAAACTCAAGTTAAATCTCTAAAAGAATTAGGTATTAAAGAATCAGTAGTTAACGAAGCTGCTAAATTCAAGAATACTAAAAACTTCGAAGATTTCTTAGAAGAAATTGACGGAATGGGAGAAGCTGGAATTAAGAAAATCATGGGTAAAGATTATATCGATACTCCTGGTAATTATAACGAAGAATCTGAAGATTACGACAACGATATTGTTGAGTACATGATTTCTAACATGGGTAAAAAAGAATTTGAAAGACTTCAAGACTGGTGGGAAGCTAACGTTGCTGAATCAGTAGTTAACGAAGCTGAAATTAAATCAGACGACGAGTTTAAAGAATATGCAATGACAGTTTTAAAGAAAGCATTTGGTGCTGACTTTGACGAAGCAAAAGGAAAAGAAGTTGCTGATGGTATTCTTAAAAAATGTGAAGGAGATTACGGTGCATGTGTTGGAATGTTAACAAGTTCTCTTGGAGAATCAGTTACTAATGAATCAATTGATGTTGATTACTGGGCTGATTATAACACTGATACTTCTGGACAAGCAGATCCATCATTTGCAGATAAATCTAAAAACTTTGCTGCTACCTTTAAATTAGCAGTTGACGATTGGAACGATAACAACGAAATGGGAGAAGAAAATGAAATAACTCCTGCAATGGCTAAAAAAGTTGAAAAAATCGCAAAAGAATTTTTCAAAAAAACAGGTTGGATTTCAGTTAACGTTGCCGGAGCAATGATCGCGCAGGAATCTTAATAAAACAGATAAATATTAGACCTGAGTACAAACACTCAGGTCTTTTTAGATTATTATGAATACACTACAGACATATAAAGAATTTTTACTAGAAAGATGGAATTCTAAATTCCCTTCTTTGGTATTAGAAGGCGGAGCAGCAGGTCACATGATGCATCCATTCGACGATAATGATTTAACTTTTGGAGACTTTAAGACTCTAATTGATTCAGCATTAGATGGTCGTTTAGATTTCGAAGACGCTCCTACCGAAAAAACAGATGGACAAAATCTATTTGTTACGATTAAAGATGGTCAAGTTCTTTTTGCTAGAAACAAGGGTCAAATGGCTAATCCTATTAATCTATCACAGGTTCAGAGTATGTTCACGGATCACCCTTCTCAAGCAGTAAGAGATACATTCACCTTTGCAGCTGCTGACCTAGACAAGGCTCTAAGTTCACTGAAAGGTAAAGATATTGAAGACTTTAATAATGGTACATCATTTATGAATATGGAGTTAATTTACTCTGGAAACTCAAATGTAATTAATTATGACCGTGATGTTATTCAATTCCACGGTATTGTACATACTGACGGAGCTGGAAATCAGACTGGATCTGATTCTAAAGTTGCTAAAAAAGTACAAAGCGCTCTGAATTCAGTAGCAGCCGATGTACAAAAGACATTTAGTATTATACCTCCACAGGATTTAGTGATTGGAAAATCAGTAGACTTTGAAGAGAAAAAAGGATATTTCCTAGGTAAGGTACAAGCCTTACAAAACGTTTATAAGTTAAATGATACTGATTCAGTTTCTAGATACCATGAAATGTGGTGGAGAGAACTTATTACAAAAACTTTCCCAGATTTAGATGATGCTACCAAAGAAGGTTTAGTATTACGTTGGGCTTTTGATGACAAAAAATCATTAAATATCCGCGAAGTTGCTAAACAAATTGCACCATCAGAATATAAAAAGTTACAAGATTTTGAAAAGAACGATGCTAAAAAGAAATACAAAGAGAATATCTTACCTTTCGAAAACATCTTCTTAGAATTAGGATCTGTCGTTCTTAAAAACGTTTCTAATTTATTAGCTGCAAATCCTGATCAGGAAATGCAGAGACTACATAATCAAATTAGAACTGAAGCTGATAAGATTAAACAAAACGGAGACCTTTCTCAAATTAGTAAGGTTGAAGGAGAATTAGCTAGACTAGAAAGAATCGGTGGTATCGATTCAATTATCCCAACTGAAGGACTAGTATTTAAATATAAAGGCAAGATGTATAAATTAACTGGTACATTTGCAGCAATTAATCAATTAATGGGTATTATAAAATACGGAAGATAAAATGGCATTGCAAAAACTAAGAGACTTTTATCAATCATGTAATTCTAACGAATTTAATGATATGCTAAATAATAAAATTGTAGTTACTGAAAAGATAGCTGCACCTTCGCTATTCGTTAGAAGAGGTTTGAATGGATTTGAATTCTTTAAGAACGGATCAAGCGAAGAGCTTAGCGTTGTTGATAGAACTCTAGTATCTTTATATGAGACAGCAATTAAATATTTTCAAAGTCTCTCACCAGAGACCAAACAAAGTATGCCAATTGACTGGAAATTCGGTTTTGACTACATGCCAGAAGATGGAGTAGCATCAATCGAATACGATACGCTTCCACTAAACTACTTAATACTTACTCATATCCAAGCCCTTGGAGAGAATGGTAAAGCTAGAAAAATCATTACTGATTCTCAAGTTTTAGGTAAATGGGCAACCACATTCGGAGTACAAGCTCCACCAGTTCTATTTGACGGTATGTTGAGTGCAGAACAAAAAACTAAATTATTAGACTTATTATCTTTAAGCGATTCGCAGTACAAACAACAGTTTGCTGCTAAATCTTTTACCAGAGATGCATATCATGCATTTGACTCTTCTCTTGCAAAATCTGCTCTTAATAATAATCTAGACAAAGAAATTGACGGACTAATCGTTTCTTTTGTTGATAGTACTAAAATCAAAACTTTTAAATTAGAAGCCTTTGATAGAGATATTGAAACAAAAGAGGAAAGAGAAGCAAGTCACATGTACCAAATCACAATTGTAGACTTATTAGAATTCTTAAATGGTTTTGATTTCGATGAAATCGAACTTACTGAAGAGAATTCTGAACTAAGATACGTTGAACTAGTTTCAGCAATCTACAATCAATATTTAAATCAAAATGCATTTAAATATGTAGGAGCTAAATTCGATTCAGCTAACTTTTCAACAGTTGAATCATTCCAATTAAACACTAATTATATTAAGAATGAAACTACTCTTAAATATTTAGAAAACCCAGTTTTGGCAGAACTTTACAAAATCATCTTAGGTAGCCTAAGAAAGAAAAGAACTAAAGAAACATCAATCATCACCGGTTTAGTGTTTACTCAAATTAATGAAATTATCGACAAAATCGAACAGAAGATATTTGTAGAATCTACAGATGAAAATCACGTTCATGATTTTAAAAATTATATTGTCCACGACAAAGTAGCAAATAGCCAAAAAATTACAGAAGCTCTTAAGATAGATTATCCAGAGCAAGGTAAAGAGAAGGTTAATATTTTTGTTGGAAGGTTCCAACCATTTACCTTAGGACATGTTAAAGTTTTAGAAACTCTTAACAAACAAAATGGCTATCCAGTTATTGTATTTTTAGTTAAATCAAAAACTTCTAAAAAAGAAGATGCTGTTAAACGTCCTTACGATGTTGAAACACAAATTGAAATGTTTAACAACGTTCAATCTGAATACAAATTCCTAAAGCAAGTAATCGTTGTACCATCTGCAGCCATTGACGTAATGTTTAATGAGCTAAGGCCAAATTTTGAACCAGTACTTTGGGGAACCGGTACTGACAGAATGAAGGCATACGGATATATGGTTAACAATGACAAATATCGTGAAGATCTGGGTGTACTTCCTGAATTTGGGTTGTACGAAATCCAAAGAGGTGATGATGATATATCAGCAACAAAGGTAAGACAGGCGTTGATCGATGGTAACTCTAAAGAGTTTGATAAAATGACTCCAAGATCAATGCACTCAATGTTTCTTACACTAAAAGATAAATTAGATTATTCTATGGCAAATGAGTCAAATGAAACAAATCAAGATTTAGAGATACTAACCTTCGAACAATTTATAAATAAGATATAATGGCGCAAACTTACGGAGATATTAGAGCAAGATTTCAATTAGCAATGGATTTAACATTAAATGAAGCTGCAAGAACAATTGAAGGAACTGTGCTTCCTGCCATGGAAAAAATATTAGGAAGTGGTAGAATCAATACAAAGAATGGAGGAAAGGATCTTAGATTTGATTTAGGTGGAGATTCTAAAAAAGCTTTACAATTAATATCAGATGCTTTAAATAAAGTTGGAGCGACAAATTTCGATATTATAACAGCTGGACCAGGAGAATATTCAAATGGTTCTAACTCCGGAAAATTCACAACATTTATTGTAACGTTTGGAGAAGATGTAGATTCAATAAAAGCTTCTAAAGGAGATGTTATTAAATTTGTTGATAATAATCCTCCAAAAGGTTCAATTAAATCTAAAGAACTGACACCAACTTCTCTTAAGTTACCACAAGATATTGATATGAATAGTTCATCATTAGCAAGTAGTGTTAAAGGTGCAATTAATAGCAAATATAGTTCTAATCTTTTCATGCAAAGTTTCTTAACTGAACTCTATGATTTGGTTTCAACGCATAAGCCAACTAATTTCTTTAATGACCCTTTAGCTCTTTCTGCATTTGCAGAAACTATCGGTTACGATGAAAATGTTAGAGAGGCAATTGATGCTCTTGGAGCAGCAGATTTAAATACGATTGGTAAAGACTTTGGTGAAGTTTTAGGAGCAGCACTATTATTAAACATGGTAAAAACTGAAAAAGGAATTTCATTCCCTTCTGGAAATAACCCATTAGTTGACTTTTATATAGATGGATATGGTATATCTTCAAAATACAAATCAGGAGCTGCACCAACCCTTACTAACATCATTAAAAATCTAAAAGCTGAAAATTTTACTGAAACTGCAGAAGTTCAGTTATATGACTTATTCAAAATAGTCGAAACTAATTCAGTGGTTGATGGTTATCTTAAAGGAGCTGAATTTATAAATACTCCAACTGTTGCTATATTAAAGAGCTTAGTTGGAAACATATCATTAGATGAAAAATCTTTAGAAAGTTTTATACAAACCAAAATGAACGAACTTGGAAAAGAAGAGTTCTTTAGCACATACGTTGTACCATTAGTTCAATCTTCTGGAAGAGGAGTTGCTAAATTTGAAAAAGTACAGTGGGACAAATTAGACAAAGGTAAAAAGTATATTGGTCTATTTAGTTATTCATTAAGTTTAGAACTTATTGATGCGTTGAATGGTAAACTTGGAGCTGGTGATATGTATATCAGTACTCTAAGAACAATCGTTGGTAAATTAGATGTTAAACAATTGTACATGGACGTAGACCTTAAAAAGGACATCATCCATTTTTATCTAAAAGGATTCAGCGACGCCAATGCTAAATTATCGTTTGAAGCACCGAATGTATCATCTACCAACCCAGGTAATGGTAAGTTAGGTTTTAAAATGAAATAACGATATATAGACTATAAAAACAAGAATATAACAATGGATTTTAACGAATTTATTAACGAAAACCTTAATGAAGCTGCAATTACTCTAAAGAGAAAATATACAGAACTTCATCCTGCTAAATTAGCATCAACAAATGCTAAAACCAGGAATAAAGTTATTGAAGCGATTAAGGATGGTAAATTAACCAAAGAAGAATTTAATTTAATTCTGACAAAAGTTTCGGAAGACCAAAAAAGATGGTTAAAAAGAAACAACCATTATTTTAACCTATCCGAAGATGGAGTTACTCTATCTAGCGCAGGATTAAAGATTTATTCTCAATTACAGAAAGAAACTAAAACAACCCAAAATAAAATATCATTTGAAATGAATAGATTAGTAGAATCATTCTCAGAATTTGTTGAGAATTTAAATGGTGGACAACTTAACGAGTCATTTGCATCTTCAAAGCTAGCAGGACTTTTAGTTGGCGCTGAAAAAATGCCAAAGGATCTTCCAAAAGCATTTTATAACATGTCGAAATTAGCATTGGATAAAATCCAAGATGTTGATATTATCGAAATGGATCCAGAAACAGCTAAAAAAGAAAAAAGAGCTAGCGCTGTTTATTTCTATTTTACAACAAACGAAAAAGAGAATCCATATTCTCAAAGCGATTGGTCAACTAGAACAATTGCAGCAAATACTCTATTGGCTATTACTGATGGTAATAATGAGTGGATGAATGCTGAATGGAATAGATATGGAAAAGCATCAAGCAGAACTTTAAAAGTAACTAAAAGAGATGATTCAGCAGGAGTTTCAAAATCATCAGCAAATTCAAGCTATGGTTCTAAAATCTCAAGTCTAAAACAAGTTGTTGAACTTGCTGATAGAGCTTATTGTTTAGACTTAGATATTCTTAGAGCAAGATATTCTACAAGTGCATTACAGTCACAAAGAGCTGATGCTAAAAGAGGAGCAACTGCATTCCAAAACGATAAAGATTTTAAAGCAGAAAACATCAAAAGATACAATGAAATTTTAGCTACTAAAGCAGCTGAATTACCATTAGATTCTCTTGTATCAAAAGCAATTGATACTATCGCAGATCAAATTAAAGACGGCATCGCTAAAGGCTTAAAAGGAAGATATGACGAACTTATTGTTGGTTTAGATCCAAAAGGAAGAGAAGTTAAAATGAATGACGCTGCAAACCTAATGAGAAATCTTTTAGATGAATATTCTAGATATTGTGGAGACGCGGTTAATCAGGAAAAAGAAGTTGCAGCCGGTTATGGTGGTTCTTACTACGAAGGTAGCATGAGACAACGTGCTAAAAATATCCAAGATTACCTAAAGAAAGTTGATAACTTAAACTACGCTTGGTAATAATATAAAACAGAAATTATGAAACACGTACAATTATTTGAACAATTTATAAATGAAAAAGCGTACCAGTTAACTGGAATTTACGGTGCTAAAGGTATCGTAGGAAAAGTTGCATTTGCATTTAAAAAAGAGGTAGAACGCATTAAATACGAAGGAGATTCTGATGCAACATTAGAAGAACTTAACGAAATTTGGTCTTACTGGGCAGACAGAGACGGTGCAGAAATTATCGAGAAAGAGGTAATGAAGCAAGTTAAAGACAAAGAAGCAATCGTTTATATTATGGCTACTCTAGGTAAAACACTATGGGTAGTTGATGACGTCGAAGGTATCAACGCACCTGGAAAACCAGAGCTATTAGTTAGAATCCCAAGTGATTTTGTAATTAATATCGGTTTTGCAGATGATGCTGATGGTTCTAAATTCTCTAGAAAACTAGATGGAATGATGAACGATGCGTTACTATCTGGAAAAGAAACTGCAGTCGTTGGAGAATATGATAAACTAGTCGGTAGCAACAATATCGAAATTAGAAGTTCTGTATTCTTAACAATCGACGCAAAATAATTTATAAGATGCCAGCTACAAGCAAAACACAACAAAGACTTATGGGAGTTGCATACGCCGTTAAAAAAGGGTATATGCAACTTTCTGACGTTGGAGATGAATATCGCGACAAGGTGGCGGACTTAATAAACTCTATGACAGTATTACAACTTAAAGATTTTGCAGAGACTCCACATGAAGGACTACCTGAAGAGGTTAAAGAAGCTTCAATGGGATTTGCTGTAAATACTGGAGGTCCTCAAAGTACAATGATGCCAGGAGCTGGTATGGGAAACATTAAACTTCCCCCATCATTTGCTAAAGGAGCTGTTGGTTCTGGAGATGTTCCTGCTGGAGCTGGTTGGGCAGAAGACGAATATGAAGAGCAAAAGAAAAGACGTAAACAACGCGAGAAAGAGGCTAAAAATGCTGAAAAGCCGGTTAAAACGTTTGAGCAATTCATGTTTGAGAAACTAAAAACATTAGACAATTAATCTGTATAAGTACAGTAACACTATCAAATGGAATTCTTACTACTAAATGCCGGAAAAGATAATAATTGGTCAAGTATGGCCGCAACAAAAATTATTAAATCAATTGAATCTTGCGAATGTCTAGGTCAATTGATGACTTGCCGATCCCTAGTAAATAATTTCATGTTTGCATCGATTATTTCAGCCAAAGAAACAGACGACAAGGATCTTGTTTTAATATCCACACTCCTACATTTACTTATAAAAAACAGAGAAACTCAATTGATTACTGAAATGGTAGATGAGATTGATAAAAGTTTTTTTGAATTACTTCACTAAATATTTTTTTATGTCAAGAAAATTGTTTATATTTACATATAAATAATTAGCACATGATAAAATCAATCAACGAAAAGAAAGAGGGTCCAATCGAAATCGATCTTAACGGACCAGAAGGCAACGCATTCTATTTAATGGGAATGGCCATGAATTTTGCTAAACAACTAGGTTGGTCTCAAGAGCAAAAATCAAAACTTAGAGTAGAGCTGACATTCTCAGACTACGAAAACCTAATCAACATCTTCGATAAACATTTTGGCGATTACGTAATTTTATATCGATAATTTCGAAACTTTTTTGAACTAACGTATATAATTACTAAACATATCGAGAAATGAGTATTTTAGAAGAAGCAGACAAAATCGTCAATCACAGATCAGAAGAAGCAGACCGCAACTATGGTCCTTTTTCAGAAGGTATGGATCGTGCAGCCTTAATTTTTCAAGGCATGACCGGATTCCCAGTAACTGGAGAACATATGTTTAAAGCCTTAGTTGCTTTAAAATTCTCTAGAGAAAGTTACAATCATAAGCAAGATAACTTGTTAGATGCAGTTGCATATATCCAAGGATTAGAAAACTACATCAACGATAAAACAAAAGCAAATGATTAGTATCTATGATGTAAAAGATAATTTGGTCGGCAAGAAAATTGCCATTGATGATGTAGTAACTACTTACAGCTCTAGACCAGAATCTCACAAATCAGCATGGACGTATTTATTAATGTCCCAACTAAAAAGCCTAGGATTGGATGTTACTGTCTTAACAAAAGACGGAAACATTCATGATTTTGACGTTTGGATGGTAGCCCTACCGATGGAATTCCAAGGTAGTTACAATCTTTTTGGCGGAGCAGGAGATGAACCAGCCGCTAGAATCCAAAGATTTATTGATTTTAAAGGAGAAGTATATTGTCTTAATAGACAAATGCCTGACGTCGGTGTATTTGCACAAAGTAGAATGTCTTCATGTACAGACAATTGGAAAGCGTTAGACGTTGAACTCCTGTCAACAAGGGCAAAGTCAGTAGAAACTATTGATTTAACCCTTAACAACGGTACGTTTGTACTAGGCGATAGTCATTCAGTATCTGCATACATTCCCGGAGCTGATATTTCCAGAAACGATGGTAAAACATTATTTGGAATCCTTAAAGAGGGAATTGGTACTTATGTACCACAAGGTACCAAACATTTGGTAACTTATTTCGGCAATATCGATATTAGACATCATTTGTGCCGTCAAGCCGATCCAGTAAAAGCAACTGAAGAACTAGTTAAAAACTATGTCGATCAGCTAAAGACATTAAACATCGAAAAGATTAGTGTTATGCAATTACTTCCAATCGAGCATGAAGAGAGAAGAATTCCACAAACTGGATTCTACAAGAAAACTCCATTTTATGGCTCATTAGAAAAAAGATTGGAAATCTGTCGAATTTTCAACAAAAAGCTGAGTATATATCTAAGTGAGGCCGGGTTCGAATTAATCGAATGGCCTATCGAATGGTTCAACATAAGTCCTAAAGACTATGCCGACACTTATATGGAAAAGCCTGGTTCAGTCCATCTTTCAAGAGAATATTATCAATATGATTTTGAAACTGGAGAAAAAAAGAAAAAACCAACACCTAAACCAAAAGTAGTTAGCCTATTTTGAAACATTTAATAAAAATCACGTATAACTTAAACAAATTACTAAAATCATGAGTAAAATCAAAGTTGCAATCATTGGAACAGGAAACTGTGCCAAATCTCTAGTAGAAGGAGTACAATTCTACACTGAAAATCAAGCCAACATCGACGGTATGATGAGAAGCGACATCGGCGGTTACACTGCAAAAGACATTGAATTTGTCTGCGCATTCGACATCGATGAACGTAAAGTTAATCAACCTCTAGGAGTTGCCTTGAAGCAAAAACCAAATTCAGCATGGAACATTGTTGAAAAAATTACATCTAAAGCTCCAGTTTATGAAGCCCCTGTAATTGATGGTTACGCATTGTTGATGGATGCATATCCAGAAGCAAATCGTTTCTTAGTTTCTGAAGATTTAAGAAATACAACAGAAATGAATCGTACTGACTGGACTGATAAAAAGTCTCGTCTTTGGAAAGACAGAGTTATTGCTCAATTAAAAGAGCATGAAGTAGAAGTATTGATTAACTACTTACCGGTAGGTTCTCAAAATGCTACAGAATTTTGGGCTGAAATCTGCCTAGAAACTGGAATCTCTTTAGTAAACTGTATTCCAGTATTTATTGCATCTGATCCAGCATGGGAGAAACGTTTTATCGACGCAGGTATTCCATTAATTGGTGATGATATGCGTTCTCAATTTGGTGCTTCTATCTTGTCTCAAATGTTACAAGAACTTGCATTCGAAAGAGGACATGTTGTAAAAGCACACATTCAACGTAACGTTGGTGGTAACACTGACTTCTTGAATATGGAAGACAAAACCCGTTTGAAATCTAAAAAGATTTCTAAAGAAAACGTAATTCGTGCTCAAAACGAAATACGTGGAATCGCAACCGAAGGTTCATTCCTACATGCTGGTCCTTCTGAGTATATCTCATATTATGGAGATAATAAAGTTGCTAACTTCCGTTTAGAACTTGAAGGATTTGGTGGAGCACCAGTAATCTTTGATGCTCAACTTTCAGTACAAGATTCTCCAAACTCTGCAGGAGTTGTAATTGACGCTCTTCGTTACTTAAGAGTAGCAAGAGAAATGGGAATAGTTGGAGCCTTAAGAGGTCCTTCTGCTTTCACTCAAAAAACACCACCTCAGCAAATGATGTTTACAGATGCCGTTCAAGAATGCGAAGCATTAGCTCACCGCAAACTAACAAAGGTTACTGCTAAACAAGTTAAAGCTTAATTCACAAACACTAAGATGGAGAAGCAATTCTCCATCTTTTTAATTTACAAGCATGTCAGTATTCAGGAAATGGCTAAAATTTAAACCAATGACACATAAAATATACGCATACGATTTTGATGGAGTAGTTTCCCTTGGTATTAGACCAAGATGGAGTGATGATGTTATCATAACAGGCAGATGCCAAGAAGAGGCACCTTACGTTTTTGAAAAACTAGCAGAACTTAATATCTCCACTAATGTTTTCTTTAATCAAATGACATTAGCAGAAAGAGGAGACCATACCGTAGAAGCTAGAATCTTTTCTGGAAAACATAAAGCCAAAACAATTTCTGATCTGAAAAAAGATGGAATTGAAGTTGTTAGATTCTTTGAAGATGATGAGGTTCAAATGGCAGTAATTAAACAAGCGCATCCAGAACTAGATATAGTTCATATAGTATCAAACTTAGTAGAAAAATAACAGAATATGTTAACACCAGTACAAAGAGAATTAAAAAGAAAATACATTAAGTATTTGAATGCAACAGAATCAGTTGATAAAAACATGATCGTTGACTGTATTACTAATTACATGACTCCGGAAATAGACTTCACTGATAAAGTTTGTTTAGATTTAGGTGGAAATGTTGGAGGTTTTACTAAAGTAGCAATTGACGGAGGAGCCAAAGCAGTTTACACTGTAGAATGCGATATTCGCAATTACGAAAAAATGGCAGAAAGTTTTGCAGACGAGCCTAAAGCAACTATAATTCATGCTGCAGTATCGGATAGTACAGCACCTTCTATTAGAATCTATAAAGGTAATAGCCAACAGGCACACTGCTCAGTTTCTATTATGAAACGTAGTAAATTTACCGACTATGATGAAGTTATTAACATTCACATCAGCGAGCTCTTAAAGAAATATCAACCAGATATTATTAAAATTGATATTGAAGGAGCAGAATATCAAATTATCGAATTTGTAGAAGCATACCAGCCAGACGCCTTATTTGTAGAATTACACATGGGTAAAGTTAAACAATATGCTCAACCTACATTAGAAAGATTATCAGCTCTATATCCAAAACAGCACGTTAAGGAATTAATCGTATTTCAAAGCGTAGCAGGTTACGATTGCTGGTTCACAAAATAAAAATTAAAAATGAGAGATAGGGTAAATATGGAAGTCGTTAAAGATATCGGTAGATTCTTTAACAAAGTTAACGAAAGAGCTCTCTACAATATGGGTGTTCTCGATACTTATGATAGCGGTGGAGATGATGCGTTAGGAGAAACAGTAGAATACTTCCATCCACAAATTACTCTAGATGACCGTATGAGATATATTATGGAGAATATTGTATATGCTCCAATCTCAATGGACAATATTATCTGCAATACAATTATTTCTCACTTTTACGGAGCTCGTGGAATTCACCAGATTCTAACAAGAGATCCAAATCCTAAAACAGCTCTTATTGACTTTGAAAGACTTTTAGTCGACAGAGAATATGAAAATAAAATTCGCAAGAATTTAGAAGACGCAGTTTCTTTAGGTTTGCCGATCTACGGTAGTACTGAATTACGTACAAGTTTATTTGGCGCAGCCAATACTTACGTTGCTCAGACTAGAAACCAGGAACGAGATGCTCATAAAATTAATATTTTATTATGGGTAGCGTCATTTATACCTCGAGGAATCACTGGAAGGATGGCCCAGGTTAACTCTTTAAGCGAGATGTATGAAATTATGTCCTCACTAGAAGGTGTAGGACAGTACTACGGATATCACTGCTCAACGTCTAATTCGGTAAATCCAAGAATCAATGTTAATCATGACGAAAGATTCTGCGTACCAGGACCAGGAGCTAGATTTACGTTAGACTTAATGTTTGGCGAAGATTGTAATATTCCATACGGTGACAGGGTAATTTGGTTTAGAGAGAACTATAAGGACTTAATTGGAGATATTCCTCTGCATGAATCAACCCATAATGTCGAAGTAAATGGCAAGAAGATTTTCCAAGACGAGCAAGACGATTTAAAAACATACGGTTGCGAAGTAGGACTTTGTCAGTATGGAGTTTATTACCGACTAAGAAGTAACCCACATCTAATTAATCGAAGAAAAGTTGCAAGAGCTGACACTTCTCTAATGGATTATTTTTTTAATAATAACTTTGAACAAAACGCTCTTTTCTAATATAATAATCAAATAAACGATATGGCAAACATAGACAACGAATGCAAAGATTTAGAAGTTGTTAACTTCTATGACAAGTCAACTACACATTTAGCTGACATTATGGAGAATCAGAAAATCATGCAACAACAAACTTATGGGTTTAATTTTGATGAAATGTCTATCCGCGATATTATGAACTTTTGGCATGTTAATACACATGCAGTAGTTGATGAAATTCACGAGATGACTGATGCTCTTGGTGGTATTAAAGATGGAGATGGAAATGCAGTATGGAAATACTGGAAAACTGCTCATAAGAAATATGAGAACATGAAAATCTCTGACCTATCTGAAAACGATAAGAAAGAATTGTATATGGAATGGGTAGACATTCTACACTTCTTTATTAACTATGCATCTTCAATTGGATTAGATGCAAAAACAGCTTACAATTATTATTTTGCAAAAGCAGAAGAGAATAAACAAAGACAAGCTAGAGGATATTAATACCATATAAATACAAACTGAATGTTATTAGACATAGAGCAACGAGATAAAGAAATAATGGTTTCATACTACAATCCAGCCGGAGAAGTAGCATTTAAAAGATACCCAATTCCACAATACCAAAACTGGGCAGTTTGCGACGCCAAAGAAAGAGATTTAAGTACCAAAGTTAAAAACTGGGACGGAAGATCAGTTAAATTACAAAATTCTCGTCAGTTTAATAAATTTTCATTAGTATATTTTATGGATAGTCTCCCTGAAAAGGACAAAGAAGAGATATATGCATACAATATGCCAAAGACTTATTTTGTCGATATTGAAACAGAAATCGTTGATGGTTTTCCAAGAGCAGAAGAAGCAAAATCTCGTATCTTAACATTCTCTATCATTACGCCAAACGGAAAAACAATTGTATTAGGTTTAGAAGACCTTGATGCTGAGCAAATCTCCCAGATTGAAAAAGATACTAATGATTATTTTAAACAATTTGGAGTTAACTGGACTTTTCAATATATAAAGTTCAAAACAGAATATGATATGGTTTATACATTCCTGTATAAATTCATGCCTAAATTCCCAATGATGTCAGGTTGGAACTTTATTAACTATGACTGGCAATATATTGTTAATCGTTGTAAACATTTACAAATCGATATCGCTGAATCAGCAATTACCAAAGCACTCGATTCAACAGATTCTAGACCTCTTCATATGGGAATTCTAGATTACATGCAACTTTATGATAAGTACGATAGAACTGTAAAAGTAAAAGAATCTAACTCTCTTGATTATGTTTCTGGACAAGTTCTTGGTATTGGAAAAATCAAATATAACGGAGGTTTACAAGACCTGTATCGAGATGATTTTAAAAAGTATGTATATTATAACGTAGTCGATTCAGTGCTGGTTTATTTCATTGACCAAAAATTAAAATCAATGGAAGTTCTTTTAACATTGGCAAATATTACTAGAATGCCAATTTATAAAGCAGCCTCTCCGGTTGCTGTAACTGAAGCCTTAATCGCCAGAAAAATGGCAGAAGATGGACTAAGAATCGGTACTGAGCAAAGAGATGATGGTGTAAAAGATACACAATTTGCTGGAGCATTTGTTAAAGAACCTAAAGTTGGTTTCTATGCTGGAGTAAGTGCATTTGACTTTGCGTCTCTATATCCTTCAATTATGCGACAGTTTAATATTTCACCGGATTCATATATTGAAAAGGTAACTGCTGCAAAAATCGAAGAACGCAGAAAAGATAAAAATGTAATTGTTTGCGAGAATGGAGTTGTTTATAACAAAGAAGACTCGATGTTAAAACAAATTCTTACCGACCTATATAACAAACGAAAGCAGTATAAGTCAACTTCTTACCAGCTATTCGAAAAGTCAGAATATTATAAAAAACTTGCAGAATCTAGAAGCGTCTAGGCTGTTAAAGAAATATATAATACCTCCAACAAAATTCAAACTAATAACACTATGAACAAAAATATATTTATGCCAAGGGTTAATATTCTTCCCTATGAATATCCTTCCCTTCTGGCATATAAGGATGCAATACGTCATTCATACTGGATCGACACCGAGTTTAATTTCACAACAGACATTGATGATTTTAAAACAAAAATATCGGACGATGAAAGAGAGGTTATTAAAAGATCTATGCTTGCGATCGCACAAATCGAAGTAAATGTAAAAACATTTTGGGCAGATCTTTACAAAAGAATGCCAATTACAGAAATTGGAGATGTTGGAATGACATTTGCCGAATCTGAAGTAAGACACAAAGATGCGTATGCTAGACTTTTAAGAATTTTAGGATTAGAAGAGGAATTCATGCATGTCGTTGAAATTCCAGCAATTAAGGACAGAATAGCCTATTTGTCTAAATATCTAGACGGTACAAGAAGTAAAGACAATAAAATGTATACCAAATCGGTGCTTTTATTCTCTCTATTCATTGAACATGTCAGCCTTTTTAGCCAATTTTTGATTATGATGTCTTTTAATAAAGAGAAAAATCTTTTCAAAGGAATTTCAAATGTCGTTGAAGCTACCTCAAAAGAAGAAGAAATTCATGGTAATTTCGGTTCTGAACTTATTAACATTATCAAAGAAGAAAACCCAGAATGGTTCGACGAAGAATTCGAACAATTAATTGATTCAGCTTGTAAAAAAGCTTATATTGCTGAATGTAAAATCTTAGACTGGATCTTTGAAAAGGGTGAACTAAGTTTCTTAACAAAAGATACTATTAAGAGTTTTATTCAAAACAGATTTAACAATTCTCTAGCTAGAATTGGTATGAAACCAGTATTCGAAGTAGATTTCTCTGAAATCGAAAAGACATTATGGTTTGACGTTGAAATTCTTTCAACAAAAGAAGGCGATTTCTTTTATAAGAAGCAAATTGATTATAACAAGAAGAGCCAAAGCATCACAGAAGATGATTTATTTTAAAACTTAAAAACAATTAAATAAGGAATGGAATACAATAAATACTATTGGCTAAACGAGAATAGTAGAACCTTTTTGTCAAGAGGTTATATTACAGAATCACCGGAACAGAGAATTAAAGATATTGCAAATAAAGCCGAAAAGTATTTAAAAATTGAAGGATTTGCTAAAAAGTTCGAGGACTATATGGCTCGCGGATTTTACAGTCTTTCAACTCCAGTATGGATCAACTTTGGAAAAGACAAAGGTCTACCAATCAGCTGCTACGGAAGTAATGTTGATGATACATTAGATAGTATTTTAAATGCAAGCAGAGAAATAGGAATGATGTCTAAATATGGTGGAGGAACCAGCATTTATTTAGGAAATATTAGAGAAAGAGGAGCAAAGATTTCGACAGGAGGAACAGCAGATGGACCAGTCCACTATGCTAGAATGTACGATACTACAGTCGATGTTTGCAAACAATCTGAAGCAAGAAGAGGAGCATGCGCAGCATGGCTACCAGTTGAACATAATGATATTTTAGAATTCTTAGATATTGGAACAGAAGGAAATCCTATTCAAAATTTACAATATGGAGTTACTGTTACTGATGCATGGATTGCTGAAATGAAAGCTGGAGATCCAGACAAACGTAAAATCTGGGCTAAAGTTATTCAAAGACGTAATGAATTTGGTTTTCCTTACATTATGTTTAAAGATAATACCAATAACAATTCACCATACAAAGAATTAGGTTTGGAAATCACAGCTAGTAATTTATGCTCTGAGATTCAATTACCAACCGACAGTTTTAATTCTTTTGTTTGTTGTTTAGGATCTATTAATCTTTTACACTGGGAAGAACTTAAAGATACAGACGCAATCGAAGTTTATACAATGTTCTTAAATGCGGTAATGGACGAATTCGTAAAGAAATCATACAACATGCCAGGTATGTCAAGAGCACACAGATTCGCTGAACAACACAGAGCATTAGGATTAGGAGTTCTTGGATACCATTCATTATTCCAATCTAAGCTAATTGAATTTGATTCTTTACAGTCAAAAATGTTAAATGCAGAAATCTTTAGAACCTTAAAAGAAAAGAGCGAACTAGCATCAAAATATCTTCATGATGAGTTGGGTTACCGATCAATCAGAGAAGGTTTTGCTAACACTACGCTAATAGCAATTGCACCAACTAAAAGTAGTTCATTTATCCATGGTCAAGTTAGCATGGGTATTGAGCCGATCAAATCAAATTATTTTATTAAAGATTTGGCTAAGTCGAAAACTATTTTCAAAAATGCGCATTTAGAGGCAGAACTTGACAAATATGGTTTAAATACACCAGAAGTATGGGAAAGTATCTTAAAGAAGGACGGATCAGTTCAACATTTAGATTTTCCAACTAAAGCTGTTTTTAAATCATTTATTGAAATCTCGCCAAAGGAACTTATTCTACAAGCAGCACAAAGACAGAAATATATCGACCAATCACAGTCATTAAATTTAATGATACACCCATCGGTTTCGGCTAAAGATATTAATACATTATATCTATATGCACACGAAGAAGGAGTAAAAACTTTGTACTACCAATTTAGCCAAAGTTCTGCTCAATCATTTGCAAGAAACATCTTAGAATGTTCAAGTTGCGAAGGATAGATAAAAAATAAAGGTGTGGTTTGAAGACCACCCTTAGGACCCGAACTAGTTTCGGTACACGGGCAGGAATTCGCTACTCCTGCCCTTTTTTATGAAACAAAACCAGCTCTGCCTATATAATTATCATAACAATAAGTTTCTAAAAAGTTCAAACACATGAAATTACAAATTAACAAAGTAGACCAAAACAATTTTATTGGTTTCGTAAACCGATTAAAACTAATTGACTCTTTCATCTATTTCAAGATTAAAGGCGATCAAGTAGTTTCATCAGCTTACCTTCCTCAGCGTGATGCTGTAAAACACAATGCTCTTCCACTAGGAGAGATTTTCGCAGTAGCTGGAACCGCTCCAGAGAAAGAATTGAAAGTTGCTTTCTTTGATGCTTCTAAATTAATTGAAGCCTTCAAACAATTCGACTATCAAACAATTCAAGGTGAAATCGAATTCATCGAGAATGACGAAGATTGCGTAGCAACTAGTTTTAAAATCTTTAATGAAGATTTAGAAATTACATTGTCTTGCTCTGAACCGTCATTAGGTTACAAAGATTTAACAGAATCACAATTACAAGGTATTTTTAATACCGAAGGTTCAGATTTCGTATTTGAATTAAGTAATTTAGAGACTGGAAAAATCAAATCTTTATTCAATCTTGATAAGGATGAAACATTTAGTATCGTAGCATCAGATTCTGGTGTTAAAATTAGTGGTAAATCTTATAGCAAACAAGTTAGTCCTGATTTCGAAGGAGACAAAGGAAGTGTAACTGTTTACAAAAAGTATTTGGCTCTGTTGGACAAAGAAGATTATAAGGCTTATGTCTTTAATAATCGCGTAGTATTACGCTCAACTGAATCAGCTACCTTGTTAACAATTGCAACCTGTCAAACCAACGATTAATGACTATTGATGAACTATTAGAGAAACCTGAGAGTGAACTTACAAAAGAACAGCTTCAAGACTTGGCCACTTATTACAAAAATGAGTCGGCCAAGTTCACAGCTTACGAGCAAGCTGTAAAAGTAACGTTAAACTCGATCTATGGAGCCTTTGGTAACAAGTGGTTTCACTTCTTTAATATCAATATCGCTGAGTCTATTACACTACAAGGACAAAATGCGATTCTGTATTCTGAAAAGATACTTAATAAGTATTTTCAAGAATTCTTTATTAAAGATACTGAAGTTCACAAAAAGCTAAACATCTCCGTTAAAAAAGCAATCCACAAAGAAGCCGTAATTTACATTGATACTGATTCGAACTACGTCCAGTTTCAAGAAATGTACGAATCAATCGAATGGCATGGCGAACAAATGGATATTGTTACATTTATCTTAGCAATCTATAATATGCGTATCAAGGCGTATATCGTAAAGGCCTTAGATAAGTATGCAGAGAACACAAACACAGATTCTTTCTTAGAATTTGAACTTGAATCGATTGCATATAATGGTATTTGGATGGCCAAAAAGAAATACATCCAAGAACTTGCATGGGATGATAAATTAAAAGGTCATGAAAGACATAAACCTTTGAAAAAAGTAAAAGTTGTCGGTTTTGATTCAATTCAATCCTCATCTCCTACATTTATTCGTAAGAAATTAACAGAAGTAATTCAGTTACTTTTTACCGAAAAACCTAATGCAGAAACTCTTAGTAAATTGGTAACATTCCTAAAAAAGACTAAGAAAGAATTTAAAATGGCAGATATTGATGATATTACATTTAATAAGAGAACAAACAATATTGAGAAATATATTGTTGACGATCATATTGAATTCCAGTATGGATCTAAATGTCCCCCAAATGTAAAGGCTGCAGGATTCTACAATTACCTATTAAACAATAATGGAAAGTATAAAAACAAGTACAAGTTAATTGGTAATGGAGAAAAACTTAAATTGTATCATTGTTTACATGGAACTTGCGAAATGTTCGCATACTTTCCAGGAGACCATCCTTATGAGATAGCACCTCCAGTAGATTATGAAATACAATTTGAAAAAACAATGATTGATCCACTGAACAGAATACTACAGTCGATCGGCTTACAAACATTAAATAGAAACTTAATTTATTCATCATCATTATTTTAACACATGAAAAACATTTTTAAAAATATAGGAGACTTTACTATCGCAGCTTGCAGCTTTCTTAGTAAACATTATTTAGAAGCACAAAGTTTAGTACTTTGGATATTGGCATTTTTTAACTTAGGATCTGCATTCTTTTGGGTATTTGCAATCCCAGCAATTGTACTATCAGGAATGTCTGATATCGTAGCAGAATTACGCAAATTAAATTTAAAAGACAATGGAAAACAAAAAGACAATTGAACTCTTACAAGAGCTAGTCAAAAAGAATCCAAATGATATGGAACTTGGTAAAGCTACCAGAGCCTTCATAACAGATTTAGAAGCTTCTAAAAAAGAAGCAGAAAAACAAAACAAACCTAAAAGCAATGATTGATACTTCGCAACTCACGGAAGAACAACTCGAATTAGTAGGAAAATACAAAGTCCTATATGACCGAGTTGGAAGCTTAAAACTACGCATGGAGATTTTAAAACAAGAGCTTACTGATTCTATTGAAGAAATTCAACAACTTAGATCTCAGGAAGAAGAGCTTTTTAACAATATAGAAAACAACAACAATGGCTAAAAAAACATTTACATTCGACGATCTTAACGCCGAATTAGCAACACTAAACCCACTAGGATCCATTATGGCAACATCTGGATTCTCAGAAGTAACAGAATGGATCGATTCAGGAAACTGGCACCTAAATGCCTGTATTTCTGGTAGTTTATTTAAAGGATGGCCGAATAACAGATCTTGCTCGATTGCAGGACCTTCTGGTACCGGTAAAACATTCTTAATGTTAAACACTGTAAGAGAAGCAATCAACAGAGGTTATATGGTAATCTATTATGACTCTGAGGCAGCAGTTGATAGAGACTTAATGCAGAAATTTGACATTGATGTTACTAAAGTAAACTACCAACCAGTGAATACTGTACAAGAGTTTAGAACTTCAGTAACATCGATCACCAAAAAAATGCAGGATGCTAAAAGAGCTGGCGCAGAAATTCCAAAGATTATGATTATCTTAGATTCGGCTGGTAACTTAGCAACTCAAAAAGAAATCGATGATGCTGCAAGTGGATCAGACAAAGCAGATATGACTCGTTCTAAAGTATTGAAATCAATCTTTAGAATTATTATGACGCCAATGGCTGACTTAAAGATTCCTTTCCTATTTACTAACCACACGTACCAGTCTCAGTCATTCATACCTCAGCAAATTGCAGGTGGTGGAACTGGACCAGAATATGCAGCATCTATTGTTATGATGTTGAATAAAGCTCAATTAAAAGATGGAGCAGAAAAAGTTGGTATTATTGTAACTGCTAAACCCGCTAAAAATCGTTTTGCAAAACCAACACCAATTAAATTCCATTTAGACTTTAGTAAAGGTATGAATCGTTTTGTAGGATTAGAGCAATATGCAACATGGGAAATCTGTGGAATTACAAGAGGAATTATCGATCCTAAAACTAAAATTAAAACTCCAAAGGCAACAGCTAAAACTTGGATTTGTGAACACTTAGACGAAGCAGTTGCTAATAAGGAATTCTTTACTGATAAGGTTTTTAATCAACAGGTTTTAGAAAGAATCGAGAAATATATCCAACCAATATTTAATTACAATTCATCCAGCGAAGACGGTTTTGATATCGACGACGTAATGGACCAAGACGAAGATTAATATGCAGCAACCAAATGTCTACAAAATTGAAGAAGACAAGTTGCCAATCAAATATATCTTAGGAATTGAACAAGATTTTCCAGATTTTCCGGATGCATTTGATATAGTTTACGCCTTCATTCAAAGAGCAATTAAAAGTCCTGACAGGCATGGTGCTTCCTTTACAAAGGCAGCACTGGTAAACTATCATGCCAAAGGAAAAGAGGAACAATCTGACCGCGGATTAAAAAGAGCAATAGAACTAGGATTAATCGACTGCACCTGTGAAACAGAAGGTAAGGAAGCTTATACAATACTTATAAACCCATTCATATGAATTTCGGACAGGACTTTGAAAAAATATTCTTTAAGCTTTCTCTTCAGAAGCCTAAATACTTAGAAGCAATTAAGAAAGGCTTCTACACTTCTGAAGATATTGACAGTTTGCATTATCTTGCAACAAAGTTCTATGGCCGCTTTCATGAAGCTCCAAGCGCAGAGCAAATGAAATTGTTAACTAATAAGATTAGTAAACAAATCGATCCAGATATGGTTGATATGATTTACTCTTCTGATTTAAAACAATACGATGAGGAATGGTTAACATCAACCGCAGAAGCTTGGATCAAATGGAGAAACTTTGATTGTACATTAGTTGATACTATTGAATACATTAAATCTACGAATGTTACTCCAGAAAATGCTGATTCTATTATTGCTAAAGTTAAAACTTTAATTAATGATAGAAACTCATTAGTATTTAATTCTGATATTGGATTAGAATTCTTTAATGCAGAAGATCACAAATACGATGAGACTGATAAATTCCCAACCCCTTATAATTTCTTAGACCGAATTTTAAATGGTGGTTATGATAAATCAGGAACCCTTACAGTTTATGTTGGAGAACAAAACATTGGTAAATCAATCTTCTTAGCGAATGACGCAGCTCACTTTGTTAAAATGGGAACCAACACCGCAGTAATTACTGCAGAAATGGCAGCTTATAAATTTATGCGAAGGATTGGTTCTAATTTATTAACAATTCCAATGGTTGAATATGATGAAAAATCAAAGAACACTGATTATATTCGTAGAAGATTAGAAAATGTTGGAGATGGATTAACCCCTCCAGGACAATTATTTGTTAAACAATTTCCAACTTCCCAAGCAACTGTACCAGATATCGAAGCGTATCTAAAACAAATTGAAGAAGAAAAGAAAATTAAACTAGGAGCGGTTGTAATTGACTATATTAATATCTTGTCAAATTACAGAAATCCAAACTCTGAAAATACGTATTTAAAAATTAAACAAATTGCTGAAGATTTAAGAGCGATGGGCGTTAGAAATCATTGGCTAATAGTTACAGCAACCCAAATTACCAGAAGTGGATATAATTCTACCGATATTGGAATGGGAGATGTATCAGAATCAGCTGGTCTTTCACACACAGCAGATGTTATGCTTGGAATTATTCAAGATGATATAATGAGAGCTAGTTACGAATACTGGCTTAAAGTATTAAAAATTCGCGACGGAGAAGGTAAAGGAATGAAATGTAAATTGAATATCAATTACACTTACATGAGATTAACAGAAACCGACGAAACTACTAACTCAAACATACATTCACTATAATGCAAAAAGTCGATAAAATATTTAATAATACGTTTGAGAGCTCAGAATTCGAACTTAACGGTAAGATTTCTTTTGAAGTTTCCAAACAATATACTGATGATAGATCAGAAGACGAGAAAATTGAACTAGACATGGTTCGAAGAGATATACATGAAGTAATTCTTGCATCGAGATTTAAACAATTTAATGAATTAGACGAAATGAACGACACTAAGAAATTAAAGAAGTTAGATATTAATGAGATCTATGAATATGTCTCTGGAGAACTAGTTAAAAAATATTCATTAATTGAAATATTTAGCGAAACGTGCGATTATTTTAATGTCCATCCTAGTAAATTCTATTCATCGCTTGGTAATAAATTTAAAGAAGAACTAATTCAAGAATTAGATACTCGAACAAATATACTGAAGCGTAAAAAAATAAACCGTTTGTTTTAATGATTGAAGATAAAATCTTAAAAAAGCCAGTAAAAAGAATCTGGATTCTAGGTGACATGCATCTTGGAGTCAGGTCAAATTCTTTGGAATGGCTTGAGATCCAGCAAGAATATTACGATAAAGTTTTTATTCCAATTCTAAAAAAGAATTTTCGCGAAGGCGATGTTCTTGTTCAGGTTGGAGACGTTTTTGATAACAGACAAAGCATCAACTTAAAGGTATTACATTATGCTGTCGATTTATTTGAAAGACTGGGTAAGATTATGCCAGTTCATATTATTTGTGGTAATCACGATATTTGGGCCAAGAAATCAAATGAAATTACTTCAATCGATACGTTAAAATGGATTCCAAATGTAGGTATCTATAAAAAATGTAAAACATTTAAATGGGCTGATAAGAATATTCTATTAATGCCATGGAGAAGAGATGCTGAACATGAAGCTGAAACTTTATCTAAGTATTCATTAATTAACATAGTGTTCTGTCATTCTGAGGTCACTGGGATTAAACTTAACGCAAAGGTTAATAATCAACATGGTAATTCTATTGAGACCTACCAAGGGTACGAGGCAGTCTATTCAGGACATATTCATTACCGACAAAAGAAGGGTAAATTAAGAATGGTAGGTACTCCGTACCAACTGACTAGATCGGATGCAAGTAATGCAAAAGGAATTGATTTGGTTGACTTAGAAACTATGGAAGAAACTTTCTTTGAGAATTCAATTTCTCCAAAGTTTGTAAAATATAACTTGGCAAATCTTTATAATACTCCTCTAGGAGAATTTAAAAAAGAAATTGAAAATAACTTTGTCGACTTATATGTACCTTCTAATATTGCTGCTAGTAATTCACTATCTAAATTAATCAACAAGATTCAAAAGATTAGTCGAAAAATAGAACCAAATATTTACGATGAGGAAAACTTCTTAGACAAAGATTTTTACGATTTAGACGAAATCGAGGATCTATATAAGAACTACAATATACTTCATTTATGTAATTTATACGTCGAAGGTTTAAACTACGACGAGGATATGAAAACACAAATTAAGGCTAGACTTAAACAATTGCACGATCAATGTGCATACAACTACGATATTTCATAATGAAAATAAAAGAAATAGAATTTAAGAATTTTGCAAGTTACGGTAATAAGACACAGAAGTTAACACTTACTGGAGAAAAAGCTGAACTATATTTAACGACTGGTAAAAATGGCGATGGTAAAACTACTATCGCCAATGCCATTATATACGCACTCTATGGTAAATTAGAGGGTGTTAAATTAGCTGATTTGCCAAATAGAATCAACAAAGGTCTTTTAGTAAAAATAACTCTTCAATGTAAAAATATCGAGGTAGTTGTCGAAAGAGGATTATCTCCAACAGTATTTAATGTTACTTTAAACGGAGTTGAATATGATAAGGCTGGTAAAAGATCAGTACAAGATTACTTAGAAGAGGAAATTTACGGCATACCTTACCATGTATTTAAGAACATTATTATCCTATCAGTTAATGATTTTAAATCATTCCTAACAATGACTCCTGGAGATAAGAAACAAATCATTGATAAAATGTTTGGCTTCTCAATCTTAAACGATATGCAAAGGTCAATTAAAGAGGAGAGAAAGAATATTAAAAGCGATCTTGATTCTTTTGAAAGAGAATTAAAGCAAATCAGCGAAAATGTTATTTCTGTTCAGGTTAAATTAAATCAATTGTTAGAGGAATCTGACCAAAAAAGTAAAGAAAAAATTGAAGAGTTAAAGGCATCTTTAGTTAGCATGACTGCTGATAAAAAGAAACTTGAACAGGCAATTGGTAAAATTAAGACATCGATTTCGGCAAAGACAACAGACTTAGATACTTCGAAATCTTCCTACTCTAAATTAAAATATGAGTATGAAGAACTTCAAAGAAAGTTAAAACTATACGAGAAAAATGCTTGTCCTACTTGCGAAGCTCCTCTGTCTTCTGAATTCCATATTGACCGAAAAAATGAAATTGAACATAAATGTGTCGGAATTCCAGATACAATGACAATTTACGAAGGAGAGATTCGAGATATCGGAGAAGAAATATCAAGCTTAAGAACAAAAGAACATCAAGTGCTAGACAGAGTTTCTGGTATGAATGTATCAATTGAATCTTTTAAAAATGAATTACTTAAGATTAAAAATAGTTTAACTGACAATAAAGAATTCGACCATTTAAAACAAATCATACAAGATTTTGAAGATACTGAATCGGAGAAAGCAAATCAGAAAACTACATTAAATACTGATTATAATTTCTTAGAAGCAATCGAATCAGTATTAGGAGAGGAAGGAGTTAAAAACTTAGCAATCAAGACTATTCTGCCAGGTTTAAATGCAAATATCGCAGCCATGTCTTCGACAATGCACTTACCTTTTCATATTAGATTCGATGATAAGTTTGATTGTATTATTAATCACTTAGGAGAGAATATCAACCCAATGACTCTTTCTACCGGAGAGAGAAAAAAGGCTGATTTTATTATTATCATTGCAATTATTAAAATTCTTAAATTAAGATTTCCACAACTAAACCTGTTATTCTTAGATGAGTTATTAAGTTCTGTCGATCCAGACGGTATTTACAATATTTTAAAGATATTAAGTCAGGTGATCAAAGAGAATAATTTAAACACGTTTGTGATTAATCATACCCCCTTACCTCACGAAATGTTTGATAAGAAAATACACATATATAAAGAAAACGGATTCTCAAGATTTGATATTGAGACAATCGAATAATATATAGTATAATGGCATCATATAACGAGAAATACAATTCAGACGACAGCGTAATCCGACATCTTATTATCGGATTCTTGGCTGATTTAAACAACAAAGTTTATTTTTATCGTCAACTAGAAGAGAATAGAAGAGTCGTTATCGACGTTCCTTTTTATTACTCAATCACCGGTGACGATGAATTTTTAAGAGATGCATTTTTATTTTCGACTCCAGTCGGTCCTGATTGCGTACCAAATAAGGCATTTGCTGATGGTAATTATGAATCAGTTCCAAGAGGAGTTGCAAATCTTACATCAATTCAAATTGATTCGTCTAAATTAGTTAATCGTAGAAATAGAGGACAATATACCAGACTCGATGAGAATGGTTCAATGCAAGGTTATACATCAGAATTCGAAATGATTCCAATTACAATGGGATTCGATATTGAAATTATAGTGTCATCACAGCTAGATGCCCTGAAGATAACAGAGATGTTAGTTAAAAAGATGTATAAATCTAACTACTTTAATGTAGAGGTTGGCCACTTAAACGAGGGAACCTACAAGTTAGCATCCTATTATGCTATGCCAGATGATTATGCACAAGAAAGACCAATTGAATATACATTTGATGGTAAGAATAAATACAAAATCACAATGTCTGTTGAACTTAGTTCATTCCTACCATCATTTGACTTAGGAGATGGATATGATTTAAGTGATGTATTAGGAATCAATAACGGTAATGCCAGAACAACTACTGATGCACAAGGAAATATCACAGACATGGATGGAAACTTAATTGATGCACAAGGAAATGCTATTGATGCACAAGGAAATATAATAGGAGACAATCCTCCTAATCCAGTAACTGGTATTAGACGAAAATCAGCCGGCAATACAGAAATGCATATTGGTAACCGAATGTTTGAAATCAGATCTACATTAACGGATCAGAACCAGGCAGAATTTAAAAGAGGTCTTTTGACCGACGACGTTATCACATACGATAAGAATAAACCAAGTAATTAAACTAGATATATAATAAAACAAATAAACCAGAGTAAAAATGACTAATAACATTCTGTCTCCAATTAATCACACTGAAAATAGCGTACAATTCTATTTAAACGGACGTGTATTTGAGATGATTGGTTCTGAAATTAACGAATTAGAACTGAATCAAATCGACCCAGCTTATGCTGAAAAAATCAGAGCTATTCAAACTTTTAGCTTCACAAACGAAAATGTAAAATGGTACTACGGTTCTACAAGATTTTCATACAATATTGCCGAAAAGAAATTCGCATGGGGTACTTCTGAAGTTCTAGCTGAATCTTTTGCTAAACATATTTTTGCAGCAGGTATCGTTAAATACGAACACATGGTAACTGCAGAATTATTCGAAAAATTACCAAGTATGTTAGAATCTTATACATACCTTGATTTCGTAGCATGTTTTGAAGGAAACAGTAACACTGTTGACTTAATGAAAGTTGAAAACAACATTTACGTTTCAAGATTTAATTCTGAAAACAGAATTGCTAAATTCTTTAAAGCTGAAAGTGCAACTTCTGCATTAGAGTATGTTAAAGAGCAAACTGGCCAAGATGCATCAGCATTCTTAGTAGAATTCTTAGAAACTGAATCAGTTGAAATCGCAGAGAAAGCAAAAACTATTATGTCTTATGAGTCTACAATCGTATTCTTAAAAGAACAAAGAGAATTATTAGCAAATGCTGATAAAAGAAATGCAGAAATTAAAGCTGCTGACAAGTTAATCAACGAAGAGATTAAAGGTTGGGAAGCTAAGATTGCTGAATTAAAAGCTTAAGATTTTATACAAATTAAATACTAAAGGGGTCGCAAAGCGTCCCCTTTTTTAGTTTTAGAAACAAATCTAATAGGCAGTGTATAATACTAAAATAAAACAACAACGTGGCTGAAAGAAAACCAAGAGCAAATAAAAATTATCTCAATAACAAAGATTTTTATACAGCAATAGTAGAATCTAAGGATCAGGATACGCTAACTAAGGATGCTGAGAAAATGCTAATTCTTTTAGCAGAGAAGGCAATTAATAGATTGCGATTTGTTAATGACGATGATCGAGCAGATTGTCTGCAATTCGCCATTCTAGATTTATTGAAGTACTGGAGAAACTTTAATCCAAAATATACTAACGCATTTGCATACTTTACTGAGATTGCAAAAAGAGGCTATGCTAAGGGATGGAATAAATTACATCCAGTAAAATATAAAGGTACAATATCGTTGGACAGAACCAGCAATGGAGATTCCGAAGACGGTGGTGGTATCTATAGTATCTAATGTCTATAAAGAAAGTAAAACCTAGTAAAAAATCAGGATTCATACAGGGATATTATACTCCAGAAAATCCAGATAAGTATATTGGAGCAGCACCAATTATTTTCCGTTCTAGTTGGGAGCGGAAATTTATGATTTGGTGCGATAGAAATGAAAAGGTTGCCCTATGGTCAAGTGAACCATTAGAAATTAAATACATGTGGCGTTTAGATGGTAAAGAACATAAGTACAGTCCAGACTTCTACGTAAAAGTTACACAAGCAGATGATACATTTAAGGAATTATTGATTGAAATCAAACCTGAAGAGCATCTTAAAAAACCACTACCTCCCAAGAAAAATTCGACTAAGTCTTTAAATAGCTACAAATATATGGTCGAGCAGTACACGAAAAATCTCGATAAATATATTGCTGCAAAATCTTTTTGCGAAGGTAGAAATTGGAATTTTCAAATCTTAACTGAAAAAACTATTAATGGGTTACATTAAAGAACAAATTAGACAATTATTTAAAGAGAACGGCGGATATGCTGGAGCTAAACGAGTGTCTACTAATTGGTTCAAAGATTCTCTAGATGCTAGAGATAAATTAGATGTAAAATATACTAGAAAGAGATTTGAACCAGGAAAGATTTATGTTTTTAAATATGAGAATCCAGTAACTAAAGAAAGCCTACCTTGGTGGGACAAATCACCGGTTGTTCTAGCATTAGACAACCCAGAAAGAGACCATACCGATTATGGTATTAATCTTAACCTCCTACCAGCAAGATTTAGACAGGAAATATTAGATCAGTTATATACTAAACTAAATTCAAAGATTCAAGTTAATATCAAAGGAAATAAAGCATCTGATGCGGTTAAACAAAGACCATTAGTAGACTTAAAATATGCGGCAGTTAAAGCGTATCTAGACAGATTTGGTTTAGGCTTTGCAATTAGAAGATATTTGCCAAATTTAAAAAAGAACCAAGCAGTTGTTAGTTATGAGAGTTGGCCTAAGATTGCAATTTGTGAATTTGCAAAGATCCACGGAGCATCAATAGGACAGATTCGAAAAGAATTTATACAATACAATGTGGAAAACAGGAGTAAAACCAAGGCATCAGGACTTAACAAGGATGATATGGGTAAGAATGACAATAATAATCTTAATATATAAAACAATAAAATTAAACCTATATGGCTGGATTTGTAAATAAAAATGGACCCTTTAGTAATAAGAGACCCTTTAACCTAAGCGACGGATTAAAGAGGTTATCTTCTTTTGGTATGTACTATGATGACTTAGTACTACGCCAATCCCAGGCAATTGGTCCGATGGAAGATCAGTTTGGTTACGGCCAAATGAACATGATGGGTATGGACAACGATGACATTTATGGAGCATTTGCTGCATTGTCAATGGCCGATACCAACATGAGAAAGAACATTCCGTTCTTTGACATGAATTATAAGTCAAAGAGAGAAGAGTTACGTCAGTTCTCAATGCACGATGAAATTGAAGACATTTTAGATATTCTATGTGATGAAGCAATCGTATACGACGAGAAAAACTTTATCGCAAATCCTTCTGTTATTGGTATGGAAGTTTCAGAAGAAGTTCAAAATTATTTAAATAAAGCATACCGCAATGTTTATCAATATTTTGGCTTTGCGTCAGATCAATCGGCGTGGTTCTATTTCCGCAAATGGTTGATCGATGGTTATCTTGCATTTGAGATTATCTATAACCCTGAACAAACAGAGATCATCGGTTTTAAAGAAATCGATCCAGTAACACTAGTTCCTGGTTATAATAAAGAGGACGGTAAAAAAGTATGGGTTCAGTTTAAAGACGATCCAATCAAAGAGCGCAAATTATACGATGCGCAAATCATTTATATTTCCTACTCATCAATTACTACAGCATCCAGAGTTTCTTATGTTGAGCGTTTAATTAGAGCATTCAACTTAATGAGAGTTATGGAACATACCAGGGTTATTTGGGCTGTAACTAACGCTTCATACAGAATGAAGTTTATTATACCAGTTGGTGGTAAATCTAAGACCAGAGCTAAACAATCTTTGGCTCAATTAATGAATAACTATAAAGAAGTTGTAGATTTCGATTGGGATTCAGGTATGCTGAAAACTAATGGTAAGCCAATGCTACAATTTAATAAAGAATACTGGTTACCATCTAAAGATGGAGAACAACCAGAAATTGAAACACTTGGTGGAGAAGGTCCAGAATTATCAGATACAGAAGCACTTAAATACTTCTCTGATAAATTAAAACAAGTTTCAAAAATTCCATTCAATAGATTTATGTATGAAGATGGTGGTGGAGACTTTAACTTGGCAGCAGATGGTATGATTCGTGATGAGATTAAATTCTCTAAATTTGTAAATCGTATCAGAAGTTCATTCCAAGAAATTTTAGTAAAACCTCTATACCTTCAAATGTGTCTTAAATTCCCTGAATTCGCAGACGATCCAGGATTTAAAACTCAAATCGCATTAAGATATAATGAAGAGAATGCATTTGCTGAATTAAAAGAAATGGAAATCATGGAGAAACGTCTAGACTTTATTTCTAATATGAATCAGAACTTAATGATAACTAATCCAATGACAATGGAAGAGGATCACTATTTCGACTTAGAATTCTTGGTAGACAGATATTTAAAAATGTCTCCAGATGACAAAGAAGCAAATCTTGCTTATAAGGCAAGAGCTGAAGCTAAAAAGGCTGAAGAACCACCAGTTGATCCAATGGCCATGGGTGGAATGTAATTAAAATATATAAAAGATATGAAAAACTTAAAAACATTTGAACAGTTTGTATTAGAGGCAGAAGCCTTAAAAGCTGAAGATTCTAAAGTCTATATTGATGATGTGATACTACAAAGTGGTGAAACAATCAAGGCTGCAGAAATCTTAGGAGCTATTGCTGCATCTGCTACTGAAAAAGAATTTGAAGATTATTTCTTTGGAGCATACGGTCAAGATGGATTCCAGATTGCTGAAATGTCTAAATTGAAAGATTTTTATAATAAATCTAAAGAAGAGGAAAACAAGGAAGAGGTAGAAAAGGAAGAGGACGGAAAGAAAAAAGATGATGGTGCGGAAGACCCTACTGCTGACCTAGCTGGCCTTTAATGCGATTTTTTAAAAAAATCAAAAAATCAATCAGATATATAAACAAACATAGTGTCTAAACATATGACCAATAACAATAAATTACTCATTTTAGAAAGATCAGGTAGTACCCTATCTTTTAAACAAGAGGAATCTGGTGCTTACGTACTAGAAGGTTGCTTCGGTGAAATCGATAAACTTAACAGGAATAATCGTATTTATACTGAAAGCGAATACTTACCTCAAATCGAGTCTCTTCAGGCAAAGATCAAATCTTCTAAATTACTTGGAGAACTTGATCACCCACAAACATTCGATATTTCATTGAAAAATGTATCACATATTATTGAAGAACTATCTTATAATAAAGATACTAAACAAATAATGGGTAAAATCAGACTATTAGATACTGATGCTGGTAAACAAGCTAAAGCCTTAGTTGATGCTGGAGTTCCACTTCATATTTCTTCAAGAGCAGCTGGTACAGTTGAATCTAATGGTCAAGTTAAAATCAAACAATTGTTTACTTATGATTTAGTTGCAGATCCAGGATTTGCTAATGCTGAATTAAAAAGAGTAAATGAAGCGTTAGGTTTTGACGATGACAATATTTTTATTTACGAAATAAATAACATAGAAAATAACCAAACACAAACCACAGAAAATAAAATGGAACAATCAAGATTCGTAAGCACTGAAGATTTCAATAAGTATTCTAAGTACTTAGCTACCGAAATCAAGGGTTTGAAAGAGTCACTTACTGAAAAGAACAATGATACTTTTGCTAAAGAAGTTGAAAGTTTAAAAGAATACTCATCTTACCTTGCCGAAAAAATGAATTCAGTAATTGAATACAATAACTACATGGCAGAAAAATTAGACCAAACTATCGAGCATGGCGATCATATCGCTGAGAAAGTAGATCAGTCTATTCAATACAGCGAGAAAATTGCTGAATCAGTTAACAAAGTAAAAGAATATTCTAATTATTTAGCAGAAGCTTTTAACGATGGAGCAGCTACACATGAAAACATGTTGAAGTATGTTACTTATTTAAAAGAGAACCTAGAGAAAGTTACAGAATACGCTGAATACATTGCTGAAAATGTAAACAAAAACCTAATTGTTGAAGCTGATACCGATGCTGGTTTACCTGCAGAAGATGTTAAAGCTAAAGCAGATGATAAAACACCTGTAGTAAAAGATGCTGATGGTAAAGTTTATCCAAAGGCTGAAGACGCTGCTGAAGACGGTACTAAAGAATTAGAAGATGAATTAGCTGAAGAACCAAAGGGAGATGATGTTGGTAAAGAAGTTACTGAAGCTGCAGACGCTGCTGGTTTACCTGCTGAAGATATTAAAGCACCTGCTGACGATAAAACACCTCTAGTAAAAGATGCTGATGGTAAAGTTTACGTTAAAGCTGAAGATAGAGCTGAAGATGATGCTAAAGAATTAGAAGATGAATTAGCTGAAGAACCAAAAGGAGAAGATGTTGGTAAAGAAGTTACTGAAGAAGTAGACAGAATGGACGCTTACAAGAAAGAAATTTCTGAAAAGTTACAAGCTCTAGTTGAAAAAGCTACAGTTAAAGTTTCTAACAACCCACATTTCTTCGCATTTATTTCTGAAGCTAAGAAAGAAGAATTTAATTCTTTAACTGATGCTGAAAAAGCAAATGTAATTGCTAAAGTTGAAGGAAAAGGATTCTTAACTGAATCTCAAATCTACGCTTTATGGAATAACGTAATTGCTGGAGCTCCAGTAGAAAACGAACCAACTGTATTAGCAGCAATGCCATCAGAATACAGAGAAACTTGGAACCGTTTATCTGAAGCTAAAAAGAATCAAATCTTAGCACAAGCTAAATATCACAAATTAGATACAGAATACCAAGTAAGAAACTTCTGGCAACAAAGAGACCTTAGAGAAACTTCTACAGTAATGGAGAAAGTTGAAATGGTTTCAGAAAAAGTTGTAGAGAAAGTATCTACACTACCTTACAACATGGATGGTATGGCTGAGTCTTTTGCAAAAAGATTTAAAAAGTAATTTTTTGAAAATTTAAAAAATTCGAAAAATCAAAAGGATATATAATAAAACAAACTATCGACGATATTAGATAAGAAGCAAAAATCTAAGAATTATGTCGAGCTATAAGCTAAAATAAAACAAAAAAACAAAAACTCTTAAAATGGCAAATTTAATTAATGAAGCTGAAATCAGAGACACATGGTCGCCGATCATCGAATCAGCAACTGGTATCACTGATGCTTCTAAACTAGCATGGATGTCTGAGTATTGTCATAATCACAAACTTTATGAAGATGCTAACATCATGGCTTTATCACCTGGTATGAATATCGGTGGTATGGGTGCTGTATCTTTCCCTAGTGGATTTGGTGCATCTCCTGCAACTAAAGGTTCTGGTGACAAAGCTCCAACCTTGCTTCCTCTTGCAATGCAAGTTGCAGCACAAACAATTGGTCTTGATTTAGTACCAGTAGTACCTATGGCTGGTCCAATGGGTCTATTATCTTACTTAGACTTCGTTTACGAAGGTGGTAGATTAGCTGGTTCAACTGTAGCACCAACTTACATCAAATCAGCATACGCTGCTTTAGAAACTGATCAAGCTGGTGTAGCTGATTTCGGTATCTTATTTGATTTAATCGGAACTTCACGTATCGATGGTAAGACAATCTACAAAATTACTGGTACTTTAACTGGTGGTAAAAGTGTACAAGAAGCTGCTAACGCTGCTCAAGCATCAGGTGCTGCTGAAACTGTAGAATTAGTAAAAGCATTAGAAGATCACATTGCTGGTTTTGTTGGTAATGCTGACGAAAGTCCTTACGACAGAGCAACAGGAGAATCAACTCCAGAAAAATTAATGGGTCTATCTTTATTCTCTAAATCAGTAGAAGCTAAAACTTACCAAGTTGCAGCTGCAGTTACTAGAGAGCAAGTACAAGATCTAAAACAATTCGGTGTAGATGCAGTTGCTCAAGTAGAAGCTGTATTGGTTAACGAATTAACTCAAACTATCAATGATTTAATCATCAACAAAATTGGTACATTAGGAGCTTCAAACATCGCTAAGTCAGTTTCAGCTGGAGAAATCCCTGCTGGTGCATTAACAGTGAAATTAGTAGCTGCTTCTGCATTTACTGGTGGTCAAACTGAAGGTTCAGAACATAGAAAAGTATTAACAGGAATTCTTTCTGCTGCTAACTTAATTGCTAACAGAGGACGTAGAGGTGCTGGTAACTTTGCTATTGTAGGACCACAAGTTGCTACAGTATTACAATCAGTTGCTGGTTTCGTACCTAACCCGTTTGCAAATACTATCTCTCAATCTGCAGGTGCTATTTACCCTGTTGGATCTGTAGCTGGTATTCAAGTTTACACTAACCCAAAATGGAAGTGGTCAAACAACAACGTATACGTTGGACGTAAAGGTGATGGTAATGGTCCTGGATTAGTTTTCATGCCTTACTTAATGGCTGAATCAGTTCAAACTATTGCTGAAGGAACTATGGCTCCTAAAATCGCAGTAAAATCTAGATTCGCTCTAGTTGAAGCTGGTTTCCACCCTGAAACTCAATACGTTTCATTCACTGTTACTAAACTTGATGGTACTGCATTCGATAACATCGTTTCATTAGCATAATTTTACTTAACAGTACAATTTTTATAAGAAAGGCTCTCCATTGGAGAGCCTTTTCTTTTTTACCTGAAAATGCAAATATATAACTCATATTCAAACATAATAAAAATGAACATGAAAAAATTAAACTTTGAAAGCTGGTATTCTAACATATTAGAAGCAGTTAACACTAAAGAACCTGTTGCGGTAACAACCGATACTGAAACTAAAGGAGCTAAAGGTCCAGAAGTTGAAACAGATTCTACATCACCCTCTTTCTCTAGAGAAGAAATTATCAACGACATTGATACTATAATGACTCACCTATCTCAATTAGGAACTCAGGTTAGAGAAGAATTAGAAAATGACGACGTATTTGATGTAAACGAAGCAGGAGAAGAAACAGCCATGGCTAAAGTAAAAGACTTCTTATTTGCTCCTAAATACAGATCAATGCAGAAAAAAGTCAACAAGATGAAGATGAATGCACTAGACATTCAAATCACTGCTGATAATTTAAGTGGAGCTAAAGATACTCCAGAAGCTGCAAAGAAAGAAACACTACAAACTAAAAAGAAAACCCTAGATGCTCAAATCGATAGTTTACAAACTGCAGTAGATGATAAAGCAAAAGACAGAGGATCTTATGTACAAAAGGTTTTAAAATCTGAAAAGATTAAAGGTCAAATGGAACTTGTTAAAAGAGCATCTGGTCAAGAAGACGATCCTGCTAAGAAAAAAGATTTAGCAACTTCAATGAAAGAACTTCAAAAAAGATTTGAAGAAGAGCAAGCAGCAGTTGCCGCTTTAAAAGACAAAGCAAAAGCTGAACCAAAAGCAGAGCCAAAAGCTGAGCCAAAAGCTGAACCAAAAGCTGAGCCTAAGAAAGCAGAGCCAAAAGCTGAACCAAAAGCAGAGCCAAAAGCTGAACCAAAAGCTGAGCCTAAGAAAGCAGAGCCAAAAGCTGAACCAAAAGCAGAGCCAAAGAAAGCTGAGCCAAAAGCTGAACCAAAAGCAGAGCCAAAAGCTGAACCAAAAGCTGAGCCTAAGAAAGCAGAGCCAAAAGCTGAACCAAAAGCAGAGCCAAAGAAAGCTGAACCAAAAGCAGAGCCTAAGAAAGATGAACCAAAGAAAGAAGATAAAAAGAAGAAATCTACAAAAGAATCCCTAGTTATCGATGCAACTGAATTAGGTTTAAATGAAATGGCGGCTGAAATCGAATCTAAATTAGATTGGCAGTTAGAAAATAATTCAGTTCTTGCTAGAAAATATCAAAATGAAATTGCTAAAGCTAAAGCAAATAAATCATTAAACGAATCTAAATATACTAACATCAGTGTTGCTGATAAATTCAGACAATTACTTGGTTAATTAACTTTAGAATTCTTTTTAGCTAATCTTAAAAGCTCTTGTTGTTCATTCATCAAGAGCTTTTTTACATATTTGCGGAACTCAACTGATGATTTAAGAATTCGGCTATCGACCATTGGAGCCTTTAAAATGTCATGGTACTCTGGATGGACAAAGTTTTCTAAGCTGAAGTCATCTGTGCGGGAAGTGATAGGCTTACCGCTGACGCAACAAACCCAAGGGATTGAGTTGTAATTGTTTATAAGTTCTGATTTCTCTACGATGCTTCCCGTTGACCAGTCGTAATATAACCGATCTTTAAACTTGAAAGGTTGTACCGAATAGTTTGTCAGCTCAAGAATTATTGCCGCAAATTGGTCGTCCTGCACCCTGTCCTTAATAATAGGATGGTTGGCTAAGAATCTTCTTTGAAGTCTCGAAAGATTCTTAAGTATGATTCCATATCGATTTGATGGAAAGGGTCCACCTGTTCTGGCAATCGTAGGGTACTTTTTTCTAAATGACATATAATTATTTATTCTTGAAACTAAACTTAGTTCTATGATATAACAATAGAAATAAATTGTCAAAAATAAATCTATGGTTCACTCCCTTTTTACAGAGAAATATCGTCCGAAAAACTTATCGGAATTAATCCTACCAGACAGAGTAATGGCTAAATTCAAGGATGGCATAACGCAGAACATGTTATTAGCTGGAAGTCCAGGAACTGGAAAAACTTCAACTGCTAAAGCAATTGTTAACCAATTCGGTCTACCCTACATTTATATTAATGCGTCAACTGATACTTCGGTAGAAGTTATTAGAACCAGAATTACTGATTTCTGTTCTACCATGTCAATTCTAGATGACCAAGGAAAATTCAAAGTAGTTATATTAGATGAGGTTGATGGTGTATCAGATCAGTTCTTTAAAGCCTTACGTGCTACTATGGAGCAATTCGCAAGTAACTCTCGTTTTATTGCAACTTGTAATTATGTCAATAAAATCCCAGATCCAATCCTTTCTCGCTTCGAAGTTATTAACTTTGACTTTGACAAGGCAGAAGAAACTGAATTGACTAAGAAATACATTAAGAGAGTTTATGATATTTGTGGAAAAGAAGGTATGACAATTGATAAACCAGCCTTGGTTGAATTTGTTAAACGTAATTTTCCAGATCTAAGAAGTACTCTGAATAAATTACAAGGATATAAAACTCAAGGCACGCAGAATATTTCAATTGATGATGTCAAGAAATTTAACTCAGTTTATAAAGATGTGTTCGAATTAATCTTCAATGAAACAGATCCTGCTAAAAATTACAAACAACTTGTTAGTGATTATTCAAATCGAGTTGACGATGTTTTACAATCTTTAGGAAATGATTTCATCGAGTATATTCAAGCTGAGAAACCAAATTCAATTAAACATATTCCACAAGTAGCAATTGCAGTCGCCGAACACCAGGCTCAAAGAGTTCACGTTATTGACCCGATTATTACAATGTTAAGCTGTGTTTATAAACTACAAACCATAATCAGATCATAATGTTATACCAGTCAAAAAAGCAACTTACGTTCGAATCACTAGAAACTGATCATCAGGCGAATATCATAGACTATGCTAAAGAGCAAATGGCGATTGAAATTGCAAAGCAGTTGTTAAAAGATGGTATGTTTAAATTTGAATTAGTAGACCCAAGACAACCAATTGATTCTCAATCATATTCAAATCCAGGATTAATGGAATGGGAAGTAGAACGTAGAAGATTCTTAAACGAGAATCGTTCCGTTGAAATAAGTTTAAAAATAATTGTATAAATATTTTTTTATGTCAAGAAAATTGTTTATATTTACATATAATAAAAGATAAAAGATATGAAACTAGGTAATCACACACTGCTAATAGATGGAAACTATTTTATTCACAGCAGACTATTCGTCCTTCCAAGACCAAAATCAGGTGCATTACTTGGCGATGACAATAGTAAAGGTCAATTTATAAGAAAACTCTCAATCGATTTTGCATCTGAAGTCAGGAAAATGGCTCCATTTGTTAATCAAATTGTCTTTGCTGTCGATTCAAAATCATGGCGTAAAGACTTATTTCCAGAAGCGCAGTACAAAGGTACTAGAACTCAAGATAGTTCAGTCGATTGGACAGCTGTGTATGAAGTATATGAAGAGTTCAGAAACATCCTTGCTAAAAAAGGAGTTATTGTAAACCAAGTCAAAGGTGCAGAAGCAGATGATATTCTTTTTGCATGGTCAACCTACTTAAATACACAAGGTAAAAATTGTATTATATGGACTGGTGACCGTGATATGATTCAATTAGTTGACTACTCAAAAGCAACTGATGGATATTCTCTATGGTATTATAACACTAAAAGAAAACTAATTGCGTTCGAAGGATTCAATGATATTATCGCTAGCGACAATTCTATTGATATATCTGATGAAGACTTGTTATTTAATATGGATTCTCCATCTCATGAAGCTGACAGAGTAAAAGGTCAAATGATTGAATGGATCAAAAAGAATTCTATTGAAATCGAAGAAATGAATTGTGATAGCTTTGTTTTCCAAAAGATTCTAATTGGTGATAAGTCCGATAATATTAAATCAGTTGTTACGTACCAAAAACCTATGAAAACTGGTAAAATGCGCACATTCTCAATTACTGATAAGCAGGCACAAGGCATCTTAGAACAATACAACAAAGAAGAAGGTGAATTTGTTATCGATCATATGTTTAACAAAACACAAGTTGATAAGATTGTCAACCTGATTTACCGCATCGTTGGTCATGACACTCAAGCAAGCATATTGAATAGATTTAATCAAAATCTAGACTTAATGCTGCTTCACTACAATACAATACCAGAACCTATTCAACAAGAAATTACTAAAGTAATTGAACGTGATAAAAATGT
>ENA-OUVC01000161-OUVC01000161.1-marine-metagenome-genome-assembly--contig:-NODE-161-length-47914-cov-4.049606_pt1 | contig 47914 bp, 39 predicted proteins | sample MGYA00248622_ERZ508571 | MGnify/ENA primary metagenome ERZ508571 (study PRJEB26236, sample SAMN06267175) | marine metagenome | isolation source: Columbia River Estuary | place: USA:Columbia River Estuary... | reverse complement strand
TGAGGGAACACAGCAAAAATACCAAGAAGTGTTTGGGGCAACCGTCGCAGAGCTGATGCGCATGAACCCAAAAATCTGGGCCATTACTCCGGCTATGCCTTCGGGAAGTGGCCTGAAACCCTTAATGGATATGATGCCCGATCGGGTTATTGATGTGGGTATTGCCGAACAACACGCAGTGACCCTAGCCGCTGGTATGGCTGCGCAAGGGGGGGTACCAATCTGCTGTATTTATTCCACCTTTTTGCAGCGCGCTTATGACCAGATCATCCACGATGTGGCCCTACAAAGATTGCCCGTCATTCTGGCCATTGACCGCGCAGGGCTTGTTGGTGCTGATGGAGCAACGCACCAAGGAGTGTTTGATCTCGCTTTTTTGGGATGTATTCCCGATCTATGGGTGGCCGCCCCAAAGGATGAAATTGAACTCAGAAACTTGCTGTATACCGCTCAGAAAGGGCTAGACCGGCCCATAGCCATCAGGTATCCCAGAGGGAATACGCGCTTTCCGTTGCAATATCACCCGTTTTCCCTGATGGACATCGGCCAATCAATCCCTGTGTCTCACCCCAGTAAGACAGCAAAAATCGCCATTCTGACCACAGGCACCCTAAGTGTCGATATGGCAACCGCTAGAGAATTGTGCCAGGCACCAGAGGCATTTGCCCACTATCATTTTCCTTTTGTTAAACCTTTGGACATCAACAGACTAGCCGAAATCAGCCGTCAATTTAACCAGGTAATTACCGCTGAAGAGGGATGCATCTCTGGTGGGTTTGGCGCTTCATTGGTCCCATTTTTGTTGGAGAACAATCAGTGCATGAAAATCAAACACCTCGGAGTCCCCGACCAGTTCATTGCTCACGGGACACCAGAACAACAAAAAGCCTCTGTTGGACTTGACGTAAATCATCTGATTAAAACCCTGAACGAATGCGTATAATTCAATTATTCCTCCTCGTCACATTAGGAACATTTACACTTCAAGCGCAAACCTCAGGCTCTACCAACCAGAAAATTGACTCCATCAAGTCAGCGGCCGCCCAGGCAATTATGCGTCTGCGTGCCTTGGATACACTCGCCCAAGGACTTGGGGTCACCAAGGAGACCCAACAGGACACTGTACAAAGGTTAGACACCATTGTCATTAGACTTAGCCAGCCGATGGCCTATACACGAAGTCAAGGGGCAGCGATAAAACCTGTAGATACGCGCAGTGTTACCGGATCCAACATCCAAGAAAAAATAAAGCGCTTTCACATGCCCTCTTTTTGGACGAAAACCAATCGAGCAACCATTAACCTGAACGAAGTAGCCTTTGTCAATTGGAATGCTGGGGGCAACAATTCCGTTTCGGGAATCATGAGTCTTCACAGCGAACGCAATTACAAATTTCGCTATGTACAGTGGAACAACACCTTGGATTTTCGGTATGGACTCAATGCACAGGAAGGACAGACCATCAGAAAAACTGACGACCAAATCAGGTTCAGCTCCACTTTTGGACACCGAAAGGACACCATCAGCAAATGGTACAGTTCCGGTAAAATGAACTTCAATACCCAATTGTCCAACGGATACAAATACCCTGATCGATCTAAGCCGATTTCTAGGTTAATAGCTCCAGGATACCTGTTTTTGGGGGTGGGAACTTCCTACATAGATGATGCTAAAAAACTGAATATATATGTGTCCCCATTAACCCAAAAAGCCACTTTTGTGCTGGACCAAGATCTAGCTGACCGCGGGGCATTTGGGGTGCGAAGAGCTACCTACGATGCTCTGGGCAACAAAATAACCGATGGGGAAAAAGTATTCATGGAATTGGGGATTTTAGTGACCAACACCTATGAGCGAACCGTAGCTGAAAATGTCTTGGTGAAAAGCAACCTTTCCCTGTACACCGATTACCTGGCCAGTTTTGGCAATATCGACGTCGACTGGTTTTTAGATGTGCACCTCAAAGTCAATAAATTCATCACCAGCAATATTGGTATGCACTTTATCTATGACGACGACATCTTGTTTGACCGGGTGATCAATGATTTGGGATTTGTTGAACAAAATGGAAGACCCAAACTACAATTCAAACAACTGCTCGGTTTTGGAGTGGTGTACGCCTTTTGAGCTGGCCTAAACCTTGATTTTACCCTGAATTCGCTGATGTAAGTGCAGGGCTCTTCCGTCCGAAAGACTGGCCACATACGCACAGCATCCCAGTAAGACCCCATAGATGCTATCCGCCTGAGCATCAAACGCTCCTGGCATCATTCGGAGCACCAATTTGTCATATGGTGAAGGCTGACCGTTCCATTGGCCCAAGCTGGCTTGCACCAACACCTCCAATAAATCGGAAATAATTCGATAGCCCGAAATCTCTTTTTGGACCACATCAGCGCATTGGTATACCTGTTTAACGCTCAAATCGATGATGTCTTTAATCTGAGCCGTATACTGGCTTTTGTCCAACAAGGCATGGCCCCATGATCCTTGAAGAATCTCTTGTTCGTGCTCCATAAAAACACGGGCTGCGTCTCCTATCAACGTATTGATGGCGAGCGCTCTAAGGTAACTCAAACGGTCTGAAGCCAAACTCATGCTGTGGTACTTATCGGTCTGAATACTGTCCTTGACCAGTTTGATCAAGTACTCCAACGCATAGTCCTCCGCGATTAATCCCAAATGAATTCCATCCTCAAAATCGATGATTGTGTAGCAGATATCGTCCGCTGCTTCGACCAAAAAGGCCAATGGATGTCTGGCATAACGGGTCTGATCCCCTTTTCCCATCGATTTTAATCCCATGTTTTCCGCCATGACTCGGTACAGGGCCAGATCTTGACTGAATAAGCCATACTTTTTATCAGACACCAGGGCGGTAGGCTTCTTGGGCAATGCAGCTTTGGGGTACTTGGTAAACGCCCCTAAAGTGGCATAGCTGAGTCTCAATCCACCAGGAACTCCCGGTCTAGAGGCGTTGAGCAATCGAAATCCGTTGGCATTTCCTTCAAAATCGATTAATTCTTGGTATTGAAGATCGGTGAGTTGATCTTTGTACACAGCTCCTGGTCCGTGGCTGAAAAACGCGCCAATAGCTTTTTCTCCACTGTGTCCAAATGGAGGGTTTCCGATATCGTGGGCACAGGCAGCAGCCGCTACAATAGCCCCAAAATCATGCGCTTCATAACCGTGAAGGGTATGTAACTCAGGATGCTTCTCAAGAATCTGCTGTCCGACTAGACGTCCTAAACTGCGTCCGACTACAGAAACCTCTAAACTATGGGTCAATCGGGTATGGACAAAATCAGTATCCGACAAGGGTATTACCTGGGTTTTGTCCTGTAAACTGCGAAAAGGTGCCGAAAAAATAACTCGGTCGTAATCCACCTCAAATCCTAAACGGGTAGGATCTTGGTCTTTGCGCAAGCGCTGCCCAGTATCCCCTTGTCGATTGAGTGACAACAAGCTCACCCAATCCATAGCCGATGAGTCTGAGGGCATGTCGCTCAGATTACTCATGTTCGTGACTGTCGTGTTTCATGGTTGATTGATCCTCCACCGCAGACTCTGCTGCCATGGAATCTCCCAAAATGGCGCGCGCGCGGGCCATGCTTTGCTGCATGGATTCCCGAACCCGTAAAACTTTTTGATACTCTTGGCTCAACAACACTTTCTTTTCTGGACTGAGCGGAGCGCCTTTCATGATTTCATCGGCGGTAAACTGGGCGCCAAAACCTTTCATCCAGTCCATCATCAGGGTATGGGCTTCTTGAAGATCTTTCATCGACTCTGCCAAATCGATATCGGTGGTGTCCAAGTCTCTTTGGGCCTTGATTTGTGCCGTAAGCTGGGCCAATGCCCCCATCTGCGGCATCGCCTCGTCGTGTACTTCCATCACCATGTTCATGTTGATTTGTTCTTCAGCTGAAGGTTGTTCGGTTTTTGAATGACACGAAATTAAAAGGCTGAAAAGCCCCATAATGACTGAAAAAAAGGAATATTTCATCAGAAAAAATTAAAGCCTAAAGATAATGATTTGGGCATAAAAACACCGCAACAATTACTTCCAGATCAAGGATTCTGTAAAGTCCTTAAGATCCTTGAGCACATAATGGGCAGCGGGCATCAAAGAATCGTACTGAGGTTTGGCTCTGAAATAAAGCGCGCCGTGTAATAAGTGCTTTCGTTTGTCCGTGAGGTAAAAATGCGCTTGTGAGGCTGCATTGCCCTGTATTTCATAGATGGCCCCAAAGACGGATGTCTGGGGGTTTTCATAAGGCTGTACCAAAATAGCTGATGCGTGGTCTTGGTGAAGGGCTACTTTATCCTCTACATCCATTACGGCCTTTTTCCAAGCCTCTTGGTCATGTGGATCTAAGGGGGTGTAGGTGACCCAGACATCCGCCTTCAATTCGGGATAATGCCAAACAAATCTTCCGTTACTTAAAGGAGTCAATAAGGCGGCCTGGTTGTAACTCATGGAAAACCACTGGGTCTGGTGCCCTACAGGTACCGGTTCTGGATAGGACATCGCCCAAAGTGCTTTGGGCTTGGGCATAGGCTCAGGAGCTGATTGGCAACCAAAAAATAAGATCAATAATCCGATCCCCAGATAAAAAGGCGCACTCGAAAATCGACTAAACCGCATAAGGCAGGGTCGCTTTTATTTGTTTAAGGCGTTTGCGATCCATCGCCTCCACACGAAAACTAAAGCCTTCAAAACGAATGACCTCTCCAATTTTGGGAAAGCTTTTAGAAATCTCGAGCACAAACCCAGCCAAAGTTTCCGACTCCCCCTTTTGGGCCTCAAAAGCAGAGGGATCATCCACTTGAGCCACTTTGTAAAAATCCTTCAAGGTTGTTTTTCCTTCAAACAAGAAATTTTGAGGATCTAATTGCGTAAATTCTAGATCTTCCTCATCAAATTCATCGCTGATATCCCCAACAATCTCCTCAATAATGTCCTCTAGAGTGACCACACCAGATGTACCTCCAAACTCATCGACTACAATGGCTAGGTGTATTTTCTTCTGCTGAAACTCCGCCAACAAATCATCTAATTTTTTGTTCTCAGGAACGAAATAAGGTGTCCTCAGCAGCGTTGTCCAATTGAATGTTTTTCGATCTAGGTAAGACAATAAATCTTTGATGTAGAGAATTCCGACAATTTGATCGATGTTTTCGCGGTAAACCGGCACACGGGAGTAGCCGTGGTTTTTGATGGCTTCAAGCACTTCAAGAAACTTCATGTCCTCCGAAAGAGAAAACACGTCTATACGGGGACTCATTACCTGTTTGGTGTCCGTGTTTCCAAAAGAAACAATCCCTTCTAAAATCTTTTGCTCTGCTTGAGTGGTATCTCCCTCTTGGGTTAATTCCAATGCCTGAGATAAATAATCTACACTTAGGCTAGACTTTTGTCGGCCCAGTTTTTCGTGTAACCTCAGAGAAAGCTGTTGCATCGGCACGCTCAATGGCCGAAACACAAAATCGATAACCCTCAAGGGCAAAGCCATGGCTAGGGCAAATGGCATGCGATTTCTGTTGGCGTACACTTTGGGTAAAATCTCTCCAAACATCAAAATCAAAAATGTGACCAAAACCACTTCGATCAAAAACTTTAAATCGATGAATCCCCAAACCAAAAGTTTTGTGCCACTCAAGAAAACATCGCCTAAATTACTGAACAACAAAACTATTCCTATGTTGACCGCGTTGTTGGCTATCAAAATAGTCGCCAGTAATCGCTTGGGTTTTTGAAGGATTGTCAACACCCATTCCGACCTTTGTTTTTTAGTTTCTTTAAGCTGGGATATTTCGAGCGGGCTCAATCCAAAAAAAGCCACTTCTGCTCCAGAAATAAGAGCAGAACAGAACAACAATAAAAAAAGGACGCCCACCTTAACCAGGTTAAAGTCGTGGGTCAAGAGCCACCAAACGCTCTGTGAAATATTACTGGGGTCGGGATCCAATGCTTGGGGTTTGGTTCAACTAAAAGGGAAGGTCATCTTCCTGATCCACAGGAGCAGTGGTCTGTGGTGCTGCTGGTCTGCTGTGGGCTTGAGCAGCAGCAGGGCGCTGACCAGACATTGCCCCATCTGGAGCATCAGGCTTCGCGGTTAAAAAGGTAAAATCAGTGACTTGTATTTCAGTCGAATATCTGGTCTGACCATCTTCACCCTGCCACTGGCGATTTTTTAAACGGCCCTCCACATACATTTTATCCCCTTTTTTGGCGTATTTCTCACAGATCTCAGCGGCTTTATTGCGCACTACAATATTGTGCCACTCCGTATTGGACACTTTCTCACCTGTGGTTTTGTTGGTGTAGGTTTCATTGGTAGCCAAAGGAAATCGACCTATGCAGTTACCTGCTTCAAAATAATGAAGTTTTACATCGTCTCCGAGGTGACCAATCAACATAACTTTATTTAGTGTGCCGCTCATGGGGTATAGTTTGAGTCCCAAAAATACGGATTTTTTTGCGCACCAAACCACTCAGCCATCAAAACAGGCATCGGTAATTTTTCGGCTTCTGTGGGCGTATATCCGCCAGGCAATGAGTTTTTTACAGCTACCCGCCAAAAATGAGCGCGTATTAATCGGTGCGACAGGCGGTGTACTACAGGCTCCGTGTTTAGCAAGGATACGGCGCCTGTTTGGCCGGGCCAAATCAATGGCACTTCCGCCTCAATTCTTTTTTGATCCATCCCTTCACTCTGTTGCTCGATCGCAAAAAAAGTATACAACCCCTCCCAAATTCCCAATCCTTTTCTTTGAGTCAACAGGGTGTTTCCCAATGGATCAACAGGAACTAGGTAATGAATCCACAGAGGTTGGGGCGGTTTTTTAGGGGATTTCTTGGGTAATTCAGCAACCGTTCCCGTTGCGTAGGCAACACAACCTGCTTGTACAGGACATTGAGCACAAAGGGTGTTTTTGGGGGTGCAGACCGTTGCTCCAAATTCCATAATGGCTTGGTTATAGGTGCCCGGATCTGTTTGGATCAGAAAACGCTGGGCTAGCTCAGCAAAATGCCGAACACCCTGGGAAGAATCTATCGGCAAATCCCCTCCTGAATAACGGGCCAAAACGCGGTATACATTTCCATCGACCACTGCCACAGGCGAGTCAAAGCAAATGGAGGAAACTGCCCGGGCTGTATACGGGCCAATGCCTTTAAGTTTCATCAACTCTTCGGTAGTTTGCGGGAAAACTCCGTTAAATTTATCGGTGACCTGTTTGGCCGTGGCGTGCATATTTCTTGCCCTAGAGTAATATCCTAGTCCTTGCCAGAGTTTGAGTATAGCCTCCTCCGGTGCATGCGCCAAATCAGCTACTGTTGGATAAGCTCGGGTAAATGACTCAAAATAATCAATCGCTTGAGCCACCCTGGTCTGTTGTAACATCACTTCGGAAAGCCATACGCGATAAGGATCTTTGTTCTGCCGCCAGGGAAGTTCCCTTTGGTGGACATGATACCAATTGAGCAGTTGTTTTGAAAAATCCATAGGCTAATACGCTCAAAAGTAATGGATTCAACGATAAATTATCGCATGCTTATCTTTAATTATGATTTAAAATTGTATATTTGCAACCCTAAAAAAGACAGAATACATATAAAATTTAACCCCATGACAAAGGCAGATATTGTTACTAAAATTTCAGAGAAACTAGGTATTGAGAAAGGCGATGTACAAGCAACCGTAGAAGCCTTTATGGAAGAAGTAAAATTGTCTTTGGAGGCTGGTGAGGATGTGTTTTTAAGAGGTTTCGGAAGTTTTATCATCAAAACCAGAGCGGAAAAAACCGGCAGAAACATCTCCAAAAACACCACAATCAAAATCCCAGCACACAATATTCCCTCTTTCAAACCCGCAAAAGTGTTTGTTGAAGGCGTAAAAAATAACGTGAAAGTAAAATAATATTAACCCAAAAAACGAGCATCTATGCCTAGTGGTAAGAAGAGAAAGAGACATAAGGTAGCTACACACAAGCGCAAGAAGCGCCGGAGAGCTAACCGCCATAAGAAAAAGTAGTGTAACCACTACTTTTTCACTTTTTACACGTTATTTACGTGTTTCCTAAGCGTTCTTTGACATAAAAATTCCCAGAGAATTTTGGCGGAGTTTTCCCGCTTCAACACAATTATTGATTTATTTCAACGAAATAATATATTATTATGGCAACAAAAGAATTAGTCATTCGATCTAATTCTGATACTGTTGACTTTGCACTGCTTAAAGAGGGAAGACTCGTAGAGCTGCACACGGAAAAAGAGAGCGATAACTTTGCTGTCGGCGATATTTTTATCGCTAAAGTGCGCAAACCCATCACAGGACTCAACGCCGCATTTGTTAATGTCGGTTATGAGAAAGACGCCTTTCTACACTATCAAGATCTAGGACCGCAATTGTCCACCATGCTCAAATTCGTCAAAGAAGTGAGCACCGGAAAGAGTCGTGATTACCTGTTAAAAAAATTCCCCCTTGAACCGGATATTGAAAAAGAAGGAAGCATCAACGATGCCCTTAAAGCCAATCAATCCATGTTGGTTCAAATTGTCAAAGAACCTATCTCTACCAAAGGACCTCGGATCAGCTCCGAAATCTCCATCGCGGGACGTTATTTGGTCATGGTTCCCTTCTCTAATCGCGTTTCAGTTTCACAGAAAATTGAATCTAAAGAAGAGCGTGACAGACTGACCAAACTGGTAAAAAGTATCAAACCCAAAGGATTTGGGGTGATTATCAGAACGGTAGCAGAAGGCACTAAAGTCGCAGAATTAGATAAAGATTTACAGAACCTGCTCCAAAAGTGGACAGGTATGTGCAAAAAATTGTACAAGGCACCCCATCCTTCTAAGGTACTTGTCGAACTCAACAGAGCAGCCTCTATTTTGAGAGACCTCTTTAACGACAGCTTCACAGGTATCCACGTGAATGATGAAACCATGTACTCAGAAATCAAAGAATACGTGCAAGAAATTGCACCCGAAAAAGAATCAATTGTTCAGCTGCATACAGATCCCTCACCCATTTTTGAAAAATTTGGGATAGAGCGCCAGATCAAAACCTCCTTTGGCCGTACAGCGACCATGAAAAAAGGAGCTTATTTGGTCATTGAACACACCGAGGCACTCCACGTGATCGATGTCAATTCAGGCAACAGGTCCAACAAAGCCAAAACACAAGAGGACACTGCGCTTCAAGTGAATCTTGCTTCTGCATCAGAAGTAGCCCGCCAGCTTAGGCTGAGGGATATGGGCGGAATCATCGTAGTCGACTTTATCGACATGGCTGATCCAGACCACCGCAGACAACTGTATGAACACCTGAAAGAAGAAATGAGTGAAGACCGAGCAAAACATAAAATTTTGCCTCCGAGCAAATTCGGATTGGTCCAAATCACCAGACAACGGGTACGTCCTGAAATGAACATCAAAACCAGTGAGCCAGCCCCTACCATTACTGGAAAGGAAGTAGAAGCTCCTATAGTTTTGATCGACAAAATTACAGGCGACCTGGAGCGATTGCTCCAAAGCGGCACCAAAGATAAAGTGGTTTTGCACTTGCATCCTTTTATCGCTGCATACCTCACTATAGGTTTACCCTCCATCAGAATGAGGTGGTGGCTGGAACACAAGCGTTGGGTTCGCATTGAACCCAGAGATGCCTACCGGTATTTAGAATACCGATTTAAAAATCCAGAGGGAAAAACCATTTACTAAACTGAGCTATTGCTCTGTTGACCCAAGCGGGGCGCACGATGTGCGCCCCGCTTTTTTTTTGCCCGGTTTTACCCTATATTCGGGGGTGATCAAAAAAGAACCATACCCCCAAAAAACCAAGGCCTATACCCTAACTGAAGCCAAGCGGTCGCTGGAAAACTATTGCGCGTATCAGGAAAGAGCCCACAGTGAGGTGGTGGAAAAACTCAGGGGCATGCGCATGATTCCCGAGGCGATTGATGCAGTGGTCAATCATTTGATTCAGGAGGATTTTTTGAACGAAGAGCGATTTGCCCGAGCTTATGTACGCGGAAAATTCAACCAAAAGCACTGGGGGAAAAAACGACTAATCCAAGGACTCAAACAAAAGCAGCTCTCCGCTTTTGCGATTAAAGCGGGCATGAGTGAGCTGAACGAAGTGGACTATCGAGGATCATTTGAAACGCTAGCTAGGCGCATTACCGAAACTACACAAGGGGGGAAAACCGCTGCCAGCAAAAAGAAGATTGCCGACTACTTGCTCTACCGGGGTTGGGAATCTGAATGGATCTATGACTGGATCAACCAGCTCAAATAAATCGGTTTATGGCGCTTTGCGCTCTTTGGCCTTGTTGCGTTCAATCTCGTGCCCAGGGCGCGTCCATTTTGGTTTCTCGCCCAAAGCCGTCCAAGCGCTATCGGCTGCTTCAACAGTTAACGGCTGACTGTGTTTCACAAAAGGCTTTTGTGGAACTAGTCCCAACAAATCGAATAAGGCCTTGTCTTGCTCGATATCTGGGTTAGGTGTGGTCAGCAATTTATCCCCGGCAAATATTGAGTTGGCTCCAGCAAAAAAGCACATAGCCTGACCCTCTTGACTCATTTGGGTGCGTCCTGCTGAGAGGCGTACTTGGGTATGAGGCATCACAATTCGGGTAGTGGCAATCATGCGAATCATGTCCCAAATCGGAATAATCGGTTGATCCTCCAAAGGAGTGCCTTCCACAGGCACTAGGGCATTGATGGGCACTGACTCTGGCTGAGGGCTGAGTGAGGACAAAGCCACCAACATACCAGCACGGTCCTCCACCGACTCTCCCATGCCAATGATACCGCCACTACACACCGTTACATTGGTTTTGCGCACATTTTCTATAGTGTCCAAGCGGTCTTGAAAGGCCCGGGTGGAAATCACGTCCTTGTAATAATCCTCTGAGGTATCCAAATTGTGGTTGTAGGCATATAAACCGGCTTCAGCAAGGCGTTTTGCTTGGTTTTCAGTGATCATCCCTAAAGTACAGCACACCTCCATATCCAACTTATTGATCGTGCGCACCATCTCCAACACATTGTCAAATTCTGGACCGTCCTTGACATTGCGCCAGGCCGCTCCCATACAAACTCGTGAACTGCCGGATGCTTTTGCGCGTAACGCTTGTGCTTTCACTTGAGATACACTCATCAGCTCATTGCCTTCTAAATCCGTGTGGTATCGGGCTGCTTGTGGGCAATAGCCACAATCCTCCGGGCACCCCCCTGTTTTTATCGACAACAAGGTCGAGACCTGTACGGTATTGGGATCGTGGTGGGTTCTGTGCACTGAAGCTGCACGGTACATCAAATCCATCAACGGAGTGTGGTATAATTCAAGAATGGCTTCTTTAGTCCAAGACTGTTGCATATCGAGCTATTTGGTGGGTAAATGTACGGGTTATGGGGCAAAATCCCCGGGCCATAATGCGGCAAAAAAGTGATATTTCTTCACAGAGGTCGGTTGATTACTCTGGAAGGCCCAACAATACGGACACCGCATTTCCCCCAAAACCAACCGCATTGACCAGGACCTTCTTGACGGGGGCGGGCCTCCAAACAGATTGACCTAAATAAGGGATTCCTGCCAAATGCTGGTGTTTTAACATGAGCAGCGCACACTCCAAACCCAAAGCACCTGAAGCGCCAAAGGTGTGTCCGGTACGCCACTTTTGGGAAGTGCGCCAAGGCGCAGTCAAGGAATCGCGGGACCCAAACACTACGTCTAGGGCAGCATTTTCAGATCGATCTCCTTTGACTGTTCCGGGAGCATGCATGACTACGGCATCTATTTGACCGGGGTCATGAACCCCCAAGGCCATGTGCATGGAACGGACAAAACAATCCGCCTCATCAGAGATAGAAATAGCGTGGGCCAATGACTCGGTCGCATAACCGACCCCTAAAATAACTGCTTGGGCTCCTGGTCGAACACCAACCTCCAGACAAAGGGCTCCTGCCCCCTCGCCCAAGACCATGGTATTGGCCTTTTTGAGGGGATCTAAAGCGCGACAGGGATAGGGTTCGTTTAGGGAAGAAACGAGCTTAAGCGCTTTCATTTGAGCCCATGTAAAGGGGGTCAAAGCGGCCTCTGTACCGCCAACTAGAAATCGCTCAACCATACCTGCCCTCATCCAGGCTACTGCGTTAAGCAGCGAATGCAATGAGGTAGAACAGGTGATCGAATGGGAAAACTCCGGACCTTCAACACCTAGGTCTTGGGCCACCCAAGTGGAGAGGTTGCCCAAAGTAGTCAGCGGAGAGGTCAATGAGGGAATTCGTCGGTTTTTTAGGTGAGCCGCATGGGCAGACTCCCACAATTGAGTAGCTCCTCGGGATGAACCTATGTTGATCCCCACTGGAGATTTACTGTCCCAACCCGCTTGCTTAAATGCCGAGCGCGCGGTGATTAACGCATACAGTACCGAAGGATCTAACCCGGCATACTTCGGATGGGTAGCAATTAGATCTGTGCATTGCTGCTGGGCATCCTTACTCAGTCGACCTGCCCAGGTATCGACCAACTGTTCTAGATGAGGTACAGACCAAGGGTCCAACGAAGACTCAACTGATTGATACGAGGCCAATACAGCGGCATCACTTCCTCCCAAGGCGGACAAAGTAGACCAAGAACGTATCGATATCATTGGATGAGGATGTTTTTCCATCACATTAACTGGGGAATTTCATCCAAAAACTGATCAAATAAATCGTGCATTTGTTGGAGTTCTTCTGCGGTGGTGATAAAAGGAGGCATCAGGTACAGGGTGGCGCCTAATGGTCGGATGCTCAATCCCCGATCCATAAACCAGCGGTACATGGTGTCGCGAAAGCTTCCATATCTGGGGATTTCCACCGCTAAATCTAAGGCCATAATCACCCCTTTGGCCCGGATGCGGGCCACCTGCGGGTGGCCCGCCCTTTTGGCGGCGTAGGCCGACTGCATGACTTCAATATTTTTTCTGCGCTGAACTACCTCTGGGTCAACAGCCAAATCCAAAGCGGCCATGGCCGCCGCGCAAGCCAATGGGTGGGCGGTATAGGTGTGCCCGTGAAACAATCCATGGGCGGTGTGGTCGCTGTAAAAGGCATCATAGATCTGTTGGGTGCACGTGGTAACCGCCATGGGTAAGGCGCCCGCCGTCAAGGCTTTGGACAGACACATGATATCTGGTTTCACCTGAAGTTGGTCACTGGCCCAAAGGGTACCCGTTTTGCCAAATCCAGTCATCACCTCATCGGCGATCAACAAAACCCCGTGTTTGCGCAATACAGCCAAAATCTGGTCCAAATGCTCCGCCTCATGCATCTGCATAGCCGCTGCCCCTTGGACTAAAGGCTCGTAAATAAACCCCGCTACATCGGGGCGGTCGCTTAAACGCGCTTCTAAATGATCGATCAGTCCCTGAATATTGTCGTGTCTGGGAACCTCAATGCGCTCTACCTGCATCAGATGAGCTTCAAAAGGGCCGTTGTACACGCTAAGTCCTGAAACAGACATCGCGCCAAAAGTATCTCCGTGGAACCCATCGTTCAAAGCCATCAAAACCTTTTTGGGTTGCCCTTGGTTGTGAAAATATTGCAGAGCCATCTTGATCCCAATCTCGACCGCGGTGGATCCATTATCTGAAAAAAACAGCTTTTGTTGGCCCACGGGCAGCAGAGCGGCCAATTTTTCGGAAAGCAATACCGCGGGTTCGTGGGTAAATCCACTAAACACCACTTGATCAAGCTGGTCGAGCTGGTGTTTCATCGCCCCCACTATGTGGGGGTGTCTGTGGCCGTATACGGTGGTATACCAGGAAGAAATCCCGTCCATATACCGATTGCCTTCCTCGTCGTATAGATAGATCCCTTCGCTGCGCACCAAAGCAGTCATCAAAGGACTGGTTTTGTGTTGGGTTAAAGGGTGCCACAAGTGGGCGCGGTCTCTATGGGCAAGTGATAGGGCCAATGCTTCTGGATTCAAGGATTTTTCTATCTTGCAAAGAACGTAAAAACCCACCAAACCGCCTATGCGCTCGCTCATAAACTACCGCGCTAAATCCAGCACCCAACCCGCCCGGTGGACCCCGTTTTCTGGATGGAAAATGGCACATCCCCTGTTGGTGTTTTTGGCACTATTGGCCTGGAGCATTTGGATTCGTGGGCCATTTTTTGGTCGGGACTACATCGACAAAGACGAAAGCACTTTTGTGCACATGGGCACCTCCTGGGCCGAAGGGCATCTGCCCTACACAGAACTTTGGGACCTAAAACCACCGATGACCTTTGCCTACTTTGCCGGGGTGGTCGGGCTTTTTGGCCAGCACCTCTGGTTGATTCGACTGATCGGCGCTGCACTAGTCGCTGCTGTGGGCTACAGCACCTATCGACTGATTCGGATACACACCAGAGAAACTACGGCCCAAGTGCTTGGAGCATTGACGGTGGCCCTGCTCAGTTTATTCGGCAGCGTTCAAGGGGTAATGTCCGAGCACATTGCGCTGTTTTTCTGGACGCCTGGAGTTTGGGCGTTGATCTACAGTACCCTGAGGTCTACCCAATACAAAACAGCGCTGATCTGGTGCGCAGGAATCATGCTCAGTTTATCGGTGGCTACCAAACTTAATATGGCTTATGCGGTTTTGGGATTGATCGTGCCCTGGATGATTTCCTTCAGAAACCCACGCCAAATCATTCAACTAGCTTTGGGGGGAACTGTACCGTTAGCCGTATTCGCTTGGCTATACCGGGACCACCTGGAGCTGTTGTGGTCTTCGGCGGTATTGGCCTCATGGGCCTACACCCAACTACAAAAAATGCAGGTGCCCGGTCTGATGGCCATCGTGCTGTGGTTGCTGATTCCTTTAGTTCTATGGCTTTTCAAACCTTCACATAAAGCTGTCAAACCCTCATTTTGGATGATTTGGGGGGCATTGGCCGGCGTTTCCTTCAGCATCTGGTCGGTGGGCAAGTTGAATGGACATTATTTGCTGCTGGTCTATCCGATCTGGCTGTGCGCTATGGCTTGGTCTTTTAGCGGATGGTCGTTAAAACCGATGGGGAACAGGGCCCGACTGATCACTGCGTGGGGGATGTTGCTCTTACCGGTGGAGTCCTACCTCGAAGCCTATCGTTGGGGGGAGACCTTGATGCAGACCGGATATGCTACCCAGGGCGAAGGCTATGAGGTGGCCCGCACTTTGCAGAATCAAGGCGTAGAACCACAAAGTGTACTCTGGCTGGAATACCACATCGGAAGCTGGGTTATGGGAGGAAAACCCTTATCTGCAGCCAGCACCCATCCGAGTAATATCGCTAGAGAGGGACTATTTCCCTACTTCAACCCCAGAAAAACGAGCGCCGAGGAACTGAGCTATCTGTTGGATACACTGAGCCCAAAATACATAGTCACTGGACCCAAACCGCTTTTTGGCCAGGATCATCCACAGCTGCAGAGTCAGCTGGACCAAACCCTACAAGAACGCTATTTGGTGTCTGAAACTGTTGGGTCGGCAGTGATTTGGGCCCAGCGATCCCCCCAATCTTGAGCGTATCGCGCGATACAGGCGGCGTCAATTACAGGCTCTGGCAATAACCTCCCTAAAAATGGCCAACCCGTCTTGGACAGTATCACGGATTCGGTTTCTGGGTTAGGATCTCCATTAAACACCCAAAATCCTTGAATACCTCGAGCTTTAAGCACCTCAGCGGTGAGTAGGCTGTGGTTAATACTGCCTAAATAATGTCTAGACACCACCACGACTTGATCACCGGGTTGAATCAAATCAGCTACGGTATCTGTATCGTTTAAGGGCACCAAAACACCGCCTGCACCTTCGATCACTAGTGTTTTGGTTGGATTGGGACGCACAAAATCACCGAGCGCTAAAGTCAGCCCAGATCTTTGTGCTGCCGCATGCGGGCTCATGGGGTGTTCGAGCAAATGCTTGCTGGGATGTGCCTCGGACTCAGTACAATCAGCCCAGGCCAATACTTTTTCGCACTCCAAATCATGTAGATCTCCGCACTGTATCGGCTTCCAGTAATCGGCTTTTAGGGCGCGGACCAATACGGCAGAGGCTACTGTTTTTCCGACTTCAGTCGAAATTCCCGTGACAAAAATACGCGGAGGTGTTACACTCATGTATACTGTTTTAATAAAGATAATAAGCCGGATATTTGTTGATCTGTATGGTCCGCATGTACACACAGGCGCAATCTTGCGCCACCCTCAGGCACCGTGGGTGGCAATATGGCTTTAACGGCATACCCTGATCTTTGGAGGTCTTCAGCCCACTGGGTCGCTGACCGCTCACTGGGACACCTCCAGGCTTGAATGGGTCCTAATGCGGGCCAAAGCCGATCTAGAACACCTAATTTTTGCGCGGTATCGCGAAAAAAATGAATGCGCTCGGATAGTTGAGCGCGGGCCTGTGGCCCGCGCTCCTGGGCCAAAATCAAGGTTTGGGTAATGTGCGCTACCTCGGCAGGACTAGGAGCGGTGCTGTAGATCAAAGAACGGGCGTAATTCACCAAAAAAGATTTCAGTGGCTGATCCACCAACCAAAATGCACCCTGGCGTCCCATCGCCTTGCCCAGGGTCAGAAGACGGGCCCAGACCTTGCCCTCTAAGCCCAAATCTTGCACCAAACCACCCCCCCGCTCACCGTAAACTCCTGTGCTGTGGGCCTCATCGACAACCAAGTAAGCGCCGAACTCAATGCACCAATCAGCCATAGCGGACAAGGGAGCGGAGTCCCCATCCATAGAAAAAAGACCTTCTGTAACCACAAACAACACACCGTCAGGATGCATTTTGGCACGGGCATGCACTGCCTTGGCGTTTAGATCGTGGAGGTCATTGTGTGCAAACTTGAAGGTATGGGCCATGGACAACCTAAGACCATCAACGATACTCGCATGAACATGAGCATCCGCCAAAACAACATCTCCTCGTTGGGGTACTGAGGCAAAAAAACCCACATTGGCGGTATAGCCTGAGGGGAAAAACAACGCCTGATCACCGCCCCAATCAGCAGCGGCCCTTTGCTCCAAAGATTCTAGAGCCACTGTATGTCCAGAAATCAATCGTGATCCACTTCCGCCCAAGGCCAATCCTGTTCCCGTATCGACCTGCTTGGCCCAACCAAAATAGTCGTTGGACATAAAATCGATGCCGGACATCACTTTAGGTGTGCGCAACAAACCATTGTGGGCGCGTTGTGCCAATAGATGTTTCAGCTTTGGAGGCAAAGAATGGGACATGAGCCAAAGATAAGTGGGAAAGACCACAAAAAAAAAGCCGCCCTTGTGGGCGGCTCTATAGGTATATTCAAGAGACTAAGCGTCTGCTAAAACAACGATTTTGTTCTGAGACATCTCTAAAGTACCACCGGATACCGATAATAAATAGGTGTCCTTTTCCGCTTTTTGAAATAAGCTTGCGGCAGATCTAGGCAATTCTCCAACAAAACCTTGGATGCGCAATTGACCTGCTTGTAGCACAGAAACAATAGGCGCGTGGTTTTCTAAAATCTGAAAAGAACCGTCTTTTCCGGGAGCGGTTACGGAAGTAACTTCTCCAGAAAATAGGGTGGCTTCAGGTGAAATTATATCTAGTTGCATGTGTCCTAATTAAGATTCGGCCAACATTTTCTCTCCAGCAGCAATCGCCTCTTCAATAGTTCCTTTCAAGTTGAAGGCTGATTCTGGCAGGTGATCTAACTCACCGTCCATGATCATGTTAAATCCTTTGATGGTGTCTTTGATGTCTACCAACACCCCTGGGATTCCGGTAAACTGCTCAGCAACGTGGAATGGCTGAGACAAGAAACGCTGTACACGACGAGCGCGTCCCACCGCCAACTTATCTTCTTCTGAAAGCTCTTCCATACCCAAAATAGCGATGATATCTTGCAGTTGCTTGTAGCGCTGAAGTAACTCTTTAACGCGTTGAGCGCAAGCGTAATGATCTTTACCCAGGATTTCAGCGGTCAAAATTCTTGAAGTAGAATCCAATGGATCAACCGCAGGATAAATACCTAACTCGGCAATTTTACGAGACAATACCGTGGTAGCGTCCAAGTGGGCAAATGTAGTGGCTGGAGCTGGATCCGTCAAGTCATCCGCAGGTACATAAACCGCTTGAACTGAAGTAATTGAACCTCTTTTGGTCGAGGTAATACGCTCTTGCATCGCACCCATCTCAGTAGCCAAGGTGGGCTGGTAACCTACCGCAGAAGGCATACGTCCTAAAAGTGCAGAAACCTCTGAACCTGCTTGAGTAAATCTAAAGATGTTGTCCACGAAGAACAATACATCTTTTCCTTGCCCCTCACCGGCACCATCACGGAAATACTCAGCAATAGTCAAACCAGTTAGCGCAACACGCGCACGTGCTCCTGGAGGCTCGTTCATCTGTCCGAACACAAACGTAGCTTTAGACTCCTTAAGCGCCGCTTTATCTACCTTAGAAAGATCCCATCCGCCGGCTTCCATAGAGTGCATAAACTCATCGCCGTATTTGATAATTCCAGACTCCAACATCTCGCGCAAAAGGTCATTTCCTTCACGAGTACGCTCACCAACTCCGGCAAACACAGATAGTCCACCGTGTCCTTTAGCGATGTTGTTGATCAATTCTTGAATCAATACTGTTTTTCCTACACCTGCTCCACCGAATAAACCGATTTTCCCTCCTTTTGCGTAAGGCTCAATCAAGTCAATTACCTTAATACCGGTAAACAAAACTTCGGTAGAAGTAGATAAATCTTCAAATCTTGGGGCTGGTCTGTGAATAGGCAAGCCGTTTTCACCAGACTTGGGCAGATTACCGATACCGTCGATCGCATCTCCAATAACATTGAACAGACGTCCGTAAACATCACCTCCGATAGGTACTTGGATAGCACTTCCCGTAGGAGTTACTTCCATACCGCGGCTCAAACCGTCAGTTGAATCCATAGAAATGGTTCTCACTGTGTTCTCACCGATGTGTGACTGAACCTCAAGAACCAATACGGTTCCGTCTTTTTTGTTCACCTCAATCGAGTCATAGATTTTGGGGAGTTTTGCGCCGTTTTCAAAGGCGATGTCGACCACTGGGCCGATAATCTGAGCAATAGTAGCTTTTCCTTGAGACATTTGGATGTTTTTAAGGCTGCAAATATAAACCATATATCGGTAAATAGAAAACCAAAATCCAGGGTAAATGAAAAATGAGCGGGGCGCCTATTGGCGCCCCGCATCAAAGGGTTTCCCCTAACTATCAACAACTTGTGTTATTGGTTAAATACCAAAGACACATAATATTGAGAACCTACATTGCCCGTCCCGATCGCTGAGAAGTATTCATCAGCCAACAAGTTGGAAGCACCCAACTTCACATTGGCTTTCCAAGCAGGAACATTAAGGTTTACTTGTGCATCTACTACACTGAATGAAGGAATGGTTCCGTCCGCAAAAGTAGCTTGCCACTCATAGCTATCAGACCAACGATAGTTAACAAAAAACCCTAGGTTTTTCACCACTTCAGTTCCACCAAAGCTCGCTTTCACCTTGTGTTTAGGAGTGTTAAATCCAGCGCGGAAATCTGGGTTAGCTGCTTGATCAAACTCAAAATCAGCATAGGTATAATTCACACCCAACTCGTATTTCTTCATCAAACGCACATCAACACCTGCATTAACTCCCAGTGAAGTAATGTCCACAGAACTGTTGGTGTAGGTTTGGAATGCTTGAAAGTCTCCATTTTGTAAAGCAAGTAGCGAAAGTGTGTTGTCGCCAGCTTGACCGTACTTAGGAACCAAAACAGTTTGGTTGGAAATAAAGTCTTGGAATTCGTTGTAGTACCCGCTAATATCAACAGTAACATTTTTGATCTGTCCGCGGTAACCCAATTCAAAAGCTGAGATTTGCTCAGGCTTTACCAAGGGAACAAAAGTAGCCTTAGGCGCTCCAGCTTGTACCGAGGATAAAGTAAACGCGTTTTCATAAGCGTCACGTCCATTCAACGTTACTGTAGATCCACCGGCATAAGGTGCTCCAGCAGCCGAAACAGGTACTTGAATAGAGTATCTGTCTAAGTTATCCGGAGAAGAACCGGCCAATAAGGCTGTACCTGCATTCAATCCGATATACAAATCCTGGGTGGTTGGGTTTCTAAATCCTGTTTGGAAAGATCCGCGGATGTTGTGGTTTCTCTTTTCACCCGCCGTGTAGGTAATAGAACCTCTTGGAGATACAAATCCATCAAACAATTCGTTTTTATCATAACGCATAGAAGCTGTAAACTTCATGCGGTCATCCATCGCTTTTTTCTGAATCTGAGTGTATACACCCATTTCTTTATATGCAATTGGACCATCTGTGTCCGTGAAAATAGTTCCCTGAGAGTTCAATCGATACTCTCTGAAAGATCCCCCAACTTGAATGTCCGCAAAATCTCCAGTTAAGTAGCTCAAGTTGTAGTTGGCGTCTACGTGCTTCAATTTGGTCTGGTCGATAAATCTTGCCCCTGTGGATAGATTACCATCTTGGATGATTCTATTAAAGGTCTCGTTAAACCCTAAAGATCCAGGAAGTGGACGGCCTTGATCGGCTTTAGCTCTAGCTAATGCGTGTGCCGCTGTTTCATTAAACTGAATACCTGTTCCCATGCCCAATCGAGCTCCGATAAACGTGGTGGCATAATCAGTAAACCACTGAGTATCTGATTTCCACGCGCGGTTGATGTTGATCGCGGCAAAACGAGTGTCGTATGAATCTCCCGCATCCTCATTGGTGATGTACCCACGCACAAAGAAGTTGTCGTTTTTCACTTCGAACTTGTGCTGTGACATGGTGAAGTTGTCGATATAGTAGCGGTTGGCCCCTTGGTAAATGGTTGACCCTGTACCTGTTCTCGTATTGAAAATGAACTCCAAGTCAGTGCCTTTTGGACGGTAATGCATCGCCAGGTCATACTTGACACTTTTGGCGTTGTAATCCGTTAAGTCTTGCTCTTCGTATCCAGTACGAGAGACAAATGCTTTACCTACTGTGCCAGAAGGCAGACCGGCCAATGCGTCAAAGTTCAAGGTAGTAGCCACCTCGTCTCCGTACACGTTTAATCCGTTGTATCCTGGGTTATTAGCTCTGGTTGAAAGCGGGTTGGCAAGATCATCTGTACGCTCTGCGTGCCAGTCTTCACCGCGCATAGCAGCGATGTTGATCTTATAAGCAAACTCATCAGAAACCTTGTTGGCATAACGCACAGCAATGTCGTAGAACTGATTAGTTCCCGCATCTTTTTGAGAGGTAACCCCTGTGCGCACTAAGGCACTTGATCCTTCTGAATCAAAAGGATTTTTAGAGGTCATAAATAAAATTCCGTTAAAGGCGTTAGCTCCGTACAATGCTGAAGAAGCACCAGGAAGAATTTCCACGCTTTGAACGTCTAGGTCACTCATCCCCACCAAGTTTCCTAACACAAAGTTAAGTGCGGGAGAAGAGTTATCCATACCATCCACCAACTGCATAAAGCGGGTATTGGCAAAAGTGGCAAACCCTCTGGTGTTGATCGATTTAAAGGTCAATGAGTTGGTGTTGATGTCTACCCCTTTGAGGTTGACTAACCCGTCGTAAAAGTCTGCAGACGTGGTGTTTTTGATTTCTTTCAAACCAAAGCGCTCCACAGATACGGGCGATTCAAACAAACGCTCGGGAGATCTAGAGGCGGAGATTACAATTTCATCCAACATAGTACTGGATTCACTGAGCACTACGCGAATGGATTGATCTTGTCCAGAAACAACCACGGTAGACTCCGCATACCCAATGCTGGTGATGCGCAAAGTCAAGGGAAATGATTTTGATGTAGTCAAGGTAAAGTTTCCATCGAAGTCGGAGACTGCGCCTTCTGTAGTGCCAACGACAATAATGTTGGCGCCTGGAATAGGCATCTGGCCCTGGTCGACCACAGATCCCTTAACGTTGGTTTGGGCCCATGCAGAGGTAAATCCGCAAAATAATGCCACCAACAAAGTCAGTAAAAAGTTATTTTTCATGAGGTTGATTTTAGTTTTATAAGGAAAGGTAGTTAATTTTTTGATATAACGATTTATTCCACCGTAACTGACTTAGCCAAATTTCGGGGTTGATCCACATTACAACCGCGCATAACCGCTATGTAATAGGAAAGTATTTGCAAGGGGACCGTGGTCACCATCGGAGTTAATGCCTCATGGATGTCTGGTATTTCCACGACGTGATCAGCCAAGTTGGCGATGTCTGTGTCTCCTTTGCTGACGATGGCAATGATTTTACCTTTACGCGCTTTGATCTCCTGAACATTGGAAACAATTTTTTCGTAGTGACCTCTTTTGGGAGCAATGACTACGACAGGCATATGCTCATCGATTAAAGCAATAGGTCCATGCTTCATCTCTGCTGCTGGATATCCCTCAGCGTGTATGTAGGAAATTTCTTTGAGTTTTAATGCGCCTTCAAGAGCCACGGGGAAGTTATATCCACGGCCCAAGTACAAGAAATTAGTGGCGTCTTTGTAAACCTCAGCGATTTTTTTAATCGATTCCTCCGTTTTTAAAACGGTTTCAATTTTTGAGGGAACTTGATCCAGTGCGCTCAAAAAGGCGATAAACTCAGATTGAGAAATGGTGCCAATCGCACGCGCCATTTTAGCAGCAATCAATGAAAGTACGGTGAGCTGAGTGGTAAACGCCTTGGTCGATGCTACTCCGATTTCTGGACCAGCATGGGTGTATGCGCCGGTGTGGGTTTCACGCGCAATGGAGCTCCCCACTACGTTACACACCCCGTACACAAAAGCACCGCGTTCTTTGGCGAGCTTTATAGCGGCTAAAGTATCGGCTGTTTCTCCTGACTGAGATATAGCAATCACCACATCTCTCGAGGTAATCACCGGATTTCTGTAGCGGAATTCGGATGCATATTCTACCTCAACAGGAATTCTTGCCAAGTCCTCAAACAAATATTCAGCCACCAAACCTGCGTGCCACGAAGTACCACAAGCAATGATCAAAATCCGGTCAGCGCGTACAAATTTTTCCAGGTAGTCGTCGATGCTCGACATCTTGACTACCCCTTGTTCCGCCTGAAGTCTCCCCCTAAGGGTATCGCGAACTGCATTGGGCTGCTCAAAAATTTCCTTGAGCATAAAATGTTCATAGCCTCCCTTTTCAATCTGTTCCAGATTGAGTTCTAGCTCTTGAATTTCCGGGTTATGGACGTGAACATCGTCTTGAATTTTGCGCACACGCACCTCTCTGCCCAAGCGAACTATGGCCATTTCCCCATCCTCCAGATAGAGCGCATTGTTGGTAAATTCGATAAATGGAGTAGCGTCTGAGGCGATAAAAAACTCATCTTCTCCAATGCCAATAGCCAGGGGACTGCCTAGTTTGGCGACCACCAACTCATTGGGTTTATCCAGGTCAAATACAGCAATGGCATAAGCGCCAATCACTTTTTGAAGGGCGATTTGTACCGCTTTGCCTAGCTTGACATTTTCTTTGATCTTTACGTCCTCAATCAAATTGACGAGCACCTCGGTATCCGTATCTGAATGAAATACGTATCCCCTCTTGGTTAACTCCCTTTTGATGGAATCGTAGTTTTCGATGATTCCATTGTGAATCAAGGCTATTTTGCCTGAATTGGACACGTGGGGGTGAGAATTCACGTCATTAGGCACCCCATGGGTAGCCCAACGAGTATGTCCAATACCAATTTTTGCCTTGCTTTTGGCCAATGCATGAGACTTTTGCTCCAAGTCAGAGACTTTGCCCTTGGTTTTGGTCACCGCTAGGTCATCGCCGCAATAAAGCATGATGCCCGCAGAGTCATATCCGCGGTATTCAAGTCTTTTGAGTCCTTTAATCAGAATGGGGTACGCTTCTCTGTACCCGATGTAGCCGACAATTCCACACATAAGTTAAGGTTTGGTAGGTTATTGATTTGGGGTGTAATACACTTCTAGTTGCAATCTGCGGTCTTGGGGGACAGCAGTAGATGGGCCGTAAAGTACGGTGCCTAGTGGGGTCATTACCGACATGCGGTGAATCTTTTTGGCGCCTTGAGCTGTCTTGATTGAGGTGACATCCGTATAGCGGAAATCAGGGGTAACCGTTAAAGCTAAGGGGGCATTAACCGAGTCGCGCAACACCAAATTGTTGAGGTAATCCGTGACCCTAAAGGTGTACTTGACCAATCCGTCAGTGCCCTCTTGACGCAATCCGTTAAAATTTGGATAAGCGCCTAGTGCTGAATTCACTTGCCCTTGATCATAGGCTGGGTTAAATATAATTTGGTTTGTCGCCGCATTGTATAGATTTAAACGCGGTGGCTCTTCCCCGTATCCAGCCTGGGTCAGCGTTTCGCGGTCAACGTAAAAAGACAAGCGGGCTTCATTGATGATCCATTTGTTGGCCTTGATTTGGGCAATCATATCCGCACCGCCATCAGCTCCGAAAAGCTGTACTTGGGCAAATACCCCATTTCCTCCTTTGAGGTAAATTTTCTGATCCGCTCCAGCGGCTAATGCCTGATCCAAAGCAGCTGGGTTTTGTCTTTTGATGGTGTTTACCGCATTCCCGATGACTCCAGAATTGCCGAGACCTAACACATCCAAGGTATAAACCCCTTCTTTTCCTGTCTGATTTCCATCAGCATCCGCTCCGCTGTAGAGGTATTCCACCCGTATTTTGGCCTGAGTCAGGTCCAAGAGCATCATCAGGTTGTACTGCTCCGGAATACTGATGTGTAATCCGCGGAAATAGTCAGCAAAATTGGATTGACTCAACAAGGGGTCTCTACCCTCTTGATTGAGGAGGTGCGTTTGAAAAAAATCTTTATTCAACTCCAACCTCAGCCCTGGAGGTTGTCTGTAATCTATTTGAAGGGACTCATCTATTTCGGTGTCTGGATCGTCTTTCAGGTATTGAATAAACTCCTGATTGGTGATTCTGGCATTTCCATCATACAAAACTGTTCCTGTAAAATTGGGGTGAAAGTCTTGGTCAGAAAAATATTCGCTTGGTGTAAGGTAGCCGCTTTGGGGATCCAAATCGCTCAAAAAGTAGTTAAGTTGACGCACTTGAACCCTAAAGGTAGACTCCTTGTCCCCGTAAATAGAATCCAAGGTGTAGGTTCTTGGGTACGTATTGGCCAAAAACTCTTCATCCAAATTGTCGAAGGTTCCATCTCCATCTGTATCCTTTGACAGCGGATTGGTCCCGTTGACAAGCTCTGCCAAATCATTGACCCCATCACCATCGGTATCGCTACCCGGGTCTAGAGGGTCTATATCAAAAATATCGGGAACACCATCCGAATCGCTGTCCTTGTCAGATCCTGAGGTAAAAGGCAGGTAAAGAATGACCTTAGTCACCTTCTCCGATTCGTCTACATAACTCCCAGAATCTTCTAGGTTTTGCGAATAGATACCAAAGACCGGATTACCCCCGCCTGAGGCGAGCCTCACTTGGGTCGCAATCGATGCCTGGGTGGTTCCAAAAATAGGGTCGTTGTAATTACCCAGCTGATACACGCTGAGTTTGTTGGTCATCGCCGCCTGGATTTGCGTCTGAGAAACGTGTACCGGGAAAATTGCTTTTTGGGTATTGAACCCTTCCGCGTTGATTAAAGCCTCATTTTCAATAAAAAGTTCGTCTTCACAGCTGACTAAACCACTGCCCATAAACGCTGCAAAAAGCAAGCCTAGGACCTGTTTGGTGTTCCAATTCATTCGGTTACTTTAGTACTTTGGTGTTGTAAAATCCTGCATAAGCCTCCTCAAATTCATGGAAAGGAACGTAAGGAAGAATAGGCTTGTCGAGTGATTCTATATGGGCCAATAAATCTGGGTGAATCTCCTCAGTGGCTAATATAACCGCATCCGAATGATCGACGGCGACTTTTAACAGATTATTATAGTCAGGGTGTTCCAGGCAAGCGATCGATGCTTCATCAATTCCGTCAAAGGCAATTTTTTTGCGCATGCAATCGCTTAATGTGCCTTCAAAATCTGGCGCATATACCGAAGTGACGATGCGGCTTTCAGCAAACAAAGGCTCATCGGCGTAGTATTTGCGCAAATACAGCGGCAACAAAGAGGCCATCCATCCGTGAACGTGGATGATGTCTGGAATCCAATTGAGTTTTTTAACGGTTTCTACCACTCCTTTAGCAAAGAAGATGGCTCGTTCGTCGTTATCGTCATACATACATCCCTCCACATCTTTAAACGTGTACTTTCTTTTGAAGTACTCTTCATTGTCGATAAAATATACCTGTATGCGCTCTTTGGGAATCGAAGCTACTTTAATGATCAGCGGCATATCCATATCGTTGACCACCATGTTCATGCCTGACAGGCGAATCACTTCGTGCAACTGGTGTCTGCGCTCGTTGATGATTCCGTATTTGGGCATGAAGATTCTGATTTCACCCCCTTTACTGTTCACCATCCGCGGTGCCTCGTAGGACATCTGCGAGACAGGGTTTTGGGGTAGGTAGGGCGCTAGCTCTGAAGAGACAAACAAGATCTTTTTACCGTTCATAAGGACGTTATTTTTCGATTCCAACTCGGAAGCTGCAAATTTACAAAAAATATGCGGAATCGCCTTAATTATAGTAAGTTTGCCAAGTGAACCACTCTGAAATTCTTTTGCTACGTCACCGGATTGAGCTAGCTGATTCACTGGCAAAACACCCTGAATGGGCTCAATGTCTGGGATTTGTCCCCACCATGGGGGCATTGCACCAAGGACACTTGGCTTTGGCAGAACGAGCTGCCCGAGAAAACAAAGCAGTTGTGGTCAGTATTTTTGTCAATCCAACCCAGTTTAACAACCCCCAAGACTTGGCTCTTTATCCACACACACTGGATCAAGACATAAAACTTTTAGCCACACTGCTTCCATTGGGCACACCTATTTGGGTGTATGCGCCAAATGCCGAAGACTTGTATGATCAAACGGTAGTTGCTAGGAATTTTGACTTCCAAGGGGTAGACGCTGTTTTTGAAGGAGCCGACCGACCCGGCCACTTCAATGGAGTGGGCACAGTCGTGTCCCTGCTCTGGAAGGCAGTTCCTGCACAACGGGTTTATTTCGGAGAAAAGGACTACCAACAGCTATGCGTCGTACAAGCGCTCAAGCGCATGGAAAATCACGACTTAGAGATCGTGCCCTGCCCCATTGTGCGCGAATCCAACGGACTGGCGATGAGTTCCAGAAATGAGCGCCTGACTACAGCGCAAAGAGAACGGGCGGCGTGGATTTATCAAACCCTACAAGAGGTTGCTCGACAGGGTAGTGCATCAGCCCCCAATCGACTAAGACCCGATGAGCTCAGAAATCTAGTCGCCAAAAAAGCCCAAGAAGCTCCTGATTTTCAGATCGCCTACTTTGACATCGTCGAGGAAGGCGGAGTTAATCGAGTGGACCATTGGTCAGCAGGAGCGCGTTACCGAGCCCTAATCGCTGTCGAGTTTCACGGCGTTCGACTCATCGATAATATCGCGCTTTAATTCTTATATTTGCCCCATGTTTGTGCACGTAGTAAAATCCAAAATCCACCGTGTTAAAGTCACTGGAGCCGACCTGAATTACATCGGTAGCATCACCATTGATGAAGACCTGATGGATGCCGCCAATATTATTTCAGGCGAAAAAATTCAAGTGGTCAACAACTCTAACGGAGAACGTTTAGAAACCTATGTGATCCCCGGCCCTCGCCAAAGTGGAGAAATCACCCTGAACGGTGCTGCAGCCCGTAAAGTATCGGTTGGCGATGTTTTAATCTTGATCACTTATGCGATGATGGAGCTTGAGGAAGCCAAGAACTTTAAACCCGCCTTGGTCTTTCCAGACGAAGCCACCAATTCACTTCATGCCTAATAAAGGCCACTCCATGATTGTTTGGATCAAAAAGACAGCCCCTATTGCCTTAGGATTGTTGTTGGTTTTTTTAACCTACCGCCTCACATCGCCTGAAAACAGATCCGCTATGATGGCCTCGATGCAACAGGTAAACCTATTTTGGCTGTTGGTCTCCGTAGCCCTAGGGGTGGTCAGTCATATTTCGCGAGCCATCCGTTGGAACTATCTACTGGCCCCTATGGGGTATCGACCCAGCATTATGGCCAATGCACTGATCATCATGATGGCCTACCTGACCAATTTAGGCATTCCCCGCTCTGGCGAACTCTTGCGCGCCACCACCCTGAAGACTTATCAAGGTGTGCCCTTTCAAAAAGGATTTGGCACTATTGTCACCGAGCGCATCATCGATTTATTGATGCTCTTTGTCGTCATCCTTGGTGCCACGGTCCTGCAGACAGAAGTGCTGCTGGATACATTGGCCGAAAAGAATATTTCGCTAACTCAAACTGGAGGAGTGCTTGCCGCTCTGATCGTTGGGGGTTATTTTGGTCTGCGATGGATTCAGCGCACCCAAATCAAACCCTTAGTGATGCTCAGAGAGAAGGTATCTGGGCTGCTAGAAGGCAGCTCCACAGTGTTTCACATGAAAAACAAAGCTGCTTTTTGGGGACACACCGCACTTATATGGGGTTGTTACGTCGCCATGTTTTGGGTGGTTAAATTTGCGCTACCGGACACCCAGGAACTGGCGATTGGACCAATCTTAGTAGCTTTTGTGGCGGGCGCATTTGCCATGACCGCGACCAACGGCGGCATTGGACTCTACCCGATTGCCGTACAACAATCACTGATGCTTTTCGGTGTTTCTGCTGCCTCTGGCCTCGCTTTTGGCTGGGTGATGTGGCTGACCCAAACCCTGTTGGTAGTGGTGATCGGCGCAGCTTCTTTTATTTTGATCCCGTTTGTGGGAAAAAGTAACTCAGAATTGGTCGTTAAGCCTTAAATTTAGGCCACAATTTACCCCCATGGCCAAATCCAAAACCAGTTTTTTTTGTCAGTCTTGTGGCACCCAATACGCTAAATGGGTGGGACAGTGCAATTCCTGTAAAGCCTGGAATACTGTCGTGGAGGAGCTGATCCAAACCAACACAACCGTGCTTTGGGGGAGCAAAAACCAGGTGGCCGCTGCTCATCCAGTGCGCGTAGAAGACATCACCCTTTCCGCGGAGCAAAGACTCGACAGCTTAGACGAGGAATTCAACCGTGTGCTCGGTGGAGGCATCGTGCCCGGATCCTTGGTGCTCATCGGTGGGGAGCCCGGAGTGGGAAAATCCACGTTGATGCTCCAAATTGCGCTGTCACTTCCTTACAAGGTGCTTTATGTGTCTGGAGAAGAATCGCTTAAACAACTCAAAATGCGTGCAGAGCGCATACATGCCCAAAGCAGTCAATGCTATATCTTAACGGAAACCCACACGGAGTCCATACTCAAGCAAGCGGAAACCATGGCGCCAGACTTGGTGGTTATTGACTCGATACAAACCCTGCATACCACCAGCATAGAATCCAGTCCGGGATCAGTCTCTCAAATCAGGGCCTGTACGGCAGAGCTAATCCAATACGCCAAACACACCCACACCCCGGTATTGCTGATCGGACACATCACCAAAGACGGCAGCATCGCTGGTCCCAAAATTTTGGAGCATATGGTGGACACTGTACTCCAATTTGAGGGCGATCGACACGGGGTCTACCGCATTTTACGGGCGCTTAAAAACCGCTTCGGCTCCACCGCTGAACTGGGCATTTACGAAATGGCTGGGTACGGCCTGCGCCAAGTGGCCAATCCCTCTGAAATCCTAATGACCCAATCTACTGAGGCGTTGAGCGGAACGGCTATCGCGGCAACCGTCGAAGGATTAAGGCCGCTTTTGGTCGAAATTCAAGCCCTAGTGAGTTCTGCCGTTTACGGTACTCCTCAAAGGTCCACCACTGGCTACAACGCCAAGCGTTTACATATGCTTCTGGCCGTTTTGGAAAAAAGAGCTGGATTTAAACTGGCGAGCAAAGATGTCTTTCTCAACATCACGGGTGGTATCACTTTGGAGGATCCTGCGATGGATCTTGCGGTGATCGCCGCTATTCTCTCTTCGAACCTGGATATACCCATTGCCCCAGGGATCTGTTTTGCCGCTGAAGTGGGGTTGTCTGGAGAAATAAGACCCGTTCAACGAATTGATCAGCGGATTTCAGAAGCTGCTCGATTGGGATTTACCTCCATCGTGGTTTCCAAACACGCTACCATGGGCTCACAACAAAAAATTAAAACGATTGCCGTAGGGAAAGTGGAAGAAGTATTCCGCTACTTATTTGGCAAAAACAACGAATAATTCATGAAGTACAACACCTTAGGAAGTACCGATCTAAAAATCAGTGAAATCTGCCTGGGCACCATGACTTGGGGTCGTCAAAACACCCAAGAAGAGGGATGGGCTCAAATGGATTACGCTCTGGAGCAGGGCATACAATTTTGGGATACTGCGGAACTTTATCCCGTACCTACCCTTCCAGAACTCTATGCCCACACGGAAATCATCATGGGCCAATGGTTTAAACAATCCGGAAAAAGGTCTGAAATCGTATTGGCATCAAAGATCGCAGGGCCTGCTGGATTTACCGCACACATTCGCACCAATGGATTTCACCCCACCGCCCTCAAAGAGGCGGTAGAAGGCAGCTTAAAGCGTTTACAGACGGATTATATCGACCTGTATCAGCTGCACTGGCCTGAGCGCAACACCAATTTCTTTGGAAAACTAGGCTACACTCATGATTCAGACGAACAATGGGTAGAAAACTTTGAAGAAGTATTGGATACTCTGGGGGCCTTGGTCGCTGAGGGTAAAATCAGGCACATTGGCCTTTCCAACGAAACGCCTTGGGGATTGATGAGGTACTTGGACGCTTACAGAGCGAAACAAGAAAGGCCGCGCATTCAAACCGTTCAGAACCCCTACAGCTTGTTAAACAGAAGCTATGAAGTGGGGTTAGCGGAATGCTCCATGCGTGAGCAGGTAGGCCTCCTGGCCTACTCCCCATTGGGATTCGGGGTTTTGTCCGGCAAATACCTAGGTGGGGTTCAACCTGAGGGTGCGCGCGTCACCTTATTCCCCAACTACAACCGATACAGCAATCCCCAGGCGGTACAAGCCACTGAAGCATATGCGCAACTCGCCCAGGAACACGGGTTGAGTTTGGCGCAGATGTCCTTGGCCTTCGTGCGCACCCGTCCATTTGTACAAAGCACCATCATCGGAGCTACTTCTATGGAACAATTACGTGAAAACGCAGAAAGCGCCCAAGTGGCGCTTTCTGAAGATGTTTTGCGTGGAATTGAGGCTATCCATGTTCAGTACCCCAATCCATCGCCTTAAGCGATCAGCTTAAAACCACTTTCCCCAAGGGATGCGGCTCAGAATCAATAAAAGCCCTAAGCCATAAAATATGGCGATGGTTTTGAATTTGTCAGTCGCCTCCATTTTCTTTTTGTGTTTGGACCAACCGATGGTGATCAGCACCAAGGCGAGGATGTTGATGGTGGGATGCTCCAAGGCGAGCAAGCGCGCGGCTGGAGTTAAACCGCCCATCCCTAAAGTCTGGATGGCGTTGAGTCCATTGGCGGAAACAAAGTAGACCACCAATCCGATCAACAGTTGCATGTGCGATAAAATCAGGGCAAACAGAGATAATCTAAAGTCGCGGCCCAGACTAAAAAATTCAGCTTTGGTCAGCCACCCTTTCAGCGCATTGGCCACCGCCAATACTAAAATGAGCAATACTACATAAGCGAGCAAAGAGTGCAGGGAAATCAATAATTCCATAAATCAATTTTTTTTTAAAAATAGCCATAAAAAGAAAAACCCCGCCGATGGCGGGGTTTTTTTATCAGCAGATTGCTTAAAAAGTAATCTTGTAAGAAAGGTTGCTGTTTCTACCCCAAGCTGGGAAACCGTAGCGGATATCTGAACCGTCTGCGTTGTTTACCCCTTCAACAAATCCGTCGTAATCTAAGGCGTTGTTTACTTGTAATTGGAAGTATCCTTTACCAACTTTCAAACCTGCACGCAAATCGAGCATTCCATAAGGATCAAGCTCGTAAGGCTGTACTTTTTTCTCAGGCGTGTTGTAAGCAGATGGATCATAAGAAGCGTAGAGGTTATCGTTAAACACGTAAGTAGCTCCGAAATCCAAAGCTTCAGTAGCTTGCCATCTCATTTTACCTCCGACTTGAGTTTGTGGTGAATCACCCACTTTCAAACCATCTGTGTAGGCAAATCCTTTGGTGATCGACTGGTCAACATCAGAGCGCAACTCGTAAGCGACATCTCCGGTCCATTTCCAGTCTCCAAAAGAAGCAATACCTCCTAGTGTAAGGTCTTCAGTCAAACCAGCGTTGAATTCAATTTCCACCCCTTTGTGGTCCGCACCGATACCTTGAAGCAAGGCACGAGTTACCCCTCCAGGTACGACAATGTTACCGGACAATAAAGTCTTGTTGGTCCACTGAGTAGAATAGGCATTAATCTTAGCCGCAAAGTTTTTGGTTTTGTATCCATAACCCAACTCCAAAGCGTCCACTTCTTCATTCACGATGTTGTCAGAAACATCGTTAGCGTAGTTTTGGAACAAGAAGCTAAAGAAAGGCGCTCTAGAATATTTACCTGCATTACCAAAGATATTGGCCTTGTCAGAAATGTTGTAGTTGAATCCTAATTTAGCGTTGTACCCATCGATAGACACTGTTTCAGAGGTTTGTCTGTTGTGGATCGGTTGGTAGTTCCAACGGTCAATACGGGTGTTGTCGGTTACTGAATAAGAACCAGCGACAAACCAGTTGAAGTTTTGGGCGTCATTGGTGTATTCCAACTGACCAAAGCCCCCTAGGTATTTCACCAATCCATCGTTGTCGTAAGCAATGCGGTTATCGTAAGGAGTAACAGCAAATACATTCCAATACGAGGTAGCATTGGCATCAACGGTAGTTTTACCCGTTCTGCCAAAAGCGCCATCAACAGCATATTTATAACTATCTAACCAATAGTTACCACCGATCAAGTCGCGTACCTCGCGGAAGTGCTCACCCAAGTAAGAACGAGCATCTACGCCCAAGGTCAGGTCGTAGTTATCCGATAATTTCTTATCCAAAGTGGACAATACACCTACCCATGTGTGGTTGTTCACAGAGTTTCTCAAAATTGAGGAGGATTTGCCTAGCGCTCTGTTCATGTTGTAGATGTCGTCGTAGTTCAAGTGACCGTTTTGGTCGTATTTTGCATACGAACCCAAACCACCTGATCCTCCTCCGTGTCCAAAAGAGAAATAAGCCGATGTTTTCAAAGAGGTATCGTCGTCAATCGTCCAATAGTGGTTTAACGCAAACTGAGGTTTGTGGTAGTAGTTGATGCGGGTGTTGTATTCCTCACCGTTTAAATACCCTAAGTCTTTGTTGTATTTAGTGCCAAACTTGTCGTACTCAGCTCTAGTCATCATCGTGGTGCGTTGGCCGTGCTCTTGTGGAGCTCCGATTCCAGTAAATACCACTCTGTGTTGGTCATTAAACTCTTTAGAGTACGAGAAGAAATATGAATAGGCATCTACAAAAGTACCTTGCACATAACCATCTCCTTGAGTTCTAGAAAGCACTACAGAGAATGCCTCGTTGTTTTCGGTACGGCCTGAGTTGAAGCCCCAAAGCGCTTTGATACGGCCGAAAGAAGTCACGTCAAACTGAGCAAAAGTCGATCTTTTAGCTTCTGTTGATTTAGTAATCATGTTGATGGTTCCCCCAACAGAGTTGATGGCCATTTTAGAAGCCCCAAGACCTCTTTGTACCTGAATGCTGGATACGGCATCGCCTAAACCAGCCCAGTTAGACCAGTACACCCATCCGCTTTCCATGTCGTTAACCGGAATACCGTTGATCATTACCGCTACGTTGTTTTGGGCAAATCCACGGATATTGATGCGTGAGTCTCCAAAACCACCTCCGGACTTAGTCGCATAAACCGCTGGAGTCGCGTTCAATACCTCAGGAAGTTCTTTGCTTCCATAGTTTTCTGCGATGTCTTTAGGTTGAAGCGTAGAGTAAGCTACAGGAGTTCTGCGGTCTACCGCTACGTTAGCGATCAAAGCCACCTCTTTCAACGCAGTAAATGAAGACTGTAACTTAACCGTTACATTGTTGCTTGCAGCAACCTCTTGAGACTCATATCCCAAATAGGATACAGCGAGTACATCTCCCGAAGCAGCAGCAATAGAAAAGGTACCATCAAAACCGGTCACTACACCAGTCTTGGTTCCCTTGACCAATACGGTCGCTCCTGGAAGCGGCTCGTTAGTGTCCGCATCTACCACCTTACCAGTGGTTTGTGCCAACGCAATAGCAGACACCATAAGGGCTGCTATCAAAGAATAAAGTTTTTTCATATCAGTTTTGTTAAGTTGCTTTTTTTAGAAAAGTTTAACAAAATTATGATAAAAAATGAAAAAGCCCCGCTTTTGGCAGGGCTTTTTATAAAGCAGTGATTAGCTCACTGAAATGCGTGGTTTAGAACTGGTATCTCAAAGAAGCATTCCAAGTTCTTCCAAAGCCAAACCATACTGAATTGCGCACGTCTACACCGTTCCAAGTAGCAGAGCCATTCTCTGCGTGGATGTTGGTTTCTGACTCAGAAATGTACACGGTATCAAACAAGTTATTGATGTTTACACGCAAAGAAGCTTTGTTGCCCAAAAGATTAAATCTAGTGGTAGCCCCTAGATCAACTAGTGAGTAAGAAGGCAATTTTAACGCTCCTGCATTACCTGGCTGAGTAAACACGGCATCCGTGATAGCGTAGTCAGCATATAACTCATCCACAAAACGGTAACCCAAATCAAAACTGGTGTTGCCCATGCGGTAATCAGCGATGAAGTTTGTAGTAAACTGAGCAGCATCACCCACCTTGGCATCTTTCAAGTACAAAGTACCTGTTCCAATAGATTGGTTGTTAGCGTCAAATAGCTCAGCCGTAAAGTCTTTAGTGTATCTCCAGTCACCTATAGAAACCATCCCTTGCAACTTCAACTCATTGCTCGGTCTAAAAGTAGCTTCCAACTCAAAACCTTTGTGCACTACGTCGATGTTTTTAAACTGAGCTGATCCGTCTACGCCTTGTTGGTTTTGCAACGAACGGGTGATAAAACGGTTACCCCAGTTAGTGCTGTACGCATTGGCATTGACTGTCCATTTAGCGGAGTTGTACCCGTAACCCAATTCAAGTGAAGTGATTTTTTCGTTTTGAAGGTCTGGGTTAACTTCGTTAGCAAAGTTAGGGAACACAGCGTCAAATTGAGGCTGACGAGAAATGTATCCTGTGTTGAAGAACACGTTGGATTTTTCGTTCATGTTGAAGTTAGCTCCTCCTTTGATGTATCCACCACCTACATTTTCTGTGTCAGAAATAGGCTTAGCTGGTTGGTCAAAAAAGTCTTCTCTTTGGAATGATTGGTTAGACAAACCTCCTTGCAATACAGCGGTTAGGTTACTGTCATTGTTGTACTCCAACATTCCATTAACTCCTTGCCATCCAACAATACCGTTGTTGAAGTAATCAATTTTAGGGCCATCCAATCCAGTGTTGTTGAACGGAGTAGCCTCAATAGTTGTGTTGATGATTTGGCCTGCAGAGTTTTTGTTTCCGGTTGAATAGTAACCGTCAAGACCCATCAAGTCATTGATCACTCTGTAGTGGTACCCTTTGTAGCTTCTCAAGTCTACACCGATAGAAGCTTTAAATTGACCAAATTCACCTTCCAAGTTAGAGATAGCTCCAATCCAGTCGTGTGAGTTCATCGAAGATCTTCTGATTAATACAGCTCGGTTAACGTTGTTATCTCTAAATCCGTTAGAACCGATTAAATCACCGGCAAATGAGCTGATTGCTCCATTGTATCCGGTTGTGGTTGATCTGTTGTGAGCGACAACAGCATCAAAATTGATAAATCCATCAGCGTCGCGCGTACCTCTGTTGTTGGTCTGGTAGTGCTGAGTTAAATCAATGTTGAAAGGGAATAGATCGGTGGCCGCTGCGCGGAAGTTTCCACCGCGTGGGCCTGTTCCACCACCACGACCTGCTGAACCGTAGAATGAGGTATTCAATTTCAAGTTATCCTTGATTTGAAAATCCCAGTTAAAGGTAGCCAAAGGTTTGTTGTAGAAGTTTCTTCTCATGTTGTACTCTTCCCCGTTAAGGAAACCAGCATCAGTGTTCCATCTTCTGTCAATACCTTCTTTGTGGTCTTTACCAAAGTTTTGGTAATCTCTAATGGATACCCAAGAGCTTCTTTGGTGGTGCCATTGAGCCGCGCCGAGCACAGAAAAGTTCAATGCGTGCTTAGATCCTTCCGGTTGGTAGCCAACAGCAGCAAAATAAGTAGTTCCCTCACCTTTGGTTCCATAGACATAACCATCTCCTGACCATTGAGACAACAATAAAGAAGAGGCCCAGCCTTTAGCATTTTTTCCTGAGTTGTAGGTAAAGGTAGTTTTGGAGTAACCATCGTTACCGATCATTTGGGCCAATGAACCACCTTCTTTTAACTCAGCTGCTTTGGTAAAGATAGATACCGTACCTCCTACTGAAGGAACAGCCAATCTCGATGCACCTAAACCTCTTTGGATTTGGATTCCTGAAGCAACATCGGTTAGACCTTGCCAGTTAGACCAATAAACCCAACCGTTTTCCATGTCGTTCACCGGTTGCCCGTTGATCAAGAAAGAGGTGTTTCTTTGGTCAAAACCTCTTAAGCTGATCCGAGAATCCCCGTATCCACCACCTTGTTTGGTAGCATATACACCTGGGGTGCGGTTCATGATTTCAGGGAACTCAAGGTTACCCACTTTTAGTGAAATCTCTGCTGGAGAAATAGTAGACACAGCTACAGGAGTTTCACGCACCTTAGCGACGTCAATCACCCCTGAAGTAACTACTACCTCGCCCAATTCATTAAAGGACATGGCCAAACGAACAACAACACCATTAGAAGCGGCTACTGTTGCAGACTCGTACCCCAAGAAAGACACTTCAAGCATGTCTCCCGAAGAGGCATCAATCGAAAAGTTTCCGTCAAAATCAGTAACGGTTCCCTTTTTTGTTCCTTTAACCACTACTGTAGCGCCAGGAAGAGGTTGGTTGTTTTCTGCGTCAACCACTTTACCTGTGGTTTGGGCAAATGCGATGGCAGATACCATAAGGGCTACCATCAACGAATACATTTTTTTCATGTTTAATAATTAAGTTAATTATTCCATTTAACGGCGCAAAGATCGCAACAAAGTCCGTTGCGAAGATTACCCAAATGTTAAATATTTAAGTTTTACTTAACTATTGTTGTGAATGAAACAAGGCTATTTGTTCTGATAGGCTTTTAACAGAGCTTGGGTGCTGGCATCATGGGGATGGTTGGTGCTTCCGTCAATGTCAGATAAAATGCTGTTGGCCAGTTGTTTGCCAAGCTCAACCCCCCATTGATCGTAGCTGAAAATATTCCAGATTACCCCCTGCACAAAGATCTTGTGTTCATAGGCCGCAATCAAAGATCCCAAGGTGGCTGGAGTCAATTGATCGATCAACAATGTATTGGTGGGTTTGTTTCCTTCAAAAACCTTAAAGGGAATAATGTGTGCCACGCTGTCTAGATCCACCCCCTTGGCGATAAATTCAGCTTCAACCTCTGCCTTGGATTTACCGACAAACAATGCTTCCGTCTGAGCAAAAAAGTTAGACATCAACTTGTCGTGGTGGTCCATATCGCCGTGAAGCGGCTTTTTAAATCCAATGAAATCTGTAGGTATCAGCTTGGTTCCTTGGTGCATCAATTGGAAGAAAGCATGCTGAGAGTTAGTGCCGGGTTCGCCCCAAATCAAGGTGCCTGTTTGGTAGTTAACACGGGCTCCTGAACGATCGATGTATTTGCCGTTGCTCTCCATAATCCCTTGCTGAAGGTAGGCAGAAAAGCGGCTGAGGTATTGGGTATACGGGATAATCGCTTCAGATTCGGCCCCATAAAAATTGTTGTACCAGATACTGACAAGGGCCATAATCACTGGAATATTGTCCTCAAAAGGGGTTTCAGCAAAGTGCCTATCCATTTCATGGGCTCCCTGAAGAAACGCTTCAAAATGATCATATCCCACAGATAGCGCGATGGTTAAGCCCACGGCACTCCACAATGAAAATCGACCACCGACCCAATCCCACATGGGAAATACGTGCTCTGGAGCAATGCCAAACTCAGCAATTTTAGCTGTATTGGTAGATACCGCAGCAAAGTGTAAGGCGATGTCTTTTTGGGAAGCGTGACTTAAAAACCACTTTTTAATGGTCAAAGCGTTGCTTAAGGTCTCCTGAGTGGTAAAGGTTTTGGAAACCACCACAAACAAGGTGGTCTCTGGGTTTAGGCCCTTTAAGGTCTCATAGACATGGTCGCCGTCAACATTGCTGACAAAATGTATTTTTAGGTGATTTTGGTAAAATTTTAGGGCCTCAACGGCCATCACAGGCCCCAGGTCGGAGCCGCCTATACCAATATTGACCACGTCGGTAAATGCCTTCCCGGTAAACCCTTTCTTTTGGCCTGAAATGATCTGGTCGCAAAAATTCTTTATTTGGGTTTTAACCGCCTCAACCTCAGCAGCTACTGAGCTGCCTTCTACTTTTGAATCAGCAGATGCTGGAGCGCGTAACGCCGTGTGCATGACTGCCCGTGATTCCGTCTCGTTGATGGGGGAACCTCCAAAATACCCTTGCATGGCTTCCTTTAACTGGCATTGCTGCGCCAACTCCAACAAGAGTTTTTTAGCCGTATCGTCCAGCCTGTTTTTGGAGTAATCCAACGTGAACCCGTTCCACTGAGCCGTATATTGGGCTACGCGATTCGGATTTTGGGCAAATAAGTCCGATATGCAATCCGCTTGACGCGTTTGAAAATGTGCTTCCAAGGCCTTCCAGGCGGCCGTTGATGTTGGGTTAATTCTTGGTAACTTCATGTCGTATGGTTATTCGGAGTATTGAATTTGATCTAATGCCTGCTTAATTGAATCAATCTGTGCTAGGTAGGTCTCTTTTTTCCCTGAGGGAAGGGGATTGGACATCGGTAGTTTTTCCCTAAGCGGATCTACTTGGCGGCCATTTTTCCAAAAACGGTAGCAAACGTGCGGGCCTGAGGTGTTCCCTGTCATACCAATCCAACCGATGACATCGCCTTGTTTGACGGATTGGCCTTTGCGCACATTTTGTTTTTTCATGTGCAAATACTGGGTAGTATAGGTACTGTTATGTCTGATTTTCACATAATTACCATTGGCCGAAGTAAATGACGATTCAATAACCTTTCCGTTGGCCGTAGCTAAAATAGGCGTCCCTACTGATGCGGCATAATCCGTCCCTAAATGGGGCCGCACCTTGTTTCCGTAAAAAGCAATTTTTCGCTTCAGGTTGTATCTCGAAGAAATTCGAGAAAAATTGACAGGTGCCTGCAAAAAAGCCCTTCTTAAGTTATTTCCTTTTTCATCAAAGTATTCTGCGTAATTCTGGTCTTTGTCTGCTTGATGTCGGAAGGCGTAGTAGGTTTTACCCGCGTGTTCAAACACAGCTGCCTTAATGGGACCCATACCTGCATAGGTGCTGTCCTTGATGAAGCGCTCTTCATAGATCACCTTAAAGCGATCTCCTTCCTGAAGCTGAAAAAAGTCAATTGTCCAGGCGTAGATTGAGGCCAGATTATGAGTGACATCATAGTCCATTCCCTGATCCAAAATAGTCTCCGACAAGGAACTATTAATCACGCCAGAAGCTTCACGCATATGGGTAGTGATCTCTCTTTGCTCGCTGTAGACTATGAGCTCATTTCTAAAATCAATGACCGAAAAATTGATTTTATCTCGCTCATAGATAAAGACCTGTGGCTTTTGAATACTGTCCTTAGACTTTAAGATAACGTAGGGCTGTCCCTGCCTTAATCGACGCACGTCAAAAATTTCTCGGTATTCTTTTTGAGTAGCCGCATGAACTTCAGGGTAAGCGACTTGATGTTGCGCCATGATGGCTCCAAAACTATCCCCATCGCGAACGGTGTCGCGCACTACTTCAAAGTGATTGAAGTTAAACCCATAAAAAATACTGTCTTTGGGCTTTTCTGGGATCTCGGGTTGCTTTTCTTCTTTGCTTCCACAAGAAATAAATATCGCCAGCAAAAGGGCAAAAAGAAATGTAGATTTTAAGCGCATTTATTCGTGTATTACTTCAAATGGATGTTTCAATTTAGCGTACTGATTTAAGTCTGCCCTCAGAGAACCTACCACTAAATCAGCTTTTATTCGAATAGGAATTCTGTTTTCGTCGTCAGATACCCAAAGCGTCAGTGCTTCCTGTTCCTTAAATACCCGATCGGACTGTACATAGGGCCTAAACTTGAGGCAAGATACTTTGCCAAATTTGGTGCGCAAAACCTCACGTCCCAAATATTCCAACTTAAATCGGGTCACCCCGTCATCATCGTAGAGTATATCTAGCTCCAAAAACTTGCCGACATAAAGATCTTTCGTCTGGTAGTGGTCGCGCAAATAATAAAAAGCACTTACAAGATCTTGAATCCCTTTTTTGGCGTCAAAAGATAGTTGTTTGTTCTTTTTGTGGTCCGTTAATAACGCCTTGCGCCTTGCGTGATCAAAGACAATATCTAGATCCATGGTATACCCTCCCTCATCGACCTTGCGGACAAACTTGAGTGGCTCATGGTCTTTTTTGGTGAAATAAGTTTCGTAGGTATCATCTACCTTAAAAAATAATGCGGCAAGTCCTGTGGTTTCCCCATGGGCCACCACGTGGTAAACCGGTTTGTTCAAAAACCGTTCCTCACTCACTTTAAAGGTGGCATAACTGGCGTTAAAAACTCCGTAATGAAGCCTGAATTCAAGCCACTCTCCGTGTTGGAAAGATTGTCTGCTTTGCTGAGCACTCAGACCCAGAGGAAGCAAAAGCAAAATAAGAACAGTCCAACGGATCATGTAGCAATAGTTAAGGACAAAAATAGAAAAATAAGGTAGTTAGCAACGGGCTTATATAAAAAAAGCCCGGTAAAACCGGGCCTTCCTTAAATAACCAACCAAACTTTAAATGATGAAAAACCAATACTTAAAGTTCTGAGGGAACCACCCCTCATAAAACAAAGCTACAACCGCTATTTTCCTCTGTAAAATATTTAACAACTTTTAACGATGGATTTAACACATCATTATGGAAGTGCTTAAAAAGGGAAGCCGACAGAGAAGAACAGAGATAAATCTTGAATACCCATAGGCCCGCCAAAATGAAGCTGAATAGGCCCTACAATGGTCTGCCTTCCCGCACCCACAAACCATCGCTGAATGGTTTGATTCGTATGCTCCTGATTTTGCTTTAACAGAGAATCTGAACCCAATCGCACCCAATGATATCCTGCCAAAAGGTACATTCCTTGCGAAGTCTCGTACTGACCTTGGAGGCCCAGCAAAGCGTAGTTAGGTGAGCTGAAGGATAAAAAATCCATGCCCGGTACAGGGACCACAGGATTAATCGAGGTGGCGCCCATCCCCCCCAAGAGGAAATCAAAAGTAGGGGCTGAATTTTGTCCCCAACGCATACCGGTACCTGCCCTCAAATTCAGGGCTGCATACCTGGTCAATGAAAAAGCTTGGACAAGATTCAGCTCAGATCGACCGTAGGGGGTTGAGGCGCCCAGAAACTGAGCGGGTTTTACATACCAGTGGTACTTAGCCTGTAAAGAGGTGCCTCGGGTGGGGAAAAAAGCATCGTCTAAATCGTCCAGCATCCAAAGTCCAAAAGCGGAAAAATGATGGCCATCCTCAAACGATGAACGTGAAAATTCTCGTGCCTCAAGACCTAAATCGGACAGATTAGTTTTGGTTCTGGCAGAAACCCACTGATGTGACCCTCCCAGCCTGAGCAGATGTTTGTCCTTAAGCGTCCACTGAGCATATACTTCAGAGGCCAAGGTTTTAAACTCTACCCCCAAAGAACCCAACACCGAAAGTCCCGGCCTTTGATAGCGATGTTCCAAGAGATTACCCGACACACTTTGCTGAACGTGGTAGTAATGCTGCCCCACCCCATAGGTCATCTGAGCACCTCTGTCGATATAATAATCGGCTTTATAGCGCAAGCGTTCTCCGATGATTAAATCAACCGCCAACACATCATCCTGAGCCAATACACCTTTTTGCGTTAGGTTGACCAATAAACCATTGCGCATCAAGGCGTCGTAGTGGGGGGTAAAACTGAGCGTTTGCTTTACGGGATTTTCGGTCAGCAGTAGGATTAATGTAGCCGATTGATGCGCCCCTTTGATCCGGTAGCGCAATGTCGCAAAATTTCCTGTGGCTGAAAGCCGATCTAAAGCAGTCTCAAGAGCTGCAAAATTCATGGAAACCCCTATGGGTAGATTTAATTTACCCAGCACATAAGGCAATGAGTAGTTGTTCAAACCCTCCACATCAATAGAAGCCAACTTGAGTTCTGGAACCGCTGGGGCATTCCTTGAGGTGTTTGTTTTTTTGGGGTTGGTCACTGACATGCGTTGCCAAATTTCACTGTACTTCGCTGCAGCCACACTCCCTTGAGCAATGGCATAGGGCATTTTGGAAAAATCAACGATTCCTATGTCTTCGAGTTCAGGTTTGATATAAATATCGGTCAAGCCCAATTTTACCTTCATGGCGCGCACTGAACGGTAGTTGTTGATTTGGTTGAGTATCGCCGTGGCCGAGGTCAGGTCATCAGCTACCATCAGGGTGTCTTGCACATCCACGCCAATCACAAAATCCACCCCTTTGGCCCTGAGTGCTTCAACCGGGTAATTGTCGTAAACACCTCCGTCTACATAGGTCTTGTTGTCGATGCGCACTGGGGAAAACAAAGAAGGTAATGCCCCGCTGGCCATCACCGCATCGGGGAGATATCCTTGAGTCAACTCAGCGACTTGGCCCGAAGAAAGCTCAGTAGCCATACAGAGAAAAGGAATGGGTAGCTCGGCAAATGAATCCGTTTGGCTCACATGCAACAGCAATCCAGACAAAGCATTATACATTTTTTGTCCCCCAGAAATTGCCTGAGGAAAACTGAGCTTCCAACGGTCAAAGGGTAAAGTAACCGCATAACGGGCCTCGTCTTCTTTGTCGTAGAAAGATCTAGCTGACCTGGGAAGTGCGTCGTACACCACCTCGTTAATATCCATAGCATTTAGGATAGAATCAATCTGAAGACCGGAGTATCCCGAGGCATAGAGACTGCCTACCATGGCGCCCATACTCGTTCCTGCGATGTAATCTACTTGGATCCCGTATTGATCCAATACTTTCAACACGCCGATATGGGCATATCCTTTGGCGCCACCTCCGCTGAGCACCAGGCCTATTTTTGGTTGGTGCCCCGCCGCTTTAAACGAATCTAACTGAACAACTAAATCGCGAGGTGCTTTTTGAGTTTGGGCGCTGATTTCCTGTAAGGTGCAGAGTATCCCGATTGTTAGGGTCGCGATGAATAACTGGGCGAAGCGCTGGACCGATTTATGCATCAGCGGGCGTTTTGAGTTGTTCGTAGATCAACTGAGCCTTGGCCATGCCTACACAATCCGCGAGGGCTTGAAGAGAAGCCTCCTCTACGCGTTTGACTGATTTAAATTCGGTCAGCAGCTTTTCAGCTGTCTTAGCGCCAATTCCTGACAAGGTTTCTAGTCGATTTCCCAAAGCGGCATTGGACCTCAATTGTCGGTGGAACGTGATGCCAAAACGGTGGGCTTCATTGCGCAGCTGTTGGATAAGCTTCAGAGACGTAGATCTTTTATCGAGGTAAATCGGCACTGAATCGCCTGGGAAATAGATCTCCTCCAGGCGTTTGGCAATTCCGATGATGGCTATCTTACCGCGAATACCCAAGCTGTCAAATGCGTCTAAAGCTGCGCTGAGCTGGCCTTTTCCCCCGTCTATCACCACCAACTGTGGCAAGGAGGATCCTTCCTCTATCATCCGGCGATACCTTCTGGTGACTACCTCACGCATGGAAGCAAAATCGTCGGGGCCTTCCACTGTTTTGATATGAAAATGGCGGTATTGAGACTTAGCTGGTTTCGCATGCTGGAAGACTACACAAGCAGCCACTGGATTGGTGCCTTGAATGTTTGAATTGTCAAAGCACTCGATGTGGACAGGCAGGTTAGGCAATCTAAGATCTTTCTGTAACTGGGCCAAGATGCGATCGCTGTGGCTTTGTGGATCAATAACCTTGAGTTGGGCGAGTTGATCTTGTCGGTAGTGTTTGGCGTTGCGCAGCGATAAGTCCAATAATTTTTTCTTGTCTCCCAATTGAGGCACCTCAACGCGTAACCCAGCAGGCACCAACACCTTGAACGGAAGCACCAGCGTTTTAGCGGCTGATTGAAAACGCTCTCTGATGGCTACGATGGCCATTTCAAGCAATATTTCATCAGATTCCTCCATTCTTTTCTTGAGTTCCAGGGTATGGGTTCTAATGATGGCGCCGTGAGCAATTTCCATGTAGTTCACGTAACCATGGGTTTGGTCAGAAAAAATACTGTAGACATCGACATGGGTAATGTTTGGACTGACCACTGTCGCCCTGGATTGGTATCCAGACAACAAATCCAGGCGCTCTTTGTATTTCTGAGCCTCCTCGAAGGCCAATGCCTCCGCGGCCAGCTTCATCTTTAATTTCATGTGACCCACCGCCTCTTTGAGACGCCCCTTTAGCAAGGCGGTAACCGCCAGAATATCTTGTGCGTAATCCTCGGGCGTTTGTTTGCCTACACAAGGAGCTTTACAATTTCCTATATGGTATTCAAGACAGGGGGTGTATTTGCCCATGGCCACTTTATCCGCGGACAAATCAAGGGTACACGACCTCAAGGGATACAGTGACTTGATGAGGTCCAACAATACGTACATCATCTTGGTGTTGGTGTAAGGACCAAAGTACTGAGAACCGTCCCGAATCACTTTGCGGGTAGTCATCACTCTGGGGTACGCTTCTTTCTTGAGGCAAATCCAAGGAAATGTCTTGTCGTCTTTGAGCAATACATTGTAACGAGGTCTGTATTTTTTAATCAGATTGTTCTCGAGCAGCAGTGCATCGGTTTCGGTAGGAACAACCATATGGGCAATGCGGCGTATCTTTGAGACCAACACGCGGGTCTTGGCATTGTCTTGATTCTTGTTAAAGTAGGAAGAGACTCTTTTTTTTAGATTGATCGCCTTGCCGATATACAGAATAGTATCCTTTTCGTCATAGTACTGATACACCCCAGGGGACTCGGGAAGGGACTGAACTTGTATGGCGATCAATGGAGGTGTCATGGGTATAAAATTACCTAATTTGAGGGCATGGGACCGAGCTAAACGACAAAAAAGGTAATTTTATTGACCCTTGCACCCGTATTTATGGCGACAAAAAAAGAACTTCGATCAAAGTACCTACACCTCAGGAAATCACTAGCACTAGAGGAAGTTGAACAGATGAGTTTGGCCATAGCGACAAAAGCCCTGGAGTTACCCATATGGGATGCCGATTACTTTCATTTATTTATGCCCATTGAAGCCAACAATGAGGTGGACACCACCGCCTTGATGCCTCTCTTGATGGGCCGGGACAAATCCGTGGTACTCCCCAAAGTAGTGGAGGGCACATTAAAACATTACTTGCTTCAGGACAGCACCCTTTTGGCGATCAATGACTGGGGCATTCCAGAGCCTGTCTCTGGGATTGAGGTCCAACCCACACAGCTCGAAGTGGTTTTTGTGCCCTTGCTGACTTTTGATCAGCGCGGCCATAGAGTAGGGTACGGAAAAGGGATGTACGATGGTTTTTTAGGCCAATGCGCCCCTGAAGTCATCAAAATCGGGCTTTCATTTTTTGAAGCGGAATCTGACTTTGAGGAGGTTTTTCCAACAGACATTCCCTTGGACTACTGCTTGACGCCCAAAAGAATATACCGATTTAACTAGGTTGTTGTTGAGCCGATTCTGGATTGTTTTCTACCTCCTTGGGGAATGCCTTTGATCCAAAAACCAACAGAATTCCTACACCGGTGCTGATGGAGACATCCGCAATGTTGAACACCGCGTCAAAGAATCGAAAGGGCGACCCGCCTTTGAGGGGAACCCACTCGGGCCATGTAGTGTCAATCAATGGAAAGTAAATCATATCGACTACTTTGCCATGGAAGAATCCCTCGTAGCCAACGGGAGGTAAAAACTGAGCGATTTGACCCCAAGAATCGGTAAATAAAAGCCCGTAAAACACGGAGTCGATGATATTTCCAAGGGCTCCAGCGAGAATCAAGCTCTGAGCGGTGAGCAGCCAGGAATTAGCGCCTTTTTTGAGTGAACTATAGGTCCAATAACTAATCCCTCCAATGGCGACAATGCGAAATAAAGTAAGCGCTAGCTTGCCAGTTCGGTCAGATATAGGCAATAAATCGCTGAGTTTGGCCCCCCAAGCTGCTCCTTCATTTTCAATGAAAACGATATGAAACCAAGAGAAAACATCGATGGACTCTCCAAGTACAAAATTGGTTTTGATATAAAACTTAACGGCTTGGTCCAAAAATAGGACCAAGAAAATAAGTAGGGGTACGGTTCTTGTATTCATAGGCTTGGCAAAAATACATATTATTCGGGCTTCCACACCCTAGTGATGTCACCCGTTTGGCTGTGTATCTTGGCCTGGGTGTTTCCAGAACCCAGAGGCAAGGGGGAACCCAGTACTTTCCCATAGACGGATTCTGCAGTTAGCCTCATGCCTGAATGGGTGACGCGAATGGGGCCGGAAGTGGTGTTCACCTCGACCAACCCCTTGGTTTGGACGAGGTCCACCGCACCGGACCCGGTCACAATGGCCAGGTTCTTGTAGGTTCCACGGGCTTGAACTTTGCCATCAGCCCCTAAAATTTCAACCCCCATACCTTCAGGGAAAACCAGATGCATCGAAGCAGAAACGACCTTGTGGGCGCTCAATTTATCGTTGGGAAGTGAGAAAAAGGGTTGGAAGCTTGGACGGATCAGCAAGACATGAGGTGCAACCTCTTGAACTTGTACCCATTGATTCGTGCTGTATTCGCCATCAAATCTTCCCTCCAGAAACATTTGACTGCCTGGCGCCGTTTCTATATCCAATAAATACAGCGCTGCTGCATCGATTTGCACCCGGGTTAGTGTAGGGTTTTCTATCTTTTTTTCGACCCGAACTTGAGCGTTCGTCAGGAAAATCCCGGACAGAATCAACGCAAAAACAATAAGGGCGCGCCTGCGGCGCGCCCTTATGTAATATATGTCCGTGATTAATGCTGAAGCGGGGTACAAAAAGAGAACAAATTACTTCTGCATGTTTTTGGCCTCAATGCTCAACGTAGCGTGAGGAACTAACTTAAGGCGCTCTTTAGAAATCAATTTTCCGGTGACGCGGCACACGCCGTATGTTTTATTTTCAATGCGCAACAAAGCGTTTTTCAAATCCCGAATAAACTTCTCCTGACGGATGGCGAGCTGGGTATTGGCCTCTTTACTCATGGTTTCAGAACCCTCTTCAAATGCCTTAAAGGTAGGAGAAGTATCATCGGTTCCATTGTTTAAATCATTCATATAGGCAGACCTCAACAGCTGTAAATGCTCTTGAGCCACAACAATTTTTTCCTGAATCAACGCTTTGAACTCGGCTAAGTCTTTATCTGAATATCGAACGGTGTTATTGTCTTCCATAGCTATCGGCTTAATTGTATCGAAATTTGGGTCTGTACGTCGTCAAATGCAATGAGTGTTCCATCGGCCATTTGGTCTTCAAAAATCACCTCCTTGGCTAGGGTCTCATTCATGAGATAGGCTAAGTTAGCATTAATT